>Ga0172376_10000331_pt1 | contig 61732 bp, 47 predicted proteins | sample Lak35m_FD_121114 | JGI IMG/M metagenome (GOLD analysis project Ga0172376, IMG submission 121114) | Freshwater microbial communities from Kabuno Bay, South-Kivu, Congo - kab_092012_35m | ecosystem: Environmental > Aquatic > Freshwater > Lake | place: Democratic Republic of the Congo: South-Kivu... | reverse complement strand
TGGCTTCGGCAACCAGGTCGTGAAAGACATGGACCTCGCCCGCGAACAGGTCGCCGCGCTCATCGGTGCGGACCCGCGGGAAATTGTGTTCACCAGTTGCGGCACGGAGGCCAACAACACCGCCCTGCACAGCGCGTTGATCACGCAGCCGGGGAAACGTCATGTGCTCACCACGGCGGTCGAGCATTCCGCCAACATCAAGTATTGCGAATACCTCCGGCGACGCGGCTACGAAGTGACGTTTCTCCCCGTAGAGTCGGATGGCTCCCTGGACCTTCATCTCCTTGAGAAATCCATCCGGCCGGACACTGCGATCGTGTCCGTAATGTGGGCCAACAACGAGACCGGGGTGCTCTTCCCGCTGGAAGAAATCGCCGCCATCTGCCGCAGCAAGGGCGTGCTTTATCACACCGACGCGGTGCAGGTGCCGGGCAAACTCAAGGTGGATGTGGACTCGCTGGGCGTGGACTTCCTCTCGCTCTCCGCCCACAAGCTGCACGCGCCCAAGGGTGTCGGCCTGCTCTACTGCCGCTACACGGCCCCGTTCCATTCCTATCTGATCGGCGGCGGTCAGGAGAAGGGCCGACGGGGCGGGACAGAGAACGTGCCTTACATCGTCGGCTTCGGCCGTGCGGCGGAGCTGGCGATGAGCTCCATTGAGGACGAGAACACCCGCATCCGCGCGCTCCGTGACCGGCTCGAACAATCGATTCTGGCCACCATTCCGGACACCAGCCGCAATGGCGGCCGGGACAACCGGCTGCCCAACACCAGCAACATCGCCTTCAACGGCTGCGAGGCCGAGGCCATCCTGCTGCTGCTGGACCGCGAAGGCATTTGTGTTTCCAGTGGTTCAGCCTGCACGACTGGCTCGCTCACACCCAGCCACGTGCTTACGGCGATGGGGCTTTCTTCGGCCCGCGCCAAGGCGTCCATCCGCTTCAGCCTTGGCATCTATAACACCGCCGAAGAGGTGGATCATTTGCTGGCGAGACTCCCCGGCGTCATCGCCACCGCACGCGGCACGGTCACGCCCTCCATTACTCGCAGCTCCAGCGGCGCACCGGCGCTGGTGTCCGCCTGAGAAACTGTCAGCCTCAGGGTCGCCGCTAAGTGCTTGCCGCTCCCGGGCAATCGGCTTATTTTGAAGGCGTCGCCTCCCCACGGCCCACGCGGTGAGCAATGAGCAGTCCCAGTGGTTTGGGCTTAGGCTGGCAGACACTCAAATGCGCGTCATTTACAGCTACCAAGGTCGGGAGGAAATCCGCACTTTCGAGCGCAATGAGGTTCTCATTGGTCGGCTCAGCCCCTTGAGCGCGCCGGACCTTGACTTTGGGGTTGACCCCACGGTTTCCCGCAAGCACTGCCGCATCAAAATCAACAACGGAGAGGTGTGGATCGAAGATCTACAGAGCACCAACGGGACTGTCGTAGACGGCGAGTATGTGGAAAGCGCTCCCGTGACCCCACAAAGCGTCATTCGCGCGGGGGAAACCACCGTGCGCATCGAATTCACTGCGCCGGCCGCTCCCAAACCCGTCGCAGCCAAACCCAAGGCCACCCCGGCTGCGGATGGGTTGCTCATTCCCTCGGTAAACGTGATGGCCCCCTCTGCGGGCCAAACCGCCGCTGCACCTGGACCCGTTGGCATTCTTCCGCCCAAACCGGGTGTGACGCCGGTGCCGGTATTGCCCAAGCCAGCAATCGCCCCGACGCCCGCGGCGGCCAGTGAGGCGCCCAAAGTTTCGGTGGTGGTCAGGCCCGCAGCCACCCCGGCCGGGCCCGCGCCATCGGCCACTCCGGTTCCGGTTCCGGCCCCGCCGGAGCCCGCCCCGACCGCACCACCTCCGGCACCGGTGCCCCAAGCGGCTGGCCCCGTGCCGGCTGCGCCGGCCGTGGCGGACACCCCTGGAGATGCTGACTTCAAGGGCCGTCTCGCCAAGCTGTATCAAGTCCCGCTCACCTTTACCCCGGACATGCGCCTGCCAGACATGTTGCAGGCCATCCTTACGCGGGTCATAGCGCTGATCCCGGGGGCCAAGCGCGGGGCGTTGATGCTCCATGACCCCGCGACAGGCCGCGTCCAAGTGGGGGCAAGCCTGCCTCAAGGCGAAGTAATCGTCAGCGAATCACTGGCTCGGCGCGTGATGGATGAGGGCCACGGCTTCATTCTCCAACGCAACAATGAGGCCGGCCTGCTCGACAAGAAACTGGTCACTTTCGAGACGGGCATGTATGCCCCGTTGCTGCTCAAGGAAAAGCCGCTCGGCGCGATTTATCTGGATGATCCGGCACATCCGGAGCCCTTCAGTGAGGACGACATGCAGTTCCTGCTCGCGGTCGCGCACTACATCGCCGTCATCATCTTTAACCAAGACCTCCAGTCCAAAAACGCCCACAACGCTTCCCTTTTGGATCGCATTACCGTGAAGTTCCCACCGCGCGTGCAGGAGCGCCTGTTGGAAAACCTCCGGCTGGAGCGCCTGCATTCCAACGCGACCAAGTCGGACCTGCCCGTGCTCTATGCCAGCCTCCGGGGCTTTGAGGCAGTCACCACCATGGCACCGGCAGACGCCGCGATCACCTTGGGCGACTACCTCGGCGCAATCACCGATGCCGTGTTCCGCTATGATGGGACGCTGGTCAAGGCAGGCGGAGAGGAAATCATGGCTGTCTTTGGCTCACCTGAAGCCGACCTGCAGCAGAACGAAAAGGCCGTTTGCGCGGCCATCGCGATCGAGCAGGCTGTGAAGGAAATCAACACCCGGCGCGCCACGCAGCGCACCGCGCACTTTGAACTTGCCGTGGGAGTTCACATTGGAGAGGTCCTCCACGGTTTCGTGGGTTCCGGGGAGCGGATGGATTTCGTCGCAGTGGGAGCCGGCGTAACCCGGGCATCGCACTATTGCAAAGGGGCGCACAACGGCGAGGTGCTCATCGGCCCGGAGGTTTACCAGAAGGTTTTCAAAATCATCGAAGCGGACCGCGCCACTGTTTCCAACAAGGAGTTCGGTGAATTCCACTGCTACCGCGTCAAGAGCCTCAAGGGCGGCAAGCCAGCGTGAGATTTGCAACCAGCTCGCTTGCACTGAAGTGCGAGCCTTCACACCAATGCTGAGTCCCGGTTCCCTCCTTCTCCCATGATCCACGTTGGCATTGGCTATGATGTTCACCAGCTCGTCGAGGGCCGCAGGCTCATTCTGGGCGGCGTGGACATTCCGCACACGAAGGGCCTCGACGGCCACTCCGACGCCGACGCCCTCATGCACGCCATTACCGACGCTGTCCTGGGCGCGATCGGCGAAGGCGACATCGGCCAGTTCTTCCCCAACACCGACCCGCGCTGGAAAGGCGCACCCAGCCGGATCTTCCTCGAAGAAGCTGCGCGCCAAGTCGCCCTCCGCAAGGGCCGCCTCGTGAATGTGGACGCCTCGCTCATCGCGCAAGCGCCAAAGCTGATGCCGCACGTGCAGGCCATGAAAGCCAACATCGCCGCCGCCCTTGGCCTTGACCCGAAGAAGGTCGGCATCAAGGCCACGACCAACGAGAAGATGGGCTTCGTCGGCCGCGAGGAAGGCATCGCCGCAATGGCCGTGGCCAGCGTGGATTTGCCGGAGTGAACCGACTGCGGCCCAAGCATGAGTGCCGCCCCCGCCATCCTGTTCGGCATCGAGACCGAATACGGCATCGCCCGCGACGGCGCGGATGATCTCGACGTGGTCGCCGAGTCCATTGCCCTGGTGCGCAGCGCCATGGAGCCCGGCGTGCGGATGCGCTGGGATTACGAGGCCGAAAACCCCCATCACGACGACCGGGGCTTTGACGTGCCCGAGCTGCGGCAAGACTTCGACGAGGCGAACTACTTCGAGCAGGACACACGGCGCGAGCTGTCCTTTGCGGAAATCAAAAGTGACCTCGCGCTCGGCAACGGCGCGCGCTTCTACAACGACCACGCCCACCCCGAATACTGCACGCCGGAATGCAGCACGCTTGCGGAACTGATCGCCCATGACCGCGCGGGCGAGCGCGTGGTCATGGCCTGCGCCCAGCGCCTCTCGCAGCGGCGCGGCGCAACCGTCCGCCTCTATAAGAACAACACGGACTTCCGCGGCCACAGCTACGGCTGCCACGAAAACTACCTCCTTCCCCGCGCGCTCCCTTGGGACCGCCTCGCGGCCGGTGCGCAGGCCTTTCTCGTCACACGGCAAATCTTCGCCGGCGCTGGCAAATTCGCCATCGAGGCGGAGGACAAGTTCATCTCGCCACATTTCCAAATCGCCCAGCGCAGCGATTTTTTCAGCGAGTTGCAGAGCGTGGACACGATGCAGAAGCGCCCGCTCATCAACACCCGCGACGAGCCCCACGCCGACCCGCGCCAATGGCGCCGCTTCCACGTCATCATCGGTGACGCCAACATGTCGCCCTTCGCCACGCGCTTGAAGGTCGGTTCCACGGCACTCGTCCTCGAAGCCATTCTCTGCGACCCGCGCCGCGCCTTCCCACAGTTGGCCGATCCGCTGGCCGCGCTCCCGGCCATTTCGCGTGACCCGCAGTTCCGGTGGGAGGTGGCGCTGGCCGGCTGCCGGCCCGCGACCGCGCTGTCCGTCCAACGCGATTACCTGGCGGCCGTGAAGGACCTTTGCGATTTAAGCCAGCCCGAGCGCGCCGGACTCGTGGCGGATTGGGAAGCGGTCCTCAACGACTTGGAGGCCGACCCGCGGCGCTGCCGTGACCGGCTCGACTGGGTGGCCAAACTCGAGCTCCTCCGTGAGTTCCAATCCGCGCAGAACCTCGCCGAGGACGACCCGTGGCTGCAAAGCCTCGACCTCGAATATCACCGTGCGGACTTGGACGACGGCCTTTACTACGGCCTCGAGCAATCCGGTGCGATGCGCGGCGTGCCGCCGGAAGCCGCCGTTCAGCTTGCGATGTTCGAGCCACCGGAGACCACGCGAGCACAGATCCGGGGCAAGCTAATCCAAAAGTTTTCTGCCGCCGTGCTCTCCGCGCAGTGGGACCATGTCACGCTCGCGTGCGGCGATGGTGAGTTGAAGGTGTCGCTGCTGGAGATGTTCACGCCGGAGCGCATCGCGTCTGTAGCACAGGCCATCACCGCTTCGGACTCGCCAACCGAACTACGCGGGCTGTTGTCTGCCAAGTGAACAAGGAACCGTTCAAACCCGAGGTGTTCGCAATGAAGTAGAAATAGGTGCAGCGCAAGAAGCTGGCGCACCTCCAGCACTTGGCCACCGCCCTGAACCATCACCTCTTTCCCAGCCAATGACTTACACTGCTAGTTTCTCGTTTAGCGGCATGGACATACTAATCCGATCCCCAAGTGGCAGATGTCCGCCACCGACTCCGGCACTGCGGACAGGTGAACACGCCATCTGAACTCTGCTGCATCGCGTCCCAACCTTGTGACATGGTCGCGGAACAAGACGGACAACGTGCCGACTGTGAGCGGCCGATGGTGCCGACCATCCCCAAAAACCCAGCGAAAGCTACAGCTCCCCCGATGACCTGAACAGCGACTGACTGCCAATGGATACCAAAGCCGCCCAAAATGATGCCAACGACCATGCCGAGCCAGCACCGCACGAGATACCACATCGTGCGCCGGTAGTGGCCGGGGAGGATAGGTATGTCTGAGTCGCGCCTGGTAGGCTGTGTATTCATTCGTGTGTGATGCCGCCTGAAACGATGGCCAAAGGGAATTGGAGCCCAGTGGTGCCTTACTTGTCCTGCTTCTTCTTTCGCACCTCGCCGGACTTGCGGAGTTGCTCACGAACACTAGGGATGCTCTTGCCCTGCGTGAGGCTCTCGCTGTCCACGGTGAAGTTCAGATACGCGAGGCACATCTCGTCGGTGGTCTGCTCGCCCCAGCGGACGGGCTTGGGCGGGGAATTGGGGTTGCGGGGGTTGTTGGCGGAGTTGTCGTAGCGGGCTTCGAGGGTGACTTTGGAGCCACGCGGGAGCTTCACGGGCTCCTGGAAGGCGTAGCTCATCTGCCAGTTGAAGTCCCAGTCCGGCACATGGACGAGGGGCAGTTCCTTGCCGTCCGGCAGGGTGGCGGAGATCTTCATGGCGCGGCCCAGCAGGTGCATGTGGGGCATGACGCTGCGGAGGGTGACGTCCGAGGGGACCGGCATGGAGGAGGTAACGACGTGGTCGGCGTCGCCGGCCGGAATGTTGACGCGGCCGGCAAGCGGGAAGAGGCGGGCGCGTTTATCCACCGGAGCTTTGGCGAAGTAGAGGCCGATCTGGGTGCGGTCGGTCTCAGGTTTGCCGTTCAGGTTGTAGTGGACTTGGATGACGATGTCCGAGTTTTTGGGCACAGGCATTGCGATGCCATCGGGCAGGCGCCGCGCGATGTTGCCAGGAGCCCAGCCGCCAATTTGCCCCGCGCTGGAAAAGCCAACGCCGCCACCCGTGCGGTAGCCGGGGCCGGGGTCTTTCGCATCCAGCTCACGCGCCTTGCCGGAGACGTCGAGGTGCACAAGCACATGATGGACGACACGGCGGTTGCCGGGGTGAATCTCGACGGCGGAGAGCCAGCGGTCCTCAGTGAAGCCGGTCGGAATGACGAAGTTGCGGTAGATGTCGCGGCCTTCGGCGGGAACGGTGTAGGGCTCGGGCATGGCCACAATGAGGTCGGGCTCGCCGTTGCGCCAGCCGTCGGGGAATTTGGGCAGCGGCGGGAGGTCGGCGGCGTTGCCTTCCTTAGCGCCCTCGGCGGCCCACTGTTTGATTAGGCCGATCTGGTCATCGGTGAGGCGGCACTCATCCACGTAGGCCGGACCGGGCGCGGCTTTCCAGGGCGGCATGACGCGCTTTTCGACAACGTTGGCGATGGTTTTAGCGCGCTTGGCGGCGTCGGCGTAGCTGGTGAGGTTGAACGGCGCGACTTCGCCCGCGCGGTGGCAGGAAGCGCAGTTGGCGAAGAGAATCGGGGCGACGTCCTTCGCGAAGGTCAGGGTGTTCGCGGGGCGCGGAGAATAGGCCAAAGGTTTTGGCTCTGGCGTCTTGGGTCGGGGATTGGATTTGGCGCGCGGCGCGGCGAAGGCAAGCAGCGCAAGGAGGGCTAGACCGATGAGCAGGCGGAGTTTCATGGGTTCTTGGTGGGTGAAATGGTCTGGATGTGGCAGCCGACGGCGTCGGTGACAGGCTGCGAAACGGGTTTGCCGGCGAGCACAGCATCAAGCGCGTTGCGCAGGTCGTGCTGCGTGACGGTCTGCCGGCGGGTGCCGTAATCCGCGAAGAGGTTGTTAATGCGGCCGCGGTAAACCGTCGTGCCTGCGGCATTGATGACGAAGGCTTGCGGTGTCTTCGTTGCCCCCAGTGTCCGCACGAGCGCGTGCAAGGGGTCGAGCAGCACGGGGCAGCGGAAAGCATAATCCGCCGCGTGCTGGCGAGCGGCTTCAACCGTGAGATCACGGTCGGCGTGTGCCAGGTAAAAACCGATGCCCCGCGCCGAATAGTCAGCGGCGAGCCGGTTGATCTCCGGGGCGAAGGCGTTGGCGATGGGACAGTCCGGCAGGGTGAAGATGATGACCGTGGCCCGGTTCGTGGTAGCGGCCTGCAAAGGGTCGTGCAACCGCCCGGCGGTATCGGCCAGTGACAGTGGTGCCGCCGCACCAGCCTGCCAGATCACGGCGGCCCAAAAAAAGAGCAGGAGCGTCCTCATGGCTTGCCTTCCTTGATGCTCTTCCCTTCGCCCGGCGGGAGCAGCGGTCGCAGCGGCCCCGGGCCTTTTCCTGGCGGCACGCCCTTCGGTCCGAGCGGGCCGGCGGATCCTTGCTGACGCAGGCGTTCGCGCACCTCCCGGTTCACGCGCACAAACTCTTCCCGCTGTTCGGGTGAGAGTTCGGCGGCAATTTCCTCATGGGAGAGGCGGATGACCTGGAAGGTGCGGCCGGCCATCTCGGTGCGGAGTTCCCCCATCTCCCGCCCGGTGCGCTGGAGGATGGGGCGGATTTTTTCCACCTGCTCAGGGGTGAGCTTGAGCCGCCGTTGGTATTCTGCCAGCAGGCTTTGGGACATGCGCTCCGGGTTCGTGCGGCTCTCAATCACTCGTTTGACTACCTTGAGCGTGATGACCGAGCCCGTTGCTGCGCCCAGGGTGAAGAGCGCCAGCAACGCAAGGATGACTTTCCAATGGCGAAGCCAGTTCATTCCTCGAAAATGGGGTCAATGGTCGCGTCCGCGACGGTGTATGCCTGCGTCCAGCCAGGCGTCGTGATGTCGTAACTCGTAAACAAAACCGCCACCATCAGCGCCCCGGCAACCAGGAGCCCGCGCAGGGAGAAGGCCTCGACCACGTCCCAGGTGGACGGGGCAGGCGATTCCCCCGCCGCCCAGCGGGCGGCCACACGCGTGGCGAAGCCGAACGGCGCGGACTCCTCGGCGGGCTTCGGGGCCATCCGCGCGTGCTGCGCAAGTTTCTGCCAGTTGTCTCTTTGCTCACTCATGGCGCTTCTGTCTTTCGAGCTGTTCAAGCTGCTTCCGCAATTTCCGCCGCGCCCGGAACGCGCGGACTTTCACCAATGTCTGGCTCCAGCCGGTCTGGGCGGCGATTTCTGCGACGGACCGCTCTTCCAAGTCCAGCAGCCGGATGACGAGCTGATCCTCGGGACACAGCGTCTGCATCAGCCTGCCCACCAGCTCGCCCGCGTCGGCGGCCAAGCCGGGATGGGGTTCCGCTTCGTTGTGCAGAACCGCATCCAACACCTCCGCCTCGCCCTCGGACAAATCCGCCCAGCGCCACTCGGGCCGGCGTTTCTGCGCCCGGAGCCGGTCGAGGCAGGTGCTCACGGCGACGCGCGAAACCCAGTGGTCAAAGGGCACTTCACCCCGATACTGCGCGGCGTTGGCGAAGACTTTCATGAAAATTTCCTGCGCCAAGTCTTCCTCATCCAGCCGCCGGGGCAGGTGCGCGCGGACGATCTTGATGACCAGCGGATAGAGATGCTCGACCAGCGCACGGGCGGCGTCCTCATCACGCTCGCGCACGCGCGCCAGGCACACCGCGACATCCAAGCCGGGCTGCTCACCCATATGCACTCTACGGACCAAACCAGCACAGAACTGGTGACGCCGCGAAGCGTAGGCGGTTACGAGGCACCTGACGAAAGCAAAGTCGCGGCCATGACCGGCACTCGCATTAGTAGGGCCGCGATTTTGACATGGGCCGGAAAAGGCTTCGGAACGGCTCCGGTCAGAAAACAGGCGGGCCGCCCGCTTTGGGCAGCCCGCCTGAAGTGGCTTGGCTGACGAATTAGTTCTGGGCAGTTTTGGCAGCAACGTCGAAGCAGGCTGCTTCCGTAGTGCTGCGGACGAAAACGCGGCCGTTGCTCACCACAGGCGTGGACCAGCACTTGCCGGCGACGACCTTGGCGCGGCTGACTTCCTTGTAGGCGGCCGGCTTGGCTTCCACGACGACGAGTTCCCCGGCGTCCGAAAGCGCGAGCACCTCGTTGCCGAGCAGGATCAGGTTGCCGGGACCGAAGCCAGGCTTGCTCCACTTCACCTTGCCGGTGGCGACCTCGACGCACTTCATCGCGCCGCTGCCGTATTCCTTGAACTGGAACATCCCATAAAGATGACCGTCCTTGAGCACCGGGGTGCTCCAGTGGTTGGCGACCGCATCAGGACCGGCATGACCGGACACAAACCAAGTCTCCTCCGCCTTCCAGCCATCCGCGCCCTTGGTGATCCGGGCCGCGCCGCCGCCCACTCCGTAGCCGGCCGAGCAGAACACGACGTCACCCGCGACGATGGGTGTCATGGCCGTGGAAACGGCAAACTTGAAGGGGCGCTTCCAAAGCAGCTTCCCGTCCTTGGCATCAACGGAGACGAGGCCACTCTGGCAGAAAAAGATGACCTGCCGCACGCCGTGGATCGTGGCGGCGACCGGCGTGGAGTGCGTGATCTTCTCGTCGTGCGCCTTCCAAGCCACGGCACCGGTCTGCTTGTTGAAGGCGATGATGGACTGGCCCGCACCGCCACCAGCCACGTAGACGAGGTTTCCCTCCACGAGCGGTGAGGCGGCATTCTGCCAGGAAATGTTCCGCCCGGCGAAATCCTTCATGAGGTCCTTCTGCCAGACGGTCTTGCCCGTTTTCGCATCGAAGCAGCTCAAGACCAGCTTGGCCGACATCACATACACCTTCCCGTCGCTGATGGTGGGGGTGGAGCGGGGACCATCGCCGCCGTCATTGCCCTTGGCGCCGGCCTGGCCGCCATCGCCGAGCTTGAGGGTGCCGAGGGGCGCCATCCACTGCTCCTTGCCGGTGTTGGCATCCAGCGCCACGCAGACTTCCTGCGGCCCACCGTCCACATCCCGCATGACCAGGGTGAAGGCCTGTCCGCCGCCGACCGCGAACGAGCTGAAGCCATCCTTGGCCGGAACCTTCCAAAGCGCTTTGGGACCGGCGGCGGGCCACTTGGTAGAAATTCTTTCGGGGGTGGAGCCATCGAGATTGGGACCGCGATACTGCGGCCAGTCGGCGGCTTGGACGGTGAGCGCGGCAGTGAGCGCCGCAGCGAGGGCGAAGTTGTTTTTTGTCATGGCGGACGGACGTTACGTATGCGAACGAAATTCGCAACGCAGAAGCGCGGTCCCGTCCGCCTCGCTTTTGAACCTGCCACCTGCTAGGGCTAACCCAACAATGGAACTGCGGGAATTCGCCGAGCGCGTGCTCTTCGCCACGTCACTGGAGGAAAAGCTCCGGTGTCCGGCGGACATCACGGATGACCAGCCCGGCACCGCGATGGCCGCCCCGGGTTTGCCCGGGCGCCCGCCGGAGCTGCGCATCAAACCGGGTGGCACCGGCGAAAAATCCGCCTTCCCGGGCCTTCACCAGCTTGACGATGAACGTGAGCGCGGCCGGCTCCTGCACTTCTTTGCCAACCACGAACTGCTCGCCACCGAGCTCATGGCGCTGGTGCTGCTGCGCTTTCCCGAGGCCCCGGCCGCCTTCCGTCGGGGCGTGCTCCAGACCTTGCGCGACGAGCAGGAACACACGCGTCTCTACCTCACCCGGATGCAGGCGTGCGGCATCGCGTTCGGCGAACTGCCGGTCAGCGGCTACTTCTGGCGCGCGGTGTCCGGCATGGCGAGCCCGATGGATTATGTGGCCGGCCTGAGCCTGACTTTTGAGCAGGCAAACCTCGACTTCGCCCGGCATTTCGCGCGCGGCTTCGCATTGGCAGGCGACGCAGATACGGCGAGGCTGCTTGACCAGATTTACCGCGACGAGATCGCACACGTCGCCTACGGCTTGAAGTGGTTCCGCCGCTGGAAGCAGCCGGGGCAGAGCGATTGGGACGCCTTCTGCGCGCAGCTCAAGTTTCCCCTGTCCCCCCAGCGCGCAAAAGGTTTGTCCCTGAACGTTGAGGGTCGGCGCGCCGCGGGGCTGGACGCACAGTTCATCGCGGAGCTGGACGTGTTCGCGCAGTCCAAGGGGCGGACGCCTGCCATCTTCGTCTTTAATCCGTTCGCCGAGGGCCGCATCGCTCAGGGCAAGTCCTTCACGCCCGCCAAGCAACCGGCACAGCTGGCGCGCGACCTCGCCGCACTGCCGATGTTTCTCGGCCGGCAGGATGACATCGTGCTGGTGGAGGAGCGGCCGTCCGTCGAGTTTCTCAGCGGGCTCAAGCGGGCGGGCTTTCCGCTGCCCGAATTCGTGGAGCGGAAAAACGGAGCCGCGATCGCGCAACGCAAGCTGGGCCGCCTGCGCCCCTGGGCCTGGGGACCGGACAGCGTGGAGCTGCTCGCGCCGTTCTTCGCCCGCCTGACCGGCGAGGCACGCACGCCGGAAAGCTCCTTCAACGAACGCATCAGCCAGCTCTACTCGAAGGCATGGAGCGCGGACTTTCTGAGGCGTTTGTTGCACAAGATCGCGAGACGGGACGACCTTGCGCAGGCGGTTTCCAGCCGCATGCCCGATGGGGGCGCGGCCCTGCTTTGCCCGCTGGAAGAAGTTGGCATCGCGGTGAACACGCCGGCGGCGGCACTGGCCGCCATCGCCGCCATCCGTGCGCGCGGACACCATCGCGTCGTGCTCAAGCAGGTCTTCGGGCTGGCGGGACACAACGCGCTGCGGCTGTGGGAACCCGAGCTGCTGGAACCGCAGCGCCGCTGGCTGGAGCACTCGCTGCGCGACGGCCGGCAGTTGGTCGTGGAACCGTGGCTGGAGCGGCTGGCGGATTTCTCCGTCCAGTTGGAAATGGAGCCGGCCGGCCTGCGGCGGCTGGGCTTCACCGGCCTGATCACAGATGCGCGCGGGCAGTTCCTCGCCAACACCGCCACGCCGAACTTTGCCCGCACCGCACCGCCCGCAGTTCTGGACTGCCTCCGCGAACACCGCGGGGCGGCAGCCGCGCTGCGGTCTCTCTTCGACGTGCTTGGGGAACTCCTTGAACCCGAGCTGCGGGGTGCCGGCTACCTGGGCCCGGTCGGCGTGGACGCGTTCGTCTATCGCGATGCGGCGGGACAGGTGCGACTCAAGCCCATCGTGGAGATCAATCCCCGCTACACGATGGGCCGGGTGATGCTGGAGCTGATGCAGCGCGTGGCGCCGGGCGCGGGCGGAGAATTCCGTCTCGTCAACGCGGCCGCGCTCCGTGCTGAGGGTTTCGCCAGTTTTGCCGATTACGCGGCGGATCGAAAGGTGCGCTTTCCCCTGCTGACGGCGGGCACACCGGTTCCGCGCATCCGCAGCGGCGCGCTGCCCTTGAACGATCCCACCCAGGCGCAGGCGGTGCTCGCCATGCTGCTGGTCAGCGACGCCTCGCGCGCGCGCGAGTAAGGTGACGCGCTGCTTTCCTTTCGGCCGCCGCCCTGCCAAACTTGCTCCCATGCGTCATGCCCCGATTGATTCGCAGGTGTTCACCGCCAACCGCGAGCGGCTCAAAAAGCTTCTTCCCCCCAGGTCCCTCGCCATCGTCAACGCCAACGACATCCCGCCCACCAACGCGGATGGCACGTTGATGATGCAGCCCAACTCGGACCTCTTCTACCTCACCGGCATCGAGCAGGAAGAAAGCATCCTCCTCCTCGCGCCCGATGCCCACGACCCGAAGCACCGCGAAATCCTCTTCGTGCGCGAGCCGAGCGAGCACCTCAAAATCTGGGAAGGTCACAAGCATTCCAAAGCCGAGGCCACCAAGATTTCCGGCATTAAGCAGGTCAAGTGGCTCTCTGAGTTCCCCGTCATCTTCCGCATCCTCATGTGCGAGCTGGAGCACGTGTGGCTGAACTCGAACGAACACAAACGCGCGCACGTGGAGGTCGAATCGCGCGACGCGCGGTTCGCCCGCGAGTGCCAGGCCAAGTTCCCGCTGCATGACTACAACCGGCTCGCGCGCCTCATGCACCAGCTCCGCGTGGTGAAGACCCCGGCGGAAATCGAGTTGCTAAAGCAATCTGTCGCCATCACGGAGAAAGGGTTTCGCCGTCTGCTCAAGTTCGTGAAACCCGGCGTGACGGAATACGAAGTCGAAGCCGAGCTGGCCCACGAGTTCATCCGCCACCGCGCCAAGTTCGCCTACAACCCCATCATCGCCAGCGGCAAAAACGCGAACATCCTGCACTACAACCAAAACGACCAGCCGTGCAAAAAGGGCGACCTGCTGCTGCTCGACGTCGCCGCTTCCTACGCGAACTACAACGCCGACCTCACCCGCACGATCCCGGTCAGCGGTCGGTTCACGCGCCGGCAGAAGGCCGTTTACAACGCCGTCCTCCGCGTCACCCGCGCCTGCATCAAAGGCGCGACCGTCGGCAAACTCACGCGCGACTGGCTGAAGGAATCGCAGTTGATGATGAACGAGGAACTGCTCTCGCTCGGCCTGCTCAAGAAGTCCGACATCAAGAAACAGACCGAGGATGAACTCGCCTGCCGCAAATACTTCATGCACGGCCTCGGCCACCCGCTCGGGCTGGACGTGCATGATGTGGGCTTCACCACGGAACCCTTCGCGCCCGGCTGGGTGCTGACCGTCGAGCCCGGCATCTACATCCCGAAGGAAGGCTTCGGCGTGCGCCTGGAGAACGACATCGTCGTCACCGCCGACGGCCCGGTGGACTTGATGGCCAGCACACCCATCGAGGCGGAAGAAATCGAAGACTTGATGCATCGGTGATGCCCGCACGACATCCGCACCCGCGCAGCTTGCTTTTGGCTGTCGCTTTGCTGTTGGCCGGCCTGTCAGGGGCTTTGGCACAAGGCACCTTCGCCGACTACGAACGCGCCGCCCAACTGCGCGAACGCACGGCCAACACCGTCTTCCGCACGGAGGTGAAAGCCAACTGGCTGGCGGGCAACACCCGATTCTGGTATCGCCTCGCCACCGGGCCGCAGCAGCATGAGTTCGTGCTCGTGGACGCGGCGGTGGGCAGGCGCGACCCCGCTTTCAACCACGCCAAACTCGCCGAGGCACTGACCAAAGCGGGCGCGACGGAGGTGCGCGCGGACCGGTTGATGCTGGAGCAACTGGACTTCAGCGCAGACGCGCAACGGCTGACCTTTTCGCATCGCGGCAAGCGCTGGCAGTTCGCGTTGCCCGATAGCGAGTTGAGCGCGGCTACGCAACCGGCTGCGCCCGCCAAACCGGGGAAGGCGCTCGCCCAAATTCCACGCGCCAGCACGCGCACGGGCGGCGATACGCAACTCACTTTCATCAACCGCACAGCCGGCACCGTGGAGTTGTTCTGGCTTTCGACCGAGGGCGAGCGCCGCAGCTACGGCAAGCTCGCGCCCGGCGCGCAGCGCGAGCAGCACACGTTCGCCGGACACATCTGGCTCGCAGTGGATGCGAAGGGCGAAACGCTCGCGGCCTTTGCGGGGGAAGACGGCGGATTGACTGTGGAAATCACCGGAGCCAATCGCCCAACTCCAGCAACGGCAAAAGCCAAGAGTCCCGCCAACGCCGCTTCCGTCGGACGTCGCCCGGGGCTTTCGCCGAACGGCCGATGGCGCGCCTTCATTAAGGATTTCAACGTGTGGCTCGCCGACCCAGCCAGCGGCGCAGAGACGCAGTTGAGCACGGATGGCCGCGCGGGCGATGCCTACAGCCAACAACTCGCGTGGTCGCCGGACTCGCGGAAACTCGTCGCAGTGCGCGTCGAGGCCGGACAGGAACGCAAGGTCACGCTCGTCGAATCGTCGCCTAAGGACCAGTTACAGCCGAAGGTCAGCACGCACGATTACTTCAAACCCGGCGACCGGCTGCCCCACCCGCGCCCGCAGTTGTTCGACCTCGCGACGCGGCGCGTCATCCCAATCAGCGACGCGTTGTTCCCGAATCCGTTCACCGAGAGCGGGAACTTCCCGGTGCGGTGGGAGCGGGACTCGCGCCGGTTCACCTTTTCCTACAATCAGCGCGGCCATCAAACCTTCCGCGTCCTGGCCGTGGATGCCGCGACGGGCGCGGTGATGCCGGTGGTGAACGAGGAGTGCCGCACCTTCTTCTGCTACAGCAGCAAACAGTTTCAGCACTGGATCGAGGACACTCGCGAACTGGTCTGGATGTCGGAACGCGACGGCTGGAATCATCTGTGGCTTTACGACACCGCGACCGGGCGCGTGAAGAACCAGATCACCCGCGGCTCGTGGGCGGTGCGCGGAGTGGACAAAGTGGACGAGCAAGCGCGCCAAATCTGGTTCCGGGCCGGCGGCATCCGGCCTGGCCAGGATCCGTATCACGTCCATCATTGCCGCGTGAATTTCGACGGCACCGGGCTGGTGGTGCTGACGGAGGGCGACGGCTCGCACACGATTGAATGGTCGCCTGACCGGAAATTCTTCGTGGACACCTGGTCCCGCGCGGACCTGCCGCCGGTGAACGAACTCCGCCGCGCCGATGGCACGCTGGTCTGCGAGTTGGAACGCGCCGACTGGCGGGCATTGCTGGCGACGGGTTGGGGCGCACCGCAGCGTTTCGTCGCGAAAGGCCGCGACGGCACCACGGACATTCATGGCGTGATTTACCGGCCCACAAACTTTGACCCCGCGCGCAAATATCCCGTCATCGAATACATCTACGCCGGCCCGCACAGCGCGTTCGTGCCGAAGTCGTTTGGCGCAACGCCCGGCGGCTGGGTGCGCGAGATGGCGGAGCTGGGCTTCATCGTCGTGCAATGCGACGGCATGGGCACGAGTCATCGCTCGAAAGCATTCCACGATGTGTGCTGGAAAAACCTGGGCGACTCCGGGTTCCCCGACCGCATCGCGTGGCTGAAGGCCGCGGCGGCGCAGCACCCGGAACTCGACCTGACGCGCGTGGGCATTTACGGCGGCAGCGCTGGCGGCCAGAGCAGCACGCGCGCATTGCTGGCTCACGGGGATTTTTACAAGGTCGCCGTCTCGGACTGCGGCTGCCACGACAACCGCATGGACAAGATCTGGTGGAACGAGCAGTGGATGGGCTGGCCCGTCGGCCCGCACTACGCCGAACAGTCCAACGTGACGCAGGCCAAAAATCTCGTGGGCAAACTCATGCTCGTGGTCGGGGAGTTGGACAAAAATGTGGATCCCGCGAGCACCTTCCAAGTCGCCAACGCCCTCCAGCGAGCCGACAAGGATTTCGACCTGTTGGTGATGACCGGAGCCGGCCACGGCGCGGCGGAATCGCCCTACGGCCGGCGGCGGCGGGCCGATTTCTTCGTTCGCCATTTGCTCGGCAAAACACCACGCTCGCAGAACTGATCTCGAACCCATAACCAACATGAAACCCCACTGGACCGGCGTCTTCCCCGCCTGCACCACTCAACTCAAGAAGGACCAATCGCTCGACCTGCCCGCCACGGCGCGGCACTTCGAGGCGCTCATCGAAAGCGGCGTCAGCGGCCTCATCGTCTGCGGCTCGCTTGGCGAAAACCAGACGCTCGACCCCGAGGAGAAACGCGCCGTTGTGAAGTGCGCCATCGAGACCGCGCGCGGCCGCGTGCCGGTGTTGAGCGGCGTTGCCGAATCAAGCACCCGCGCCGCGGTCCGCTACGTGCGCGATGTGAAAGAGCTTGGTGCGGCAGGCGTGATGCTCATGCCGCCGATGAGCTACAAGGGCGACCCGCGCGAGAGCATGACTTACCTCCGCACCGTGGCGAAGGACGGTGGGCTGCCCATCATGATTTACAACAACCCCATCAGCTACGCGAACGACATCACCCCCGCCCTGTTCGCGGAACTGGCGGATGAGCCCAAGTTCGTCGCGATCAAGGAAAGCTCCGGCGACCCGCGTCGCATCACCGAACTGCGCAATGCCGTTGGCGACCGCTACGCCGTCTTCACCGGCGTGGACGACCTCTTGCTCGAAGCCGCCATCCTCGGCATTGACGGCTGGGTCGCCGGCACGGGCATCGCCTTCCCCACCGAGAACCAACGCCTCTGGGACCTCACGCGCGCGGGCAAGTGGGACGAGGCGCGCGCGCTCTACCGCTGGTTCCAGCCGTTGCTCAAACTCGATACGCACGTCCACTTCGTGCAATACATCAAGCTGTGCGAGCAGGAGACCGGCCTCGGTGTCGAATGGGTTCGCGCCCCGCGCCTGCCCATCGCCGGTGCCGAACGGACGGCCGTGCTGAAGATTATCCGCGACGCCATCGCCAAGCGCCCGAAGCTCCCGAAACGCCGGTAGCCGACGACATCAGGAGGCTCCCTCGCGCAGCCAACGCCTATGAAAGTCCGCGAACTCTTGACCGCTCTCCTGCTGGCCACCGCCGCGTGCGCCCGCGCGCAGGCTCCGAATGTCCCGCTGCACGCGACGGATTCGCGCGAGAAGGACGCCCTCGTCGCTGCCGCTACAAAGCTCCGCGACACCGGCGCATTTGTCCCGGAAGCAACGCTCGTCGGCCAACTCTCGCGCACAAACTGCGTGCTCACGCTGCCCGCGCCGCGCAAATCCCGCCTCACGGGCCGCGAGCTTTGGGCCGCCGCCCGCGCCGCGCACATTCGCGTGGGCTGGAGTTTCCTCTGCACCCGTTGCAGCAACTGGCATCTCGACCTCGCCGGCGGTTACGCACTCACGAAGGACGGCGCGGTCGCGACCTGTCAGCACGTCACGAAGCGCCCGGCGAACTTCAAGGAAGGCTCGCTCGTTGCGGCCGACGAGGCCGGCAACGTCTTTCCCGTCCTCGAAATTCTCGCCGCCGACCCGCGCACGGACGCGTGCATCGTCCGCATCGGCGCGCGGGACTTGAAGCCGCTGCCGCTCGCCACCGAGGTCACCCCCGGCGACCGCGCGTTCTGCTTCAGCGACCCGCTCGGGCAACGCGGCTACTTCAGCGACGGCATCGTGAACCGCTTTCTAACGCGCCAGCCCGGCGGCACGAACCTCCCGCCCGTCACGCGCCTCAACGTCACGACCGACTGGGCACCCGGCTCCAGCGGCTCGGCCGTGCTGGATGAGTTCGGCAACGCCATTGGCCACGTCACCACCATCACGACCTTGCCCAGCGCGCCCGCGACGAAGTCCGGCGACTCCGGCAGCGCCCGGGCCGAGCGCACGCTCATCACGCTGCACGAAGCCGTAAGCGCCCGCGACGTGCTGGCTCTGATTCAGAAGCCGGGCAAGCGTTGACCATGTTCGCCGCCCTGACTTGGGAACGCCTCATTGGCATTGGCTCCGCCATCGCGGTGGAGAATGCCCTGCGCTACTCGATCTTCGCCGGGCTCGGTTGGCTGCTCGGCTACGTGTGGTTCCGGCAACGCTGGGCAAAACGCAAAATTGTCCCGGCCTATCCCGCGCGCGCCGACGTGTGGCGCGAAGTGCGGCTTTCGCTTCTTACAGTGCTCTTTTACGGTCTGGTAGGAGCCGCGACCATCTGGGGTGCGCGCCAAGGCTGGACGCAGCTCTACTGGCGATTCAACGCGCATAGCTGGGGCTGGTTCGTGACAAGCATCGCGTTGACCATCGTAGTGCACGACGCCTACTTCTACTGGACCCACCGGCTGATGCATCACCCGCGACTCTTTCGTTGGTTTCATCGCGGCCACCACCTCAGCACAAACCCCTCGCCTTGGGCCGCCTACGCCTTCGACCCGCTCGAAGCCATTGTGCAGGCCGGCATCTTCCCGGTCGCCGTGATGCTGTATCCGATTCATCCCCTGGCCTTCGCCGCGTTCATGGTTTGGCAGCTCAGCTTCAACATCCTTGGCCACAGCGGCTACGAGTTCTGGCCGCGCTGGCTCATGGACTCCTGGCTCGGCAAAGTCATGAACACGCCCACCGCGCACATCCTCCATCACCAGCACCTGCGCGGGCACTACGGCCTTTACTTCAACTGGTGGGACCGCTGGCTCGGCACGAATCTCGACCACTACGAACGCAGCTTCCGCGAAATTACCTCCCCTGACCGTCATGCACCGCATCCAAGTTATTGACTCCCACACCGGCGGCGAACCCACGCGCATCGTCATCAGCAGCGGCCCCGACCTCGGCGGCGGCAGCGTCGCCGACCAGCTGAAGGTCTTCCGCGACCAGCACGACAAGTTCCGTTCCGCCGTCGTCAACGAACCGCGCGGCTCCGACGTGCTGGTGGGTGCCATGCTCTGCCCGCCCGCCGACCAGACCTGCGTCACCGGCGTCCTCTTCTTCAACAACGTCGGCGTCCTCGCCATGTGCGGCCACGGGACCATCGGCCTCGTCGTCACGCTCGCGCACCTCGGGCGCATCGGGCCCGGCGAGCACCGCATCGAGACCTGCGTGGGCGTCGTGACGGCGACGTTGCACCCGGACGGCTCCGTCTCCGTGGCCAACGTGCCGAGCTACCGCAAAGTCAAAGCCGCGACCGTGGACGTGCCCGGCCTCGGCAAGATTTCCGGCGACCTCGCGTGGGGCGGCAACTGGTTCTTCCTCGTCGAAAACCACGGCCTCGCGCTCGACCTGAAGAACGTTGAGCAACTCACGGACGTCTCGTGGCGCATCCGCCAAGCCGTGAACGCACAGGGCTTCCCCGAAGTGGACCACATCGAGCTGTTCGGCCCGCCGCAATCCGGCGGCCACTCGCGCAACTTCGTCCTCTGTCCTGGCAAAGCCTACGACCGCTCCCCCTGCGGCACGGGCACCAGCGCCAAGCTCGCCTGCCTTGCCGCCGACGGGAAGCTCGCGGAGGGCGCGGACTGGATTCAGGAAAGCATCCTCGGCACGAAGTTCACCGGTCGCTTTCATTGGGTTGACCGTGCGAAGGGCGAAATCGCCCCCGTCATCACCGGCACCGCCTCCGTCAACGCCGAGGCTACGCTGCTGCTGGATGGGAAAGACCCGTTCTGCTGGGGAATTCGCTAGCCAAGGATTGAAAACGGATGAAACAAGGAGAAGTTTTGCTTCGCTCGGTTGCATCCGCTGTGTTCAATCCGTGTCCCATCTGTGGCTAAAGAAAAATCCATTGTCATCATCGGCTCCGGCGTCATTGGGCTGACCACTGCTTACTACTGCGCCCGGCGCGGACATGAAGTCACGCTGCTGGACCGCGAAGGCCCGGCCCGCGACGGCTGTTCCTTCGGCAACGCGGGCATGATTGTGCCCAGCCACTTCGTCCCGCTCGCCGCGCCGGGCATGGTCGCGCTCGGGCTCAAGTGGATGTGGAACCCGGAATCGCCCTTCTACATCAAGCCCCGCCTCGATTTCGGGCTGTTCGACTGGGCGTTCAAGTTTTGGCAGGCCTCCAGCGCCGCGCGCGTCGAACGCGTTGCCCCGCTGCTGCGGGACCTGAACTTCGCCAGCCGCGCGTGCTTCGAGGAGCTTGCCGCGCTGCCGGGCAATGACTTTGGCCTCACGACGCGGGGCTTGCTCATGCTTTGCAAAACCCAGCATGGGCTGGATGACGAAGCCAAGTTTGCCGCGCGCGCAAATGCCATCGGCGTGCCCGCACAAGTTCTCGATGCGAAGGCCGCCGCTGCCCTCGACCCCGCCATCACCATGGACATCGCCGGAGCCGTGCTCTTCCCGAAGGACGCGCATCTCACGCCCGGTCGCTTCATGGCTGCGCTGCGGGCGCAGTGCGAAGCGGCCGACGTGCGCTTCAAGTGGAACACCGAGGTCACTGGCTTCGCGCGCGAAGGCACCCAACTCAAAGCCGTCCGCACCACCCGGGGTGATTTCAAGGCGGACGAAGTCGTGCTTTGCGGCGGCGCGTGGTCGCCCCTGCTCGCGGACGAACTTGGCCTGCACCTGCCCATCCAGGCCGGCAAAGGCTACAGCCTCACGCTGCCGAAGCCCCCGCAGCTCCCGCTGCTCTGCTCCATCTGCACCGAGGCCCGCCTCGCGGTCACGCCGATGGGCTCCGCGCTTCGCATCGGCGGAACGATGGAAATCGCCGGCCTCAACGAGGACATCAATCCCTTGCGCGTGCGCGGCATCATCAAGTCCGCGCTCCAGTATTTCCCCGCGTTCAAGGAAGCAGACTTCGATGGCGTCCAGCCGTGGCGCGGGCTGCGGCCCTGCTCGCCGGACGGCCTGCCGTATGTCGGCCGCACCGCGAAGTTCGCGAACCTCTCCGTCGCCACCGGCCACGCGATGATGGGCCTGAGCCTCGGCCCCATCACCGGCCAGCTCATCGCCCAAATCCTTTCCGGCGAAAAGCCGCAGTTCGACCTGTCGCTGCTTTCTCCCGACCGTTACACATGACCATGAAATTGAACTTGCTAAATGGAGCGCGGGTGGCCCTCGCCCTCCTTTTTCTCGCGTCCACGGCCTTCGCAGCCGACGCAGACTTCACCGCGCTTACGAAAGGCGTGACGGAAATCGCTGCGCCCGGCGCGCCGGGGAACATCAGCGTCTTCGGACCCGCCGCCTTCGCCGTGGTCGCGGGCAAAGAGGGCAAGACCGCGCAGACCGCCGTCGTGGCGGCCACGCGCGCGGGCCGGGGCCGCGTCGTCGCCTTCGGCCACACGAGCTACCTCGACGCCGACCTCCTCAGTCAGCTCGATACCGGCAAGTTCATGGACAACGCCATCGCGTGGGCCGGCAACGCCCCGAAGCCCACGCTGGTCGTGCCTCGCTCAAAATCCCTCGCCGACGCACTCGCAAAGCGCGGCTTCGCCGTCGCCACTACGCCGCTCGCGCAACTTCAGCCCGGCCAGGTCCTCCTGCTCTCCGCGCACGCGCTCACGGCCGCCGACGTGCCGGTCATCGCGAAGTTCTTGGAGAACGGTGGCGGCTTCATTACCTGCTCCACGGGCTGGGGCTGGGCGCAGGGCGGTCGCAGCCTCGCGAACGAGTTTGCCGGCAACCAACTTCTCGCCCCGTTTGGCCTCGTCTTCGGTGGCAACATTGCCGGCAAAACCACCGCGAAAGGCTACGCCATCGGGGCTTTGTCACCGCTCCTCCACGCGGGCAAGGCGCTCGACGCCGCGCGTGCCGGCACGAAGCTCGCCAAGGACGACCTCGCCCAAGCCAGTGCCGCGCTCACGCTCGCCGCACAGAGTTTGCCGGCGGATGACAAAACGTTTCTGCCCAAGCTCAAGGCGCTCCGTTCGCAGCCCGGCGTGAACACCGCGCCCACCGCGAAGTCGCCGGTGAAGTCCGACCAGCTCGCCGCACGCGTGCTGGTGTCGCTCGATGGCCGCGAGCTGGAGACGTTGCCGCCCGCGAAATTGAAGGCGCATCCGGCGGCGGCCACGTTCCCCGGCCCCGTGCCCGCTGACGCGAAACGCGAGACCGCCACGGTCAGCGTGGACCCGAAGATTCCCGGCTGGCATTCCACCGGCCTCTACGCCGCGCCGGGCGAAGTCGTGACCGTCCGCTTGCCTGCGAACGCCGCCAATGCCGGCTGGAAGATTCGCATCGGCGCGCACTCGGACCGGCTGTGGCATCTCGACAGTTGGAAGCGCTTCCCGGACATCTCGCGCAGTTACCCAGTGAAGGCGGCGGAGACGCAAGTGGCCAGCGCGTTTGGCGGGTTGCTGTTCGTTGAGACACCGAGCGGGTCCAAAGCCGCGCCGATGAAAGTGGAATTCGCCGGAGCCGTGCGCGCACCGCATTACATTCACGGCCGAACGACCTTGGCCGAGTGGAAGGAACTCCGCGCCGCGCCCGCACCCTGGGGCGAATTGGAGACGAAGAAAGTCGTCCTCTCGCTGCCGTCGAGCGTGCTGCGGAATCTCGAAGACCCCGTCGCGCTGATGCAAGTTTGGGACGAGACACTCGACCTCGTGGCCGACCTCGCGACAATTCCCAAGGACCGCCCGCGTGCCGAACGCATCGTGTGCGACGAGCAGAGTTCCGCCGGTTACATGCACAGCGGTTATCCCATCATGACGTGGCTGGACATGCCGCCGCGGCTCGTGAGCGAGGCGCACATGCGCAAAGGCGACTGGGGTATCGGCCATGAGCTCGGCCACAATCACCAGGTCGGCGACTGGACGTTCGAGGGCACGGGCGAAGTGACCTGCAACCTCTTCACGATGTATGTGATTGACCGCGTCGGCGGCACGAAGCCGGCGAACGGCCGCGTGGGCCTGCCGGTGGTCGCGGAGCATTTCCGCAAATACACGGCGGGCGGAAAACCGGACTTCGTCAAATGGCAAAGCGACCCGTTCCTCGCGCTCTCGATGTATGTGCAACTCCAGCACGCGTTCGGCTGGGACGCTTACAAGAAAGTCTTTGCCGAGTATCGCGCGCTGCCTGCAAGCGAAAAGCCGAAGGGCACGACCGAGCGCATTGACCAGTGGATGGTGCGCTTCAGCAAGACGGTGAACCGCAACCTCGGCCCGTTCTTCCAGGCGTGGGGCCTGCCCGTGACGGATGCGGCGCTAGCGAGCATCGCCAAGCTGCCCGCGTGGCCGAAAGAGGAGTGGCCGGGGACGAACGGGAAGTTCGACTAACGCCGCAGAAGTTTCCAGCCACAGATACACACAGATGAAACACAGATTTGATTTCCATCGGATGAATGGCCCTTTCGATACAGGGCGACGCAGAGGCTTTCCTCTTCTGTGTTCAATCTGTGTTTCATCTGTGGCTATAACTTTTTTCCTGTTGTGGCTTGCCGTGGCTGCACAGGCGGCCGCTCCCGCGCTGCAAACTCGCCACGTCCTGCTCGTCATGGCCGACGGGGTTCGCTGGCAGGAGGTGTTCACCGGCGCGGAGGAGCAGCTCATCAGCAAGGAACACGGCGGCGTCACGAAGACCAACGACCTTCGCAAAGCCTTCTGGCGCGACACCCCCGAGGCCCGGCGCGAGGCGCTCATGCCGTTCTTTTGGGGCACGCTCGCCAAGCAGGGCCAGCTCTACGGCAACCAGCACAAGGGCAGCACCGCGCACGTCACCAACGGCAAGAACTTCTCCTATCCCGGCTACAGCGAGATTCTCTGCGGCTTCTCCGACCCGCGCATTGACAGCAATGCGAAGAAGCCCAACGCCAACGTGACCGTGCTGGAGTGGCTGAATCAGAAACCCGCCTACGCCGGACGCGTCGCCGCCTTCGGCAACTGGGACGTGATTCCCTACATCATTAACCGCGAGCGCAGCCACGTGCCCGTGTGGACCGGCTTCGAGAAGACCGACCCGAAGCTCAACGCGCACTGGGCCATGCTGGAGAAACTCATCGCTGACCACACGCCGACGTGGGGCACGCTGATGACTTACGACACCTTCATCCATGCCGCCGCGCTGGAGCATCTCAAGACCAAGAAACCGCGCCTCATGTATGTCGGCTACGGCGAGCCGGACGAATGGGCGCACGAGGGCCGCTACGATTACTACCTGCACAGCTTCCGGCACTTCGACGACTTCGTGCGTCAGCTCTGGGAAGCCGCGCAGGCCGACCCGGAAATGCGCGGCCACACGTCCATCCTGCTCGTGACCGACCACGGGCGCGGCACGAGCAACGCCTCTTGGAAAAGCCACGGTGCGAACATCGCCGACTCACGCTTCATTTGGATGGGCGTGCTCGGCCCGGACACGCCTGCGTTGGGCGAACGCGCGAATGTGCCGACGGTGACGCAAAACCAAATCGCGCCGACCGCCGCCGCCTTGCTGGGCCTCGATTACAAAGCCGAGCAACCGCAAGCTGGCCCCGTGCTGGTGGATGCGCTGCCGAAGGCGAAGTGACTCGGTAGCAGCCGACGTCAGGAGGCTCTGATTGAATTCCGCACTCCGCATTCCCCATTCCGCATTGGAAGATGGAGCCTCCTCACGTCGGCTGCTACCTGACGAGTGGCTCCTCCTCAACTCCGGCGCCTGCCCTCCCGCTTTCAACATGGCGCTGGACGAAGCCTTGCTGGAAGCCGCCGCCAGCCTCGGCCGGCCCGTGCTGCGCTTCTACTCGTGGACGGAACCCGCCGCCACCTTCGGCTACTTCCAGCACTACGCGGAGATTGCGCGCACCACGCAACTGCGCCCGCTAATCCGGCGTCCGACCGGCGGCGGCCTCGTGCCGCACGATGCGGACTGGACTTACAGCGTCGTCATCCCGCCCGGCCACCCGTGGCACGCGCTCAACGCGGTGGACAGCTACCGCCGGATGCACGAGTGGATTCGCGCCGCCTTCGCCCGCCTCGGCGTGGCGACGGAGTTGGCCGACTGCTGCCGCAAGTCCGCGCCGGGGCAATGCTTCGTGGGCTGGGAGAAGTTCGACGTGCTGTGGCAGGGCCGCAAAATCGCCGGCGCAGCGCAGCGTCGGAACAAGCTGGGCCTGCTCATCCAAGGCTCCGTGCAGCCGCCGCCGGTGGGTTTGGAGCGCAAGGGTTGGGAAATGGCGATGTCGCCGGAGAATCAGCGTGTGCTCGATTTGTCTGCGGGGGTTCGCACCCGAGCCACAACCCTCGCTGCGGAGAAGTATTCTCAAACCGCGTTCAACGCCCGCCGTTGACGGGCGTCGCACGTTTCAGGTGTCCCCCAGCGCCGGAGGCGCGACGGAAAGTAGCCCCGGGCGTCAGCCCGGGGTTAGCGAAGGAAACGCCAAAGCCCCGGAGGTGCGACAGAACTTTCTTCCGCCCCTCCGGGGCTTGCTTATTCTCCGCACAAGAACCCCGGGCTGACGCCCGGGGCTACTATCTAACGGCCCTCCGGGCCTGACCGCAGTGAACGCAGTTTGCAACGATTGCTGAGAAGTAATGGCTGACGCGTGAGCCAAGTTGGGGGAGTTTTACCCCGAAGCCCAACAGGATGAAGTTAAACTCAAATCCCCGCCACGAACGCGCGCTGACCTTCATCGAGGTCATGTTCGTGGTCGTCGGGCTCTTGGTCTTGGCGGTGCTCGCAGTCGTTCAAGTCCAGTGTAATCGAGCCAAATTCGACCGCGCTGCGCGAATCAAATGCGCCAGCAACCTGAAGATGAACGCTCTGGGCTACAAAGTCTTTGCCAACGACAACGACGACAGGTTCCCCTTTTCCACGACAAACGCGCTGGCCGGCGGCAACGACCACACGCTGTGGCTTCATTTCCAAGTGATGTCGAACGACCTCGGCACCGCGAAGTGTCTGACTTGCCCCGTTGACTCTGAACGAATCAACAGCATGAAGGCTGACTTCACTTCGGGACCAACGGGCCTCGCGTCGGCTGGGAACGCTGCCGTCAGCTACGGCGGGAGCTTGGACGCTTCCGTTACCATTCCGGAAGCCATCCTGTTGATTGACCGCAACGTCGTGACGAACGCTTGGAACCTTCGGGGAAAAGTCTTCCTTGCCATGTCCAACGGCCCCGCTGCCGAGTGGGACCAACGAATGCATAAGTTCTGCGGCAACCTGGCGCTGGCCGATGGGAGTGTTCAGCAAGTCTCCAACGCTGGCTTGTCCACCCAAGTGCATCTGCAAGGGATTCCCACCAACCGCCTGCTGCTGCCGCTGCTCCCGTAGTCGCGGGCTTTAGCCTGCGCTTCGGATTCGCAACCTGAAAGTTTCGACTACAGCCCGATGGAATGCCACGCGGTCTTCATCTCGACGGTGTCCAGTATCCAATACGGGTCTTCGCCGCGCTCGGTGAACCAGTCGGCCTCGGGGAGGGCGTGGTTGAAGTAGCGCTTGAGGTTCGTGGCGACGCCGGCTTGGAGTTGCGCGGAGATTTCCGGCACGCCCGCACCGTCCACGATGGCGTTCACGTCCATGTGCGAGGCGATGTGCGGCGCGAGTTCGGCGCGCTTGCCGGCGAGGATGTTCACGACGCCGCCGGGCAGGTCGCTGGTGGCGAGGATTTCCGCGAAGGACAGCGCGGGCAGCGGCGCGCGCTCGGAGGGAATGACGATGGCGGTGTTGCCGCTGAGAATCACGGGCAGGAGCAGTGAGACCATCGGCAGCAACACCGGCAGGTCCGGCGCGAGCACGACGACGACGCCCATCGGCTCGGGCGTGGTGAAGTTGAAGTGCGGCGAGGCGACGGGGTTCACGCTGCCGAAGACCTGCTGATACTTGTCCGTCCAGCCGGCATGGTGGACGAGGCGGTCGCACACGCGGCCGACGCCGGTGCGGGCCTGTTCCAGCGTGACGCCGTGCGAACGGGAGACTTCGGCGGCGAGGGCTTCGCGGCGGCTTTCGAGCATCTCGGCGGCGCGGTAGAGGATTTGGCCGCGGTTGTAGGCGGTCGCCTTGGCCCAGCCGTCTTGCGCGGCACGGGCGGCGACGACGGCGTCGCGGAAGTCCTTGCGCGAGGCCCAGCAGTAGTTGTCGAGGTGCGCGCCGTCGGGGCCTTTGGCTTCGAGATACTTGCCGCTCTCGCTGCGGACGAACTTGCCGCCGATGTAGAGCTTGTAGGTTTTGCGGACGTCGAGGCGCGTGCTCATGCGATGTAGTGGGACCAGCGTATCGGATTGGTCGTGCCTGGACAACGCCACAAAATTGCCCGGAGAATTCACCGGAGTCTCATGCCGTTACGCCGGCCAAACTCCGGCCCGCTCGAAGAATCCCGCTTGCTTCCCCGTCGGTAAGGGCGCTACCTACCGTTCGGTAAGCACATGGAACCCAGCGCCTCCGCCACGCGGGACAAGATCCTCGCCGCCGCCCTCCGGCTTTTCGCCGACCGGGGTTACGCGGGCACGTCGGTGCAGGACATCGTCAGCGGCGCGCGGGTGACGAAGCCCGCGCTCTACTATTACTTCCCGAGCAAGGCCGAGCTTTATCAGGCCCTGCTCGACCAGGCGCACGATGAGCGGTATCGGCTCATGACGGAGGCGGTGGCGCGCGGCAAGGACCTGCCGGGCAAGCTGGAGGAATTGCTCAACGCGCACTTCGAGTTTCTGCAGAGCCATCGTGAGCTGCTGGGCCTGGTGTATGCCACGGCGTTCGCCGCGCGGGGCGAAATGCCGAAGGAGATCCGCTATCTCGACAAGTGCCAGCGGAACTTCGGCCTGGTGCGCGACCTCATTCGCGAGGGCCAGCGGGCCGGACAGCTCGCGCGCGCTTTTGACGTCGAGCAACTGGCACGCGGGATTTTTGGCATGATGAACATTCACGTGCAGGCCGAACTCGTTCAACCCGGCAACCGCCCCAACCGCAAAACCGCCCGCCGAATCGTGCAGCTCTTTCTCACCGGCGCCGCCGGCCAACCCTGATCTCCCATGCGCACCCATCCATCCATCCTCCTGCTCGCGCTGCTGGCGCTGGGCTCTCCCATCGGCTGCAAGAAGCCAGAGGCCGGCAAAGCCGCCGCGCCGCCCGCCATGCCCCCCACGCAGGTGATCGCCATCGAGGCACGCCGCGAGGCGGTGGCGGAATCGCTCTCGCTGGTCGGCACGCTGACGGCCAATGAGTGGGTGGAGATCAAGGCCGAGCTGGAGGCGGCCGTGGTCGAGATCGGCTTCGAGGAGGGTAAGACCGTGCAGAAGGGGCAGCTCCTTTTCCGGCTCGATGAGTCCAAGCTCACCACCGCGCTGACCGAAGCTGAGGTCAACCTGAAGTTGAGCAAAGCCAACTATGACCGCGCCCAGCAGCTCTTCCGGGACAAGACGATCTCACAACAGGAATTTGACCAGCTCGCGTCACGCTTCGAGTCCATGCAGGCCGCCATCGCCGTCAAGCAACGGGAGCTGAAAGACACGCGGATCTTCGCCCCCTTCACCGGCATGATGGGCGCACGCAACGTCAGCAAAGGCCAGGTCATCAAAAAGGACACCGTGCTGGGACAGCTCGTGGATCTGAACCCGGTGAAGGTGGAGGTGAACGTGCCGGAACGGTTCCTGAGCCTGCTCAAGCTCGACCAGACGATTGAGCTGCGCGTCGCCGCGTTTCCCGGGCGCAAATTCAGCGGACAGGTCTACTTCATCGCCCCGCAGGTGGACACCACCACCCGCACGGCGCTGGTGAAGGCAAAAATTGCCAACCCCGATGGCATCCTGAAGCCGGGCATGTTCGCCAACCTCGACCTCACGCTCCAGCTCCGCGACGCCGCGGTGGTCGTGCCCGAGCCCGCCATCATGGTGAACGCGGACAAGGCGATGCTCTACGTGTTGGACAAGGACATGAACACCCAACTGCGGTTCGTAAAGCTGGGGGTGCGCTCCGCCGGTTTGGTCGAGATATTGTCAGGCGTGGAAGCGGGGCAATTGGTGATCGTTGAGGGCGTTCAAAAGGTTCGGCCCGGGGCCAAAGTCAAACCGGCGGGAGCGGAAGCGGCGGCGGCGTATATGCCGAAGACAGCGACCGGCGCCAAGTGACTCCTGCTCGTAATCCTGATCCTAATCCCGCTCATTTATGAACCCCACCTTCGACCACGAGAAACTCGAAGCCTACCAGCAGTCCATTGCCTTCATTCGCTGGTCCGCCGCCCTGCTGGATAAACTTCCGGCCAAACTCTCGGTCTGCGACCAACTCGACCGCGCCTCGACCTCCGTCCCGCTGAACATCGCTGAAGGCAACGGCAAGTTCACCGCGCCTGACCGCTGTCGTTACCTGGACAGCGCTCGCGGATCGGCCTTGGAGTGCGCTGCGTGTCTGGATGTGCTGGTTGCAAAAGGAAGAGCAGCTGAAGCGGAAATCGATCCGGGCAAACAACGGCTGCGTAGGGTCTTGTCATTGTTGGTTGGATTGATTCGCAGCAATTCACCGGACCGGTTTCGCGAGGATGAAGTGCCATACCGAGTAGGTAAGGAGCAGGATTAGGATCAGGATTACGAGCAAGAGCAGACACGCAACAGGCTAACATGATCTTACCCCAAATCAGCATCCGCCGGCCGGTGCTCACCACGATGATGAGCCTCGCGCTCATTCTCTTTGGCCTCATTGCGCTGGACCGCCTGCCCGTGCGCGAGCTGCCGGACATTGACCCGCCCATCGTCAGCGTGACGACCGTTTACCCGGGGGCGAGTGCCGCGGTGGTCGAGACCGAGGTGACCGAGCGGATGGAGGAGGAAATCAACAACATCGAGGGCATCAAGATCCTCTCCAGCCAGAGCCGCGAGGAAGTCAGCACCATCACCATTGAGTTTGACCTCTCGCGGGACGTGGACCAGGCCGCCCAGGACGTGCGGGACCGTGTCTCGCGCGTGCGCGGGAAGCTGCCGCTGAACATCCGCGAACCCATCGTTGCCAAGCAGGACGCCGACGCGATGGCCGTCATCTGGATTGGCGTCAACAGCGCGGTCTATTCGCCGCTGGAACTCACACAGCTCGCGGAGAAGCAGATCAAGAACCGGCTCCAGACCATTCGCGGCGTATCGAACGTGATCATCGGTGGCGAGCAGCGCTTCGCCATCCGCCTCTGGCTCGACTCGGAGAAGATGGCCGCGCACCAGATCACCGTGCTGGACGTGGACCGCGCACTGCGCCAGCAAAACGTCGAGCTGCCCAGCGGCCGCGTCGAAAACCTCGACCGCGAAATGACCATCCAGACGCGCGGCGAGTTGAAGTCGCCGGCGGAGTTCAACGAGCTCGTGGTCAAGAACGACGGCGTCAAGATCGTCCGCCTCCGCGACATCGGCGAGGCCAAGGCGGGTGTTGAGAACGAGCGCACCATCGCCCGCAACAACGGTCGTCCCTGCATTTTCCTCGGTATCGTCAAGCAGTCCAAGGCCAACACCGTCGAAGTCGCTCAGGGGGTGAAGGCCGAGGTCGCGCGCATCCGGGAGACCATTCCGCCGGGCATCGAGATGGTCTTTAACTACGACGAGTCAGTTTTCATCGAGGCATCAATCGCCGAGGTCTGGGACACGCTGGGCATGGCCTTCGCGCTGGTGGTGATCATCATCTGGGTGTTCCTCGGGAGCGCCCGCTCGACGCTCATTCCCGCCGTGGCCATTCCCGTTTCAATTGTCGGCACCTTCGCCATCCTCTCGGCTTTCGGCTACTCGGTGAACATGCTCACGATGCTGGCCCTGGTGCTGGCCATCGGCGTGGTGGTGGACGACGCCATCGTGGTGCTGGAGAACATCTATCGCCACATTGAGGCGGGCATGCCGCCGCTGGAAGCCGCCAAGAAGGGCATGGACGAGATCTCCTTCGCGGTCATCGCCATCACGCTTGCGCTCATCGTCGTGTTCCTGCCGCTGGCGTTCCTGAAGGGCGCGACGGGCCGGCTCTTCATCGAATTCGCGGTGGCGGTTTGCGGCTCGGTGGCGGTGTCCGCCTTCGTCGCGTTGACGCTTTCCCCGATGCTTGCAGCGCGGGTGCTCAAACCCATCAGGGAAGGCCACCAAAAGGTGTTTTTTCTCCGGTGGTTCGACGCTGTTCTTGGGTGGTTCACCAGCCTCTATGCGGCGGTGCTGCGCGGGCTCGTGCAGACGACGGCGTTTCTGCTGAGGCCATTCCTCGCACTGGGCTGGTTTGGCCGGACCACCGGCTTCGTCGTCACGCTCGGCGCGCTCGCGGCAATGACCTGGGCACTGAACGTTCCCCTGCTGGCGAAGCTGGAAGGCGAATTCCTGCCGGAGGAAGACAAGGGCCGGCTGCTGTGTTTCGTTTTCGCCCCGGAGGGTTCCACCAGCGAATACACGGACCGACAGGTGCGGGAGATGGAAGACATTCTGAAGGCCACCCCCGAGGTGCAGGCTTTCGGTGCGGTGATCGCATTCTCAATGACCGGTGCGCCGGGCCAGGCAAACAGCGCCATCGTCTTCGTGCGGCTAAAAGACCGCGCCGAACGCACACGCAGCGTCCGCGACATCGTCAACGGGCCGGGCGGTTTGCGGATGAAGTTCTTCAATGATGTCGAAGGGGCCATCGCCGTGCCCAACATTCCGAAGGCGATTGGCCGCGGCTTCGGCGCCCCCTTCCAGCTTGTCGTCCAGGCGCAGGATCTCGACTCGCTTAACGGCTATGTGAACGAACTTTTGGGCAAGCTCCGCTCACAGCCCTATCTGGTGAACGTCCGCTCCAGCTTCGAGGTCACCAAGCCCGAGCTGCGCCTCGACGTGGACCGCAACCGCGCCGCCGCGCTGGGCGTGAGCATCGAGGACGTTTCGCGCACGCTGCAAATCCTCTTCGGCGGGCTCGACCTCAGCCGCGTCAAGCTGGACGGCAAGCAGTATCAGGTCATCACCCAGCTCCAGCGGATGTCCCGCCTGACACCGCAGGACCTCGACCGGCTTTACGTTCGGAACCGCGACGGGCAGCTCATCCAGCTCAGTTCCATCGTGCGGCGGGAGTCGGGCAGCTCCCCCAACGTGATCGAACACCATAACCGCATCCGCAGCGCCACCATCTCCGCCTCGCTCAACGGCGTGCCGCTCGGCACCGCGATTGACCGGGTGGAGGCACTCGTGAAACAGGACCTGCCGCCGGGCTTTCTCTACGACTGGACCGGAGAATCCAAGGAGTTCAAGGACGCCTGGAAGGAGTTCCTGGTCGTGCTCGTGCTGGCGCTCATCATCACCTACATGGTGCTGGCGGCGCAGTTTGAAAGCTTCCTGCACCCGCTCACCGTGCTGCTGTCGGTGCCGCTCGCAGGGGTGGGCGCACTGGGTCTGCTCTGGCTCGTGGATTTCCTGGGCAAGACCGGGACCATCAAGGAAGTGCCGGCCATGAACATCAACCTGTTCAGCCTCATCGGCTTCGTCCTGCTGGTGGGTCTCGTCACGAAGAACGCAATTCTACTGGTCGAATTCGCCAATCAGGAAACTGACAAGGGGGTGGATCCCCGCGACGCCATCATCGAGGCCGGCAAGGTCCGCCTGCGGCCGATCCTGATGACGGCGCTCTCGACCATCGCCGGCATCATTCCCATCGCCATCGGCTTCGGCGCAGGCGCGGAGAGCCGCCGGCCCATGGGCGTGGCCGTAATCGGCGGCATGTTAAGCAGCACGTTCCTGACGTTGTTTGTGATTCCAGTGGTCTACACCGCTTTCAGCGCCGTGGCGGGGAAATTCATCCGGCCTTCAGCCAATTCCGCGCCCACGCCCACGGCGCCCGCCGAAGCCGTGCCGGTCAAGTAGGTCGGCACAGGCGAGGCCAGACCGGCGCCGGGAACCGTGCCGGAAGCGAGTCTGCCGCTTTGCGTTTGCTTCCCCGCGCTGGTTTTGGCAATTGAGGCGCACCGATGAGACAGATAATTCTCGCTGGCTGGCTGGGATGTGTGGGGTTGACGGCCGCCTGCCAAAGGCAGGCCGCCCCGACCGCACCCCAAACCGCGCCAGCGCCCGTTTCGAAGGAACCGGTGCTCCGGCTGCACTTCGGCGGCTTGAATCATATCGCGACGAACGCCGCGGCCGCCCGTCTGAACGCCCTGCTGAACACCCCCGAGGGCATCGGCTTGCGCAAACAGGTGCACGACCGGCTGGCCGCCGCCCTGCCCCGCGCGCTGTTTGGTCCCGCAACAACCTCGAATGCCGGCGCGCTGATCCGCCCGCTGCTCGATGACCTTGCTGCCACCAAGTTTCTCTTCGAAACCCACGACACCCAGGCGGCGAGCTGGATGCTTACCGTCTTCCTTGATGACTCGCAGCGGGCCCGCTGGAGCACCAACCTGTGGCAGGCAGCCGGCTCCAAACCCACGCCACTCCCGCCAATGGGACCCGGCACGAGCGCATGGAGCGCAAAGACGGCGGACGGCAGGCTGCTGACCGTGGCGAGCTTCGAAGATTGCCTGATGGTGTCGAAATCCGCTCCCGATTCCCCTCTGCCCGCCAATCCCGCGCCGGGCAGGCACCCTGCCCTCTCGACCAACCTCGTTGACCTCTCGGCCGATCTTGCCCGCCTCCAGCCCGCGCTTGACCTGCCCAAGCCCCCCGCGTGGCCAAACTTTTCAGTCAGCGTGATGCCGCGTGGCGATTCGCTGCGCAGCGAGGCCACGCTCAAGTTCGCCAATGCCGCGCCGTGGAAGCTTGATGCCTTCCGCCTGCCGACCAACTCGGTGCGCGATCCGCTGATCAGTTTCACGGCAGCGCAGGGCTTCGGGGACTGGCTGGCCCGACAGCCGGATTTCAAGGAGTGGCAATTCCGCTCCGCGCCGAACCAGTTCTTCACGTGGGCGCGTTCAGACGTGCCCTACAATCTTCTCGCCGCCGCGCCGATGCCCGACGCGTCCAACACGGTTGTCCGCGCAGCCCCACACGCGCTCCACACTCTGGGCACGAACATCGCCAGGGCTGGCATTGGCCGCATTGCCTTCACCACCAACCGCACGGAGATCGGATGGCTGGGCATGCCGATCCTGGTGCCGTTCGTCCGCCCAGCACCGGAACCCGGCGACGACTTTCTGCTGTTCGGCAGCATGGCCGGCATCATCCCGATGGGCTCCAACACGAACCCGCCGCCCGCCGAACTGCTCAACCAGTTCCTCCCGCGCACCAACCTCGTTTATTACGACTGGGAAATCACTGAAGCCAAACTGGCGCAGTGGGTGCCCATCTTCCAGCTCGCCGCGATGCTCTCGCCGAACCCGTCCTTCCCTGGGGCGGCGGCCGCGAATCAGTGGCTCCGCTCCATCTCGCCCAAGCTCGGGAACGCCATCACCGAGGTGACCGCAACCTCGTCTACCGAATTGAGAGCCGTGCGCCGCTCGGATGTCGGCCTCACCGCCATCGAACTCGCCGTGCTCACGCGCTGGCTGGACAATCCGGCATTTCCCGCCTTCGCGTATCCATCGAATGCGATGCCGGGATTGCCGCCGGTGCCCGGAGCGAAGTGAGTTGGCTTTTGCTTTCGTCACCCTCGCCTGCTCGTTACGTTCCGCCCATGCTGAAACTCGGCGTCAACATTGACCATGTGGCCACCGTCCGCGAGGCCCGCTACCGGGGTCGCACGGACGGCGAACCCTGCCCCGTCGCCGCTGCGCTCGTGTGCGAAGCCGCCGGTGCGCACGGCATCACGGCGCATCTGCGCGAGGACCGCCGGCACATCCAGGACCGCGATGTCGTCGCGCTGCGGAAAAAGATTTCGACCCGACTCAACCTAGAGATGGCGAACTCGGAGGAAATCATCCGCATCGCGCTCAAGCTCAAGCCCGAGATCGTCTGCCTCGTGCCGGAGCGCCGGCAGGAAGTCACCACCGAGGGCGGCCTCGACGTTGAAGGCAACCTCGCCGCGCTCAAGCGCACTGTCCGCCGCATGAACGACGCGGGCATCGAAGTCAGCCTCTTCATCGCGCCAGACCCGATTCAAGTCGCCGCCGCCGCGATGAGCGGCAGCCAGTTCATCGAGCTGCACACGGGTGCTTACGCCGAGTGCTTCGGCAAGGCTCGCGAGCGCAAGGCCGAGCTCAAGCGCCTCGCTGCCGCCGCCGCGCAGGCGCACGAGTTGGGCCTGCAAATCAACGCCGGCCACGGCCTTACCGTCGCGAATGTTCCGCCGCTGCTGGACGTTGTCCCGTATCTCGTCGAGCTGAACATCGGCCACAGCATCATCAGCCGCAGCCTCACCGTCGGCCTGGCCAAGGCGGTGAAGGAGATGCTCGCAGCGATGCGCTAGAAGTAAGTCCCGGTCTTGGACCAGGAGTTTCGAGTTGGCGCATGCGGCTCGGCAGGACTAATTTCACGCCATGAGCACGGTCACGGAAATCAAGGCAGCCATTGCAACACTTTCGTTCAAGGAGCGCATCGAGTTAGAGCGCTGGCTGCGCGCGGGGCCGGCGATTGCCGAACAACCTTCCGACTTGAACCCCGAGGAGGACACGCCGGAACTCGAGGCCGAACTCTTGAAGGCTGTGAACGGCCCTCATGCACCACTGCGAAAAGGCGACCTGCGGAAATTGGGGGATACTGTGCTGCGCCGCCGTAAAGCAGCTCAGGCGGCATGAGCCTTTCCGTCCAGCGCTCGCCCTTTTTTGAGGAGGATTTCTGCGCCTGCTACGAATGGTATCTGGAACGGGCGGGACAGGAGATTGCCGACCAGTTTCTGGACTGCGTCGAGCAGACATTGGAGGACTTGTCCCAGCATCCCGGGCTGGGACGACGGAGGCGCTTCCGTCATCCTGACCTGAAGGGCCTGCGGTCGTTCGGAGTCGCTCCACCGTTTCGCGTCCGCATTCTGTTCTATCGGTTCACTGACCACGAACTCATCGTCGAGCGCCTCATACACGGCGCGCGCGATTTGTCCCGCCGCTTGCTCGAAGCCCCCGGCCTCGACTAAATACTCCTGTCCGTTATCACGACATGAAAGCCCTCCAACTCGAACAACCCAAAGCCTGGCGCCGCATTGACATCGCCGAACCCGCGGCGCCCGCCGCTGGCGAAGTCCTTCTCCGCGTCCATCGCATCGGCATCTGCGGCACGGACATCTCCGGCTACCTCGGCAAGATGCCCTTCTTCAGCTACCCGCGCATCCCCGGCCACGAGCTGGGCGTCGAGGTGCTCGCCGTCGGTGCGGGCGTCACAAACGTCGCGCACGGCGACCGCTGCTCCGTCGAGCCCTACATCAACTGCGGCCACTGCTACTCCTGCCGGCGCGGCCACACCAACTGTTGCGAGACCAACAAAACCCTCGGCGTCATGTGCGACGGCGGCATGACCGAGCGCATTATTCTGCCCGCGCGGAAAATGCATCCGTCCAAGAAGCTCTCCTTCGACCAGCTCGCCCTTGTCGAGACGCTCGCTATCGGCTGCCACGCGATCAATCGCGGCGAGCCGAAACCCGGCGAGGCCGTGCTCGTCATCGGCGCGGGACCGATTGGCCTCTCCGTCATCGAGTTCGCCAAGCTCTCCGGCGCGAAGACCATCGTCATGGACATGAACGAGCAGCGCCTCGCCTTCGTGCGCAACACCATGGGCGTGCCCGACACCATCCTCACCAAGGGCGACGGCGAAGAGTTGAAACGCCTTGCTGAACTCACCAACGGCCAGCTCGCCGACGTGGTGGTGGACGCCACCGGCAGCAACAAATCCATGGGCCACGCGTTGAGCTACTGCGCCTTCAAGGGGCGGCTCGTCTATGTCGGCATCACGCAATCGGAAATCAGCTTCCTCCAAGCCCCCGCGCTGCACCGGCGCGAACTCGACATCCGCGCCAGCCGCAACGCCCTCCCCGGCGACTTCACCCGCATCATCCGCCTCATCGAGGACAGCCAGATAGACACCCGCCCGTGGATCACGCACCAGGCCACCTTCGAAGACATGATCGGCGTCTTCCCGAGCTGGACCCAGCCGGAGACTGGCGTGATCAAGGCGGTGGTGGCGGTGAACTGAGCGCAGCCCGAGTAGTCCGCTGATTTCACCGAACGTGCTGGAAGAAGAGGTTGAGCCTCCAACTTGATTTGAACTTTGTCCCAATCCGTTCGTCGCAAACTGCACACATGAAACTGACTGTCAGCCCCGCCCGCCGTTCCTTCCTCAAGCAACTCGGCACGGCCGCCTTCGCCGCGCCGTTCGTTACGCGCGGTTTGCTGGCCGCGTCGCCGAATAAAATGGTGCGCCACGCCAGCTTCGGCGCAGCGGGCATGGCGGCTGCGGATTGGGGCGCGATCACCAGCCACAAGCAGGTGAAGTTTGTCGCCGTCGCCGAGGTGGACCTCGCGCGGGCCGAGGCGGGGAAGAAAAAGTTTCCCGAGCTGAAGGTTTATCAGGACTGGCGCGAGATGCTGGACAAGGAGCACAAGAATCTCGATTGCGTGAACGTCTCCACGCCCGACCACATGCACGCGCCGCAAGGCATGAGCGCGATGCAGCTCGGCTTGCACGTCTATGGCCAGAAGCCGCTCACGCACGATGTTTACGAGTCCCGCCGGCTGACCGAGGTGGCGCGCGAGAAGAAGCTCGTCACGCAGATGGGCATCCAAGTCCACTCCAGCTACGAGTATCGCGCGGCGGTGCAACTCGTGCAGTCCGGCGCGGTCGGCAAGATCAAGGAAGTCCACACGTGGAGCAGCAAGAAGTGGGGCGACACGGCGCCGCGCCCGGAGAAGAACGATCCCGTGCCGGAAAACTTGAACTGGGATCTGTGGCTTGGTGTGGTTTCGGAGCGGCCTTACATCGGCGGCGGTTATTACCATCCGGGCAACTGGCGCAAACGGCTCGACTTCGGCACCGGCACGTTTGGCGACATGGGCTGCCATATTTACGACCCGGTCTTCAAAGCGCTCGGCGTCACCGCGCCGCTCTCCGTCCGCAGCGAGGGGCCGAAGCCCAACGAACACAACTGGGCCAACGACGCCATCGTCCACTACGTCTTCCCCGGCACGCCGTTTACCGACGGCCCGACCGTGAAGGTGGTTTGGTATGACGGCAGCCAGCGCCCGCCGGCGGACATCGTCGCGCTGCTGGGCAAGGTGAAGCAACCGGATCAAGGCTCCATCTTCATCGGCACCAAAGGCGTGATGGTGTTGCCCCATGTGGGAAAACCCATCTTGTTGCCCGAGGAAAAATTCCAAGGCTTCGAGTTGCCGAAGCTGGAACCGGTGAACCACTGGCATTCCTTCATCGAAGCCGTGCGTGGCAACGGCAAGCCCTCCGCGAACTTCGACTACGCCGGCCCGCTCACGGAGACGATCCTGCTCGGCGGCATTGCGTCGCGCTTCCCGCAAACCACGCTGGAGTGGGATGCGAAGGCGCTGAAGTTCAAGAACGCGAATGAAGCAAACCAGTTCGTCCGCCGCGAGTATCGCAAAGGCTGGGAAGTGAAGGGCTTGAGCTGAACGGAGCGCGGGTTTCAAACCCGCAGCAAGCCGCGGCTGACGACGCAGGTTCGGGTGGCCCGACGCACCCTGCTGCAACTAATTTTGCGGCGGCTCGGAGAGCGGCGCTCCACTTCAGAACTGCGCGCCGAGCAGCCACGGGGCGAACTCGTCGTCGCCGAGGCCGGCGAGTTCGCTCTTGGTCTTCTTGCCACTGGCGACGGCGATGATCTCCTCGAAGATGCGCATCCCGACCTGCTCCACCGTCTCCGTGCCGTCGAGGATGGTGCCGGCGTTGATGTCCATGTCCTCGATCATGTGGTTGTAGATCGCGGTGTTGGTCGCGACCTTGATGCAGGGCGAGGGCTTGCAGCCGTAGACGCTGCCGCGGCCAGTCGTGAACACGCCAACATTGCAGCCGCCGCTGACCAGCCCAGTCATGCTCACGGGATCGTAGCCGGGCGTGTCCATGAAGCCGAAGCCGGGCGTGGTGATTTCCTCCGCGTAAGCATAAACGGCGGCGAGCGGTGATTGCCCGCCCTTCGCGACCGCGCCGAGGCTCTTCTCGTAAATGGTCGTGAGGCCGCCTTCCTTGTTGCCGTAGCTCGGGTTGTTGTCAATCGAGCCACCGTTGGCCCGCGCGTAGGCTTCCCACCAGCGGATGAGATCCACAATTTTCTGCCCCACGGCGGGCGTGACCGCCCGGCGAGTCAGCAAGTGCTCCGCACCATAAATTTCCGGCGTCTCCGCCAGCACGCTTGTGCCGCCATAGCGCACGAGTTCATCGGAGGCAACGCCGAGCGCAGGGTTGGCGGTGATGCCGCTGTTACCGTCCGAACCGCCGCAGTTTTCAGCGAGGATGAGCTTGGAGACCGGCTGGGCCGTGCGCTTGAGCGCATTCGCAGAGGGGAGCAATTTTGCCACCGCCGCTGCGGCGGCCTCGACGGTTTTGCGCACGCCACCGGAGTTTTGAATCGTGAGAAAGGTCGGCTGCGCCTCTCCCGCAAGCGGCGGCGCCAGCTTGTGCGCCTCGGCGACCAGGTGCACCTGGTTCACCTCGCAGCCCAGCCCAATCATCACATAGCCCGCAATGTTCGGATGCCTCGCAATGCCCGCCGTGACGCGCTGGAGCAGCTCATGCGGCGCACCGGGCTGGATGCCGCAGCCGATCTTGTGGGTGAAGGGCACCACGCCATCAATGCCCGGAAAGTCCCGCTGGAAGTCCGGCCCGCGGAAACGGTCGGCCACGTAACGCGAAACGCCGGCCGAGCAATTCACACTGGAAATGACCGCGAGGTAATTCCGCGTGCCAACCTTGCCCGTGGGGCGTGCGTGGCCCTGAAAGTGACGCATCGCGGAAGCGGGGTGATACGCAACCGGCCGGGCATCCACGCCGAACGCGTAGTCGCGGCCAAAGTCCTTCAGCTCGACATTGTGCGTGTGGACATGGTCCCCCGGCATGATGCACCCCTTCGCAAAGCCAATGGTCTGGCCGTATTTCGTAACCGGCGCGCCGTCAGGGATCTCCGCCACGGCGATCTTGTGCCCCGGAGTGATGCCTTTACCGATGACAAGCCGGAGCGCGCCGCCTTGCAGTTCCACGCCCGGCTTGAGCGGCCGCTTCACCACCACCACATTGTCGGCAGGGTGGAGGCGCAGCGTCAGGTCTTCGAGTTTCAACATGCGACGAGGGTAGCAGCGGAGACCGACGCATCAAGCACGGCGCGGTTTTGACACGATGCCGGCGAGCTTCTATGGTGCACACGCAGCCGCCTTTGCTTGAGCCCATAGTCATCAATGAACCTACCCAGCAGCCCGGGAATCGCAGCGAGCGAAGCCCAGCATTCAGCCGACGAGAAGAACCCACTGTTGGCCAAGATTGCCACAGGTTTGGTGCTGCTGACGTTTGTCATTTTTCTCCCGGTGGTGGGCTGCGCGTTCATCAATTACGACGACGATGTTTTCGTGACCAACAACCCAAAGGTCGCAGCAGGCTTTACGTGGGAGGGGATCAAATGGGCCTTCACTTCCGCAGACTTTGATTACTGGCGCCCGCTGAGTTGGTTAAGCCACATGCTCGACATCGAACTGTTCGGCGCGATGGCGGGTGGTCATCACCTGACGAACTTGTTGATTCATTGCGCGGGAGTGGCGATGTGCTTTTTCGCGTTGCACCGCCTGACGCGGGAAATCTGGCCGAGCGCATTGGTGGCCGCGCTGTTCGCCTGGCACCCGTTGCATGTGGAGTCAGTGGCGTGGGTGGCCGAACGGAAGGATGTTTTGTGCGGCTTTTTCTGGTTTTTCACCATCTGGGCATATGTTCGCTACTGCGAAACCCCTTCCCCGCGGACATACTTGACGGTGTTTGCTGGCTTCATCCTCGGCATCATGTCCAAGCCCATGATTGTGACCTTGCCCTGCGTTCTCCTGCTGCTCGATTTCTGGCCGCTTGGCCGGCTGAATGTCCTGAATCGCAAAGCATGGCAGGCTGACGCTCGGCGGACATCACTTCAGCTCTGCTGGGAAAGGCTGAAGGAAAAGTTGCCCATGTTTGCCATTGTGGCCCTGCTCTCGCTATCAACCATCCACGCCCAGCACAAGGTTGGAACGATGAGCTCGCTGGACGCACTCAGTCCCAGCTTTAGGGTTACAAACGCGGTTTCCGCCTATGCGACATATCTTTCTCAGACAATCATTCCAGTAAACCTATGCGTTATTTACCCCTTGAGCTCTATCCCTAACTACCGGTGGATCCTAAGCGCCCTTCTGCTGGCCACAATTTCTCTTGGTAGCATGGTTTGGCTTAAGACACGTCCGTGGGTTTTGGTAGGATGGTTATGGTTTCTTGGCGTCACCTTACCCGTGGCAGGCATCATGCAAGTCGGGCTACAGGCCCACGCCGATCGCTACACTTACTTGCCGCTGATTGGCATTTTCATAGCAGTGATATGGAGCTCGTGGCGGTGGGCGACCCAGTCGCTCCTAAAAACACGGTGTTTTTGGGTCGCTGCGGGAGTAATTCTTGGAACGTGCGCCATTCTGACCCGGCAACAGGCCACCCTCTGGACAAATAGCGGTATACTCTTTGACCATGCCTACCGGCATACGCAGAAAAACTTTGTGGCATTACACAACCTCGGAGCGCATCTTTTGTCCGCTGAAAAACGACCGATTGAAGCCCTGGCCGCTTTCCAACTGGCACTGCGGAGCAGTCCGGATCCCATACAGTGGATCAACATCGCTCACAGCTATTTCGCACTAAAGCAGTATTCGCTAGGGCACGCTGCCATGGCTCAAGCTATTGCCATGCAGCCCAATTCCAGAGAAATGAAGGAGCTGGAGAACGCGCTGCAAGACGACTTGCGCACTCGTCCCGGCGCGAACGATTCCCGCAAAGTGCTTGCCATGCTCTACATGGCCCGTAAGGACCACTCAGCCGCTGTTACGCAGTTGCAGGCTGTAATCGACCTCGTCCCCGAAGACATCGACGCCCGAATCAACCAAGGCGCATATCTCGCGGTGGCTGGCAGAGAAAGTGAGGCAATTCTGGCATTGCAAGCGGCGGTCAAGCTAGCCCCAACCAACTCATTGGCGCACAGCAACCTGGCCGCCCTCCTAGCCAAGGCAAGACGCGCGGATGAAGCCCAACAACATCACGAAGCCGCAGTGAAGGCTGATCCGAGCAACATGGACAGCCGCTATAACTTTGCCCTGTTTTTGCTCAGGTCTGGGAAAGTTTTGGCGGCAAAAGCGGAGTTTGAGTCTATCCTAGAAAAGGCCCCCAACCATCTACCAACCATCCAGCAGCTTGCTTGGATTTTAGCTTCGCGGGCGGAGTTTAGGGATGGCTCCCGGGCGGTTTCCCTAACTGGTCGTTTCATGACCTACTCACGTCGTCGCAATTCAGGCCACTTCGATCTCATGGCCGCCGCTCACGCTGCAGCCGGTGACTTCAAGGCCGCGAAGGAATTCGCTGACGAGGCAATAACCTTGGCGGTCGAGGAGAAAAGATTTGTCCTAGCCAACACGATACGCCAACGCCAACGCCTGTATCTTGCTGGCCAGCCCTACACCGAAGCCGCGAAGTGATGGTGTCAGCCATTTCGGGCTGTCTCGATAACACCGCGAAATCTTCTCGGCAAAAAAAAGAGCACCCGTTGCCGGGTGCTCTCTGAAATACGACTGATTAGAATCAGTTCGGGAAAACGTGGAAGAGGAAGTTCACACCCGTGCCTCTCACTTCCTGCCGCAACTGTTGCTGTAGGCCGGAGGTGGTCACCTGCTGCACGCTGCCGTCCGAGAGCGCAAAGTTGCCAGCTTGGTCGTGCTGAGCCGCGCTGCCGGCAGCCGTGCCACCGGTGCGCCAAGCGGCAACACCAGTCGCAGCGGTGAAAGCGCCGCCGGCTGCAGCCGTCGTCGTGTTATTGGCAGCCGCTCCGATACCACGGACATACTTGTTGATGGAAGGATTGGTGCCAAGACCCCAGTTGCGATCCGCGCTCAGGATGGAGTTGGGCTGGGTTTCATCCGCTGACAAGCCTACCGTGAACGAGGTGCAATTGTCCTTACCGATAGTGCCGTAACCAGTGTAGTTGTTGGCGCCCACAGCAGTATTGTCAGTATTGACAAGACCGGCTTGGTAACCATTCGGTCCCTGAGTGGTAAAATCGGCCTTCAGGGCGTTCAACTTGTTACGGTCGCCAGGGCAGGTGAGAATTTTCGCGGACCCGAGTTCGTTCGACATGGCGAACATGTGGGTCCAAACGCGCTGGCCGGTAGCCACAGAATTGGGCTTGATGTTGGCAGGCCAACCTTGGCCCACAACAGCGGCAGCTGGGAAGTTCGCGACGCGATAGGGGAAGCGGTCGTCGTTGTCGTTGGCGAACACCTTGAAGGCGAGGCCGATCTGCTTCAGGTTGTTGGCGCACTTGATGCGCGCCGCCTTGGCTTTGGCCTTGGAGAGGGCAGGCAGGAGCATGCCCGCCAAGATGGCGATGATGGCGATCACGACGAGCAACTCGATTAGCGTGAAGGCCCCGATTTTTTTGCTGCGTAGGCTTTTCATATTTTTTTGTTTTTTTACCCAGCCGCCCACCTCGAAGAACCGCTCTTAGAGGTAGCCGACATAGTCTGCCTTCTCCCTCAGCTTTTTTCATGCCAGCCGATTCAGAAGAGACATCCGTATTCCACCGTATCCTGCGATTCGAATCAACACATTTACAATCAGTTGATTTTCAATGTGATACAAACACAGCGGAACGGATTGATCGAGGACTTTACGCAAAGCCGTCTTCCCACTTAGGCCCCGCCCCTTGAACCGTCGATCCATGTGCTTCTTTTTACGCCCGATGCGTGAAAATCACGCACTGGTTTTTATAGACCATTGGCTTCAGGTGCCACACGGGGGGTATAGCTCGCCATGCCACGTAGGGCCATTGGTCAGGCTAGGACCGCACGCGCCACATCGCCGTGGACATCGGTGAGCCTCCGGTCCAACCCGCTGTGGCGGACGGTCAGGCGTTCGTGGTCAATGCCCATAAGGTGGAGAATCGTCGCGTGCAGATCGTAGCAATAGGTCTTCCCCTCGGCTGCCTGGTAGCCCCACTCGTCGCTCTGCCCCACGGCCACGCCGGGCTTGATGCCCGCGCCGGTCAGCCACGTCACAAACGTCCCGCCATTGTGGTCGCGGCCCACGCTGCCTTGGGCGAAAGGCGTGCGGCCAAACTCCGTCGTCCACACCACCAGTGTGTCGGCCAGCAGACCGCGCGACTTCAAGTCCCGCAGCAGCGTGGCGATGGGTTGGTCCACGCTCGCGGCCATCGGCGGCAATTCGTTCGGGATGTTGCCGTGGTTGTCCCAGTTGTTCACCGCGCCGTGCGGCCCGCTCCACACCTGCACGAAGCGCGTCCCTCGCTCGATGAGCCGCCGCGCCAGCAGACAGCGCCGCCCGAAGTCTTCGGTGACCTTGTTTTCCAGCCCGTAAGCCTTCCGCGTCGCGTCGGTTTCCTTCGCGAGGTCGAACGCCTCGGGCGCGCTCAACTGCATCTTCGCCGCCAGCTCGTAACTCGCGATGCGCGCGTCGAGCCGCGAGTCGCCGACATTCGCGCGCGCGTGCTCGCGGTTCAACTTCTCCAGCAGCGCCAGCCCATCGCGGTCCGCCGCGCGCGTGGCAAACTTAAACTTCTCCCGTGCGAACAAGTCCGGCACCAGCTCCGGTGCGCCCGCGTTGAGGATGGTTCCCTGATGCACCGCCGGCAGAAAGCCCGCGCTGAACGTGCCGTTCTGGTTGTAAGGCAGGCCGCGCGCGTCCGGCAGCACCACGAACGTCGGCAGGTTATCCGTGAGCCGGCCCAGCCCGTAGCTCACCCACGCGCCGAGGCATGGGAAGCCCGGCAGCAGCTGGCCGCTGTTCATCATGTAGGTGCCCGGACCGTGGACGTTCGTCTTGCTCGTCATCGCCATGAGGAAGGCGAGTTCGTCCACCAGCTTGGCCTGCTCGGGGAAGACGCTGCTCACCCACCGCCCCGACTGCCCGTGCTGCCGGAACTCGAACGGGCTTTTCATCATCGTGCCGGGCATGGCGGTAAACCCCTCCGGCTTCTCCGTCGGCCCGAGCTTCTGGCCGTGGAGTTTCTCCAGCGCCGGCTTGTAGTCATTAGTGTCCATCTGGCTCACGCCGCCGGTCATGAACAACTGGATGACCCGCTTGACCTTCGCCGGATGGTGAAGCCCGCCGTTGAACTCCGGCCGCGGCCGAAACGCTCCGTCCCCCAACGCCTCGCGCGCAAACAAGTCCGCCATCGCCAAGCCGCCGAACCCGCCGCCGATGCGCCAGAGGAACTCGCGACGGCCCAACCCCGTGCCGGCGGCTTGCAGCCGCCGCGTTGCGGGTGGCAGGCTCGAAGCCTTCTCGGCCTGCTGATGCTCACCGACGGCGGTTGCAAACCGCCGGCACGGCGCGTCAGTTGATGAACAAAAACTCATTGCTGTTGAACAAAACCCGGCCCAGCGCCGGCAGCCCGTGTTGCTCGGCGTAAGTCGACATCGCGGTCACTTCCTCCGCCGTCGCCGCGCGTTGATACGCCAGCCGCACCATCGCCCGCACCCGCGACGGCGTGTCGTTGCCGAGCTTCTCCACCCGCGCCGCAAAGTGCTCGCTGTGGCGCAGGACGAAGTCGTTGTTGAACAGTGTCCGCGCCTGGAGCGCCGACGCCGAGAAGGGCCGCGTGGGCTGGAGCAGCGCGGCGTCCGGGAAGTCCAGCGCATCCATGAACGGGTCCGCGATGCCGCGCCACACGACGCGGTAGATGCTCCGCCGCCCCGCGCCCGGCGCGTCCCAATCGAAGGGCGTGTAATCCACCTTCGGCGTGGCCTGCGGGCCTTTGCTCAACTTGAAATGCTGCGTCCCCGGCCCGCCGAGCGTGCGGTCCAGCCGGCCCGAGACGGCGAGCACCGCGTCGCGGAAGGACTCGGCGTCGAGGCGGGAGCGGTTCATGCGACTGAGGTAGGTGTTGTTGGCATCCGTGGCCGCTGGGTCGGAGAAGTAATTAGCTGGAGGCAAGTGATTAGTGATGAGCGGGCGGCGCGCTTCGGACTGATTACTAATTACTAAATACTGGCTCCGCTGCCGGTAAGTCGCACTCGTCACAATCAGCCGGTGAAGATGCTTCAGCCCACCGCCGCTGTCCCGCAGTTCGCACGCGAGCCAATCGAGCAACTCCGGGTGCGAAGGCAAACTGCCCATGCGCCCGAAGTCGCTCGGCGTGTCGCACAGGCCGCGGCCGAAGTGGAAGTGCCACACGCGGTTCGCGATGCTGCGCCACATGAGCGGGTTCTCGGGATGCGCCAGCCAATCCGCCAGCGCCACCCGCCGGTCCGCCTCCCGCTTCGGGTCCGCGAGGGCGAAGCGCGCCGGCAGCCCCGCCACCGCTGTGAGTGCGCCCGGGCTGGCCTCCGCGCCGGGCTTGTGGATGTCCCCGCGTTTGAGGATGTGAACGGCCTTGGGCTCCAGGCCAAACTTCACCGCGAAGACCGGTGCCGGCGCAGGCAGCGTGGCCAACTCCGACTGCGCGTGTTGCCGCAGCGCGTGGGCGGCGATGGCCAAGCGCTGCTCCGGCGTGCGCTGGTCACGCGGCAACTTCAGCCCGGCCGCGACGAGCGGCGGAACCACTTCCGCGTTCGCGTTCGGCGAGTCCGTCACCGAAAGCCGAAAGCGACCGATGAGATGCCCGCCGCCGTGCAACTGCTTGAGCGCGACCGTGAGCTTCGCAACCGCTGCGAGCTTTACCGGCGACTCGAACTCGAAGACCGCAAGGTGTGACTCACCCACGCGCGGGTAGATGCCCCAGGCCGTCTTCTCGTTGCCATCGAGCGAGTGCGCGATTGTCCAGCCCTCTTGGTTGAAGTCCGCCGTGGCGCGCTTGATTTTGAGCCTCGTAGAATTGGTTGAACCGGCGTCCGTCAGCCGAATTTCGACCTCGCTCAAATGCAGATTCCCGTTGTCCTGCCGCCCGGGTCCGCGCTTCGGGAGCGCCTCGCTGGCGAGCACTTCGAGCCGCAGCGCAGTCACGGTTGCGAACGTCGTCGTGCCCGTGGCCGTGTAAGTGTCCTTCTCCGGCCGCTTGCCACCGGAACTCACCGAGCCATCCGCTTCCAGCTTCAACGTCGAGCCTTCGGCCGATGCAAAGCCGTCCAGCGCGAGCGGTCGCCATTCGGTCACAGCCCTGCCCTGCGTTTCTTCCCAGCGCGCGACGATGCCTTCGTTCTCCGTCGTGAGCAGGGCGGCCGCGTCGTTGGTGTTCGCGGCGGCAAGCAGGGATTGCCACCGCCGGCGCTGCTGCCCGAGCGCGGGCGTTTCATCGAAGGCAATCTCCGCCTTGGTGATGCCCGCGAAGACGGCTTGGAGCGCGTAGTAATCCTCCTGCGAGATGGGGTCGAACTTGTGCGCGTGGCAGCGGGCGCAGTTCGCCGTCGTGCTGGCGAAGGCGGCCATCGTCTGCGTCACGAGGTCGTCGCGATCGAGATAATCGAAGGTGCGCGGCGCGGTGCTTTGCGTGCTGGTGTCGAGCGGGCCGGCACCGAGGAAACCCAGCGCCGCCGTGAGCTGCGGTTCCAGCGGATAGAAGACATCCGCCGCGAGTTGTTCGCGGATGAACCGCTGCCACGGCACGTCGCGGTTGAAGGCGGTGATGACGTAGTCGCGGTAGCGCCAGGCGTTCGTGCGGAAGATGTCGTGCTCGAAGCCGTGCGTGTCCGCGAAGTGGATGGTGTCGAACCAGTGGCGTGCCCAGCGTTCGCCGTAGTGCGGGGAGGAGAGCAGGCGGTCCACCAGCGCGTCCAATGGCCGGCTCCCACTTTCCCACTTTCCCACCTGCTCACCCGCTTTCGTGGCCGGTGAGAAAGCGGGAGAGTGAGAAAGTGAGACGGCGCGTTCGAATGCTTCCACTTCCTCCGGCGACGGCGGGAGGCCGGTCAGCCCGAAGTGCAGGCGACGGATGAGCGTGCGCGGGTCAGCCTCGGGCGAGGGAGCGAGGTTTTGCTCGCGGAGCCGGGCGGCGATGAAGCGGTCAATGGGGTTGGTGGAAGTGTTCAGTGACCAGGGTCCAGTTTTAAGTTTGGCTGCCGCCTGCTTGGGCGCGCTCTGCCCTGACTGAACACTGAGCACTGAAGACTGATTACTCGGAACAGCTGGCCGCACGAGCGGCTTGAGCGACCACCAGTCGGTGGAAATGCGCGCGGGCGCGTCCACCGGCGGCTTCACCTGCTTCACCCACTCAGCGAGGACGGCAATGTCGGCCTCGGCCAACTTCGGCTTGCCCGACGGCATCTTCAGCTCGGCGCTTTCGTGGCGCACGGCTTTGAGGAGCAGACTTTGCTCCGGCTCGCCCGGCAAGATGGCCGGCCCCGATTGGCCGCCGGTGAGAATCGCGTTGAGCGAATCCAGCACGAGGTCGCCCCGGGACTTTTTCGCCGCGTGGCTATGGCATTCATGGCAGTGGCGGGTGAGCAACGGCAGCACGCGTTCTTTGAACAGGCTGTCAGGCTCAGCCGAGCCCAAGCCGAAGCATTGACTGACCAGAGCGGCCAGCAGACACACGATGCCCGACAAATGAAACCGAGAAGCCAAGGTTGTTCAGGTTGATTCAACGAAAGCTGACGCCCTGCCGCCGGGTCCATTCAGCATGGAACCTGCCGTTGACATTCACCGGCCATTCGCTAGGGTGCGCGCCTCTTAAACGAGAACAATATGCCGAACACGAAGTCAGCCGCCCGCCGCATGCGCAACAGCGCACGTAAGCACGTCCGCAATACCGTCGTCCGCACTCAGCTCAAGACGGTGGAGAAGAAATTCCGCGCCTCCCTCGCCGCCAAGCAGGACAATTCCCCTGCCGCACTTCTGGCTGCGATCTCCACTCTGGACAAGGCCGTCAAGAAGGGGGTCATCAAGCGTGGCACGGCGGATCGCAAGAAATCGCGGCTGACCCTGGCGCTCAACAAGGCCAAGGCTGCCAAGGCCAGCTAGTTTTACGTCATTTGAGAACAGGCGTTCCGCTTGCCGGAACGCCTGTTTCGTTTTGACCCTGTCAGGCGCAATTCATGCGGTGCCAGAATCCGCGGGTGACTTGGGTTTCTGGAGCACTTCCCGAACAACGGTCAGCAGCTTCTCGGTGGAGTAAGGCTTGGCGAGAAATTCAACCTGCGCGCCGGGAGCTGCAACCGACACCATCACCCGCTCGCGCTCGACCAGACCGCTTACCGCGAGAAATTTTGCCTGCGCGCCCATTTTGTAGAGCGACCGGATCAGTGCCGCCCCGTCCATCACCGGCATGACGATGTCCGTGAGGACGAGCTGGATGTCCTGCCGGTGCCGCATGAAGAGCGTCATGCCTTCCGAGCCGTCCGCCGCCGTGATCACTCGATAGCCATATTTTTCGAGGGTGACCTGGGTGATCTCGCGGAAGCCCGCTTCATCGTCCACCAGAAGGATGCATTCCCCGTTGCCCCGCGGGTAGGAACGACGCGGCTGAGGTCGGTCCGGGGCGGCCGTTACGGCAGTCGCAGGAAGGTAGAGCCGGAAGCGGCTGCCACGCCCCACCTCGCTATCCACCGTGACGAAGCCGCCCTGGGCCCGGGCAATGGCTTGGACAGCCGTAAGCCCAATGCCAACTGACTGTCCTTGGTCCTTCGTGGTGAAGAACGGCGTGAAGATGCGCTCCAGATTTTGAGGCGGAATTCCGCAACCGGTGTCCGCTACCGTGATGACCACGTGCAGACCGGGCCGGCCCCCGTGCCGCAGGCGCACGTCGCCATCCTTGATGGGCACATTTTCCGCAATCAAATCAATGCGCCCCCCCTTGGGAATGGCCTCACGCGCATTGACACCCAGATTCATGACCGCCTGACGCAACGCCTGAGGATCGCCTGCCACGGCCCACAAGTCTTCCGGCTGGGATACATGCACTTCCACACCGGGCGCCATCACCTGGCGCAAATCCCGGCCAACGTCCTCGAGGACGGAGCCCACGGAGAGTTCCAGCCGATCAGGAAGCAGCGGGCGCACCAGTGAACCAACCTGCTGCATGAGCTCCGCAAACCGGCGCGGCTGGCCGTCTGGGTCGTCCGGCCAGCGCGGCGTTTCCTGCATGCGCACCTGAAGGAGCTGGGAAACCAACAACACCGGCTCAACGGCAGCTCGCAATTCGCGGGCCATCACTTCGGCCAGCGTGCCAAGGCTAGCGGCGTGCTGCGCGCGCAGGAACTGGGCTTCGTTCAGCTGCGCATTGCGGGCCTCGGTGTTGACGACGAGCAGAGATTGGGCTCGCCCCTCATCGTCGCGAAACAGCGTCCACCGGCTCTGCACGAGGACGCTGGTCCCGGCCTTGCTCGACTGGCGCAGCTCACCCTGCCATTCGCCGCGCTGGTGGACCGCGTGACGCGCCTCTCCCAGCTGGGGAGGCGGCACCGGGTGCAACAAGGCGTGCAGGTTGCGGCCCCGCACCTCGGAGGCCGTCCACCCATAAAGCCGCTCGGCACTGCGATTCCAGCAGATGATTTCACCCTCGGGTCCGCAGACAATGACCGCATCGTTAGCCTGGTCGAGCACCGCGGCTTGGGCGCGCAACTGCTCCTCCGCCTGCCTACGGTCGGTGATGTCGCGACAAACGAGGATTACCCCGGTGCGGAAGCCCTTGTCGTCGCAAGCGAGGTTGATCTGGGATTCTACGCTCCGGAGAACCCCACCCGCGCGGAGGCGAAACTCAATCCGCCGCACCACGCCGGTGCGAACGGCCTGGTCAAATTCTTCCCGCACGCGGGACGTGTCTGCGCCCTCCAAATGGCTCCAGAAATCGGGACAGGGCCCGGTGGACGGCGCATCACACGCCCGCAGACAGGCCGGATTCGCGTAAGTGCAGCGCCCCTCCGCGTCGAACACCAGGATCCAGTCGCTGACGTTCTCCATGATCTGCCGCAGTTGCTCCTCACCCTGCCGCAGGCGCGCTTCGGCCTGGCGGAGTTGGGTGCGCTCCGCAACCTCGCGCAACGCCCGGCGCACCGACGGCACCAATCGCCCGATGCGCTGCTTCAGCACGTAATCCGTCGCGCCGTTCTTGAGTGCTTCAACGGCCCGCTCCTCGCCCATCACCCCGGAGATGAAGATGAAGGGCACGCCGGGCTGCTGCTGCTGCGCCAGTGCCAGCCCGGTCATGCCATCAAATCCCGGCGGGGAAAAGTCCGACAGGATCAAGTCGAAGCCGCCCTTGGCCAGCGCCGCCTCGAAGGCTTGCCGCGTCCCCACCACTTGAAACTGGCAGGCCACCCCCTCCGCACGAAACAGTTCCTGCACCTGTTCACGGTCTGCTGCACTGGCTGCCACATACAGAATGCCAAGCGGAGGATTGGGCGGGGGAGTGGTCATCGCGATTCGACGTGGTGCGGCTTTGATGGCAGATGCCCGGAGCGGTTGGCAACACTATTTGCCCCGGGCCGACGCGGCCGGCCGGTTATTGGGAATCCGGCTAATCGAGCGCAACCTGCCCGCTGACCACGCGGGCGTAGTAGCCAACTTTCGCCACCAGCTCCGCATGCGTGCCGCTCTCGCTGACGCGTCCTTCCTCTAGGACCAGAATCTGGTCCAGGTCACGGATGGTGGAAAGCCGGTGCGCGACGATGAGCGTGGTGCGGCCGCGCATGAGGCGTTTCAAGCTCTCGACCACCAGCGCCTCGCTCTCGGCGTCGAGGGCGCTGGTCGGCTCGTCGAGCAGCAGGATGGGCGCGTCCTTGATGAAAGCCCGGGCCAGATTCAACCGCTGGCGTTCGCCGACGCTCAGGCGGGCCGCGCCATCGCCGACGACGGTGTCGTATTTCTGCGGGAGCCGCTCGATGTAAACATGCGCGTTTGCCGCTTTTGCGGCCGCCTCGATCTCCGCACGTGTCGCGCCGGGACGTCCGTAAGCGATGTTTTCCGCGATGCTCGTGGGCAGCAAAATCGGCTCCTGCAGGACGATGGCGACGTGCGCCCGCAGGTCGCGCACGCGCAAGGCCCGCAAATCGGCGCCGTCGAGTCGCACCACGCCCCCGGCGGGGTCGTAGAACCGCGGAACCAGATTGAGCAGCGTGGTCTTGCCCACGCCGCTCGGCCCGATGATCGCGGCCGACTGGCCGGGCGCGAGCGTGAAGCTGACGCCCCGGAGAATTTCGCGGTCATCCGCGTAGCGGAAGGCCACGGATTCAAAAGTAATCTCGCCCCGCAGACTTGAGCGGACCACGGGCCTGGCCGCCGGCGCGTCCTTCACCTCCTCCGGCGTGTCGAGGATTTCAAACACACGCCGTGCGCCAACACTGGCGTTGCTCACCGTCGCGCCCACATGGGAAAGCTGGTTGAGCGGCTCGTAGAACTGGCCGAGGTAAGTGAGGAAAATCAGCAGTTCACCCACCGTTGCCTCACCGCGCAGCACCTGATGCGCGCCGAGCCAGAGGATGCCCGCCGCGCCGCCGCCGAACACCGCCGAGATGGCAAACCAATAAGCAACTTCCCAGCCATGCTGCGCAAGCCGCCGTTCCTGCGCAGCTTCGGTATGGGCACCGAACCGCTCGGCCTCCTGCTCCTCGCGGGTGTAGCTCTGCACCAGCGGCAGCGCGGCGATGTTCTGCTGCACCAGCGAGGTCACCTGGCTGTCGGCCTGCTGCGCGGTGGCCCCCTGCTCCGCCATGCGGCGCCCAAAGGTGCGGATCACCAGCAGCAGCAGCGGCACCGTGGCCAGCGCGACCAGCGTGAGCCGGCCGTTCAACCGCGCCATCACGACCACCATCAGGCCAAAAGAGAGCGCCGCGCCGACGCTCGTCATCAGGCCCTGCTGAAACAGCGTCTGGAACGAATACGTGTCCCACGCAGCGCGATGGATGAGGTCGCCCGTGCTGCGCCCTAGGTGGAACCGCAGCGAGAGCCGCTGGAGCCAGCCGAAGACCTCGTTCCGCACGCGCCGCAGCCCGCGCAGGCCGATGCTGATGGCGAGGAAGTTTTGCGTCGCGTTGAGCCCGCCATGCAGCAGGTGCAGCAGCACGGTCGCCCCCGCCAGCAAGGCAATCAACGCGGCCTTGTCGCCCGACCAGGCTTGCAACGCAGCGGGCAGCGCCCGGCTGCCCAGCACGCTGTCCACGAGCACGGCCATGGGCCAAGGCTTCAGGAGATTCGCGCCGATGCCCGCCAGCATGAGCCCGAAAACGCTGATCAGACGTGCCCGCTCAGGCTGGAAGAATCGGAGGGCGCGGAAGAGCGGGGTCACGGGTGGCGAGTAGGCTGAAGGGACGCGCGCCGCGGCGGAGGACGCTCAATACTTCTTCGAGAACTTCCGGCGGGAATCCTCATCCGCCGGGGCGGCGGGCGGCGTCTCGATCATAGGCTTCACCGCAGCATCCGGCACCTCGCCCCCGTCCCCCGCCTGCCCCGCGACCTCAACAAACGCCATGCGCGTGCCAACGAGGCTTTGCTGGAGCAACTGCTCCTCGTCCGGGGTGAGGTTGCCCTTGGTCTTAACCTCCAGCATTTCCAGCTGATCAATGAACATGCGCGCGCCCTCAAGGTCCGTAACCGCCTGACCGGTCTCGGGATGCGGCATCTGACCTAGGAGCATGAGCGCCATTTGCGCGTTCTGCATCACCATCGAGGCAAAGTGGGCGGAGATGATTTCGTCGCGGCTGGCGGGGGCGGTGGGGTTGGGCATGGGAATCATAAAGTGGTGGACTCACCGGCACTGAACTCCATGCCGAGCAGCAGCTGATGCAGCCGTTTGAGCCGCTCCTCGATCTGCGGCGTGGCCAGCAGCAGCTGACGCGCAAGCGGGTCACCGATGAGCGTGCTGGCGATAAGATCGGCCAGCTGCTCCGGCGATTTGACGCGGGTGAGGTGCTTGCCGAACTGCTGGAAAGAGGCATTGGCCAAAGCCTGCATTTCCTGCAACTGCTTTGCCTTCACCGGATCGTCAGGCAGCGGAATGCCAAGGTCGAAGCCCTGCTTCACGCGCTTGCGCACCAGCGCCCGGACCTTCCTCGCAAGGGCATCAGCTTGCGGCTCATCGGTGGGCGGGGACGCAAGTGCGCGGATGGCTTCGACACGATAAGGTCGCAAACGCACGGGCCCGAGGAACTCCACACGGGCCAACCCCAGCAAGGTCAGCAAGCTCGTGCCATCGGGCTGCTCGACAGCCGTGCTGACGAGGCCAAGCCCGCCGATGGACATGGGCGTCTCGCCCTTGGCCTTCGGGTTGCGCAAAGCGATGGCAAACATCCGCTCCCCTTCGAGCACATCCGCGAGCATCCGCCGATAGCGCGGCTCGAAAATGCGCAGCGGTAGCGTCATGCCCGGAAACAAGGTCGTCTCCGGCAGGATCATCACGGGCGCTTCGGCGGGCACTTTCACCAGGACGAAGTCTAGGGGCGGCGGCAGGCAAAGCAAGCGGACGCGCCGCCACTGCGGGCTTGCCGCCCTGGGCATGCGCTGCGACAAAACTCCCGCATGTTGCGCCGCGCTTTCCTTCTCCTTTCCCTGCTGGCCCCGCTCCTGTCGACGCCCGCCGCCGAGGTGCCCGCCAAGGACCGCCTTGTCATCCTCGTCACGGTGGACGGCTTTCCCGCGTGGGTGTGGGACGACCCGGCGTTGCCCATGCCCTTCCTGCAATCGCTCGCGCGCGACGGCGCGGTGGCCAAGGCGATGAAGATTTCCAACCCCGCCGTCACCTGGCCCAACCACACCACGCTCGTCACCGGCGTCTCCCCGGCGCGGCACGGCGTGCTCTTCAACGGCATGATGCTCCGCCAAGGGCCGGACAAGCCGCTCAAGCTCGAACCGTGGAAGGACAAGCAGGAACTCGTCCGCGTGCCGACGGTGTATGACCTCGCGTTCAAGGCCGGCCTCAAGACCGCGCACGTGGACTGGGTGCCCACGACCAACGCCGGGACGTTCCACTTCGAGTTCGGCGAGCGGCCCAACGCGGCCAATCCCATCGAGCGCGAGATGCTCGCCGCCAAGCTCATCACGCCGACCGAGCTGAAGGAGTTCAACCAGCGCAACCCGCCGTGGCGTGACGTCTATTGGACCCGCGCGGGCGTCCACATCGTGAAGCAGCACAAGCCGAACCTGCTGCTCTTCCACCTGCTCAACACCGATGCCATCAACCACCGTTTCGGCCCCGGCAACCACGCCAGTTACTCCGCCTACGCCTTCGCCGACCACTGCCTGCGCGACCTCGTGGACGCCGCGCACGCCGCCGGCTTCCGCGACCGGCTCTCGCTCGTCATCACCACGGATCACGGCTTCAAGCAGGCCAAGCGCATCATCCGCCCGAACGTCGCGTTCAAGCAGGCCGGCCTTCTGCGCGCGCAAGGCCCCGCCATCACGACGTGCGACGCCGTGGCGAACACCCTCGGCGGCTCCGCGATGGTCTATGTGCCGGACAAGACCAAGCGCGCCGCGCTCACGCCGAAGCTGAAGGAAATCCTCGGCAAGCTGGAAGGCGTCGCGCGCATCTTCGAGCCGGCGGAATACGCGGCGCTCGGCTTGCCCTCGCCGGAGCAAAACGACCAAATGGCCGACCTCTTCGTCGTGGCGAAGGACGGCTACGCCTTCACCCATTACCCGACCGGTGACGAAGCCGTCACCGACGTGACACCTGAGGTTTATCCGGGCCACCACGGTTACCTGGCCAGCGATCCAAAGCTCGACGGGACGTTCATCGTCTGGGGCCACGGCGTTAAGCGCGGCGCTCAGCTCGGTGAAATCCGCAATCTCGACGTGGCTCCAACCGTCGCCGTGCTGCTCGGCCTGAAAATGCCGGACGTGGAAGGCCGCGTTCTGACCGAGGCGCTGGGGAAGTAAAAAGTCGCGCGAGTGCAGTCACCTTGCATTCGCTTCACCTGCTTCGCGGCCATCGCGCGGTCGCTTACTTCTCGAGCAAATACTCCGGCACCTTGATGTCTTTGCTCTTGATCGCCGGCTCGTTGCCGCGCCATTGGAAGCCGGCCTGCTCGAACGCTCCGCGGTTGTTTTTCAGGAAGTCGAGCAGCCGCCGGGCGAGCTGGGTGTTTGGCGAATCCTTCCGAACAGCGAACGGCTGGATGGCCTTCGCGCCCTCATGCTTGATGGGGAAGAACTCGATGTGTTCGGCCTGCGGGGCGGCGTTCACGCGGTAGACGATGGCCGCGTCCAGCCCGCCCGCGCGCATCTGGTTGATGAGGAAATCCGCTGTCGGCACTTCGACAACCACGTTCTTGCGCACCGAGTCCAGCAGGCCAGTCTGCTTGAGCATCCCGCGCGTCATGAAGCCCAGCGTGCTTTGCTCGGCATTGCACAGGCCAACCTTCAGCCCGGGCAACGCAAGGTCCGCCAGCGTGCGCACGCCATGCGGATTGCCCTTTCGCACCGCGATGACGATGTCCGTCTCGGTCAGCAGGACAGCCTCGGGGAACTGCTCGGCCACCGGCGGCACGAAGCACAGGTCGCACGCGTAGTAGGCGTCGGGGAACTTCGCGTTCGCCGCGCCGCCCATCGTCTTCATCGTGGCGCACAGGATGCCGCAGCCGTTGAAGACCGTGGTCACGTTCACGCCCTCGCGATCGGCGAACTGTTTCAGGAGCTTCTCCACGGCCAGCCGGTTGACGCCGCCGCTGTAGAGGATCAACTCGGGCTTCTCCGCCCACTTGTCACCGCCCGCGAGCTGGAAGCCGTGTTGGCGGAAAACTTCTCCGCCCTTCTCCGGCGCGGCGAGATAGCGGGCGAACTTGAGTGCGGCGACGGACTGGGTGCAGGCGGCGAGCACGGCGGCGCTGGCGTTCTCCACGCGGTCCTTCAGCTCCGGCACTTCCACGGCGGCGAGGTTCTTGAACTGCGGCACCGTCGCGTCCCAGAGAATCGCGGCGTCCACCGTGCCAAGCGAAAGGTCGGCGGCAACTTCGGTGACGGTGGGCTTCATCATGGCGGCACGCGCGGCGAGTTTGCCCCAAGTGTCTCCAAGCGCGGCTTTCGCCACGCGCGAGATGCTGGCGGCGTCCGGGTTGGTCAGCGCGAGCTTCACGTCGTCGCGCAGCAGATCGGCAAGCGAACGAATGTTCTTTGGGTTGCCCGCGCGCACAGCGATGACGGGATGCTGCCGCACGAGCGGGAGGACTTCGCGCACCAGTTCAAACTTCCGCGCGTCGGCCACCGAGCCGTCGTCCGCCGCGATGAAGAGGTCGCCGCGCTTGGCGACGCGGAGGTTGCTGATGAGCGCGCCGGTGGGGCCGTATTGCAACTGCACCTCCACGCCAAACTCCGCGCGATACTTTGCCGCGATGGCCTCGACCGGCTGCTTCAGGCCGGCAGCGCAATAGACCGTTAGCGCGGTGGGCGCGGCAGCAGTCGGCGTGGAGCCGCGCTTCTGCAGGACCGCGAGTGCCGCGAGCAGTGCGGCCAGGGCAAAGAGAAGGACGGCGAGGTTTTTCACTGCGTGGGATATTAGTATCGCCGGAAAAATAGGAACAGCCCGATGGCGACGCAGCCGGCAGCAGCAAACCACAGTGGCAGCAGCGGCGGGCCACTGATTGGAGACGAAGGAGGAGTGCTGGAGGCCGTGCTCGTGATGGTCACCGTCTGCGCTTCATTTGTCTGGGTCGACTTCAGTTCGCTGACGCCAGTGCCGGCGGGCGGCTTGGCATCGGTCGCCGCACCGACCTTTTGGGCGGCAGCTTGCAGTTCGGCCACCCAGTTCACGTTCATCAGCATGTCCCAACCGGGGTTCTGGCGCTTCACCTGGCAGGAGCACGCGCCGAGCAGAAACAGGCAGGCTTCTTCAATCTCCGCATCCCCGAAATCGGCAGCAGGCCAAGCACCGAGGACGCGACCGCGCCCGAAGACGGCGGCGAGCCAGGGGCCGTTGGCGAGCCCGGCGGCGGGCTTCGGGCCAGCGAGCATTTTGAGGAGGAGGGATTCCGACGCCGTGCCGGCGGTTTGCAACCGCCGTCCGTTGCTGTCGTTCGCTGAAGGCGGCGACTGGAAGTCGCCGGCACGGGGGACGCGCAGCAGGGAGAACTTCACGCGCAGCGCGGGGCCGGGTCCGAGCTTGCTGGTCGGGTCGTTCGGGTCAATGCGCGGGAGGATGGCGACCTGCTCCAGGTAGCGCAGCCGCTTTTCGACGCGCGCGGCGATGGCATCGTCCTCCGTCTTGTTACCCGACTCGGCGAGCACCCACACCACGGATTCGCCGGCGAGCACGCGGCGGGCAATCTCCTTGCGCGCGGGTGAATCGGTGAGCGCGGCGAGGCTCGCGGGGGTGAGCGTGCCGGTCCAAACGACGGGCGAAGTCGCCTCCTCGGGATGCGGGAAGAGCAGGCGCGCCTCGGTGCTTGAGGCGGTCTTTACTTCGAGATTCGCCGGCTGCGCCGTGCCGAGATTGCGGAAGAAGTCGGCGAGCTTCGGGTCCGTGAGCGCGCTGGCGGGGACTTCGAGGCGGAAGGCGTCGGCCTGCCAGTTGTCCAGCCCATAGCGGAAGACGGGGACGGTGCAAGCGGGGCACTGCGCGGCGCGGGCAAAGGTGAGCGAAGCAAGAAGAATGACCAATGACCAATGACGCAAAGACCAACCAATGACGATTGGCATGGACGAGCCCCAACGGCGGACGCAGCCGTTCTCCCTCACCCTCTCCCTCTCCCGCTGGGAGAGGGAGAGCTTCAGCCCGCCGCGGGGACATCCGCAGCTTTGCCTGACTCTGAGCGCGTCCTGAGCTGTTCCCTCTCCCAGCGGGAGAGGGCGAGGGTGAGGGAGAAAACTTGAGAACGCCCGACTAGCTGCGAACTCGTCAACGCAGTCCAATCGGCAAAAGGCCACATCGGATTGAAGTGAAGATGCCCCCTGACCTCGACCATCCCGCCCGATGGGGGAGATAGAGGAAAGTTCGGGACGAACTCCATGGGGAGTTGAAGATTCGTTGGTCGTTGAGCCTTGGGTGTCGGTCATTTCGCCTCCACGGGTTTTGGCTTCGGACCTGGAGGCAGCTTGGGCGGCTCGCCACCGGCGAGCGGGCCGTAGGCGAAGGACTTGGCCTGCCATTCCTTGTCGTTGGGCACCGGCTCCCACTTCAGGCCGTCGCGGCTGCGGGAGATTTTGTGCGGCGGCCAACTGTAGCCGTAGAACCAGTTTTCCACGCGGCGAATCTGGCGCGGGATGGGACCGGTGGCAACCGGCTGCCAGTCGAGGCCGTTCGGCGAGCGATACGCCTCCTTCTGCGTCGTGGCGAGGAACTCCTTGCCGGTCCAGATGACGCACTGGATGTCGGCGCGCGCGGCGTTGGTGGCATTGTTCTGGAAGTTCACACCGTCCTTCGTCACCGCGAGCAGGCCGTTCTGACCACCGATGACGAACACGCCGTTGCCGAACGCCACGCGGCGCAGGCCCGCCTGCTTGTCCACCTGTCCGGCCATTTGCGTGACGGTGATTTTGCCCGTGGCTGGCTCGAACGCGGTGACGGGGCCGAAGTCGCCGGAGCTGACGATGAGGCCGTTGCCCTGCGCGGAGGCGCGAATCCAGTGTGTCGGCGTGGGCATCTCTGGCTTGGCGACGAGCTGCCACTTCTCGGCGTCGGTGGTCTTGAAGACCTTGCCGCGCAGGTCCACCGCGTAGAGCGTGTCGCCGAAAATCTCCAGGCCGAAGATGGGCGAGCTGCCGGGGATGACGCCGTCGGACCAAGTGCGGCCGTCGCGCGTGGCGGTGACGCGCCCGCTGAAGTAACCGCCGGCGGCGAGGAACATGCCCTTGAAGTTCACGCACAGGTTCAGGTCGTTCTGGTCGTGGCCGGGCTTGCCCCATTCTTGGTGCAACTCCCATCTCAGCCCGTCGCGCGAAAGCATCCGATGCCCGCCGTGCCCGACGGCGAGGAACCAGTTGTCGGCGGCGTGCGCGGAGAGGGCGGTAAGGCCGAGAGCGCAAATGGTCGGGAAGAACGATTTCATTTTTAGGCAGTTTCGCGTCACGCAACATTTTCGGCGTCAATACGCGGTTTGAACCAACAGCGGAGAGCCGCGAAATCTTCAGAACGCGGAAACTCTCCGCGCTCGACGAATCGTGCTTCTGCAACCCGAGCCCATATGCCTTCGCAACTCCGCCTGGGATGGCTGGCGATGTTCGAGTCGTAGAAGGAATCGCAGATACGGTAATGATGGCTGTGGATGAACGGCTCCCAAGTCTGCAACAGTTCAGACTCGGGTCTGATGTCGACAATCTCGGTTTCCTCCATCGAACGCGCTGCGGCGTCTCCCCATCCGTGACGTAATAGCCTGACTGCCTCTACGTCTGTTTGAGGTGCTCCGTATCCGAAGAAGGTCACAGTTAGAGCTCGTTGCATTTGCTCTTGAAGACTCAACCAGTGACTCGCGATGGCAGGGTCAGACTGGTAGTTCTTTTGCTTCACCGGATAGAGGATGGGCGAAGGCGTGGCAATTCGTCCGCACTTACTACACGTTCTGAAGCGGCTAAGGACCTCCTTACACGCCTCGCAGTAACCAACCGCAACGTTTCCATGTAGAAACAATAACTGTGGAGCCGCTCCGAAATGGTAGTTCCGTTCTGCAGCCTGCCAAAGAAACGGGTCCCAGTTGAACGTTGCGACGAAGTCCTTTGGGCGAAGGCTCAGAACTAGGTGGTCGTAGAGTGTCGGTGTATCCGGCAGCTCCAGTCTCACGAAATAATCGAACACCCGGTCCTCAATGTTCCGCTTCAGCCTAGCCTTATCAGGGGCCGATGCTACATCCGAGTAGATGCCCTCAAAGTCGTCGTAGGGAGGCGGAATTCCTTCCGACCGAAGTAGTGCTTCAAGCCCCAGAGTGCTGACAAAATCCTTAATGAGAGGTAAGCGTCGTCCGTTTTTGTCCCCGTTTGGAAATGCCGCCCGACTTGCACCCGCCCCCAAAACCACAACGTGGGGCCTTTTCTGCCATTGCGGTGCTATTTGCTGCTCTACGGTGAATTCAACAGGTGACATCGCAAAGTCAGGTCACTTCGCCTTTCCAAAGCACCGCACCACGCCGTCCAAGCTCGACACATACAGCCGCCCTTGCGCCACGGCCATGCCGTCCCAGACGGGCGGGCTGGCGAGGTCGAGGCCGGTGCTTTGATTGCCGTTGTCCACGGCCACGGCCCAGAGCTTGGCGCCGCGCTTGCCTTCGAGGGCGTCGTCCTGTTCCTGGAGCTGCTGGAGGATGCTCTTGTCCTTCGCGGCGAGGCGCTCGAAGGCATACTCCTCGTCCACCAAATCCTCCGCGCCGCTCACGATGAGCGAGTTGCCGGCCTTGGCCATCGCGCGC
>Ga0172376_10000328_pt1 | contig 62019 bp, 52 predicted proteins | sample Lak35m_FD_121114 | JGI IMG/M metagenome (GOLD analysis project Ga0172376, IMG submission 121114) | Freshwater microbial communities from Kabuno Bay, South-Kivu, Congo - kab_092012_35m | ecosystem: Environmental > Aquatic > Freshwater > Lake | place: Democratic Republic of the Congo: South-Kivu... | reverse complement strand
GGGGTACCACCCAGCCCAAGGGTAGCAGGCACACTCCGCTGTGCCGTCCGCCAGGGGTACCACCCAGCCCAAGGGTAGCAGGCACACTCCGCTGTGCCGTCCGCCGGGGGGTACCACTCAGCCCAAGGGTAGCAGGCACACTCCGCTGTGCCGTCCGCCGGGGGGTTGATTTGAACTTGATGAAATACGTTGGACGGCACAACGGAGTGTGCCTATTACGATTCCGTCCGCCTGGGGTCGATTTGAACTTGATGAAATACGTTGGACGGCACAACGGAGTGTGCCTATTACAATGACGTCCGCCTGGGGTTGATTTGAACTTGATGAAATACGTTGGACGGCACAACGGAGTGTGCCTATTACCATGCCGTCCGCCTGGGGTTGATTTGAGCTTGATGAAATACGTTGGACGGCACAACGGAGTGTGCCTATTACGATGCCGTCCGCCAGGGGTCGATTTGAACTTGATGAAATACGTTGGACGGCACAGCGGAGTTTGCCTAGAACGATGTGCGTTTTCGGATCAGAGTTGTAAACCAGCCTCAAGTTAGTTCTTGGCGCGTTGGTCCTCTACTTTCAACTCTCGACCATCCACTCTCTAGCCGCGCAGCGGCTTGCCGAGTTCTCAAACGCATTTTTCCTGAAATTCTTTCATCGCTCTAGGGTAGAAATTAGGGTTGAATCAACCATCACAAACTGGACTTTCGGGTAGCAAATTGCTACTATTGGGCTGGAGGGTCAATTCCATGGGTCAACCTGTAAAACTATCGGATGAGCTTGTCGACGATGCGCGAGCAGTCGTGCCATTCTCGCAGCGGAGTATTGCTGGGCAGATCGAATTCTGGGCCGGGCTCGGAAAATCGATCGAGCCTTTGCTTCGCGGCGATCGGGCGTTATCGCTTCAGATGGCTGGAGGAGAGAGGCCGTTATCGGAGTTGCTAGCAGAGGTACAGACGGCGAAGGGCCGAAAACGTCTTGAAGCCGTTTTGAAAAAACGCCCATATCCTCATTTCAAGCCTGTCGCTGGCCACCCGGAACTGATCTGCCGCATTGAAGCAAATGGCCGCGAAACGATAGGTCGATTTGTTGGACGCGAATTTATTGCTGTCAAGGACCCACGTTGAGCCTGCCATTTAGCTTTCTTGATAAGCGGCCGATCATCGTAGCATTGGCTGGCTCCAATGGTGCTGGCAAGTCAACTTTCTATGAAAGTCACCTAGCCGATGCAGGCTTGCGGTTTATCAACGCCGATGAATTGTCCTCTTCTTTAGGTTTGTTGCCCTATGAGGCAGCCGAATTGGCGACGTCGGTCCGTAGGGAATTGGTAAACCAGCGAGAGAGTTTCATTTTTGAAACGGTGCTATCCGATCCTGTTGGCGAGAAAGTAGATCAGCTCGCTTCTTACGCTGCGCTCGGGTATACCGTTGTGCTGGTCTTCATCCGCATCGAAAGCGCTGACGAGTCGAGCAGAAGGGTCGCCATGCGGGTTTGCCAAGGGGGACATGATGTTCCAGACGACAAGCTTCGCGCGCGATTCGAACGAACTCTCGCAAATCTACAGCGAGCTATTGAGCGGCTCCCTCACGTCATTGTCTTTAGCAATGAGGACTTGAGCAATCCATATCGGTTGATTGCGATCTATGAGAGTGGCCAAGCGATCGAGCAGAAAAAGGATGGCTAGTTCGTGTATAAATATTGGCTGAGCCGTAGTAGAAACGAAAGGAGAATTCGATGAGCCGAAGAGAACGATTTATCCAGCCAACGGACGACGAGTTGCGTCGACTAGAAGAGGCCCAGGTCGCTTGGTCGGATTATGTCATCAGCGAATATTAGCGGCTATCAGCGGTTCGTAAAAAGACCGCTGATCTGCCCTGATGTTCGCAAGGAAAGATCTTCGTGCCAAAATCGATGCGCAAAGTTAGTTCTAACTTGAAATAGAAAAAGTACTAAGTCAGCGACTTTTCGAACAGGGCCAGCATTCTGGCCCAAGCACGCTCGGATTGGTCTTTGTTGTAGACTCGCGTGTCGGGGGGGCACCAACCATGGGCTGCTGGATAGACTTCGATTTCCGCCGATAGCTTGGCTTCCTCAAACGACTCCTTGAGCACTTTCTTGGATTCTGGATCTCGCTGGTCATCGTTCTCGGCCACCGCGATCAAAAAAGATGCCTTCATTGTCGGGATCAGCAGGTGGGGGCTTTCAGGCTCTTTGGTGACCAGCCCACCTCCATGGAACGAGCAACCGGCTCCGATGCGATCTGGCACCGTTGCTGCCGTGCGCATAACGATCGGTCCTCCCATGCAGTAACCGATGGTTCCTATCTTCTTCTTGGTGTCGACTTGCGGTTGGGTATCGAGCCATGCGACCAATGCGGCCGCGTCGCTTTGATGGGTCTTTGCGCTAAGCGACCTTGCCAGTGGTACGACTTCCTGAATCGGGGTGCTTGCACCTTGCGGTGCTGTTGGAGATTTCATGCTCCGATAGAAAGGGTTGACCACCAGGACGCTATATCCGGACTCGGCTAAACGTTTTGCCATTTGACGGAATGCTGGTCGCAATCCAAAAATATCTGGCCACACCAAAACCGCTGCATGAGCCCCTTGAGTGGGTGTCACGAAATAGGCATCGCAATTGCCATCGGGCGTGGTGATGGTGACGTCTTGCTCTTGGACTTTCAACGCCTTGGAGTCTTGTGGAAAGAAGATCGCCGCGCTCATGCCCAGCGCGGCCAAAGTACCGATATCGCGTCGAGAGTATTTTTTGAGGTCTTCTTCGAAGTGGTCTTGGTCACACATAGGTTTAGCCCTTGGTTGAGTAATCGATGCAAGCGGAAATCAGTGTACTGATTTTTGGTCCGTCAGGGATGGTCGTGGCAAAATGAACAGTTTTTTGATGGGGGTCCTCAGAGGACCGGTTCTCGGGTACGCTTGAGATTGGCTTTTACCATTCCCTCGTCACTTATGCGTTTCGCTTATGAAAATCCAACAGATACGAGTTTACCAAGTCGATTTGCCGCTTCATGAAGTCACTTACAAATGGAGCGGCGGAAAATCCGTCACTGTTTTTGATTCGACGATCGTCGCCATCGAGACCGATAGCGGTTTGGTTGGTTGGGGTGAATCATGTCCGCTGGGGCCTGCCTACCTGCCATCTTATGCCCAAGGCGTACGGGCCGGTTTGGCCGAGCTTGCTCCACAACTCATCGGCCAAAATCCAATGGAGCTTGATAAACTCAATCGACAGATGGATGCGGCACTCAAGGGTCATCCTTACGTGAAGTCACCGGTGGATGTTGCGTGTTGGGATCTGCTCGGACAGCACTCAGGACTTCCTGTTTGCACCCTCTTGGGTGGAAGGTATGCCGAGGACTTTCATCTCTACCGGGCGATTTCTCAGGAATCTCCCGAACAGATGGCAGCCAATGTTGCTGGATACCGGGCCCAAGGATACCGTCGATTCCAGCTTAAAGTCGGTGGGGATCCCGATGTTGATATCCAACGGATCCATGCGGTCCGCGCTGCACTAGAGCCAACCGATCGGCTTGTTGCTGACGCCAATACCGGCTGGACCCAGCACGAAGCGGTTCGGGTTTGCCGAGCTTGCAAGGATCTGGATGTGTACATCGAACAACCCTGTATTACCTACGAAGAATGCTTGGCAGTGCGCCGACAAACCGACCATCCGTTTATTATCGACGAGAACATCGACGGCCTGGAAATGCTCTTGCGCGGCCGACGCGATTTAGCGATGGATGTTGTCAACTTGAAAATTAGCAAGTTCGGAGGTTTGTCGAAAATCCGACAGGCTCGCGACCTGTGTGTCTCGATGGGGATCGGCATGACGATTGAAGATACATGGGGTGGCGATATCGTCACGGCTGCGATCGCTCACCTTGCACATAGCACCCCTACGGAGTTGCTTTTTACGAGCACCGATTTCAATAGCTATGTCACTGTAAGCATCGCCGATGGAGCCCCTGAGCGTACCAACGGGCGGTTGGCAGCTAGCACCGAACCCGGTTTAGGGGTTCGCCCCAAACTCGATGTTTTAGGCAAACCTGTGGCTGTCTATTCCTAATAGGTAAGGGGGCAATGTTGGCATGAGTTTGGCAAGTCCAGCATCGAAGCTTTCCGATGTGATCGTTGTGGGCCTTGGCGGCGTAGGCTCTGCAGCTTGCTATTGGCTTGCCAAACACGGCTATAGCGTTGTGGGGGTCGATCAGTTCGATCCACCGCATCGGATGGGTAGTTCGCACGGTGATACGCGTATCATCCGCAAATCCTATTTCGAGCACCCAAGTTATGTACCGCTTTTGATCCGCGCCTACGAGCTTTGGAGAGACCTCGAGTCCCGGATCGGAAAGCAAATCTACTGCCCAACTGGTCTGCTTGAAATCGGGCCTGCAGATGGAATCGTCTTATCAGGCGTCACGCGCAGCGCCCGTGAGCATTCTCTTGCGATCGAGCTGATGAGTATCGACCAAGCATGCTTGCAGTATCCAGGGATTCGTGGATCGGGTGACTGGCAAGTTGTCCTGGAAAAAGATGCTGGCTACCTTTTGGTCGAGCAGTGCGTCGTCGACCGATTGCCCGATCAAGCCAATGTGGTTGTGGTCGCTGGGCTGTCTGGACATGGATTCAAGTTTACTTCCGTGCTGGGGCAAATCGCAGGTGAACTTGCCATCGAATCCCACTCGACGCTGGACATCGATTTCTTGAGGTTCCATCGCTTTGGAGAATCCGGTTCTATCGGATCAGGCAATCATGTCTGCTAAGCGATGGGAGCTGACGCTTTCTGGCCAACTGCAGGGAGTGGGCTTTCGGCCCTATGTCTGGCATCTTGCAAGGTCGCTGGATCTGAGCGGGATGATTCGCAATCGATCTCAAGGGGTCTTGATCGAAATCCAGGGAACTGCCGATCGGCTCGAGGAGTTTTTGTCGAGATTGCATCAGAGGCTACCGGATCATGCGCGTATCGACTCGATCCTGATGGAAGAAATCCAGGCCGAGCCACCGTCTGAAGATGGCTCCAGTTCTTTCGAGATCGCGACAAGCCTAGCTCTGAGTCCCCTCATGGTCGATGCATTGGGGGATCTAGCACCATGCGAGGATTGCCTTAGCGAACTAACCGATGTAGAGAATCGCAGGTATTTGTATCCTTTTATCAGTTGCACTGAATGCGGACCGAGGTATTCGATCCAGCGGAGCAGTCCTTTTGATCGGCAGCGCACGACGCTCTGCGATTTCGCTTTGTGCCAAGCCTGCCAATCGGAGTACACCAACCCTGAGAATCGACGCTTTCATGCACAGACCATCGGTTGCTTTGGCTGTGGACCACGATGGAGTTGGATAGAGGGCCAGTCTCCGAAAATCGATTGCAAGGATGCGCAGTCCGTAGGGCTGATGCTCGAACGCTGCCAAGTTGTTTTGCAAACTGGTGGGATCGTGCTTGTCAAAGGAGTCGGAGGGTATCAATTCGTTTGCGATGCGGCAAATCAGCAAGCGACCACTCGGCTCAGGCAGCTTAAACGTCGCGATCAAAAACCTTTTGCGATTTTGGTCGAATCGGTCCAGGTTGCCTTGCAGTTAGTCCGTTTGACGCCCAAAGCGATCGATGCCTTGCAAGAGTCGCATCGTCCGATCGTCGTCGGGTATCGATTGAGCCTCGAAGAGAACCCAAAGTACGGAGCTTGGTTGTCCCAACTGAACTGTTCTTTAGGGGTGATGTTACCCAATAGCCCGATTCAACATTTGATCGCAAGTCGTTTCGGCGGTCCTTTGATCGTTACTTCGGCAAATGGATCAGGTGAGCCCATGCTCATCGGTGACCAGCAAGCCATGTTGCAGTTTGGATCCAAAGTCGCTGCGGTATTGCTGCATGATCGACAGATCGTTCAATCGCTTGACGATCCGGTGATTCGCGATACCGGATCTGGAGTGATTCCGATTCGGCTAGGGCGAGGCAATGTCCCCATGCGAATGAAGTTGGTTCGACAAGACGCATCGACTAGACCCGCAATCGCTTTGGGCTCGGATTTAAAGGCAGCGTGGGCTATCTCCACCTCGGATGCAGTCTATTTGATGCAGCATTTGGGAGACGCATCGGATCCGCAAGTGACGTCTGGAATCCAGAAGTCTGTCGAAAAACTGCTTCAAGACTCCGGGCCGATTCATGCCTTGGTTGTCGATCACCATCCAGGTTACCAAACCACCCAGTTAGGAGAGAGGCTTGCCAAGGATTATTCCGGCCCCAATGCGCAAATCCTGTGCCTCCATGAGCAACACCACGTGGCTCATTTGAAGTCGCTTGCAGTCGATTCTCAAATCGATCCTCAGGAGCCGATGCTGGGGTTTGTGATGGATGGTAGTGGATATGGATTCGATGGAACGATATGGGGTGGTGAGTTGCTGAGTATCCACGCGGATCGATATTCAAGACTTGGGCGCATGCGCAGCGTTCGAATGCCGATTGGCGATGTAGCAGCAAGGAATCCTTGGCGATCCGCGTTGGCCATGCTGCTGGATGCTCAAGTCCCAATCGAAGCCCATGCGGGATTGTCCCATTGGACGAAAACATCTCCTTGGAGCGAGCTTTCGCAAGAGGAGAAGTCGCTGCTGATCCGCACGACAAACTGCATGGCAACCTCTGTGGCTCTGACAATTCCAAGTAGCAGTATCGGCCGTTTTCTTGATGCGGTCGCATCCTTGATAGGGTTAGTCCATTGTAACCAATACGAAGGCCATGCAGCGATGCTGCTTGAGGATCGAGCCACTGAGTACTATCTCCATCGTTTTCAGGAGAATGGCTTTCCGGTCGATTCCATGTCGGACTTGGGGGCTTATCGGTTTACGATTTCCGACCAGCAGGGAGTATTAGAATTTGATACTCGGCAGGTTGTGCGAAGCATCGTTGAAGACCTTTGCAACCAGATCTCGCTGCAGCAGATTGCTTTTCGAGTCCACGCATCGATCGCTCGATTGATGGTCGATATGCTAGAGCGGCTTGAGCCACGATGGAATTGCACGAGGCAAGTTGGGCTTACAGGTGGAGTGTTTCAGAACCGATTGCTGGTGGAGTTGGCAACAGAGTTTCTCGGCAAGTCCCGATGGCGTGTGTTGCTCCACCATAGGATACCCCCCAATGACTCCGGGATCGCGGTTGGTCAATTGAGATTAGGCTGAGCCGGTGGAACCATCGGAACGGCTTTCCGATAGTTTGAGACTGCCCAGGACAGCAGCGACGCTCACAGCGGTCTCGACTCTCAAGATTCTGTCCCCTAGATCCAAAACCTTTAGACCGCTATCGACCGCTTGAAGAATCTCCTGGCTTGTGAATCCTCCTTCGGGACCTATGGCAAAGACCAAGCTATTTTCGACCAGAGATGCTTCTTTGGGTGCGTTCATGCTCGATGAAGAGTCACACGCCAGAAAACCAAATGGGTCTGCGCTGTTCGTGGTTGCTAAGCTCGGGGCATCGATGGACTCGAGCGACTTGGCCGGGTGCAATACCCATCCGCACCAGTCGGATTGGGTTTGGATTTGCTGGATCCAGTTTTTCCAACTGCAGCATGGATCGATTTGCATGAGACGGTTGCGGTGCGATTGCTTGCAAGCTTCGATGCCATAGCGTCTGAGTCGTTCGATCGCATCGGAGTCCAGTTTCGATACGCTTCGGTGAGTATCGATAGGTGTCAATCGATCGACACCTAGTTCCACCAATTTCTCGATGACGTTTCGCTGACGATCTCCTTTGGGCAGAGCGATCGCAAAATGCAACTTGCCGTCGTGATCCCTCGGTTCAAACTCGCGAGAATCGTAGGTCACACCCATCGACTTCTTCCCGATGGAATCGACTTTGCCGTGGGCTTGGTAACCTTTGCCATCAAAAACCACGCAGGGATCTCCGACCGAGAGTCGCAGTACTTTGACCCCGTGATGGGCTTCGGCTTCACCGAGTTGGATAATCCCCTTCTCATCGAGAGGATCGACTAAGAATCGGGGCAACGCCATAGTTACTCTGTTGGAGCTTGGGTGTCTGGTTTGATTCTAAAGAGCAGGACGTAGATTGCCGGTAGGTTGATCAGGGTCAAGAAGGTTGCGATGGACAACCCACCCATGATTGCCATGGCCATCGGTCCCCAAAAGACGCTGCTAGTCAGGGGGATCATGGCCAGGATAGCAGTAGCGGCAGTGAGGATTACCGGGCGAGCGCGTCGCACCGAGGATTCGATGACGGCTTGCCATGGACTCAGACCTTGTTTGATATCTTGCTCAATTTGATCGACGAGGATCACTGAGTTTCGCATATCCATGCCTGCTAGAGCGATCACACCCAAGAGAGCGACGAATCCAAATGGGGCATGGAATAGGTGTAGCGAAGCCACTGCACCGATGATCCCAAGCGGGGCGATTCCGAAGATCAAAAGCATTTTTCGAAAATCCTGGACTTGGGCCATCAGCAGGGTCAGCATGGTTATGATCATGATCGGGAACATGGCAAAGAGAGCCCCATTGGCTTTGTTGCTCTCCTCGATGCTTCCCCCAAGATCGATTCGGTAGCCGGTTGGCAATTGGGCTCGCAGATTGGCAAGCTCCCTGTCGATCTGTTTGCTCACATCGGGAGCTTGGACTCCGTCGATGATATCGCAACGGACCGAAAGGATTTGTTCTTGGTTTCTTTGCCACACGATTGGATCTTCTTGCGAATATTCCAGATGGCCAACTTGTTGGAGAGGAACACTTTTACCCCCCAAAGTAAAGAGCGTCATGTCTTGAAACTGATCCAAGTTCAAGCGTTCTTCGTCGATGGCTCTGGCGACGACCGGAATGGTTTCGATGCCTTCTCGGTAGGTAGTGATGGTAGTACCGCTCAAGAGGGTTTGGAGTCCAAGTTCGATTTCTTGGGGGGATAGCCCCAGCAGTCGCGCTCGATCTTGGTCGATCTTTACCTGGATGGATTTGGCGGGTTCTTCCCATTCGAGATTCACATCGACTGCCGAGGGGTTTTTTCGCATCACCTCGCGAACTTGGTTGGCAAGATCCCGAACGACTTGTTTTTCAGGTCCGACGATACGAAATTGGACGGGATATCCGACGGGGGGACCAAAATCCAGTCGCAGAACACGCGTGGATGCAGCGGAGAATTCAGGATCATTTTGGAAAGTATCCTTAAGGGTGCGGCGCAAACGCTCGCGGGCTTGGACACTCGAGGTTTGAATGACGATTTTTCCAAAGCTTGGGTTTGGCAGGTCCGGATTTAGAGCCAGGAAAAACCTAGCGGATCCTGCACCGACATAGGAAGTATGGAACAGAACGTCCCCGGCTCGGGCTTGGTCGCTTCGCTGGGCATGATCGGATGAGGCGGCGTGATTTGGTTGGCCAGGCATAAAGCCACTGAGAATTCCCTCGATCTTTTGAAGCATTTGCGAAGTGGCTTGGATCGAAGAGCCTTCATTCATGCGCACATCGACCAGCAGTTCGGGTCTCGAGGATTGAGGGAAAAACTGCTGCTGCAATCTCGACATTCCATAAATGGACAAGAGAAACAAACCCAAGGTCGTTAAGACGACCAGCCAGGGGCGACTCACAGCGCTGCGAATCATGCGCCGAAGGAATCGATGAAAGGGGGTTTGGAAAGCTTGGTGATCCGCTGCCGAATGTTCAGGATGCGGTGTCTCGGTGGGAGGCTCAGGCAGCAATCGCATTCCAAGTAGCGGTGTAAACACAACGGCAACGATCCACGAGGTGATCAAGGTGATCCCGACGACCCAGAAGATACCTCCGGCATATTCCCCGGAGGTCGATCGCGCGAAACCCACCGGGAGGAATCCTGCGACCGTGATGAGTGTTCCTGAGAACATCGGAAACGCCGTGCTTGTCCATGCAAAGGTGGCTGCATCGAGCCGACTCCAACCTTGCTCCATCTTCACTGCCATCATCTCGACGGCGATGATCGCATCGTCGACGAGCAAGCCCAGCGAGAGGATCAAGGCGCCTAGGGTGATGCGATCGAGGTTCATTCCCATGCTTTGCATGATCACAAGGGAGATGGCAAGCACCAGTGGCACGCTCAAGGCGACGACGAAGCCGGTTCGGAGCCCTAGGCTCAAAAACGATACGATCAGAACGATCACCAGGGCTTCGAAGAATGACTTGAGGAACTCCCCGACGGAGGCTTCGACCACTTTGGGTTGGAACGCCACGGTGTTGACGTTTACGCCAGAGGGTATTTCGGATTGAATTTCGTTCCATTTCTGGGTCAAGGACTTGCCCAGTTCCAGGACGTTTCCACCTTTTTGCATGACGACTCCTAGCCCCACGGCCGGTTGGCCGTTGAATCGGACCAGAAAGCTCGGTGGAGTCTCGTAGGTTCGAGTCACATTGGCTACATCTCCTAAGCGAAAGACTCTCCCGGCGGCTTCTACGGGAACGGCTTGGATCTGCTCGATCCCACCGAAACTGCGATCGACTCGCACATGGATTCGATCTTCATCGGTATCGATGCTACCGGATCGCAGCATGACGCTTTGGCGCGCGACGGAGTCGAAAATCTGTTGGGGAGTGACCCCCAGTGTTGCGAGTTTGCGATGCGAGAATTCCAAAACGATCTGCTCTTGCTGATTTCCGATGATGTCGACCTTTTCGACATCTTTGACTTTGAGCAACCTCTTCCTAGCGTGCTCGCACAATCGTTTTAATTCAGCTAGCGAATAGTCTTGTCCGGTGAACATGTAGATTCCGCTGTAGACATCGCCGTATTCATCATCGACGCTAGGTCCGATCAAGCTTGCGGGAAGTTCGCCTCGGATATCATCGAGTTTCTTGCGGACTTGGTACCACGTGTCCGAGACATCGCGTCCCCGCACGGAGTCTTGGATTTGGACCAGCATCATCATTCGATCCGAGATGCAATACGTCAGCAGAAAGTCCAGTTTTGGAGTTTCCCTGAGTTTGTCTTCGATCTTTCGTGCGACATAGCGTTGCATTTCATCGGCGGTAGCTCCTGGCCATACTGCGCCGACGACGATCGTTTTGATCGCAAAGGTTGGGTCTTCTGCGCGGCCCATTTTCCAATAGGCGACAAGGCCTGCAACGCTGCATGCGATCATGAGAAAGCCCACAAGGGCTTGGTGGGTAACGGCCCAGCGTGAAAGATTCCAGTTCAGGTTGCTTTCGAGCAACTGTTTGCGATCGCTATCGTCGGGAGCAAGCATCATGGGCTTACAGATTGTCCTGCCAAATGCGTACTTGGCATTGGGAGTCGATCCGCTGAACTCCTGCGCTGATGATTTGGTCACCGGGGGCTAAGCTACCTTTGACCGTCGCGGTTTGGCTCCCGTATTTAAGGATTTCGACGGGAACTGCCTGAAGATGCCCTTGTTCGAGGATTCGCCAAACAATGGGTTTGTTTTGAGATTGAGCGATGGCGCTCATGGGGACCGCGACACCTTCGTCTTGGTCTCGATAAATCACAACGTTGGCAGTCATTCCGATCGCGAGATCTTTGGGAGGATTGACCAGAGTAAAGCGAGCGTCATAGGTCCTTGAAGATGGGTCTGCAACGGGTGAGATCTCGCGCAGTTGGCATGGAATGGAAATTCCGGGCGAGGACCAAAACTCGACTGCGGCACGGCATTCTCGCAGGGCCGACTGCATGGATTCAGGGATGCTGACGACGGCTTCTAGCTCTGTGCCGTGAACCCATTGGGCTACGGGTTGCCCTGCCGAGACGACTTGGCCGACCTCAGCGATCAAGCGGGTCACAAGGCCGTCTTGGTCGGCGGTCAAGTCGGCGTATTGGCGCTGGTTTTGCGCGAGCATTTCCCGGTTGATGGCCGCTTGGAGCCGCGAACGTGCCGTATCGCGAGCGGCCAACGCTAGGTCGTAATCGGACTGACTTGCCGATTGGGTTTTGCGGAGAATCGATAGCCGTTGTTCTTCGGCTTGGATTTGAACCAGCTGAGACTTGGCCGCTTCGAGGTCGGCTCGGGCGACTTGGAGTTGTAGGTCGTAATCGGTGGGGTCCAGCTTGAAGAGGACTTGCCCCTTTTGAACTCGATCACCGACTTCGACCGAACGTTGGATAATCTTGCCTGCGATACGAAAGCCGAGCATGCTTTGGTATCGAGCTTGCAACGTTCCAGAGAAGGAACGTTGACTGGCACTGGATTGGTTCGGATCGGCGATGGTGTGGGCTCGCACGAGAATTCTAGTTCCGTTTTGTAAACCGCTTGCCAAGTGAGAATTTTCCAGGTTAGCACTTGCTTGGCTAGCAGAGGGAATCTCCGACGTTTTTTCGTGGGAGAAAAACATTGTCCAAGCCAGCCCGGCGATCATCAATCCAGCGATGGTCCAACGGAGCATGGGTGCTTCCAGGATCGCGTTCCTTTTGGAGTGAACCTTCGCAGAATCAAATGCCTGCGGGCTTGTTGCTTCCTGCGTTAATGGGGCGATTGGGCTCATCGATGCTCTCTCTGGATTTGCTCGAATTGCGGAAAGAACTCGCTGGCGACTTGTTCGACCAGGTTTAGATATTCGTCGACCGAGAGGATTGGTTGCCAACCGAACCCATTAAGGAGTTGGCAGCAGTGAATGCGCGTCGATCGTATTGGATCGAAGATTCCCAAGGCTTGGAGGCTAGGGCTGCTTGCAGTGAGGATTTGCGACCCGAAGGTGATCGCCCAGAGCCCAAAGACCATCTCTTCGGGAGAAAGGTGTTTAGGAGACTGCAACTCTCCGTGCGAGAGACTCTCGCGAACCAGACCTGCGACGATCTGCATGCAGCCGGCTTCGCACTGCCGGATGACGGTTTGTCGATCGGGTGAGGATTTATCCCAGATGTTGGAGTTTCGCATCCACTGTTCGATTTGGAATTCTTCGGTGCATCGTTGGGTGTAGAACTCGCAGGCCAGACCGATGCTCATGAGTCGGATTCGAGCTGGACGATCGCCCGATGCGGCTTTTTCGAAGAGTTTGTGCCTAAGCTTCATGGCTTCGAGGGCCAGGGCCAGGACGATTTCTTCTTTGTTCGGGAAGTGGTTGTAGATGGTCCCTTTGGCGTACTGCATCAGGGCCGCAACGCGGTCCATGGTCAGGGCCTGGAGGCCTTCGGCAAGCAAAATGGGTTTGGCCACCCGAAGGATCTCTTGGGTTCGCAGTTGAATTTCGCGTTGTTTTCTGGTGATTTCGACCATGCCGTCAATTATTGACGAGAAGTCAATTTTTACAAGTTTGAAATTGGTCAAGATTCCGTGAAAATGACAGAATACGTGCCAGTTCCTGCGCGGTATAAAACCAGGGGTTTTCACTTACCTATTGATTTGCCGACTGCGCTATGCAGTTTTTTGAAGGAGTTTTCCGAATGAGTGGTCCTAAGTCAACTGGACGAGTTGCATTAGCGTGGTTGAGATTTCCGCTGATGGTCCTGAGTTTGTCGATTCCTGGGTCATTGATAGCTCAGGACAAGGCTTCTGGGGACAAGCAAAAGGCGCCCTTGTTTTTGCGGGTCAAGGAATCCGCATCCGGAACGCCCGAGGCGCTCGAATGCGCCGTGGTGACTTACAAAATCGCATCTGGGCCTTATGCCGGTGCGATGATCGATTTGATTGGTGCGGTTCACATTGGCGAGCAATCTTATTACCAGCGGCTCAACAGCATGTTCCAGGGCTACGAGGCGCTTTTGTATGAGTTGGTGGCCGAATCGACGGATCGACCTGGAAAGAGCGATCGTCGCCGCAGGGGAGGAAATCCGGTGAGTTCGTTGCAAACTGGGATGAAAGATGCGCTGCGGCTATCTTTCCAGCTTGAGGAGATCGACTACAAAGCCAAGAACTTTGTCCATGCGGACATGAATCCCAGTGAGTTTGGGGAGGATATGGCCAAGCGAAACGATGGAATCATCAGCATGATGGCTCGGTTGATGGGGGCTGGGTTTGCGATTCAGGGCTCGAAGAAGGCCAACGATAACCAAGCCGAGATGACGGCGGCGATGCTTAGCCGCGACCCGTTGAAGATGCGGCGTGCGATGGCCAAGCAATTTGAATCGCTGGACAATCAGATGGTTGGGATTGCGGATAAGGATGGAAAGAGTACTCTTCTGACGGAGCGGAATGCGAAAGCGTTTTCGGTTCTCGAAGAGCAGCTCAAGTCCGGGAAGCGTAAGCTCGGAGTGTTCTATGGTGCTGGGCACTTTCCAGACATGCACCAACGGTTGCTCAAGGACTTTGGGGCAGAACTGGTCGAAACCGATTGGGTGGAGGCTTGGAACCTGCGATCCGACGCGATCAAGTAAACGCGAGTCATCGAGGCCTCCGCTGATCCCTTTTTACGATCCATGGTCTTTCGATGGCTATTCCACGTGTTGCGATTGTTGGCCGACCCAATGTCGGCAAGAGTTCCATTTTCAACTGGCTTGCGGGCCGTCGACTTGCGATTGTCGAGGACTTTGCCGGTGTGACCCGCGATCGGCTCAGGACGCTCATCGAGCATCAGGGCCGGCATTTTGAATTGATCGATACTGGCGGGATCGGCATTGAAGACGTCGATAATTTAACCGATCAGGTCGAAGGTCAGATTCTCGCAGCGATCGAGGAGTCTGACGTTTTGGTGTTTGTGGTCGATTCTCGCAGTGGGCTAGTCCCGTTGGATTCTCAGGTCGCAGACCGTCTTCGCAAGGTCAACAAGCCGGTGCTGTTGGTTGCCAACAAGACCGATAGCCAGTCACAGGACTCCAATGCGGACGAATTCCACCGGTTGGGCTATGGAGACCTACTGCGAGTCAGTGTGCTTCAGAATCGCAACAAGGGAGATCTACTTGACTGGATTTTCGAGCGATTACCAAATTTCGATGCGACCGCACAGGAGATTGAGCCACCGACGATGAAGGTCGCGATTGTCGGCAGGCGCAACGTGGGCAAGAGCACGTTCGTCAACTCTGTGGCTAAAGAAGATCGCTGCATTGTGAGCGAGATACCCGGGACGACGCGCGACAGTGTCGACGTGATGTTTGAGCTCGACGGGCACAAGTTTATGGCCATCGATACACCAGGTCTTCGTCGCAACAAAAGCATCAAGACCGACATCGACTGGTATGGTGCTCACCGAGCCCAGCGAAGCATCCGCCGAGCTGACGTTGTGTTGCTCTTCTTTGATTGCACCGAGACGATGAGCAAGGTTGACAAGCAGCTTGCTCACTACATTCACGACGAGTTCAAGCCCTGCATCTTTGTCGTCAACAAGTGGGACAAGCTCGCAGGTCAAATCCCTACGGAGCGATGGGTTCAGTACGTCCGGGAGCATTTCCCGACGATGGCTTATTGCCCCATTGCCTTTGTTACCGGTCAGACTGGAAAGAATGTCAAGACGCTTTTGAACCATGCTCAGATGCTGTTCAAGCAAGCCAAGGAGCGTATCCCCACGAGCATGCTCAATAAGCTCGTCAAGGCGGCACTCGAAAGGCATGAACCACCTTTGTATCAACTCAAGCGACCCAAGATCTATTACGCAACGCAGGTCGCTTCAGAGCCACCGACCATCGTGCTGGTTTGCAATCAGCCCCAAGGTTTCACCAACCAGTATCGCAGGTACTTGCTGAACTTTCTGAGGGATCATTTACCCTTTGGAGAGATCCCGATCAAGCTATATCTGCAGCCTCGCAAGCGAGACGACCAGCGCGATGAGATCCAAACCGAGCGAGTCCCAGCGGGTGCCAAGCCTGGAGAGCAATGGGAAGGAGCTTTTGCAGGCCAGGATCTAGGTCCCGATACCTACGGAGCAACCGGCTTTGAAGACGTTCCACTTGAAGATGAAGATGAATTCGAGGACTCAGACGATCAATCCATCGAGCTTTTTGAGGAAGAGGAAGATTTGCCGGAGTAGTATCTATGGGAAGTCTTGAAGGTCTTGCGATTGGTTACGTCGGACTTGGGAATATGGGATTACCTGGCGCTAGGCATTTGCACCAGGCTCAAGCCAACCTCAAGGTATGGAACCGTTCCAAGGGACCGCTTGCCCAGGCGATGTCGTTGGGCATGTCTGCAGCCGATTCACTTCAAGAGCTAGCGCAGCACGCCTCGGGTGGAGTTCTGTGTTTGAATCTATCCAACACCCAAGCGGTCCAGGAGGTCGTTTTTGGCCCAGAAGGACTTTCGCAGTACGCATCCCCAGAGACGCTCTACATCGACTTTGGTACCTCGAGTGTCCTTTCAACAAGAGAGTTCGCTAGAAAACATCAGTGGCTTGATGCACCTGTCAGCGGTGGTCAAGTCGGAGCTGAATCTGCGAGTCTATCGATCATGGCAGGCGGAAGCTTGGAGAATTTTCAAAGAGCGTTGCCTGTCTTGCAAACGGTGGGCAAGCGAGTCACGCATGTCGGCCCGTCGGGAGCTGGGCAAGTCACCAAGCTAGCCAATCAATTGATTGTTGCCCAGACGATCGATGCGGTGGCTCAGGCCATCCGTTTAGCGGAGCTTGCGGGAGTAGATCCGGCGATTGTGCGCGAGGCGCTGCTAGGTGGGTTCGCCGAAAGCCGTATTTTGCAATTGCATGGGGATCGCATGATTCGACGGGATTTTCAACCCGGTGGACGTTCGGAATTGCAACTCAAAGACGTAAGGCTCATCTGCGAGCTTGCCAGTGCCGTGGGGCTTGAGTCTCAGACGCTGGATCATTGCCGCAGTCAGTGGGAGAAGTTTGTCGGCGAGCTTGGGCATGGCGACCTAGATCATTCAGGATTGTTTAAACTGTACGAGTAAACGATTACTGGATTTCGGTTTGGCTGGGCGTTTTGTCATGAAGAAAATTGCGATTCGAATCGCATCGGTGTTGTTTTGCATCGGTGTTCTGATCGATACGACTCCTGAGTCCATCCTATGGCTCTGGCGTACGAAAGCCTGGGTTCATCCTGTTCTGGAACGATTGGGGTTATCCCAAGGGGATTGGCCACTGTTTGCGCCAAACCCGGTTCTGAATAATGGGGTAATCGTTGCGGAACTATCCGACCGTAATGGGAATCCTGCCACATGGACGTCGACCGATTGGGAGAAGGCTTCGGCGTGGACCAAGTTTTATCGATTTCGGCACATGAACTATCATCAGCGGCTTACCAACACACATCTTGCAGCGGTGGATTTTGCAGAGTATCTACGTTTGGCAGTTCCTGACCGAGAGTCTGCCGTTGGCTCGATACGCTGGAGCCAGGACAACCAAATGCTCGACCCTGCACCGATCGAACCTCCGGTGCGGGAGGTTAAGCTCTATAAGTACCGCAATTCGATCGTGCTTGAAGAGGGTCAGGCCCTGCCGCGGCTTGAGCAGACAATTTGGAGTACTCAAATCAATTTCCTTGCGCGAAGTGATGCGCAGCCATGAAAGGGTTGATGCATCGAATCGTCCGTGGATTGGATTGGTTTCTTTTTGAATCCTGCGACCCTCGCGTTGTGCCGATCTTGCGCATTGGGTTTGCCATGATGATCATTATCCAGGCGCTTGTCCTGTGGCCCGATGCAGGATATTGGTTTACCGATTCGGGAGTGATGCGAACCCAAACGGCCCGGGAAATCCTGGGTCCTGGGTCTTGGTCGCTCTTGTATTACTTGCCGTCTGAACCATGGGTGGTTCAAAGCGCGCTTGCGATATGGATCGTCAACGGGGCTTTGATGCTTGTGGGTTTCTATTCGCGCGTGCAAGCCGCTGCGATTTTTGTGTGGCTTGTGTCGTTCCAGAACCGAAACCCATCGATCCATGACGGGGAAGACACGGTGTTTCGCATTTTTGCATTTTTGATGGTCTGGTTGCCGCTGGATGCTTATTGGTCCATCCGCAAACGTGGAGAAAGCCTAGAGCCCAGGCAAGACTCAAAGAACAGGGCTGATCGGAGTGTCGGTCGCTGCGTTGCTGCCGATGCGTGGGCCTTAAGGTTGTTTCAGGTGCAGATGACAGCGATTTATGCTTCAACCGCGTTATCTAAACTCGAGGGATCTACTTGGAACGATGGAACGGCGGTTTGGTATGTCTCACGCATGACGGATAATTTTGGAAGGTGGATCTCGGCTAGTTGGTTGGACCAACCTTACGCGTCGGAACTGGCCACCTATGGCACTTTGGCGATCGAGTGCTTTTTGCCGTTTGGATTATGGATTCCAAGGCTTCGTTGGTTGGCCATCTGCCTGGGGGTTCTGCTGCACTTGGGAATTGAATTCTCGATGAATCTTTTTCTATTCCAGTGGGTGATGATCTTAGGTCTGATCGCTTTTGTTAAGCTAACCACGAGGGTTTGTTCCAACACGTAAGGGGCCGCAGGGGGTTAAGGGAATTTCGAGGCGACGAATTTTGCCCACGCAACTGGTTTGGTTCCGCGATGTTGTTGGGTGATTTCCGACATCCATTGATAGACCGGGATCGAGAAACCTGTTTTCGGTCGATTGCGAACTGCCAACGGGAGCGGTTTTTCCGGAGCGTTTGCCAAGAGAGACTTCTTGGGGAACTTGGGAAAGGCAGTTAGATAAGGCTGTAGGTTGAGCAGCAGTTGGGCGTCGACCAGCGGGGTTCTGAGTTCGACGCTATGGTGCATGCTTGCCCAGTCGCTGTCTCGCAGCAGTTGGTTTCGCAGATACATGGTCGATTCGATTTGAGCCAACCACAGTTGCATGTCCAGTGGATGCTCAGAGGGAATGGCTTTTCCGTATTTTTCAATCAATGCGTTGGCATGAGAATTTGGATTCTCAGAATGGACCATTTGGCCTACTGCGTCAGTGGGGCTCATCAGACCGCGACGCAGGAGCCAAGCTCCTTGCATGTCCGAGAGCAGGTCTGTTGCAAAGTACCATCGAGGGTTCCCGGTGATGGCCGCTTGGATCCCAGCGGCTTGTCTGGCGAACCAGCTGAGTCCCGGCACTTTTTGGATGCATCTCCAGCAGCTGACCAAACGCGGAAGAGTGTTGAATGAACCGTAGCCCAGGAATAGTTCGTCACCTCCGACGCCCGAAAGGACCACTTTAAGACCTAGTTCTTTGGTCGCTTTGGCGGCATACCAGGTATTGATTCCATCGACGCTAGGTTGGTCCATCGATTCGAGGATTTCCGGCAAGTCATTCAAGAACTCCTGCTTGGTAACCCTTCGGACATGGTGATTGATTCCATAGGTTTTGGCGATCAGGGCCGCATCGGGCGACTCATCGTAACTGGTGCCTTCGTATTCTGCGTAACTGACCGTCACGCCGTGGATGTCTTGCACTCCGGCCTCATGCATGAGGCCGGACAAGGCTCCTGAATCGATGCCACCTGAGAGAAAGACTCCCACGGGAACGTCAGCGACCAAGTGGCGTTCAACACTTTCCTTTAAGCAAGTTTTCACGGCCAAGGAGACACTCTTTAAATCTTCGGTGCACTTGGGTTCTTGCTGCCAGATCGATTCGATGTCACACCACTTTTGTGGGGATGTGACTTTTGAATTCTCAATCCAACAATAACTGCCTGCCGGCAGCGCCGAGATATCTCGATACCAGGTGTATGGTTCTGGGACGGAGCCTAGAAGCCAAAAACCCATCTGACCATCCTGGCATGGATCCTTTGCTACCAACCCTGTATCGAGGATCGCTTTGACCTGCGATGCAAGAACGACTCCAGTTTCGAAATGCCCATAGTACAGGGGTTTGATTCCATACGGGTCGCGAGCCGCAAACCCTCGGTTATGCTGCTGGTCCCAGATAACAAAAGCAAACATGCCTTGCAATTGAGGGAGCAAGTCCAGACCTGCACGCGCGAAACCTTCCAGGATGACTTCGGTGTCCGATGTCGTGCGAAAGACGACTCCTTGGTTTTTGAGATTGTCTCTGAGGGAGCGGAAATTGTAGATCTCGCCGTTGAAGACGATCCGGTAACGCCCGCAGGCCGAAAGCATCGGCTGAGTGGCACGCTGGTCAAGATCCATGATCGCCAAGCGACGATGGCCTAGATAAGCCGAAGGGGACTCCCATACTCCTGCGGCATCTGGGCCGCGATGGATCATGCGATCCAAACCCGATTGCAGACCCACCAACGGGATCTTTTGCTTGTAGAACGCTGTCAGAAACCCGCACATGGATCGCGGAAACTCTCGATGGAACTCGGTGGAGTGCTCGTTGCCGGGATCTGAAATAGGCTGGCGTTCCCGATATAGCCAAGGCCCGGATTACCTTAACTACAAGAGAATCTTAACTAGAAAACCATCTTGTCTGTCGGCAAAAACAACCCAACCCTTCAAAAAATATAAGGCTGCACACAGGTAATTCATCATTTTCCATGTGCCCTCGATAGGGACTTGGGTGTGTCAGTCGGTCGCCGGCGTCGACCGACGAATCGTATCAGTCAGCGAAATACATCAGCTGGTTTTCGCCTCGGATGAGTACTCCTTGGCCAAACGGGATCGGTGAACCGATGACAGGCTGCTCCAGATCCGTTTCCGATACGACTTGCAACCCGTCGGATTGGATCTTTCCGACGAAGACGACGCCGTCTTCGCGGGGGGCATAAAGCATGTTGCCTGCCACAAGAGGGGATGAGTAAAAGTTCGCACGGCTTTTGGGGAACTCGGCTTTCCAAAGGGACTTGCCGGTCGCAGGATCCAAGGCTTCGACTTCTCCGTGATCACGCACCAGGACGACTTGGCCACGGTGCACTGCTGGGGTTGGGACGAACGTACCTACATCGTCTCGTTTCCAGGCGTGATTGGTGTTGGTCGTATCGCCGCTACCGCTGAGTCGAATCCCGAATAAGCGAGGGATGCCACGATCGTTTCGTCCATAAGCGATCACGGCGGTGTCTCCGACGACCACGGGGGTTGCAATTGCAGGCCAAAGTTGGGCGGCATCGGGGTTGAAGTTCCCGCAGGACCAAACCACTTTTCCGTCGGCAGCATCATGGATGGTCACATGCTCTGCGCCCCAAACCAAGATCGACTCTTTTCCTTGGTAGTCCATCACAAGGGGTGTCGTGTAACCGTGATCGCATTCGGTGGGGACTTTATAGTTCCTGGAAACTTTCCAAACCGCTTGGCCGGTTCGTTTATCGAATGCTGCTAACCACGACTCACCTTGGTGCATCCTGGCCATGATGACATGATTTTTGGTGAGGACAGGAGAAGTGCCATGATCCCAAAAGAGGGTGTCTTTGCCGTAGGCTTTTACCAAATCGTTTTGCCAGAGAACTTTGCCCTGTAGATCCAGTGCAGCGAATGTTCCGCTTTTGAAGTACACGTACAAGGCTTGGCCATCGGTGATTGGCGAAGCGTTGCAACCAGAGCCGTTGCGGTGCTTACCAGCATCTTCTTGGTTGAAGACTCTTGCCCAGAGTTGCTTGCCATTTTCACCGATGCAAACCACGGCATCTTTACCGTCTTGGGGTGCGGTCAGGTAGATCTTTCCTGCCAGGTGGATGGGGGTTGAGCATCCCTTGCCCGGCAAGGGTGCGGCCCATCGCAGCTTGTCCTTGGACAGTGAGCCGGGGAAGCTACCTTGCTCGACCGAGCCGGAGTTGTTGGGTCCACGCCAAGAAGTCCAATCGCGGAGTTCTTGAGCATAGTTCGTATTACCGATCCACAGAAAAGAGCTGATCGTTATCAGGAAAGATCGTTTTAGATTGAGTTTCATCTTTGCAAGTCTTATGGGGAAAGCGATTTCGATAAGGGATGCTTCAAGTTTCAGCCGTTGGCGCATAAAAAAAGCGTGGTTAAGCCCACGCCTCTTTAATTCGGCCAATCTACCCTAGTTCGAACGCTTTGCAACGTTCTACTTCGGACCCGATTGGGACTTTTTGAGCAACAGTTCCGAGCCCCGAATATCCTTCAGGTGCAACCAATGCCCATGGGTCTTGGTAGTGCTCGATACCATCGTCTCGGGTGCTATCTCGCCTGTCTGTATCTTCTTTACAAACGTGGCCTCAGCAATCGGTCCGACAGTTTTTGCACCGCCAAAAAAACCCTTCTTCATAAAGTACCAGTCAGCAGACATCGATCTCCTCCTAGCCAAAGTACCGGGTGAAAAACCGGAAATGAAATGACTGCGGATTGAAATCGTCGAAGGCAAATCGTCGCCTGCCTGTGTACTGAACACTGCACTATATGCAAAGTTTCGACTCAAGGAAAAGTAATACTGCGCTGTTTTTCGCCAGATTCGGCAAAAAAACCACCACCTTGGGGGGCGATCAACCCACTGTTCCATGCCCGGCCAGACATACCCGTTTCCAGCATTCCAAATGGCCTTGCTTCCTAAGCGTCCGATCCCCTACAAGCCACCAGGTGTCGTTTGAAAGCTGCGGCGTAAGCAAGAAAATCAGCGCGATGGCTAAACCCAAAAAACCCCCCAAGCTCCCTGACAAGACCAATTCGCAGCGCGTTGTTGAAACGCTCATGATGTTCGCTCCGGCACCGATACGCCGAATCGCGTCGACCCCCTTGGGCTCACGGATCATCTTAACCGTCGGTGCCGGGCTACTGGCCACAGGTGCGATGACGGTCGATTGGGAAAATGGAATTCCTCAGCTGAAATTCCATAAAGACAAAATCGGCGATGTTACACAGCAGGTCAAAGACGAGTTCAACAAGCAGGGCATCCAGTGGACCAGCAACTCCCAAGGCATCGTCTTTAGCGGCGATGGCCAGCAAGTTCCGGTTCCAATCCAAAGCCTGCCGGGATTTCAAGCGTCCTACCAAAGCGATCCTGCTTACTCGCAACCTTATTATCCGCCGCAGAATTACTCCCCTCAGAACTACCCTCCCCAGAATTATCAACCTGGGTATTACCCGCCTGCGAATCTACCCCCGCAAAACGCGCCAGCACCCAACTGGCCACCTCAAGGCAACGGACAAATCTTGCCGCCAGGGTACGGATATGGTCAGGCTCAAGGCCAGTCGCTTCCACCGGGGTACTACCGGTAACTCGACAAACTCGACTGAGCGGCTACCAGCGCTGGGCTGCCTGCGCCTGCATGAGCATCTGGGATGCTTGGGCACTGAGTCCGTAATGATCCGCTGGTTTATTGATTTCCATAAAAAACGCAAAACGCGCGTTGGGTTCCTGGGCACTTACCACCGGTGCTGGAGCGATGTGTATGAAGCTCGTTACGCGGTTGTTCCAGCGCATCGTTAAGAGTTGGCCCCCAAGGCTCTTTTGGGGGGTCAGTCGAAAGTGCTGAATCATCAGTTGGGTCAGTGGTCCAGGATCCCCGGTTACCCCCTGAAATTGGATTCGTCGCACGGATTTGTTGATGTCAAAGTAGTACGTCAACGAGCCTGCGACATCGTAGGCTTGAGTGCCAGAAACCAGTGGGACTCGGAGTCCATCAAAGCTCAAGTCTGACAGAACCGTTGAAACCCGTGGGAAGCTCTGGTACACGAAATCAGGTGGGATATCAAAACGTATGACTTGACGAAGATCGATCGGGGGTTGTACGGCACGGATCCAATTCCCCTCTTGGGGAGCTTGTCGATTTGGTTCGACTTGCGGGTAAGGCACGTTGGGTTTGGGGCTGGAATCAGGGCCCACGTCGACCCAATCGTTTTGGGGGGATGGGTTTGGGGATGGCAGTTCCGGCGCGACGGCTTGGCGAAGCTGCGTACCCGATTCAGTTTCGAAAAGGACATAGGGTGTCCCGAGGGCTGTCCCCAAAAGCAACGTGGCACCTAAAGGCTTTTGAAAGAAAGACATTTTCGATTTTAGAAGTCCGACGAGCAGATCAAGACAAACATTAGCGATTCTGACGCTGGAATTTGTGGATTGATCCTGAATTCATGATGTAAAACCCACAACCTTTGCAACTGAAGGTGTTAAATTTCCTATTATTCCGAGGATGGGGGTTTTGCCTTGGGGCAATTCCAGACCACCCGGATGCGTTGAGCCACTTGCAGATCACCCGAAACGAATTTCGATCATCGGATGTCAGAGGAAAAAAACACTACTGGAGCTCGATCGTTTTGGATCGCCGGGGGGCTTTGCGCCTTGCTTGCGGTGTTTGCATTTTGTTGGACAAACCCCCAGCTATGGTTCTCCCGCGAGAAGCAACCCAGCGTGCCGAGTGTTCCAAAAGACTTCAGAGATATTCTTGAGAAACATTTGCGCGGGGCCGAAGAGAAAACGCAATTGCTGGCCCAGCAAGGCTATCCAGCGATTGAAACCATCTTTAGCAAAGCCTTTGACAATGTTCCGAAATATGCCCAAACCATCTTGGGTTGGAGCAGCAAGTGGAAACTGGTGCTGGACAATCTTCCAGGTAACGACAAAGACCGTCATGAAAAGTATTTGAAAGAGCAATTCGAACGGCAGATTTTCACATCCGGGGAACTGGAGTCAGCAGTCAAACAAGCGGTTCGAGAGCGGATCGTGCAAGTTCGCGATATCGAGAACCAAATGCTCGTAGCGCTGAGGGCGGACATCGAAGGCTTACCCGAACTAGCCCTCTTTGATGCACTCAGGGCCGAGGCCTTTGAGACTCGGTTTGAACATGTGCGTGCACAAGCCTCCGAGTTGGTCTCTGAGGATCTTTCTTCGAACATCGAAAGCCAGTTGGTATCGTTGGTGGCAGGAGAAGTCATGGCTCAAGTAGCCATCAGGATGGGTGTGTCGGCGGGAATCCTCTCGACAGGGGCTTCAAGCGGCTGGGCTACCTTTGGAGTGGGACTTGTTGCCGGTGTTGTGATCGATCAGTTGGTAACACGAATTTGGGACTGGTGGTCTGAACCACAAGAGGAGCTCAGTTATCAGTTGGCCAAGCAGTTGTCGGTTGTCCATGATTTGATTTGCCAAGGTGATGAGAAATCCGAGGGACTTGATGGCCGTTTTCGAAATTGGACTGCCCAGCGAAACGGGATTCGCCGCCAAGCGATCCTGAACGTCTTTTTCCCAAACGAAGCAAAGCATTGATCTAAAGATTGAACGACAGGTTGAAACAGCAGTGGGAGAGATACTGATGAACCAAACGATCCGTGTAACCAGGAACCTGGGACTTGCGACAGCATTTTTGGCGACCTTGGTCCTTTTTGGAGGTGCCGCTTGGGCGCAAGGCAAAGCGGCGCTTGCCAAGGAAGTAGCCGAGCAGTTGATTCGGCGCTTTTCCAAAGAAGTTGCCGACGAAGGGGTCGAGAAGCTCACCGCACGGGTTCAATCCGTCATGGCAAGTGCCGGGGATGACGTATTGAAAGTCATCGAAAAGGGAGGGCCTCGGGCTTTGCGAATCCTGGAAGGTTCGGGAGCCGACGGTGCGATCGCCGCTCGATTGCTCTCGAAGTACGGGGATGAAGCCATCGGGGCATTGGAAAGCCCGGTCCGATTGGGGATGGTTCGCGAATTTGGTGAAGAAGCCGGAGAGGCGTTGATCAAGCATGGCGTGGTCGCTGAGAAGTTGATCGCATCGGCAGGCTCTCCGGCAGTCGGTGCAATGAAACAGCTGACCGATCAGAGCGTGCGACGCATGGCGATGCTAGCCGACGAACCTTCGACAGCTGCTTTGGCCAAGAGCTCGGATCTTTTGGGTGTGGTGGGTCGCTATGGAGATCGCGCGATGGATTTCGTCTGGCGTAATAAACTGACCCTTGCCGGGGGAACGGCTCTTGCTGCCTTTGTTGCCAATCCAGAACCTTTCCTCGATGGAACTAGGCAGTTGGTCGAGAACACCGTCGAGTCGGTTGCGACGAATGTTGGAAAGCCCATCGCTCAGCAGCTCGGCGATGCCAAGCAATGGACATGGCGAATCCTGGCGATCGCAGCCATGCTGATCCTGTTTTGGGGATGGAAAACACGCGGCTCAAGACGCAGCCCTAAAGCTTAGTTCCACAAGGCTTTTGTTCAATGTTTTCAAAAAACTGCGTGTTTGTGAATTCGAGGAGCCATAGCTTACGATTTTCACATCCAATCCCCAGTTGGAAAACAGTTCGACACTCCGACGCATTGCATCGTAGATCCATTCGGACTCATTCCCAAATGCACCACCACCCAAGCTGGTTAGGTAAAGAGTCCGATTCTGCGTTCGATTGGCATTGAGGATTGCAACTAAGAATGTTGCCTCGTAGGCAGCTTCAAGAATCAGTCTGGCGAAAGGTTCCCACAAAGAAGGTCGGTGGGAACAATAAGCAACTGGCAGGGCTGAGCAATAGGTTTGTGTGACTAAATGGCCTACCTCAGACAACGTCACTTCGGTATCCCACTGCACACCTATCTGCAATTTGCTTTTTAATCTATCTCGGTCTTTTTCGGACATGCTTGAGAGTTTCGATCCAATCGATTTCAAGCCTTCGTCGCTTGGCAATGCATATCCGTTTTTCATTTGCCAAAGTTTTCTTTCATGGTTTCCCAGTTGATTACCTATGTCGGCTAAGCAATCTAGCTGTAAGTTTTTTGACTGCCCGATTTGCGTACCGAGATCGACGAAATAGTTTCGGTAAATGGTTCCGGCACCACAAGCGATCGCGCAAGCAGGGCCTTGCGTTTTATCGAACTGGTAAATCCCTATGCCATCTTCGGGTATTCGACTCGGAGATACCATCTCCAACAAGTTGAACTGGGATGCAACCTGGAATACCGCTCCTGCATTAGACTTGTCACGGTGCAAGTCCTGAACGTCGGCTACGATTTGAGAAATCTTCAACGTCTTGTTTTCTATAGGTAACTGTGCGACCTGATCTCGCAACTGGCCCAGAGATGGGACTTCGAGATTGCCGCAGTCAAAGGACTTGCCATTGGCATTGGAAATAAGCTTGCGCCCTTGGACTCGAATATGGTTCCGGATCTCTTCTGGGGACGTTTCAGAAAAGCCCACAAGTTTAGTAAACCAATCTGAGCGTGTCGCTTGGGGTATCGACGAAGTTGGGATCGAGAGTGTTCGATCATGCGTGAGCCATGATCGAACAAAGTCTTTTTGTGACTCATTCTCCGGAGCATCCCTCCAGGCACGTTCGATGTCGGCTACTCGGAGTTTTTTGAGTAATTCAAAGACGTTTTCCGGAGTTGCATGACCGTTTCTGAGTAGCCAGCAACAGATCACGGTGCCGGTTCGACCAATTCCTCCGAAGCAATGGACGTAGACCGGAAGTCGGCTCGATAGGGACTCATCGATCGCATCTAGAATGCTGCGCATATTTGCAGGAGTTGTGATACTGCGATCCTTGATCGGAAAGTTGCTGCATACAACTTTTGTGCTGCTTATCGAAGCGATCCGTTGAAGTTCTTCTGCGTATGGAGCAAAAGCGATTCCTTCATTGTTCCTCTCATGAGGTTCCATCAAGCTGATGAATGTGCGCATACCGGCGTTAAATAGGCCAGAAATGCGTCTTATGTGGGCCACCGCATCGGCTTTGCCAGGATAAGCACCGGCTAATAACATTTTCTCTAGGACCCAGTAACATCGAGGAAGGGGCGTAGGTTGACCGGGGTGCTGAAATCGGCTCATTTGGGTTCACTCGATCCGGGGTTTGTTTGGTACCAAGAGTCGGAATTCTAACACAGACAATCGCCGATGGGAAAAGTTCGCTGGTAGCTATTTTGGGTGTGAATTCCAGATGTCAATTAACTTTGGGCATTTAATCACTAAAATGGTGGACCAAGCAATCCTACAAATTCCCCTACAGATCGATGCATCCTATCGCCGGAGAAACTGTCGATGAACCGATTTTTTTCAATCCTCTTCCTCGCTGTATTCTCAATCATAGACTCGTCGAAGGGCCTACTTGCCGACGAAAAGGAATCGGTGGTAGCTCCCGGTGCAAAAGTCATCAAGCTTGCCGGGGGCATGAAGTTCACCGAGGGCCCGGTGTGGCTTGATCAGAAAAAGATCCTTGTTTTTTCCGACATCCCCAACAGCAAGCTCATGCAATGGAATCCGCAGCAAGGGTTGTCGGAATATCGAGATAGCAAGCAAGCCAACGGCAATATCGTCGACCAGCAAGGAAGGATCTTGTCTTGCCAACACGAGGCGAGAAATGTCATTCGGATTGAAAATGACGGCAGCCAGAGTGTTCTAGCAGAACGATACGAAGGCAAGAGATTCAATTCACCGAACGATCTTGCCTTGCGAACCGATGGCACACTCTGGTTTACCGATCCCCCCTGGGGGCTTGTCGGCGAGCATGAGATCCCAGGCCATTGGGTTTATCGACTCGAATTGGCGACTGGAAAAATCGAGCCGGTGGTCAAGGATCTAGCGATGCCAAACGGGATCGTGTTCTCGCCTGATGAAAAGAGGCTCTACATCGCCGATACCGGTGGTCACCCCAGGCATCCAGACCCCAGTTTTCACCGATTGCCGCCTAGCATACGTTGCTACCAGATCACTCAAGAGGGTCGGCTAGGGCCCAAGCTCTTTGAGATCGAGGCTTCCAGCGATGGCATGAGCATGGATATTCATGGGAATCTCTATGCCACCCATGCAGATCAAGTCAATATTTACAATGCGGATGGGAAATTCATCGAGTCGATCGGTGTTCCCGAAGGTCCAGCCAATGTCTGTTTTGGTGGCCAAGACTACAAAACACTGTTCATCACCGCACGAACATCGCTCTACAGTGTCCAGATGCAAGTTGCCGGGGCTCGACTCAAATCCCAGTAGAAGGATGCCGTAGAGGGATGCCGTAGATTGGCACGTTGCTATCAATTCGATCGGGCTTGACGTCGACGATGAAAACTGCGATTCACTGGACATGGTGTTTTCTCGTTCGCAAAGGATGGATCGACGCAGGCGGATTGTCCGCGAGTCGGCGGCAAGCGATGCCGTTGTGGCTGCCGACTACGCGCGTCTGCAAAAAAAAGCCAAGAAAAGCTACTTAGCCGATCCTGAAGGCTACCTCTACGGGGAGGATGCACCTGACTACAGCCAGGATGTTCGCAAGCCTTGTCAGCAACGGGTTGTGCAGTGGATCCCGGTGCGAGCCCAAGCGGTTTGGACATTCATTGCAGGCTGCTGGGTGATTTGGGGCCTGCTGCTTGCAGCCCACTACTTGCTACACACCAAGGCGAATTCGATGGGTCGCTCGCCGATCCCTGTTTTGCAGCTTTTGGATCTGAGAAGTCCGCACAGCATTGCTAACTGGATGACGTGCCAACTTTGGCTCTTGACGGCCGCTGCTTCGTGGATGGTTTACAGCATTCGTCAGTATCGTCTGGATGATTTCACTGCAACTTACCGAGTCTGGTTTGTCATGATCGGGCTTGCACTGTTCTCCTGTTTCGACACGGCCACTTCGGCGACTTATTTGCTGGGTCAATCGATCGATCCGTGGACCCGTCGCGAGATTGGCTATGGGGGATGGCCTTTGCTGCTAGCTGCCTATGCTTCGATCGTCGCTTTGGTGGGGTTGAGATTATCGAGCGAAATGAGATTGTCTCGATCAGCGCTTTGGCTTTGGCTCGGTGGTTTGGCCGCCTGGGGCTGCGCCGCACTGCTGGGGACAGGGTTGTTCAAGCTACAGTGGGATCCTGGAACCATCGATCTGATCGTTGGGGGATGTTGGCTAGGAGGAGTCTTAGCGGTCTTCCAAGCCGTAGGGCTGGTGCTTAGGCGGTGCTACATGCAAGCCCAGCGACGGTTCCTGGAACGGACGGTACTGGCCAAGCCCAAGTTGGATTGGGAATTCCAAGAGGATCCAAACCAGACAGATTCGACCGAAGAGAACCAGCTGGACCAGGAGTCAGAGAAAAAGTCATGGCTACCTTGGCGACGTCGCCAAGACACCTCCAGCGATGACCTGGAAACAGAGGATCCAGGTGCAATTGCCCAGAAGCCACCGAAACGGCCGATGCGCCTTTTCGGTTTGTTTCCTCATCGGAGCGAGCGGAACGAACAATTGGCGGGCAACGAACCCTTGAGAATCGAGGACCAAGTCCCGGTCGATCAAGGATTGACCAAGAAACCAAGCTGGTTCGCAAGAAAAGAAAATACAGGTAAAGCGAATACGGCAAGTACTGCGGCAAGTCCGAATACCCCATCGACCGATGCTCGCCAAACGCCCCTTTCAACCACTGCATCCAAACCGGTTACCCCAAACAAAGGTTTCGATACGAAGAGCACTGAAAACGGAAACACTCCGAAGAAGACGCAGGATCCAGCCTCTGAACTTAACACCAAGCGATCGTGGTTGGGCTCCATGATCCGTAGAACACCCAAGGATGCCGCTACGGGCGCTACAAGCCAGTCAGCCGATACCAAGTCGCTCGCAGCCAAACCCGCTCCTGTGGAACCTAAAGCCGACAAGGCTCAGGCTCAAGAGCCCTCTGTTAAGAAGCCTTGGTTTTCGATGGGTAAGAAGAACTCTGATGCGACCAGTTCCCCTGCAACGATTTCCCCGCCACCAAATTCCGCTTCGAAACCTCAAGAAAAGAAACCAGAGTCTGTAAAAACCAAAGAGCCCGAAACTGTTGATTCGTTCGAGATCCTCGATGAGGAGTCACCCAAGTCGGGTAAGCTTGCCAAGAGACTCTTTGGTTGGTTCGAAGGGCTAAAGCTCAAGCCCCCGAAGGACAGTTCGGATTCTACGGCGAAAAGTGCATCGAAATCAGACGCTTCCAAGTCCAATTCGCCAGCAACGGCAAGTGCCCCTGGCAGTGCCAACAAACCTCAGCCACCGCAAGCCGAGTACGACGAAGAAGAGGATGAGGAATACGAGGATTATCGCAATTTAAGCAAGGCCGAACGAAAACGATTAAGGCGTCAGCAGAACGATCGCGGTGCAGCTTAGTTTGCCCCCATACCTGTTTTTAAGCTTTCCTCTGAAGGGCAGTTGCCCTATAGTTTTGGCGTGCGGGTTGGAAAAACTCGCACGTATGCCTCCGATCGTTTTTCCGGCTGAGGGACCATAATTATGCGTTGGCCCGAATCGTTACGGCGAGTGCAGTAGCACGCTTGATTCGCGTCAGTCTCGCAGCGGCTCCGTGTCGTGCCGCAAACGGTCGGAGGATTTTCTTTTTGTAGAGGACGAGCCTCTGCAGACCCTGATGCTCCTTGGTGGAGAATCCCGCTAGAGTAGAATTGCTTATGCGGGTTGCGGAATACCTTGGTTTCGTCATACTACGCGCAGAGTTCTCTGGTCAATTCTTTCACGTCGAAAGCAGGATTTACTTCCATGAAATCGATCGTCAGTATTTTTCAATGGATGGCCACTGCATGTTGCCTCCTGGCCTGCGTGCAGGCCCCAGTCCACGCTCAGCAGAGCAAGCCCAACATCTTGGTGATTTGGGGTGATGACATCGGTCAATTCAATGTCAGTGCCTACAACCTTGGGATGATGGGTTACAAGACCCCGAACATCGACCGAATCGCCAAAGAGGGCGCTCTGTTTACCGATTGGTACGGTCAACAAAGTTGCACTGCTGGCCGTGCCGCTTTTATCACCGGGCAGTCCCCGATTCGGACCGGGCTCACGAAGGTCGGTTTGCCTGGAGCTCCTGAAGGGATGCGCAAGGAAGATCCGACGATTGCAACCATACTCAAGGCACAAGGCTATGTGACTGGCCAATTCGGCAAGAACCACCTTGGTGACCGAGACGAGATGCTCCCAACGGCCCATGGCTTTGACGAGTTCTACGGGAACCTTTACCACTTGAACGCCGAGGAAGAGCCCGAGCATCCGGATTATCCCAAGGACCCCGAGTTCAAGAAGAAATTCGGACCTCGCGGTGTCATCCATAGCTTTGCCGATGGGCGTATCGAAGACACGGGTCCTTTGACCCGCAAGCGAATGGAAACGATCGACGAGGAAGTCAATTCCAAGGCGATCGATTTTATGGAACGGGCCAAGAAGTCCAACAAACCGTTCTTTCTGTGGTGGAACTCGACCAAGATGCACATCTTCACCCACTTGAAGGATGGCGTTGCCGGTAAGACTGGGTTGGGGATCTACGCCGATGGGATGGTCGAGCACGATCGCCAAATTGGAATTGTCTTGGACAAACTCAAGGAACTTGGTTTGGACGAAAACACCATTGTGATGTACTCGACCGATAACGGAGCCGAAGCATTCACTTGGCCAGACGGTGGTACCACCATGTTCCGTGGTGAAAAGAACACCCAATGGGAAGGTGGCTATCGCGTACCTTGCATGATCCGTTGGCCAGGAGTGATCAAGCCAGGCACGGTCGTCAACGACATCGGTGCACACGAAGACATGCTCACTACATTGGCTGTCGCTGCTGGCGACAAGACCGTTAAGGAAGACTTGCTCAAAGGTCGCAAGATCGGCGATCGGGAGTACAAAGTCCACCTTGACGGCTACGACCTAGCGCCTGCACTTAAGGGCCAAGCACCTTGGCCTCGCAAAGAGTTCATCTACTGGACCGATGATGGCAGTGTTGCTGCACTTCGTTATGGCAACTGGAAAGCGAACTTCTTGGTCCAAAAAGCGCACGGGATGCACGTTTGGCAAGAGCCTTTCGAAGTCCTCCGAGCCCCAACCTTGGTCAACTTGCGTATGGATCCATTTGAATTGGCTCAAGACATCGGTATGGATTACCAGCGATGGTACCTCGAGCACATGTTCATGATCGCTCCTGCTGCAGGGTACGTAGGCAACTGGCTTCAGAGTTTCCGGGAATTCCCACCTCGCCAAAAGCCAGGCAGCTTCAATCTCGAACGCGTCATGGAAGCCGTCACGGCTTCACAAGGCAAGCAGTAACATCGCAGCTTGAATGCAGCTTGTCAGAAAAACCATCCAAAGACTCGGTAGAGAACTCTATCGAGTCTTTTTTGTTTAAAGCTCGCACGCCCGAATCGTGGCCGTGATGAAGGCATCGACTTCGGCCTCGGTATTGTAGAAGTAAAATGAAGCCCGGGCCGTTGCGCTCAGTCCGAATCGTTCATGCAAGGGCATGGCGCAATGATGTCCGACGCGAATCGCAATGCCAGAAGCGTTCAAGTAATGGCCGATTTGATCGGAGTGGATTCCATCGACCACGAAAGAAACAATCCCTGTTTTGTTCTCGATCGATGGACCTAGTATGCGCAGGCCCCGAATGCTACCAAGGCCTTCGATGGCCTTGCGAGCCAAGTGCCGCTCATGCTCGAGGATCGCTTGGCTACCCACCCTAGTGACGTATTCCAAAGCGGGTTTCATCGCGATCGCTTCGACGATCGGACCTGTCCCTGCTTCGAATCGATGCGGTAAGTCAGCGTGCACGAATCCGGTTTTGCTCACCGATTTGATCATGTTTCCTCCACCGAGAAATGGAGGCATCGATTCGAGCAATTCGCGTTTTCCAAACAGCACGCCGATGCCCGTGGGTCCAAGCATCTTATGGCCACTAAATACAACCCAATCAGCGTCCCATTGCAATGCAGATACGCTGGCATGAGGGACACTCTGCGCCGCATCGACGAGCACTTTTGCACCGACGCGATGAGCCGCCTGGACAATCGCTCCAACGGGATTGATCGTCCCTAGGACATTGGAAACCGCGGTGAGTGCGACGATCTTGGTTCTTGGGCTCAGGATAGCATCGAGCGACTCGATATCGAGTCGGTAATCGTCGCGAACCTTAAGCCAACGGATTTGCGCCCCGGTTCGCTGGGCCAGTTGCTGCCATGGGACGATATTGGAGTGGTGTTCCATCTCGGTCAGGACGATTTCGTCGTCAGGTTTGAGATTCACATCTCCCCAACTTCGGGCTACCGTGTTGATCGACGCCGTCGTCCCAGAAGTAAAGATGACTTGGGCTGAGGATTCGGCTTGTAGCCAACTTGCCAAAGCCGTGCGAGCCTCTTCCATCGCCAGAGTCGTCTCGGCTGCAAGTTGATGACCACTGCGATGGACGTTTGCATAATGAGTTCGGTACACACGACTCATGCAGTCGATGACCGACGTTGGCCGCTGGGACGAAGCTGCATTGTCGAGGTAGGCCCAAGGTTTACCGCAAGGAAGCCTCTCGGCCAAAATCGGAAAATCGGCTCGGCAAGACTCGATCGCTATGGCTGGCAAGGTCACAGGGTAACCCGAAACGAGTTTGGGTTTGGCAGCCAGTGGTTCGGCCACCAAGGACGCCCCTTTGGCGATGGCAAGGATTCTCTGGACCATCGAATAGAGCCCATTGCTCCTCATGGGTGTCAGGAACGCCTTGAGTTGGATCTGGTTAAAAAAGTCATCGACTGGGAATGAAAGAATTTCCGATGCTTTGCGACCGGAATAGGCCGCCAAGAGAATCGCGACCAACCCGCGTACCATCGGTGCATCGCTGGAGCCTCTGAAATCGATCTTGTCCCCATGCATACTGGGCACAAGCCAAACCATGCTTTGGCAACCCAGTACTCTGTAGTCTTCGGTCTGATACTCTTTAGGAAGATCAGGAATGGTTTGCCCGAGTTCGATCAGATAAGCGATCCGTTCTTCTGGAGAATCCAGATCCGCTACTTCGTCGCGGATATCGTCGATGGTTACCCGCGTGCTGGATTGGCTCATTGTTAGAAAATCCCGAGTTGGTCTCTTGCGTCTTCCGTCATTTTATCGGGGGTCCAAGGTGGATCCATAACAACTTTGATGTCGACGGCACCCACACCGGGGATTTCTTCGATCACTTGGCGACTGTTGGCGACCAGTTGCGGGCCGGCCGGGCACATGGGGCTGGTCATCGTCATTTCCACGTTGACATTCAGCTTGCCTTCCTCGCCGGGTTGAATGTCGACGACATAGATCAGGCCAAGATCGACGATATTGACAAATAGTTCCGGGTCGATGACCCGTTTGAGTTCCTCTCGAACCTTGTCCTCGCTGATCGAGCAATCGCTTGCCGCAGGCTCTGAATTTTCCGACATGGTTTCGATTCTCCCTTCTTTGGATGTTTATTGACTTAGGGCGACGTAGATCTTGCCATCGTCGATTTTCACGGTGTGGCTCGGGGTGTCTTCGGTGGCAGGCATGCACATCGCTTTGCCGTTTCTGACATCGAATTTCGCACCATGTCTGGGGCAGACCAAGCACGATCCATCGAGTTGGCCATCGCCCAAGGTTCCGCCATCGTGCGTGCACATATCTTCGATGCAGTGGACTTGCCCATCGATTTCCACCAGAACCACGAAGCGGTCATCGACCTCGAATGTCTGGGGTTGATTGGGTTGAATCTGCTGCCGAGGGCAAACGTAATGGAATGTCGACATTGATAAAGTTTCTGCTACTCGTACTGCCGGACTTGGCGTGCAATGGCGGCCCCGAGAGCTTCTCGGACGCTTTCGATGGTAATTCGATCGAAGATCTGTTGGAAGAACCCGGTGACGATCATCCGTATTGCTTCGGAGCGGGTGAAGCCGCGTGATTGGGCATAGAAGATCAATTCTTCGTCGACTCGACCGCTGGTACTACCGTGGGTGCATCGAACGTCATCGGCGTTGATTTCCAATCCAGGGATGGAATCAGCGCGTGCTGCATCCGAGAGCATCAGGTTATCGTTGCGCTGATAGCCATCGGTTTTCTGTGCTCCTGGGCTGACCTTGATCATTCCTCGCCAAACCGTGCGCGAGCGGTCTTGCAGGACGCTCTTGTAGAGAAAATCGCTATTGCAGTGGGGTGCGTTGTGATGCTGCAGCGTGTTGTAGACCAAGTGTTGGCGATCTTGGGTGAACATGACTCCGTTGACTTGGCTTGAAGCACCCGGTTCGACCAACTGGACTCTCTGGTCGACTTGAGCAAACCTTGATCCCATTGCGGCGACGGTCCATTGGAGCTGGGCATCTCGACCGACGGAGGCTCTTTGGTGGGCGAAATGCCAGCTACCTTTGCCCCAATCCTGAAGGTTGACGTAACGCAGGTGGCTCTTGCCGTGCTGAATAAGTTCGACACCGCCACAATGGAAACCGCTTGCCATCGGATCAGGGCTTGAGGATTCGAAAAGCACCGTTGCCTCGGCGCCTTCCTCGAGCACGATCAATGTATGGGACAAATCGACTTGTCCATCTCCCAACGCAGCGTGCAGATGGATCGGCAGTTCGATTCGAACGTTGCGGGGTACGTAGACCAAGAAACCATCGCTCCACATGGCGGTTTGCAAAGCGGCGAAGCGATCGCTCTTGGGGCAAATGAGGCTGTGAAGGTGCTTCTCGACGATACCCGAATGCTCTCGAGCGCACCGAGAAAGCGAACCTACGACGACCCCTTTTGCCGATAACTTCTCGTCGAGCGTTTCAGAAACGACCACTCCGTTGACACTTCTAGCGCTTGCCGAAACATCAACTCCATCGAGCAATCGGACCGGTGAGCCCGATGCAATTTGGGTCGATTCATCGACGTTTGGAGCAAACTTGCTAAGTTTGAGTCCACGGATATCCGATCGCATCCAATTCTCGTCCCGAGGATTGGGCCAGTCGAGCGATTGGTAGATTTCCCAAGCTTCTTTGCGTTTGGCGCTGAGCCATAGCGGGTCGATTCGTTTTTCCAGGAATCGATCCAGGGCGGATTGATTGAAGGTTTCTAAGGAGCCGAGTCGATCGGTCAGCGTAGAGGTTGTCATGGTTGTTAACCCACCGATCCTTCCATTTGAAGCTGGATCAAGCGGTTCATTTCGACTGCGTATTCCATAGGAAGTTCCTTCACCAGCGGTTCGATGAACCCATTGACGATCATGGTGCTTGCTTCGGCTTCGCTGAGCCCTCGGCTCATCAGATAAAAGAGCTGCTCTTCTCCGATCCTAGAGACGCTTGCTTCGTGGCCGATGCTGACATCTTGGTCGAGGATTTCGATGTAGGGATAGGTATCGCTTTGGCTCTTGGAATCCAGGATGAGTGCATCGCAGACGACATTGGATTTGGATTTGCGGGCATCCTTTTCAACGCGGACCAAACCCCGATAGCTCGCACGACCGCCATTCTTGGAGATCGACTTACTGATGATCTGGCCGGTGGTATGTGGAGCGGCATGGACGAGTTTGGCTCCCGCGTCTTGATGCTGACCGCCGGAAGCAAAGGCGATCGAGAGGATCTCTCCTCGAGCCCCTGGTTCGAGCATGTACACGGCCGGATACTTCATCGTCAGTTTGCTACCCAGATTGCCATCGACCCATTCCATGGTGGCGTCGGCATAAGCCACGGCGCGTTTGGTCACCAGATTATAGATGTTGTTGGCCCAATTCTGGATCGTGGTGTATCGGCATCGGCTACCTCGTTTGCAGATAATTTCGACGACAGCCGAGTGGAGCGACTCCGAGGAGTACATCGGTGCGGTGCAGCCTTCGACATAGTGGATGCTTGCTCCCTCATCGACGATGATGAGTGTGCGTTCGAACTGCCCCATGTTTTCAGCATTGATGCGGAAGTAGGCTTGGAGCGGAAATTCGATTTTGACCCCTTTGGGAACATAGATGAACGAACCGCCGGACCAGACCGCCGAGTTCAGTGCAGCGAACTTGTTATCGTTTGGAGGAATGATGGTCCCAAAATACTCACGGAGCAGATCTGGGTGTTCTCTGACCGCCGTATCGGTATCGGTGAAGATCACTCCTTGTTGGACGAGATCTTCTTTGAGGGATCCGTAGACGACTTCGCTCTCGAATTGAGCTTTGACTCCAGCAAGGAATTTCTTTTCTGCTTCGGGAATCCCTAATTTGTCAAAGGTGTCTTTGATTTCTTGGGGAACGTCTTCCCAGGTTCGACCTTGCTTGTCGGTGGGCTTGAGGTAGTAGTAGATGTCTTGGAAGTTGACATCGATGCTGCCGCCCCAACTGGGCATCGGTTTGGAATTGAAAATATCGAGAGACTTCAGGCGGAATTCCCGCATCCAAGCCGGCTCGTTTTTCATTTCGGAAATCTGCTCGACGATCTGTGCATCGAGGCCTTTGCGGGCCTTGAAGACAGCTTTGCTTTCGGTGCGAAAATCGTACTTGTTGATTTCGCCGATGGCTTCATTGGTCGTTGTATCGGTAGACATGATTGGTTGGTTTTCGGGTAGAGTTCGTATTAAACGGCCACAGGCTCTTCTTTGGCAAGCATCTGCTGGTTGGCAGCTTCCGCATCCGGGTAGGCTTTGCGAATTCGGTCGTATCCTTGGTCGTGGAGTTCACGGGCAAGTTCCGCGCCACCGGTTTCGACGATACGTCCTCCGAGCATCACGTGGGTGAACTGAGGTGGATTGTGTTCGAGCAACTTGTCGTGGTGGGTGATGATCAGCAGCCCCATCTTGTCACGTCCGATCTCAGCAATCGAAGCGCTTGCAAGACGCACAGCATCGGCATCCAAACCGCTATCGGTTTCATCGAGTATCGAGAACTTGGGCGAAAGCATCGCCATGGTCAGGATCTCCGCACGCTTCATTTCCCCCCCGGAAAATCCATCGTTGACGTAACGGCGAGCGAATTCAGGATCCATCTTGAGTTGCTCCATCTTGGATTTGAGCTCCTTGCGAAACTCTCGCATGGGAATCAGATCCTGACCCTCTTTGCGATCCGGCTGCCGCACATTGGTCGCCGCGTGGCGCAGGAAGTCGGCCATCTTCACACCCGGAATCGCGACCGGTCGCTGGAAGGCCATGAAAACCCCTGCTCTGGACCGCTCGTCGGCTTCCATCTCTGTTAAATTCGCATCATCGAGCCAAATCGAACCTTCGGTGATTTGGTAATTCGGATGGCCGGCGATGGCCAACCCCAGCGTGCTCTTGCCAGAACCGTTTGGACCCATCAGCGCGTGCGTTTCACCAAATTTGATCACAAGATTCACGCCCCGAAGGATCGGTTTGTCGTTGACCGAGACGTGTAAATTTTCGATTCTTAAGATGTGACTCATTCCAATTTGTTTCTAATAGGTTAAAGGTTTGAGGTTTGTGGGATTGGTTTTTGAGTTGGTTTGAATTGGCAAGACCCGTGCCCATCGAGTTTGCAACAACTCAACTCTAGCGGTTGGCCAACCGCCTCGCTGAGAACTTGTTGCTCTAAATGGCACAGGCTCCGATCGACATCTCGACTCGTCAGGTCCGGATACGGGCAGGCGTGAACCGACAGAACAGGCAACCCTTCGACGCTGACAAAAGACGCAGGAATGCGCCGGGCAGCCATCAGTCCGGCAAGCGATTTCATCCTATCTTCGACCGATCCTTGGGGGATCAGGTCGCTGAAGGCACGGCCCATGCGCTTCGATACCCGTGCTATCAGCTTGTCCTTGGTCTGGCCGTCCTCTAGCAACATGATTTCACCCCAAAGGGCTACTGCCAAATCGGTGTAAGTGACTCCGACTTGCCTCCAACCTAAATCGGTCAGAAAGTACGAAAACGTCGGTCGGCCTCGACCAACCGAATTTTTGCGTCGCTCGACATATCCGGCGTTTTCTAGCCGATCGAGCCTTTGGCGGACCGCCGTGGCGGTAACCTCCAGCTTGTCTGTCAAATCGACGACCGTCAGCCCATCACTCCGCCGAAGCAGATCCAGCACTAGCTGATCGACAGGACGGGTTGGTATCTGGTTGTTTGAAGGAGCTAAGTCCATGTTGGATAAGACCTTAAGACAAACGGGATGACTTGCCAATCGCTTGGCTCGACGCAGGAGTATAGGAAAATATGCAATTTTGACAAGCTTCATTGCGAAAAATCGACGCGCGATTGGGAAACCAGATCGCTTGCGAAAAATAGACAAGCAAGGAAAGCCTGAGCATTTGGTCTTGATTGCGAAGTCGTTTTTTTCGTAGGGTCGTCGATCAATCTGCCCCAAACCCCAAATGATCTCCCCAGCGCCATCAAGGAAGATGCAATGGACGATTCGAATCAAGTGCAATGGTATCGCAACCCATCCATCGCCAAGGTCACCTTGCCAAATTGCGGCCTGCTTGGGTTCGCTATCCTTGTTTGTTCGCTAAGCTTTAGTGAGGCCAACGCGCAGGAACCTCGCAAGCCCTCGTGGATCCCGTTTCCGATGGGCCGAGCCGCGAATCAATTCTCACCGGGCAATTCATCACCGGGCAATTCATCACCGGATGCCAAATCGACCGATCCGAATCGACCGGTAGCTTGGTTGATGTGGGCCGATCCCCTCGCGCCCAATACTCAGCAACCCGGCGACTGCTATTTTCGTCGCACCATGGAGCTTCCAGAGATCGAGCGATGCTTCGTCGATATCGATGGTCCAGCTCGAACCGAAGTCTATTTCAATGGACAGAGAGTTCGTCCTGCCAAGGCGACCAAGGGTAAGCAGCGGATCGATTTGCAGCAGGCAGTAAGGCCTGGCCAGAACATCCTAGCGATTGCTGCCGAGGCTCCGGGGGCTAGCTCTCCTGGGGTTCGCGTCGAGTTTTATTTCAAGCCCAAGCAGGGGAACTGGCGGTTGGTGGTTTCGGATTCGGATTGGAAGGCATCCAAGGGAGCTCCTCGAAATTGGCAAAGCCTGGGTTTCAACGATGGGACTTGGGCTGAAGCGGTCGATTTGAGCGAAGTTACCGCGACTGCTCGACAGATGGCACTTGGTAATTCAAACCCATCTTCGGTGAATCAAGATACGGCATTGAGCCGGTCTGAGACCGATCCACCTGGGCTGTCGGCTCAGCAGATCGCGCAGACAAAAGACCCGCTGGATGAACGATTCACGATCGTGCCTGGATTTCAGATCGAGGAAGTGGCCGATGCAAAGGTGGGTTCATTGATCGCGATGACTTTCAATGAATTCGGACACATCATCGCTGCGGTCGAAGGTGGTGGGCTCATTCTGATGTATGACACCAATCGCGATGGCGTTCCGGATACGACCAAGCCGTATTGCGATTTGGTTGAGAATGTTCAAGGTTTGTTGGCCCTCAACGGCGATGTGTATGTCACTGGCGAGGGGCCAGATGGTTCGGGGTTCTATCGGTTGATGGACGAAGACCGCAATGGGGAGCTTGAAAAGAGCGAAACGCTGACCAAGTTCAAGGGGACACCCGGAGAGCATGGTGCCCATCAAATCGCCTTTGGACCCGACGGTTGCTTGTATCTATCGATCGGCAATCATGCCGGCTTGGCCGACTTGCCGGCTGGGTATCAACCACTGATGAGCCCTTATGAAGGCGATTTGATTCGTCCACGCTTTGAGGATCCAGGTGGGCATGCGATGGGAGTGAAGGCTCCTGGTGGTACGGTAGTCAGGTACGACATGTCTTCGAAGTCACTGAGCGTTGTAGCCGGAGGCTTGAGGAACGCGTATGACCTTGCCTTTCACCCCAATGGTTCGATGTTTTTGCATGACAGCGACATGGAGGCCGACATCGGTTCGGCATGGCACAGGGCCACTGGATTGTTCCGAGTGGTCGAAGGTGGGGAGTTTGGATGGCGAAGCGGGTGGGCCAATTGGCCGGAATACTATCCGGATCGATTGGGGTCGTTGGCAAGCACTGGCCGTGGATCTCCCACGGGAATCACGATCTACAATCACTTTGCTTTTCCCGCTCGATATCATCGTGCGATTTTTACGGCCGACTGGTCCGAGGGGCGCATTGTAGCGGTCCAAGTCGACACGCTGGATCGAGGGAAGGTACGCGCCGAAGACTTTGTGGTCGGTACTCCTATGAACGTCACGGACCTTGAAGTTGGACCCGATGGGGCGCTGTATTTTTGTTGTGGTGGACGCGGTACCGAAGGAGGAATCTACCGGGTGCGTTGGCAGGGCAAGATCCCAGATGCGGTCCGAAACCTTGGTGAGGGAATCGCCAAAGCGATTCGCCAACCTCAACTTTACTCGGCGTATTCACGCCAAGCTGTGGCGATCACCAAACGAGAAATCGGTGAGGCTTGGGACCAGCAAGTTCTGGGAGTTGCCTTTAGTGAGGAGAATCCCGCTCGTTATCGAACCCAGGCTCTGGATTTGATGCAGCTGCTCGGTCCTGTACCAACTCCAGAGGTTCTTGTCGAGTTGTCCAAAACTCCAAATGACCAGGTACGCGCCAAAGCGGCAAGGTTGATGGGCCTATGCGCTTCGGATCCGGCTGCCTTTGCACGCTTGCAAGAACTAATCGCCGACGAGTCACCCGAAGTACGGCTTGCAACTTGCGAATCGCTTGTGCGTTGCGGTCAGCCTTGCGAACCTTCCCAGGTACGTCCCTTGCTACTGAGCGATCTGCGTGAGGAACGTTTCCTTGGACGTCGCCTCCTGATGAATATCCCATCGAACCAGTGGCGCAAGCTCTTGACCGATAGCAACAGCAAAGTGGTCATTCAATCGTCGCTGGCTTTGGTGCATCGCGATCGAGACCCAACGACATGCGCGCAAGTAATGGATCACTTGATGCGGGTCTCCAAGGGGTTCGTCAGCGACGCAGACTTTTTGGACCTGCTGAGAACCATGCAAGTTGCCTTGCATGTCTGCGGAGCCAAGCCTGCCGATTTTCCAGAAGTCGGTGCGTTTGCCGCCCAGGAATTTCCGACCGGAAACTCAACCATCAACGGCGAGCTGATTCGACTCTCGACGTTCGCCCAAGTCGACTTGGTCCCGGAAGCGGTCGCTTATTTGAAAACCGATGCTGCGATGCCTGACCGAATGCTCATCGCGATGCATTTGCCGATGATGCCTCACGAGTGGACTTCTTCGGAAAGGATGGCTACCTTGCAGTTCCTCGAAGCGAGCCTCGAGGATCAAACCGGTGGATCGTATGCGCTGCATGTGATGAAGACATCCGAGTCGCTCTCGAAGTTTCTAACCGAGCGGGAGGCCCTGCAAATCCTGGATCTGGGTGAGCGGTACCCCAATGCGGCGATGGCAGCGCTGTACAAACTCCCAGAACAACTCAACGCCGAGCAAATCGAAAAACTCAGAAAGCTCGACTCTGCGATCGATCAAGGTGGCCTCGAAGCCGACGTGCTCAAACGCCTCAAGACCGGCATCACCGCAATCTTGTCGATGCAAAACGATGAGTCAGCCATGGAGCATTTGCGGGAACGATGGCGCAAGAGCCCTGATCGGCGCGCTACCATCGCCCTGGCAATGTCGCAAAAGCCAAACGAAGCCAACTGGGATTATCTGGTTCGATCCTTGGGAGTTCTGGATCTGTTTGCCGTTGGGGATGTTTGCAACTGCTTGCTTGAAATCGATGCGGCCACCGAGGATGCTCAAGCCCTTCGACAAGCGATTCTGCAAGGATGCAAATTGGTCGAAGCAGGACAGGATCCTGCGCCAGTGATCAAATTGCTCGAGTACTGGACGGCGACCAGCACCGCCAGCTTGATCCAGGAACCGGCTGAAGATCCAAGTTCCGAAGATCCAAGTCCGATTGCAGCTTGGCAACGCTGGTATGCTTCCAAGTACCCCGATGCTCCTCCGGCGGTGCTCGCCAGTGAAACGGCTGACCCTCGCTGGTCGCTTGAATTTATCGAGCAATTCCTAAACGGCGAACAAGGTCGACAAGGCTCCAGCGAGCGAGGCCAATTGGTCTACGCCAAAGCCCGCTGCAATGCTTGCCACAAGATGAACGGCAGTGGCGGTGGATATGGACCCGACCTCAGTAGCGTCAATCGGCGTTTCACTCGAATCGAAACCCTTGAGTCAATTCTCTTTCCCTCCCACGTCATCAGCGATCAGTACGCCACCAAAAAGGTCCTCACCAAAGATGGCGATGTCTACACGGGGATCTTGGTCAAAACCCCCAAAGGGGTAGCCGTAAGGGTCAATGAGAACAAGGAGTTTGTCGTCCCTGAGGATCAAATCGATCAGGTACAAAGCAGCAAATCCTCGGTGATGCCTGCGGGTTTGCTCGACAGTTTGACTCCATCGGAGATCCGTGACTTGATGGTCTATTTGGGCTATGTTCCAGCCGAAAAGATGGCTCAGGAAAAACCCTCGGCCGTGCGACGCTAGGGTGCGATCGGCCATGGAGCCTGCAAGCAAACTGGAGCCGGAAGTCGATTCTTACTTTGGTTTCCAGTGGCTTGCTAGTTGCGACTTCCACTGGCTATAAGCTTCGGCCAGGGATTCGGTCGTTTCCAGTTGCCGTTCTTTTTTTATCTCGTTCGCTTTCCGCAGTATTTCGCTAGATGAGATGGGGTGATAATGCCTGTCCCACCAACGATCCAAGGAGCGTACAGACATCAGAGTGACCGCGCTGCCGATCAAAAGGATAGAGCAGCAGCGACTGATGGCATCGGTGACTTGCTTTCCGGAATGACGGCCAAGGACTTCAGAGACGACGCGACCTCGAAGGGTGTCCGAAGGAACCATCAGATCTTTGGAACGCTGAATCCTCTTCTCTAGTTCGTAAAGCTTTTCAGAGTCCATGACTTGCCTCCTGGTCGATCTGGTGCGATTGGGCTACCAAATCGCTGCCGAGCATTTGGGAGAGTTTCTCAAGTCCGTATCGGTAGCGGCTCGCTGCCGTTGCCGGTGGAATACCGAGGGTTTGTCCGATTTGGTAGAAGGTAAAATCCTCCCAGATTTTTAGCACCACGACTTCAGCCTGCTGGGTCGGTAACCGCCGCATGGCCTTCCAAATCTCCTGCATCGATTCTTGGTTCTCAATGGTGTCGACTTTCGGTGGTGCCTGGATCAAGTCGGACAGGCACTCAGCGATTCTTTGGGCCGCTGCAGTCCAACGTTTCTTGCGACGAAGGATCAGCAAAGCATCGTTGCGAACCATCTGCAAGAGAAATGCCCATGGGTTTCTGGCCCGAAACAGAACGTCGATGTCTGCGACGACTTTGAGCAACGCACTGGCCACGGCGTCTTCGGCGTCGTGCTGGTTGCGGGTGATCGTCGTTGCAAAACGGACCAGACGCATGCTGGTCAGATCGTAAAGTCCCGCTGTGGCTGTGATGCCATGACTGGCGATCGTTTCGACTTGCTTGCGGACAGCTTCTGAAAAATCTTCCTGGTGGCTCATGCGCTACTTCCTGGACTTAAAAGCCGTTTTGTTTGGCGAACGCCATGAACTGTTGCCAGTCATACAACAACATATCGTGATCTCCTTCTCGCAGATGGTATCCGATCGAGCCATGGACCAGCGGTGTGTTGACGGCTGGCAATTCTTTGGCGTCCAAGCCCCGTTTGCCATGCAGCGCGTAAGCGTCCGAAGCGTAATGGCCCGAGAGCAATTCACCCAACGGATCTGCCCACTTATCGTTGCTGGCACTTGCGATGTACACAGGTCTAGGGGCGATCGTTGCGATGAGTTGATGCTGATCAAACCCGAGCAGATCCTCTTTGTCATTGTACTTGCGAAAATTGCGGTTGAACCAATGCGGGAAGGACGTGTTGATCCGGGCCACCGATTCTCCATAGATCCTCTGGCTCAGGGCCGCACCGCCGCATCCAGAGTTGTTCGAGACCACCAGCCGAAACCGCTCGTCGGTGGCTCCTGCCCACAGTGCGGTTTTCCCAAGTCGCGAGTGGCCGACAACCATCAAGCCTTTAGGATCAATCCCTTCGAGCTTTTCAAGGACATCGGCAAGCCGGGACATTCCCCATGCCCACGCGGCGATCGATCCCCAACGGTCGGGATGTTCTGCATCCAACCGATGATCGGGAAATAGTCCATGCACCCCATTTTCAAACCCGTCATCAAAATCTGGGTCGATATCCGAGTAGTGGGCTGTCGCCACAGCAAATCCACCTTCGACGATTTGAGCAATAGGCCAACGCTCACTCTGGTTGGCGCGACTGGCCTGGGTCGCTTTGTTCTGGGAAACCCCTGGGTTGCGATTGTCGCACCAACTGGTTGTCAGACGGATGCTGGGGTCATCGCAAGTCGATTGATTTCCCCGAAAATTCAACCCGAGAAAACAGGGGGCACTAGGCCGATCCTTCGGAGACCAAACCGCAAGATCGATCCGAACGCTCTTGCCCTTTCGCTCCAGATTCACCGCGATTTGCCTTCGGCGAATCTTCGGTTTTGGCTCGCCAGCTACAACCGCGACCCCATCGTCGAAGACTTCGATACTCACCGATACCGGATCGCTAGGGGCAATGCCGTATTCTTCCTTGGCAAGTAGATCGACCAAGTACTTTCTTTGAAGTTCCCATTGATCTTTGGATTCAATCCGTTTTCCATCGGCACCTGCAAGGACCGAAACAAGCCTCAAGCTCGATGCTTTGGATTCATCGTAGTTCGGGGGTCGGATCTCTTGGCCCCAGGCGATACTTGCTAGATAGACGTTGGCCATTACGAGCACCGCGACGGAGTGTTTGGTTTTATCTCCGATCTGAACCAATGGCTTGATCGTGATGCCCAAGTCCGAGCTACCGGCTCGCTGTCCCGGGCAACCGCCACAACTGGGTTTGTCTTGGTCTTGGCTGTCGATGCAAGCCAGAGCACGGGCGAATCGATAGAGTTTCAAAAGCACCAAACCAAGTGCTGCCAAAACGACGACGATCGTAACAAGCCATTGCATAGAATCAGCCCTCTGCGACGTTGACGTAAACTTTCAATGCGCTGTTGTCTTCGACGAGCAACCGCATCATTTCTTTGTATTGGTCCAAGCCTTGGACTGGATTGGTCAGGATTTTTTCAAGAACACCAGGAAACATGACTTCACCGAGAGCAAGATCGCGGATCCCTGATTCAAAATGCTCGCGGTTGGCGTTGACACTGCCCAGCAGCAGTTTGTTTCCAAGCACCCATTCGATGTTGATCTTGTCGGAACGAACTTCGGTGGTGTTCTTGCCGCCGGTGATGCTTGTCCAGACCAAGGCACCGTTGTGGGCTAAGCATTCCATGGCGCCAAAGGAGATTTTCGACGAACCAGTCGCATCGACGATGATGTCGGCTTTACCAACTTTCTTGGTCAAATCCTCAAGGCTTGTTTCGGACGTCGCCACATAGGTAGCTTCCATCCCTTCGACGATCGAACTTTTCAAGTGAGGGCCTTTGGCACGCGCAAGGGTAAAGACCTCCAAACCTTTGAGTCGCAAAACAAGAGTCGAAAGAAGTCCGATTTGACCGGCGCCCATGACGAACGCTCTTTTGGGGCTCCAAACCTTCATGCGGCGTTGGGCTTCGTAAGCCTGCTGGATGGCTTTGGCAGCACAGCTCATCGGTTCCATCAGAACATGTAGATTCTTGAGCCCCTTGGGCACACGCACGATGTAGTCTTCGTGATCGACAAACATCTCCGTCAAATAACCATGCAGCAGATTGATCCCACGCTCATAGTAGGTCTCTTCGCTAGTCATGTCGTAAGTCCCGATCTTGTCATAGATCGAGCCGCCGGGTCGGCGGACCGTCGCTGTTACATAATCGCCTACTCGAATGTTGCGAACATTGGCTCCCACCTGTAGAACCACCCCGAAGGACTCGTGGCCTAGGACCAAGTAGTCATCCCCCGGAGGGGCGTTTCCATACAAAGCGTCATTGATCTCACGGTCCGTCGCATCGACGCCGACCTTAAGCACCTTGACCAGCACTCCCTTGCCATCTGGAATCGAATCCAATTTCGGTTCTGGAATATCTCGTTGATGGACGCTGTGTGGGGTTCCTGGACGTACGGCGATTGCTTTCATGGATAATCGATCTTAAAAAGTTGCAGTGAGGGCTAAACGAATTTCCCGCCCCCAAAGAAGGATCCTTGGGAGGAAAAATGATTGGAAACATCGGCCAAAATTGTAGCCTCTTTCGGGGGTTTCTCCCATCGCCAAACCCAACTCATCCCCTGGAAATCCAGCCGTAGGCCTTCGAAGCGTTCGAGGCGCAAAACTTCTTGAGTGCCTCGGGCCCTTTTTGGGCGACATAGTCCATCGACAACCGTTGAACGGTTGAGTAATCGGCAGCAAACTCACACACCGGCCAGTTGCTCCCATAAATGACTTTGTCCTCTCCAAAGGCATCCCAAACCACATCGAGTGTCGGTCGATAGAATTCCAGTTCGGAGGGGGCTTTTTTGCCATCTCTGGCTGCCCCTTCGACCAACGCGGATATCTTGCAATAAACATTGGGATGCTTGCCTGCAGCCCGCATGGCGACCTTCCATGCCTCCGGTGGTGCTTGCGATGTGATTGCCACATTGCCGATATGATTCAAGACGATCGTTAAATCGGGGACCCGCTTTGCCAGCGAGTCCACAAGCCAGACCGTCTCTGGTCCTCCATTGAGATCCGCAGCAATTCCTTTTTCTGCCATCAGCCCAAAGGCCTTCAATTGGTTGGTCTGCAGGAGCGATTTGACTCGGTCCTCCCAAATTCTGATCCCTCGGTAAAGTGGGTTTTCGCAAAAGCGAGCAAGCTGCTCAGGAAAAACCCCAGAGGTGGGATCCAATCTTCCCACAATCCCAACAATAAACGGATCGTCCTTGGCCAAATCCAAAAGCCATTGGTTGTCTTCGATCCACTCGCTGGCTTCGACAACCACCGTCCCAGTAACTTTCTGGACCATGGGCTGAGCCCGAAGATCATTCGGAAGCACCGTTCGATACAGCGCTGAATCCTTGGGCGGCCAGGGTACTCCTTGGGTTCGTGACGGATCATAAAAATGGGTATGGCAATCGATGATTTCAAGCCATGGTAGTTCCAGGGGTGAGTTTGCCCCGTGGACCTGACCTGTTTGCATCGTATCGACCGAGACAAGCGAGGCTGAGATCGCCACACCCGCTGCCAAAAAACCTCTCCGGTCGCACTGTCTATTTCTCGGTTCTACGTTCATCGATTCGCACCCATCCACCCTTTCAGGAGTATCTATCCATCAAGACCATATTGAGGTTCTTCAGAAATTACTGTGGTGAAACGTATGTTCGTGCATCGCATCGGATTTCGTCGTACTCGTACTCAGCGGAGCGGTACTCAGTGCAACGGTACTCGTACTCGATGGCTGTTTGAACCGCTGCGATGACGATGGTTGATCGAAGCGGCTTGCGGTAATTTGCAAACTCATTGGCTGAATCACCATACTAGACCGCTTCGAGTACGCGTACGAGTACCATTTCATTGAGTACGAGTTCGATAAAAACCAGTTGCATACACTTGTAGCCACAATAATTCCATCAAGACCATATTGACGGTGAGCATCCGCACGATTTCGCAAGTTCCTGCTGTATCGATATGATATCATGGGCGTTTTCATGTTTCCTGTTCCTTTCCATTCCATCGGTAAAAAAATGACTAGACGATTTTCCAGAACGCTCGGTGCAACCCTTGCCATGAGTGCCCTCGGTTTTCTTGCAGCCCCTCAGCTCGATGCCCAGGACCTTGCCAGCAAGAAAGCTTACGCCCCGGGGAACGGCGATTTTGTGGTGGGCCCCGAGTATCGGATCGATCCGGATCTCAAAGACAAAGGCAACCCAAAAGGAAAGCAATTCGAGTTTCGAATGCGCCTCTCAGAAAGCAAGATCTTTCCTGGGACCGACACGACACTCGATGCCAAAAAGGAAGTCCGCAAAGAACGAAAGATTTTCGTCTACGTGCCGGCAGCTTATAAAGATGGAACCAAGGCACCGGTGCTTGTGACACACGATGGACCTAGCAACCTGGATCTGGTTCGAAATGCACTGGACAACTTGACGATTTCAACAGACCCCAATCGCAAACTTCCTGCGATGATCGTCATCAGCATCGAAAACGGAGGAAACGACGGTAAAGGAAGCCAGCGTGGCCTCGAATACGATACGATGTCGGATCGCTTGGCCAAGTTCGTCTACGAGGAAGTCTTCCCGGCAGTGCTTCAGAATGCGGATATCAAGGCGGCCTATCCGAACATCGCCCTGACAGAGGATCCTTGGGGGCGCGCCGTCATGGGCTGCAGCTCCGGAGGTGCAGCGGCTTTATCGATGGGCTGGTTTCGTCCCGATCTATTCCGACGCTTGATCACCTACTCGGGGACCTTCGTCGATCAGCAAGACGATGATGCTGCCGAAGAATCGAAATTCCCACTGGGTGCCTGGGAGTATCACTCCAGCATGAAACTCCTAGAAACAAGCGAGAAAAAGCCCCTTCGCATCTTTACCCACGTCGCAGACAAAGACCTTCGATTCAATGATGCCGAAGAGACCTACCATAACTGGGTCATGGCCAACGAAAGGACGGCCAAGTCCTTGGCCGCCAAAGGCTACGATTACCGTTATGTCTTCAGCCGTGACTCCAGGCACTGCGACCGGAAAGTCTTTGAACACACACTGGCCGACACCCTGGTCTGGATGTGGCAAGGCTACGGCCAGTAAACTCTGGCCACTAAACACCCCTCAGCCTGTCATCCCACCATCGACCGTCAGTACCTGACCAGTGACATAACTGGCAGCCGGGCTTGCTAAGAACAGCACGCAGGCTGCCACATCGTCGGGTTGACCAAGCCGATTGGCTGGAACCCGCTTCTTGACTTCATCGACCACCGCATCGCCAAGTGCCTTGGTCATATCGCTTTCGATGAAACCAGGTGCGACGGCATTGACGGTGATCTTGCGTTTGGCAAGCTCCCTCGAGAGGGATCGGGTAAAGCCGATCATTCCGGCCTTGGTGGCCGAGTAGTTGGTTTGACCTGGATTGCCGATCAACCCCGAGACGCTCGACATGTTGATGATTCTGCCATAACGTTGCCCCATCATGATCAACGATGCGGCGCGGCAACAAAGAAAACAGCTCGTTAAGTTCGCTGCGATGATCTCATCCCACTGAGCATCGTTCATGCGTGGCAGGAGAGTGTCACGGGTGATCCCTGCATTGTTGACCAGAATATCTAGCCTCTTGTGTTCCTCTTCGAGGGTCTTGAATAACTGCTGGACCGACGTTCGATCGGTGACATCGCAGGCAAGTGCAACGGCCTGACCACCAGCGGCTTTGATCGCTTGGACGGTCTCTTCAAGCTTCGCTGCGTTTCTGGCTACGCAGAGCACCTTCGCACCGTTTTCCCCAAGCCGAATCGCGACGGCTTGGCCAAGCCCTTGCGAAGCACCGGTGACCATGGCCACTTGGCCCTGAAGATTTGCAGAAAGTCCCAATGGGGATGTCATAAGCGGTGCTCCTGGAGAAAGAAAGTAATTCGTTGGGCTGGCTAATCGCCGTAAGCTTCGCACGGAGCCTTGCGGTCGGTGCGTTTCAAAGTGCCGGTTAAAACTCTGCCTGTTCCGATTTCATAGAACTGGTCAACTCCCATCCCCAGAAGTGTTCTGAGCGAAGCTTCCCATAGGACAGGCGATACGATCTGTTTGGGCAGTAATTCGGAGAATTCGCTCGAGCGCTGATGGGCCTGCGCATCGACGTTGGCCACCAGTGGGACTTTGGCATCCACCAGTTGAGCATGGCTCAGAGCCGACTGCAATTGAGCCACCGCCGGTTGCATGATGTCGGTATGAAAAGCACCGGCGACGGCCAAGCGAATGAACTTGAATCCCGCTTGGGCCACGAGCTCTCCACAGGCGTCGATCGAACGATTATGCCCTGAAATGGCGATGTTTCCCGGGCACAGCAAATTCGCAATTTGCAAAATTTCGCCAGGCTGGCGAGCTTGATCGCAGAAGGCCTGCACTTGATCTTGGTCCACGCCGATGACACTTGCCATGGAACTAGCCACGGCGCTTGCAGCCGTTTGCATCGCACGGCCTCGGGCAGCCACCAACTCGACCCCTCGTTCAAAGGAAAGCGACCCTGCCGCATGCAATGCCGAGTACTCTCCGAGACTCAAGCCCGCTACGGCCACGACTTGCTCTGCTATCTCAGGACGGGACTCATAGAAATCCGCAAGGGCTGCGGCCGAATGAACAAACAACGCAGGTTGGCTGTTGCTGGTCAAATGGAGCGCAGAGTCTGGGCCCTGTGTGCAGAGACTCCCAAGATCGAAACCCAAGATCTCTGAGGCTTGCGAAAAGAGCGTGCGAGCCTGCTCGCTACGGGCAAGCAGCGCCGAAGCCATTCCGACGGACTGGGCCCCCTGTCCTGGAAAAAGTAGGGCAACTTTCGCCACAGTCCCTCCTTGAATCTTGTCAACTACTCTTTGGGTTGACTCATCTCAACGACGACGCGACCCATGTAGAATCCACATTTTGGACACACGCAGTGGGTCGGGACCACATTGCTGCACTTGCTGCAAACTTGAAGCTGCTTGGGCTTCTTGTGATGGTGAGCACGCCTCTTACCAGACCGTGCATTGGAATGTCGCCGCTTTGGAACTGCCATGATTGAAAACCAACGATATCGATCGGATGCTTGAAGTTGCCAGAGCCTGTAAATTCTGCTCAGGTAAGTCGAGGTTTTTACGCACTAGGTGCCAAATTGTCAAGCCTTAAGGGGGGATTAGGGGTGCTTATTTCATGCGGATTGCTTCCCCGCCCCCGAACGGATCGTCCTTGGCAAGCGTTGGTCGCAACGGAGCCTTGCCCGGATCGTGGTTTTTTAGGAACCCTCAAGGATTTGCCATCATCTAACGCTCGTTGGGGGAGACTGGGAGGCTGTCAGCTCCACGCTGTCCGAAAAAACGTTAAAATCATTCAGGTTTTTTCATCCCCGATTCGCTTTCGTTGCAACCAAAACCCGATCCACATACCATCCCCCCATCGCGAAAACTTGGTGGGAGCTTTAGTATTAGCTGCTCTTAACTTTTTCCAGATTGGCTAGCAATGTCCTCCGGTTCTTCAGACGAAAACGTTGAACAAACCAAGCGGCAGATTCGCACGCTGGTAAACGAAGTCGCCGAGCTGTCGAAGTCGGACGTGGCGGCAGGGGAGTTCTACCCTGCGGTATTGCAAAAGGTCGTCAATGCCCTGGCTGCGCGGGGTGGTGCGGTCTGGTTGCTCGATGGGGAAAGCGGCCTGCGGCTGGCTCATCACATCGATATTGCCCCAAGCTTGATCGATGCGAACAAGCAGGAAGCGATCAGCCACGGGCGATTGCTCGGACGCTTGATTCAAAAGGGGACTCCGGAACTGGTTCCTCCCTACAGTGGCTCTGAGCAGACCGGGGAAGCCAATCCGACGGAGTTTCTGCTGGTCACTTCGCCACTGATCTCTCCGAAGGGACCGGTTGGATTGCTTGAGATTTTTCAAAGGGCTCAGACCCCTCCGGAGGCCCAAGTTGGCTATCTGAAATTCGTCAAGCACATTACGGATCTGGTGAGTGAATGGCTCAAGGGTCATACGCTTCAGCAAGTCTCGACCCGTCAGGAACTTTGGCAGCAATCGGATCAGTTTGCTCGGTTGGTCCACGAGAACCTCGACCTCAAAGACACCGCCTTTACAATTGCCAACGAAGGTCGCCGACTCATCGATTGCGATCGAGTCAGTGTGGCGATCCTTAAAGGGGGGAAAGCCAAAGTCATTGCGATTTCGGGTCAAGACTCGATTGAAAATCGTTCCAATAACGTGCAGGCTTTGAACAACCTCGCTACGCGTGTGATCAAAAGCGGAGAGCCTCTTTGGTACGATGGTTCGACCGAAGACTTGCCTGCCCAGCTCGAAGAGGCGATCGAAGACTATGTCGATTTGTCCCACGGGAGAACCGTCACGGTCTTGCCCATCCGCCAACCGGAGCGCAAGCTCGAAGGGGACGTCTTGGCCGAGCGCAACGAGACCAACGAAGCGCGGGTGCGACGTGAAATCATCGGCGCCTTGATCGTCGAACAGATCGAAACGCAGCTTTCACGCCAGACACTCGAAGGGCGTGTCGATTTGGTTTACGAGCATGCGTGTCGAGCGGTATCGAACTCGATGAATCACAGCAACATCCTCTTCATGCCGGTCTGGAAATTCCTTGACCGTTGCTTGTGGATGTTCCGTGGCTCGGCACTTCCCAAAACCGCTTCCATCCTAGGGCTTATCGGTGCAGCTTTGCTCTCGATGTTCTTGATCCCGATGGATTTCGATTTGCAAGGCAATGGTAAGCTCAAACCGACCGTCGAGCGTCAGGTCTTTGCACACGCCGATGGGGAAGTCGATAAGGTCTTCATCAAGCACAACGACGAAGTCAAAAAGGATCAAACGCTCGTCAAACTCAAAAACAATGAGCTCGAGCAGCAGATCCAGACCACTCGCGGACAATACAAGCAGTCGCTTCAGCAAGCTTACGAATGGAAACGTAAGCTCAACAGCGCAACGACCCTGACCGAATCCGAACGGATTCGATTGCAGCAAGACTATAACCAAGCCGAACAGGAAGCCACCAACCGACAGGCGGAACTGAGTCTTCTGGAAGAACGCCAAACAAAACTCGAGCGACTGAGCCCAATCGACGGAGTCGTAACGACATGGGATGTCGAGAAGGTTCTTGCGGCAAGACCGGTCGTTACCGGCCAAGTCCTAATGACCGTCGCCGATCCTAATGGGCCTTGGGAAGTCGAAGTCATGATGCCTGAGAAGCGCATGCGGTACCTCGATGGGGCTTTCAAAACCCAGGGGGTCTACAAGCTAGACGAAGCGGGTCAAAAGTACCTCGATGTCGAGATCATTCTGATGACCGGGCCGGATGTCAAGCACTACGGAAAGCTCTATCAACCGGCAGTCGGACAGCGAGCCGAACTCGATCCCGAGGACGGTGCGGTGGTTCGTATGCGATGCGTACCGAACGATCAAGCCATGCTTGAGATCTCCCGACGGGCCGGTGCTAGGGTCATGGCTGATGTCAAATGTGGAAAACGCAGCGTCGCTTTCGTATGCTTCTACGAAGTCATCGAGTGGATTCGAGCCAACGTCCTGTTTTGATCTGGCCTTGAATCCTCGACATTGCTTTTCGGATACGGGCTACAACACACACACAACCTTCGGATTGAAATGAAATGACTCAAAGAATCCTCGTCGCACTGTCGTTGCTGGTCATGGCCGTGTCGATCGGTGGCTACCTGTGGCAATCCAAAAAGATCGCCCAACGGCAAGCTTCGCAGACCACTTTGGATCGAGTCTCTGACAAGTCTGATCCTATCGTCAGCCAATCCAACGGCGAGCCGAGGCTGGCTCAGATCGACCGCGTAGGACCCCAGAGCACCGTTGAAATTGTACCGATTCAAAACCTATCCCAGCCGGTAGTTCCCACCGCATTGCAGAATCCTTTGCCGGTTCCCGCCGGTTCTCCTCTTGCAAGCACTCCTGATGGAATCCTTAGGTACAAAGCGATTTTGTCCTTTGTCAACGACATCAAGGTCGTGGCTCAAACCGATGGGATCATTTTGGATATCCTGGTCGATGAAGGTTCGCTGGTCTTGAAAGACAGCACGATGATCCAGATCGACAATCGGCTTGCCAATGCGGAAAAAGAGGTCGCAGTTAGGGAACTAGAGTCAGCCAAATTGAAGGCCGAAGATGAAAGCCAGATCAAATTCTCGGCTGCTTCGTACGAAGTTGCCACGAGCGTCTTTAATCGATCTGAGGATCTCTATGTCAAAGGGGTTGAACCTCAAGATGACTGGGAAAAGAAACGGCTTGAGAAGATCAAAGCAGGTTTTCAGATCGACGTGTCCAAGCGAGAGCAAATGATCAACCAAGCGGCCGTTGGGGTCAATGAGGCCAAGCTCAACGCGTCGATGGTTCAGTTGGAGCTCAGGACGATCAAGGCTCCTTTTTCGGGGGTGGTCGCATCGATGCAAAAGGAGCGTTATGACTGGGTGAAGGCTGGTGAGGAAATCATGCGACTGGTTTCGCTCGATAAATTCCGCGTCAAGGGAACCGTCCGAATCTCGGACTCTCCAAATACGCTTGAGGGAGCCAAGGCCAGGGTGATCATTCCTGTGGGAGCCGGACAAGTCGAGCAGATCGATGGAGTGGTCGGATTTGTCAGTCCAGAGTCCCAAGGTAGTGGGGCGCGCGATGATGGGACTCAGGAGTACACCGTTTGGGTCGAGATTCCTAACAAGCAAGTTGGCGGAAAGTACTTGTTCCGCGGCACGATGGATGCCGTCGTCGAGATTACCCCAAACCGCTAGTTTTTAACTAGCGTAGTGAAAGAGCTCTGATCTTTACCCGATAGGTTTTGATTCTATGACAACGATGGCAGACTCCTTGGTCAACAGCGCGATGCGGCCGCTGAAACTGCGCCGTCGCCCGGACTTGGAGTCTCGCAAACACCATTACGATGGTCGTTCGTATTGGGTGGTCAAAGAGCCGTTGGGATTGAATTATTTCCGGTTCCACGAGGAAGAGTACGCGATCCTTAACATGCTCGATGGAGAGACTTCATTGCAATCGATCAAAGATCGATTTCAATCCGAGTTTGCTCCACAGCGGATCAGTTTGCAGGATCTCCAGCAGTTCGTAGGGATGCTCCACAAGAGCGGCTTGGTCATCTCGCATGCGGTGGGCCAAGGCAAACCGTTACGTCGGCGCGGAGAGACCAAGAAACGCAAGGAGTGGATCAGCAAGCTCTCGAATATCTTTGCCATCCGATTCCGGGGGATCGATCCAGAGCGGCTCCTCAATGGCCTGTTGCCTTGGTTCGGTTGGCTCTTTACGACCTGGTGTTTGTTTCTCGCAATGATCCTTGGGGCAGCGGCTTTGATGTTGGTGCTGGTCAATTACCAGGAGTTTCGAAGCAAGCTGCCGACGTTTGAGACTTTTTTCGCGGCTCAGAACTGGATCTATTTGGGGCTGACGATGGCTGCGGTGAAGGTCTTGCATGAGTTCGGTCACGGGCTCAGTTGCAAGAAGTTCGGTGGCGAGTGTCACGAGATGGGTTTGATGTTTTTGGTCTTTACCCCATGTTTGTACTGCAACGTTTCGGACTCCTGGATGCTGCCCAACAAGTGGCAGCGAGTGTTTATTGGCGCAGCGGGAATGTACGTCGAGTTGATCATCGCATCGCTTGCGACGTTCATGTGGTGGTACAGCGAGCCGGGGACTTTGCATTTCTTGTGCTTGAGCGTGATGTTCATTTGTTCGGTATCGACGGTGGTGTTCAATGGGAACCCGCTGCTGCGATTCGACGGCTACTACATTTTGATGGACATTCTTGAGATTCCTAATCTTAGGCAAAAAGCCAGCGAGATACTCAAGCGATGGTTTCAGAAGAATTGCTTGGGGCTTGAACTCCAAGAGAATCCATTTTTGCCGCAGGGCAATCGATTGCTCTTTGGAGCTTACACGATCGGATCGTTCATCTATCGTTGGGTGGTGGCCTTTGGGATCATCATGTTCTTGAATCAAGTGCTTAAGCCCTACGGCCTACAGTCCTTGGGTCGGGCCTTTGCCGTTGCGGGATTGGCGGGGATGGTCATTCCGGGAGTGATGTCGGTGGTGAAGTTTTTAAGGCAACCTGGGAGGGCATCCAAGATGAAGCGAGCCAACATCACGACGAGTTTGATTGTCGCCAGTGCGATCCTGTCGCTTATCGCGCTATTACCAGTTCCATTTTACGTGTACTGTCCGACGGAGATCCAACCGACTCGATCCGTTGAGATCCGGACGATCGCTGCTGGACAGCTGGTACATTGGCACAAGCAGCCTCAGGATGCGGTTCGAAAAGGAGATGTGATCTGCGAGTTGAAGAATTTGGATCTGCAGTACCAGCGTGCGAAAGCCCAAGGTGAGCTGCAGGTGGCGATGATCAAGCTCCAAGACCTCCAGCGATCTGCGGCAGCCGATTCAGAGCAGATTCAGTATTTGCGGATCCAGGAAGAGGACACGTTAGCCAAGCAAAACATCTTGAAGGTATTGGATCAAAAGATATCCAACTTGGTGATACGAAGCCCGATCGATGGGTATGTCTTTAAGGCACCGCCGAAGGAGGAGAGCAAGGCGGCCAGGGCTCAGGAGCAATTGCCAGGCTGGTTTGGCGATCCATTTGATCCTGCGAACAGCGAAGTTTACTTTAGCGAAGGTGATTTGCTGTGTTTGGTGGGGCCTGAGAAGAAGATGGAAGGGGTGATGATTGTCGACCAGCACGATCGCGACTTGTTGCAGATGGGAGATCGGGTCAGTTTGATGTTAGAATCAGCTAGGCTTGAATCTTTATGGGGAACCATTGTCGGGTTTAGTGCATCGGAGATCAAGGAGGCTCCGCCTCAGTTATCCATCCAGGTGGGTGGTTCGCTTGATACGAAAAACGACGAGGCAGGTAGAACCATTCCGATCAGTACATCGTATCAAGTCAGAGTGGAATTCGATTCCGATGAGATTCCAAGTAGGCCTGGATACCGAGGTGAAAGCAAAGTCCATTTGGCATGGCGATCCTTGGGCTGGAGAATTAAGAGATACTTTATGAAAACCTTCAACTTTGAGTTCTAAGCGTTGTCGACAGGCAACCCAAGCGGGCTTAAAGTGGTTAAGATCGATCGAAGGGGAGTTCCCCGGTTCGTTTGTTAGTTGTTTTTGGAGAAAGAAAAGATGTCCAACGAAGTAGAGCAAGACGCTGGCCAGGAACCCCGTGGTGGAGCGCAGGCAGCCCAGCAAGTGACCGTTCAAGTCAAGGACGAGGATGCGATTGCCTTGTACGCGAATTTTTGCCGAGTGACCGGTTCGCCTGAAGAACTGATTGTCGACTTTGGGTTGAATCCACAGCCTGTTGGGATTCCCAAGGATCCGATTCATGTCAAGCAACGGATCATCATGAATTTCTACACGGCCAAGCGATTGCTGGCTGCACTTCAAATGTCGGTGCAGCGGCACGAGCAAGTCTTCGGGGTTCTGGAGACCGACATCCAAAAGCGACTGCGGGTCCAGTAGTTTGCTTGTTGCGCGATAGAATGCAGTATTTCGGCCCGATTGGCGGTTTGCCAATTGGGCCGAGTTCGTTATACTCTGGCGGGACTTAAGACGAAGACATCGGGCCGTAGCGCAGCCTGGCTAGCGCGCTACCTTGGGGTGGTAGAGGTCGTGGGTTCGAATCCCGCCGGCCCGATTTTAATCAGCAGACAGTCGCCAAAACGCGACTGTCTGCTGATTGATTTCTTAGTGCTGACTACAGACGACTTTCATGGCAATGGTACTTCCATACGGTCGATCAGAGTTTGATCGGCTGGACTATGGAAGTTCTGTTTAGACCCAAGACTTAGCAGGAGTTACCAATGTCCAATGGGCAGGAAGTCAACCTAGGCTGCGGCACTTTGATCTTAATTGCCCTGATCGTACTTATCTTCGGCCGCAACAGCACGGGGGATCTCGAACGCCAAGTTCGTAGTCTGAGTTCCGAGGTCGGCGAGTTAAAGAAAGCGGTGGAGGCTCAGACCACCCAGATCAAGGCTTTGCAAGAAAGTCTCAGTAAAGCGAATCAGTAACTTTGGAGGTGGTTTATTGAAATAGGCCCCATCAGGGTATTTGCGCAGGATGATCCAACCGCATGGCTGTTCTCCCGTCGGGCGATTGTCTCAATCGTCCTGGCTGTTCGGCTGTTTTCCCTCCAGCCTCACACCTCACACCTCACACCTGCTTTTAATGCTTGGCCCCCCTTCGCCCCCGGGGCTTTGGCCGGGGGAGTAAGGGGCGGGGGGGATGAGGGGGTCGACCGCGCGTAAGGCTGCTTGGCTGTTCGGCTGTTCCCTGAAGCCTTAAGCCTTAAGCCTTAAGCCTGCTTGTCAGGTCAGCTCATTCCAATCGCGTCTCAACTGAGCGCGTTTTGTAGCATTCATATTCAACAGCTTTACGGTCGCTCTTCCACTGGCTGTTTTACCGATTACATAGCCATCTGTGATTTCAAAGTGCTCTTCCCAATAGTCTTTTCTGGGATTGAACAACGAGACGACTTCAAGAGAATCAGGGTCGATACTTGATAGGTTGGTGCCTTTGTAGGCGTTACAGCGATCGCAGGATAGAGCAAGATTATCAAGCGAATCATCAATCAAATGCTGTTTAGCAATGATGTGTTCAGAATGAAACCCTATAAATGGCGTTGCCGCCTCGGGCATGTGACAGTACTCGCATCGATAGATCGCACGCTTTCGGACCGTTTCCCGAATCGAAGGATTCATCGGAGCTAATCCTTGTTAGCGAGAATCTTTCTTGCCTTGTTTTGTAGGAGTGAGATGATATCGACAGCTTCGACAAACTCTTTGTATTCGAGTTCTTCGTCATGCGAGATTTCTCCCGAGTTTGCCTTTGCTCGTAAGTTTTCGATCCGCGCAAGCAACTCCGGGCTCGCTCGAAGATCGAGGAGTTTGCGAGCAAAGTCATGCGGCATCTGATCGGTTGCCGGTTGTAGCATGTGGTCAAGAATTGAGGACACCATGGGTGTATTGTATCCTGGCTATGGGTGAGAATCCAGACACATCTAAGCCAACGGTCTGTAAGCCTTGATTATAAAGCGATTGTCCCAATCGCTTGGCTGCTGGCTTACACCTTACACCTTACACCTCACACCTGCTCTCCCCCTTCGCCCCCGGGGCTTTGGCCGGGGGAGTAAGGCGTAAGGAGTAAGGCGTAAGGCGTAAGGGAACAGCCAGAACTGCGACCTGCGGACGTTGGGACAGGCTTCACCCCGTCGGGCGATTGTCTCAATCGTCCTGGCTGTTTGAGTCTGAAAGACTATCCCATGGGCTGCCAACACCCGCGTAGCATGGGGCTTTTGCCCCGGCGGGGGTTGGGCTTCATGAAGTGCAGCACCCTACGGGCTAGATAAGCCCGTGTTACGGGGTGCTAACCGTCGGGCGATTGTCCCAATCGTTTGGCTGTTCACCCGTCGGGCGATTGTCCCAATCGTCCTGGCTGTTCGGCTGCTCCCTTAAGCCTTAAACCTTAAGCCTTAAACCTTAAGCCTTAAACCTTAAGCCTTAAGCCTTAAGCCTTAAGCCTTAAGCCTGCTTCTCAGGTCAGCTCATTCCAATTGCGTCTCAACTGAGCGCGTTTTGTAGCATTCATGTTCAACAGCTTTACGGTCGCTCTCCCGCTTGGCTGTTTAGCATGCGAGCCAAATAAACGTGAGAATAATTTTCTAAGAAAAAGGAGTTAGTGACCAGAGGTGTCACGAGCCGTCTGGATACTGGCGGACCGGTTGCGGCGTTTCCCCCAGATTGCGACCGTAGAGCAAACGTTTGTGACCCGAGTGAAGGTATCCCTGGGGGCTATTGCTGAGCGAAGGTGAGGCGCATCGTGGCGAAAGCGAAACGACCAAAAACGTCATTGGCTAAGGTGGAGGATATTGGGGCGGCGACCCCCAATTTGCTAGGCGACATTCGGAAGGTGATAGAAACCGCTCGAGAGCAGACGGCCCAGGCGGTCAATTCGACCCTGGTGATCATGTATTGGCGGATTGGCAAGCGAATTCGAGAGGACGTGCTTGGGGATGAACGGGCGGAGTACGGGAAGGAGATCCTCCAGACATTGTCCGGTAAATTGACCCAGGAGTACGGCAAGGGTTTCACTGAAAAGGCCCTTTGGAGAATGATGCAATTTGCGGAGGTTTTTCCTGATGCTGACATTGTCGCGACGCTGTCGCGACAATTGAGCTGGAGTCATTTCGTTGAATTAATTCCTTTGGACACTTCACTAAAACGGGAGTTTTACGCCGAAATGTGCAGGGTCGAACGCTGGAGTGTTCGCGCGTTGCGACACAAAATCGGGAATCTTTTGTATGAACGCACCGCGGTAGCCAAGAAGTCTGAGGATATGATTGCTGGAGACATAGCCGCACTGCGAGATGAGGATCGCATGACCCCGGACATGGTCTTTCGCGACCCTTACTTCTTGGATTTTTTAGGGCTCAGCGGGATGCACTCAGAGAAGGATGTCGAGCAAGCGATATTGCGAGAGTTGGAGTCCTTTATTTTGGAACTTGGTACCGACTTTGCGTTTCTTGCTCGGCAGAAACGCATTGTGGTCGACCAAGAGGATTACTACTTGGACCTTCTTTTCTACCATCGGCGTTTACGTTGTCTGGTTGCGATCGAGTTAAAGCTCGGCAAGTTCAATGCGGCCGATAAGGGGCAGATGGAATTGTACCTTCGATGGTTGGAGAGGCACGAGATGCAATTAGGGGAGAAGACCCCGATTGGATTAATACTTTGTGCGGATAAGTCGCAGGAGCATGTCGAGTTATTGCAATTGGAGGATAGTAACATCCGTGTGTCGCGGTATCTCACTGAGTTGCCCTCCCAGGAGTTGCTTGAGCAGAAGTTACATCAAGCAATTTCGCTTGCACGCGAAAGGTTCGCAAGGCACAAGGATCGCACCAAGGCTTGAGAGCCACCGTAAAGCGATTGTCTCAATCGTCTTGGCTGTTCACCCGTCGGGCGATTGTCCCAATCGTTTGGCTGTTCACCCGTCGGGCGATTGTCCCAATCGTTTGGCTGTTCACCCGTCGGGCGATTGTCCCAATCGTTTGGCTGTTCACCCGTCGGG
>Ga0172376_10000326_pt1 | contig 62049 bp, 82 predicted proteins | sample Lak35m_FD_121114 | JGI IMG/M metagenome (GOLD analysis project Ga0172376, IMG submission 121114) | Freshwater microbial communities from Kabuno Bay, South-Kivu, Congo - kab_092012_35m | ecosystem: Environmental > Aquatic > Freshwater > Lake | place: Democratic Republic of the Congo: South-Kivu... | reverse complement strand
CTTCAGTAAAATCTTCAGGACTTAGCTTAATACTTTTTATTCCATATTTATTTTCTAATTCTTTAAACTTTTTTGAGCTTGGGTCTATTGGTTTTAAACCTTTTGACTGCATATACTTTATAGATGATTGACTTGGATAACTAGCATTATTAAAACTAGGTGCATACGGATTAATTGATAATGAACTCAATCCTTTAGTTGCGTTACCAGAACCAAGTATAGGATTTGTTATAATAATATCATCTACTCTAGTTGAAGGACCTATTCCTAAATCAATTAGTTGAAATCCTTTTTTAGGGTCATAAAAAATATTACTTTTTCCACCACTTACATCTATATTTAATCCTAAATTATCTATCTCAGCCTTATCTTTCCAAAAATTATTTATATGTTCTTTGGGTATATTAGATAACTCTTCTTGTGATAATTGATTTAAGGGTTTACCTGTAGCTTTTTGTTGTACTTGATATACTTTACCGTCTATTTCTTTTACTTGTAAAGTTTTAGCAACTCTAGGAGAAGTAATTTTATCTTTATAGTTAACTAATCTACTTGCATCATCATATCCATGGGCACTTAGTCTTGCTACATAATCATCTCCTAATTCAAATACACCTTTTGTATTACCTCCTCCAGTAGATATATTTTTACCTAATTGCGACTCTGACTGTAAAATATTTTGTTGAGGAGTATTGGCTATATCATTTTTTATTTTTAACTCTCTTAATTGTTTTTCTAAATTATATCTTGGATTATTAAATCCTCCTTGTGATTCAAATAATTCGTTTGCCTTAAAGCTATATTCTTCTCCTGTTATTTTTCCAGCTTTATAATCTGCCCATAAGTTTTTTCTAATGTTTTCATTAGCAATTTCTTGATTTTTTAAAGTAGCTATTTCTGATTCTAATCTGCTTACATCATCAGCACTACCTAAAAGAGCAGGTGCATTAGAACTAAACGGTGAGTCTATTGCTCGTCTATCTTTAATAAAGTTATCTAGTTGACTAGCTCTTTTTATAGCTTGCTTACCAATACCAAGACCTGTGAAACCCAATCCTACTAATCCTGCGTCTCCTAAAGCATTAAAAACTTCTTGAGAATATGCTTTCTCATTATCTGGATTGCCTATATTACTTATGGATTCTTTAAGTTCTGGCATATGATCAATAGATAATCCTAGTCCATAAGCCTGTAAAGCATTTCCAGCTGTAATTGTTGGCATTCCCCAAGCTGTGCTTGATGCTATTGGTGTGTTTAATGCCCTATTTATAATAGGTAATGCATTTTTACCCATTCCGATTAATCTAGCAGCACCTAATCCTGTAAGAGCATAAGCAGTTCCTTCTGCGGCAGGTTCAATTAAATCTGAAACTCCGTAATAAGATTCTGGGTTTTGCATTTCTAAAGCTGTTGGAAGTCTTCCTTCTCTAAGGAAGAATTCAGTTTGCTTTAAAGGATCACCAAATCTATCCCAAAATGAAACATCATTTTCAGGAATACCATACTTTTCTCTATATGCTTTTAATCTTGCGGCTGTTTCAGGTTTATCTGGATCAAATACAAAATCTGGTCTTATGTTTAATCTAAGATTGTTATCAACCTCTTTATAACTAGGTTTAGTTCCTGTAATTGCAGCTATTCTATCCCTTTCTTGTTCTACAGTATTCATTCTCTGGTCAAAGTTTTGTAATGAGCCAGGTCTTGATAACTCTTGTTTAAAAGCTTGTTCTTCAGAAATACCAGTTTCTTTTGCTACTTTTTTTGCTTTTTGTTCAGCTAATTTAGCTTGTTGTATAATAGGTGTTTGAACAGCAGTACTAACTGCAGGTGCTACTTGTTCTGTAGGATATAATCCAGGAACTGCTTCCCATAATGGGGGTAAAGAATTCTTCTTTTTACCACCAATTTGATAACTTTTTATATCTCCTTCATATTTTTTTTCTTGCATTGCTCCTGCTCCTATTATAGCTGCCCCACCCATAGAAAAAGCTCTGATTTCAGCTTTTCCTTGTTTATAACTTTCAGGTATATCAAACTCATACCAAGTATTACCTTTACTATCTGTTACTGTTCTAGGTTCTACACCAAATAGTTTTTTAATAGTTTTAGGTTGTTCTGCATATTTTTTAATGATAGTTTGATGTCTAGGTGAGTAAGTAGCAGCATTTAATTCTTTATCTGATAAACTCTTTAGTTTATCTATTCTTTCATTTAAAAGTTTCAAATACTCATTTTTTGTAACTGGTGTTTCTGAAAGACTTTTATAACCATAATCGTTCATTGATAATATTTCATCACCAGGTATTTTAATAAAATCAGGATCATTTTTTAAATATGTTAAATTTTCTAAATGCCCATTTAACTCATTTTTTAATATTTTTGGAGTGTACCCTTGTATTTTAATAGCAGTTTCAGAAGTAGGAAATCTTACACTGGATTTTCCTTGCTCTGCTGCGTATCTTACATTTTCTTGAAACAATCTTTCCTGATGGGCTTTGCCTAAAAATTCTTTTTGCTGAGGATTAAAAATATCCCCCTTCCTCATATTTAACTCAGCACCTTTTTTATTTACAATATCTTCAAATTGTGATATTTCCCAATCTGATTTTGGATTACCAGCGTAATCCATTTTAGTTTGTTTTAGTTTTTTAAGAGTTTCTAAATCATTAAGATAACTAGCCTCTTTTCTTGCAAGTACTTCTTTATACTTTTCTATATTAATAGGTTTTGTTTTTCCTAACTTCTGCCAGTAATCACTCTGTTGTTCTAAAAAGTGCATAATATCTGGTTCTTCAGAAGATACTAATGTTCTAGCATGTCCTAAAGTACTTTCATCAAAATGATCAGAACTACCTCTACCAAACTTTGTAGGATTACCATAAGTAACGGATACATTTTCTAAGGGTAATTTTTCATACTCAGATAAGTATTCTGCTAGTTGAGCTTTTGTTTCAGATAGTTGTAATTCTATATTTTTTCTAATTTGATCACTTGTGAACCTACTAGTGGATTCAATAGTACCACTTAACTTTTTTTCTAAGTATTCTATATTATCTTGTCCAGATTTTATTGCAGCATCATAACTAGATCTTTTTGCATCAGGATAACCTAATCTACCAACACCCCAATTATTATGAACATAATTTTCTACAACCTTTCTTTCTAACTCTATAGCTTCATCTGAAACAGCTCTTCTAAATTGATTATAATCTATTTTATTCTGATTTGGAAACTTTTCATCTAATACTCTCTGTAAAGTAAATTTATCAGCAGCGGAAGTTTCTGCTTTATTTATATGTGCTATAATATTGTTTCTATTTATTTCTCCAGTTTTAGAAAGTTGTTTTTCTAAAGGACTACCACTCATGGTAGACTTTATATGTAACCCTGGCATTTTTTGCATAGACCAAGGAGCAGGTGTAGTATTTACAACAGGGGCAACATTACCAGAACCAGGTAGTTGTATTGGTGTGTTAAATACTCGTCTACCTCTAACAAAGTTATTTAATTGCTTAGTTCCACGAAGTCCCGCTTTACCAAGGTAACCTAATCCTGGGGCAAAAGTTAAACCTGTTTCTACAGCATCTAAAGTAGCATCAAGACCAGATCCAAGTTGTCTATCTGTCCAAGGATTTAAACCATTATACTTTGCTCTTTCATTAGGGCTATTAAAGAACATATATGCTGCATCGGCAAATGTGTCTTTAATATCTAATCCTAATTGTCTGGGATCATTTTTAAGTCTATCTACAGTTCTTCCCACTGGGAGAACACCTGATAATTCTCCACTAAATTCTAATATACCTTGTGCAGCATTTCTCATATCCCTGGCCAGATATTTAGCAGGAAGCTCTGTTGTTACCTCAGCAGCAGGTAGATCTACACGTATTAAAGATTCATCAGTATTTGGATCATAGGCCATAGGATATTGATATCCTCCGGTTTCAGGATTATATCCCTGAGCATCAAAATACTGATTCCTCATTATTCCTGTTTGTGGATCTTTATACCATTCTCTACTTACTGGAATAAAATTTTGAGTTGTATTAACTTGACTTGAACCTTTATCTCCCTGATACTTATCTAACCAACCACCGTATTTCTTTATGTTTGGTGCAAAAACTTCATTAGCATATCTATTTACTTTTGAAATATATTTTTCAGAAGGATCAACAAATAGTCTTGTGATCGGATTATCTCCAAAGACTCTACCCCAGTTAGTAGAACTAACATCTTCTATTTCACCTTCATATAAATTTCTAAGTTCTGCAATTTCAAGCTCATAATCATATCCACCTTGTTTTTCTTCTTTTTTAGATCTTCCAGTTCTTAATAAAGAGGGTACTCCTTGATTATGAGCTAGAACAGCCATATTTCTTATGTCTATTTCTGTTAAGCCCAATTCTGGATATTGACTTGCATAGTCTTTAAATGTCTCGTATGCTGTTGCTAAATTATAAATTGTAATATCAATATTTTTATTATCATTACCCAAATCTTCAGGTGATGTAATATTAAAGTATTGCTTAGCAAGTGGTGATAATGTTGAATACTTTACTTTAGATACACCTAAAGAAATATCTTTGTCTTCTATACCTTTAATGGCATATGCTATTGGTCTAAGAGTTTCTTTTTCTTCTATATCTGTTACAGATCTGTTAGCATTTATTCCAGCAGAACTTTCTGCTCCAGTTATACCAAAAGCAGTAGCTTGTAACCAATCAACAGGGGCTGTTGACTTTATATCATTTTTTATTTTTTCAGAAGAATATCTTATTCGATTAACATTATTATTTACAAGTTTTTTCTCTTCTTCAGTAAGAGGTCTTTCTATTTTTTGTTCAAAATCTTTAAGTATGCCGTCGTTATTCGTTGTTGATTTATAATCAGAATCATTATATACTACATTATTTTTTCCTTGCCATGCATTGGATAACATTAAAACTTCTTTATTTGGTCTTTGAATCCAAGTAGTAACTACTTTATCATAAGGATCTTTCTTTATTTTACCAAACATATTATGAGCAATGATTGGCTTTCCATTTTCATCTATATCAACCACCCAACCAACGTGCGTGTTATGAGTTTTAGAGTTTAAAGTTTCACGGTGATGCAAAGAATCACTATAAAACATTCCAACAATATCACCAATCTTATAATCTTCAGCTTTTGTTTGACTATTCTTTTTAACTTGTCGTGTTACTGCTTTTAATTCTTGTGCAGAGTTTACATTTCTAAAACTTGGATCATCGTATATATTATATATTGTTTGTGAGTTTCCAAGATTATTCATTTTCTCTACCATGTCCCAAGCATTAGTGTGTTTAATACCTAATGCTCTTGTGTCAATTCCTTTTGTTTCAAGAATTTCACACATTCCTGCAGCACATCTTGTTTCTTTTAAAGAGAGAGGAATTTTTCCGAAATCTAATCTTCCGTTATCATCTCCTTTCTTGTTATATTTTTGAATTGCTTTTTTAGTTATATTTTCAAACTTGCCATCAACTTGCTCTGGTTTTAATAATCCTTCTTGAACTAATTCTTGTTGAATATTTTCAACAATTTTTGAATACTGATCTGTTTCTGTATCCTTATACTTATTATAATATCTATCTATTGTACTTAGCTCTAATGCTTGATCAGATACGTAATCTTTATATGCTTTGTCTGTATTTTTACCATAATCTCCATCTATTCCTGTTTTACCAATGTTATATCCAGCTTGATAAAGTTCTTGCTGTAATTTTGTTACTTCAGAAACATCCGCATTTGAGTAATCTTTAATGTTTAGTTTCTTTTGTGCCTCTTCTTCTGCTAATCTGGCTTGAAGAATTGATTTAGCTTGAGATGTTGTTATATTAGGGTTTTTATATTGTCTTTTATTTATTTCTTCATCAACTCTGTTTTCAGCAATTATTTTTTCGAATCCTTCTTCATCTACAGGTTTAAAATCAAAATTAGCAGTAGATATATTTATTTTTGGTTGAATAGTAACATCTCTAACAGCTGTAGTTATAGACGGCATTAAATCATAACTCTTAGTAGTTTGTCTACCAACTTGATACTTACTCAACCAACCCCTATTAGATAGATCTGGTATAGATATATCTCCACCACGTTGTTGTTTCATTAATCCTAATTGAGATATAGTATCATAAAATCTACTGTATGATTCTGGATTAGCTGTTGGCATAAACTGTTCTCCAGTAATTAAATATCTTGCATATGCATCATCGGGAGACATGTAATTACCATTTACTATAGTAGGTATCATCACATCATCAACACCCATCTTGTATTCAGTAGCACCTGTGTTTAAAAGTTCAGGTCTATTAGGATCTGGTAACAGGTATCCATTTGCAACAGGTGATTCATATGCATAAGGTGAACTTGGATTAGAAGACCTTAATGGTAATCCAAATGGCATTTCCATACCTTCTTGAGCCATAGGTATTTCATATACCATATTACCAGGAAACTGATAGTTACTTCCTGGTTCCATTCTTACAGGAGGATATCCTGGTACATAACCAATTACTGGATATGGTACACCTTTCATTGTTATTCTACCGTCAGAAGTAGGAACAGCAGTTGGTAATCCAGGATAATCCCATTGACCTCTTTCTGATACTATAAATTTATCTAACCAGCCCATTATCTTGGTGAGTTAAGAAGTTTATCATTTACTACTTTCAACATCATCTTAATGTTGTCTGAAATATTTTTCTTTAATACCACGTGATTACTAAAGTGTCTAAACCTTTTTCTTTCAAATGGTGACTTTAGATAGTTTAAGTTTGCTAAGTTTAATCCTCTAATATAACCGTTCAATTCCGTATCCCAAATAGGTTGTTGTGCAAATACACCACCAACAGCAAATTCTCCTCTGTCTCTGGTTATATCCCAGAACTGATTAAACCTTGTTTTTTGTTCCTCCCTAGAATATAGTATATCATAACTTGAAGGATTAGTAATAGGATAATTAACAATAAGTGGAGCATTGTTCTTAGGATTAAGAACAAGATTTAACTGTCCACTTACTTGTTCAGTATTATAAATAATAGCTTCATCAAAGTTGTTATCTAAAACTTGATATCTATCTATTCCATCAGAGTCATAAACATATGACTGTAGTAGATATTCTATGCTTCTTGTAGTAGTTACTATTTGACCAGTTTGAGCTACATAGTCTATCTCCCAAGGATAATTAGTTCCATAGAAGTTACAGAAGTTATGAGTAAAGTTACCATGCCTCCATATTCCTGTTGAACCATTGTCTGTTTGTGTAGTTAAGAAACCACGGATACTTGATAATGTAAACTCAGGATGCCAGTCATGAAATGATATCCAAGCTTTTGCTTTTACATCAAAACTTAAAGTCCAAGATACATCATCAAAATATTCTGGATCTCCTAGTTTTATTACAGCTGAAACTCCAGAGTTAACTATAGTAAATACATTATCTCCTTGGTAGGTAATAGATCCTACAAACTGATCTTTTACTACATAGTCTTTCTTACAGAAATATAGAATAGAGTTTTCATTATCAAATAATGACTGACAACCTATTCCAGTAACAGGATTATCTGTTATTTCATAATTTGGGAAATAGTCCAATAAGAAAAACTTAAGGTACTTATTAAACCACCATTTCATTCCAAAGTCAGAAATAGGTGTAAGGTTCTCAGATAAAGTAAATATCTTACCTTGAGATGCACTCATCCAGTATACACCAGCAGGAGTATTAATAACACTCAATCTGTTCTGACAAGAACCGTGTTGAAACTCTCTATCAGCATTACTTAACGATTGCAATGGTTGACTAAACAATCCTCCATCTCCAATAGTAATCTTAGTACCTCCTGTAGTCTGTAATTGATCTATTGCATAGAATTGTACTGGGGAGCTTTTAGCAAATAGTATAATAGCTCCATTTCTGTTTATTGGTTTCATTACAGTAACTCTATCATCAAAGTCATAGTAATTGTTAACCAAGAATATTTGCCAGTAATCCTTTTTATTCTCAAAGTTTTGTGGCAGTGAGTATATCACTCTGTTGGGTAAGTAAGTAAAACATTTTTCAGATACAGCGGGATCATAAGATCTTTCTTGCATATTACCCCAACTGATATAACTATTAAGAGTTTTACTTACACCTAATGATATATCGTACTTATAATAGTTTCCTACTTTAATTATATTAGTATCAAATAAAGTTTTAAGATCTGTAAATTCATATGGATCATAAAATCTTTGATCATCTAAATCTCCCCAATCTCGGTGATCTACATTATATTCAGATTCAACAAAAAATTCTCTTACTCCAGACTGGAATAAATACATTGCCTGATTTTTAACACCCCATGTAAGAGATGCAAAAGAACTAAATCCAGTATTAGGTGGTTGATCTATTATTTTATCTAGTTCATACCTTCCTGAAGGTAAAGAATTAAAAATACCATTTACACTAAGGCTTAATATTCCACCAGCAATACCAGCCACAACTTCACTAAAATCTACCTTTGTAAAATCTGCCCAATATCTAGGATAGCTAATCATTATCTTAGTTCTATAATCTAATTCAGTTCCGTCTGGAACATTATACAACCAATCATAGAAATAAAAGAATGTATTCTTTTCAGTGTATCTTCCTATATACACATCTCCTCCAAGAATTAATGGAGTCTGTAAAACTACTACAGTAGATATAGGTTCATTAGGATTAGAGTAATCTATTACATCAGGTCCTAACGGTTGTCCATTTGGTAATAGATTAAAAACACAATCTGTAGGTATTTGTTTTGGAGATTCTATCTGACCATACTGATTACGATACCTGACTTTTAATCCTGAGTAATAACAAGAAGCATTTGCTCTAAAATATCCTGATGATATATTATTTGCTCTAATCTTATAATTTATTGTATCCGTATAATTAGGCGGAAATGGAGAAGTATTAATTATAGATCTTATTGTTTGAACAGAATTATCATATCTAGAAGGATCAATAAGAGGATTACTAACTTGTAAACCAACAAACTTAGATCTATAAAGATTATTTACTTCAAAACCTCCAAGCATTGTTCGTTGATTGCCAATATAATTAGAGTCTAATATATGTCTCCTTGTATTTTGAGAACTAGATCTAGCTCCACCTAGTTGAAGATTGTTATAATCAATATAACAAAGAGACCTATAAACTAAATCTCTAAATGGAACAAGAGCCCTTAATAGATTATAAAAAGCATCTGATCCTTCTAACCAATATGAACCATAAGCAGATAAACCAATTATAGCACCAAGTGGATTATATTGAAAGTCTGATTTTTCGTTACCAAAAATATACTCCGGACCAAAACCTCCATTGTTAATAGGTGGAACAGGAGTTGTTGGAATAGACAACTGAGTAAGAATTCCTGTTATTGTTGCATCCTCTGCTATTTCACCAAATGTTCCTCCAACAGATTGCCCAGCTAAAGCTGTTATTATTGAAGCGGGGCTGCCAATTGAATTATTATATAATGAATCTTCTGAGGTTGGTGTAATTCCTCCAGTAATTGTTGTGGCAGCTCCCGATACCCAAAGATTTGCTGGCGGTGCTGCACCATATAATCCAAGATTTAATGCTCTTGGAGTTACTCGTTGATATGTATCTTTGCCTCTAATCTGTCTTCCAGCATAACCAATACCAAGAAATAAAGCAATTGCAAAAGCATTATTAGTTAATAGTTTTTCTTTTGGATGACCAGGAACAGGTTCAAACTGACCTTTCATATTATAAGCACTACCAACCTCACCATAAAGTTTTAATTCAACAGCATTTAAGAAAGGTTTCTCAAACATTGTATCTGGAGAATGAAAACTAAAATAATCTTGTCTATACCAATCAACTGCATTTGCTGTTGGGCCTTCTATTTCTGCTGCAGCTGGATTTGTTATTATATCAGTTTTAGTTAAACTATAGTCAGGACCAAGATAATTACCTACATAATTTTGATATAAAACCTCGTCACCAGAATCAACATCATAGTATCTCATATTATTGAGAATACCTTTTGCAATAATAGTTCTATTACCTTGCCTATTGCTTCTAAGTATTTCATAACCAACAATACCTGGTATTACATTACCATAGTTATCAACCGGAGCTTTAATATTATTAAATCTTACACCAAGAATTCTTATTGCTTTTGGGTCATTAGGTATTTGTGTTGTATCTATCCTAACATGACTATAGTTATTAAGATTATCAACTATATTATTACCATTAGAATATATAAAGTCAGCAGGCATCTTATGATGTCTTATTGGCTGACCGCATAGATCATATATTGGATCTGTTGTTCCTGACCATGTTTGAGAACTAGAATTCCATACCTCAGGTTTGTTATCAGGATAAACCTCTGTTGATTCCCAATACCCCATTTTACCAAAAGCAACTATTTGACCGGGAGTTACAGAAGCACTTGCTGATGGTAAAAGAGCTACTGGACTTGTAGCATACGCAGTATTATATACTTCCCAAGTTTTAGGAGCATATGCTGAATCTTCCGAATATTCTATAGCATCGAGATTACTTGGACCCACTGGTTGTTGTTCCCAAGCAAATGACGGTCTTCCTGGGATGTGATAAGAAGAAGATCTTTCACCTGTATTATAAATCCACCTTACCCAAAAACAATATTGCTCATCTCTTAAATAACCGTTTTCATTACCACCTTTTTGGTAATAATCATAAGGTTGTTCAATCATTACCCACTCTGTATCTATTTGATTAGCAAGGGGTTGATAATTAAAATCAAACTTTGTAGTTATTGCATTACGAATCAAGTATTCTCCAACAGCATATACACCCTCTGATTTTTCATAAGCAGGTGTTCTTAATGGTATATATTGAATAGGAACAGATGGTAATTCAGGATTTATAAAATCTATAGATATAGAATTAGTATTTGTACTATAATAACCAATTGTTCTTGCAACCGTTTGTTGATTAATTGTAGATACAATAACTAATTCAAATTCTTCAAATACATTTGTTTCCAAATTAGAAAAAGTTATATCTAAAGAACCAAGTGGATTTTCATGATTAAATATTGGCTGAGATTGAGACGGATTAAAGTAATCCGTAACTCTTTGTTGATTAACACTATATGCTATGGTAGCATAATAAGAACCATTTAATAACTGACCTCCACTATAACCATTATCTATTTTAACACAAGGAACTTTATATATTTTAGCAAGTCTTGTTCTTTCTATATCTATTGTTAATGGAACAATAGGAACACAGTCAATACAAGGACCAGGAAGTACATCTTCACACACATATGGAAGATTTGGCCAAGGTTCGTTGTTTAATACATTAGGACACGTGCCTATTGCAAAAATATCTCCAATGTTTAATATTCTGTCTGGATTGAATCCATCACACCAATACAATTGAAAACTGCAATCAAAGTTACGTTTAGATGCTCCAATGATTACATAATTAGTATTAAAGTTCCATTGAGTATCTCTAGATATAATACAATACTCACAGCTTTTCTCATTAAAGAGACCAATTTCTGATGTTGTATTATCCGTAGAAAAAACTGCCCAATATTCTTCAATAATTGATATTGCACCAATCATTGTGTAAGTAAGATTAACACAATGAATGTTAGACGGTTCATTACCTATGATCCCAATATCTCCAAGATTAGAGTTATTTACTACGTTTCTAGCATGAAACCATGATCCTTCTGGCATGAAGGTATCATCGTTATCTTTTACTAGACCTTTAGTAAAACCATTAACGGTAACATCAGATGTATTTAAAGAACCAGGATTTCCTGATTTATTAGACTTTGCCATAGTTAGACAGCATTATTAACTCTAAGATTGTTTAAAGGATACGGATATGATTTAAACATATCATAATACTTGCCGTACATAGCTTTTCTATTAGCGGCCCATAGTTTCTCCATTTCAGAAAAATTAGGAGTGTTTACTACAGACAATGCATTATTTCTTGCGGCTCTATATTCAGCAGAAACAAGTTGGTATTGAGGACCAACGTTTGTTCCATCCATTACTAAGTTTTCTAATATCCTTTTCTTTAATGCATACTCATAGTATTCATTTAAATAAGGATGGTCTGGAACCAAGAGATTACCGTCGGAATCTTCAAGAGTACCTTGATAGTTAATGTATAGATGCCCAGAATCAAGATTTGTATAAATCCATCCAGCTATGATATATGCTTCATTTCTTGCAACGTGATTTAAGTTAGGACATTCACAATCAATAAACTGAGAGTTTTTAAATCGGATAGGCATAAACTGATCCCAAGTCCTAGTAGTAGTATTTATTACTTGAATAAGTTGATAAGATTGTCCACACTTAGTAAGACAAACCGGTTGTTCAGGCAATGATTCATTTGAACATAGGTTTTGTTCTACCCAGGGTCTCCAATCTGGAGTAACTTCTTGCATGTTTGTTCCTTGTGGATTTGCAAAAGTTTCTTTGTATTGACCGCAGACAAGAGCAAAGTTCATTACATAAAAATCATCTGGAAGCTTTACCCTTTTATTGCATATTTCAAAAACGGCTTCTTTAGTCATGTATATACGAAGACCTAAGTCATAATTAACCCTCATTGCAACTTTTACAAGCTGAGAAGGATCAATTGTACCGTCTGTGATAAAACTTCTAAGATCCAGCTTTACGTCTTCTAGTAAAGACTCAAAGGTTCTATATTTGAGAGTATAATTATAATTCATTATCTAAGGATAGATTGTTTATCAGAAATAAAGCTATCTTGAGGTATTTGAGCAGACTTCATAAAGTCATTAATAACCTGAGTTTCAATTTCAGCAAGTAACTCTGGCGGAATATTCAAAGCCTGATCTTGTACTGCAGTACAAGGATTTGTAGTACAGGTAAGCTCATTAAGATCTCCTTCATAGATGCCTTCAACAGAAATTACTTCCCATACCACATTAGGTATATAAATGTATCCATTCATAAACCAGTAGTACTTACTTTTATTATACTTAAAAGCAGCTGTCTTGGTCATGCTAGTATATAAAGAAGGTGTAGTTCTATATACTTCTGTAAAATTATCTATTGAGCTTACTGAACGTAAAAGAGGACCTTGTGGTCCTTCCATTACTCCAGGTAACTGATCCTTTGTTCTCTTGATAATACAACCTGAAGGAACATCACAGCATGCTTCTACTTTATCAACCTCAATTAAATCTAAACATGGTAGTCTTTTAAATAAACTACCAAACTTAGCACGGGTTGAAATAGCATCTTGTCTTTTAATAAACATTTTAGCATACTTCAGAATTAGACTATAGATCATACGATCTGTAACAAAAGAATCAGTTGTTACTGCTTTTATTACATTTCTAACTCTTGATACTGCTTCCCCTATTGTATTCATTTTAATCTGTTATATCAAATTCATTATAATTATCAAGCTTATCTTTTGCTAGTTTATCATAGTAATTTTTCTGAGTAACCTTTTTATAAAACTGAGATACTTTATAGGTATTTTCAATAAATATGAATTTCTTCCATTCTTCTTTGAAAACTGTTGTCATAGTTCTTTTAAAAGTTCTACATGCTGTAAATCCCCAAAGAGCTCGTTCTTTCAGTTTATACTTAGCACTATAGTTACTAAAAAAGATCTTTCCTATATGACCATCTGTATCCCAGTTTTTATGTGATACTCTAACTCCATACTTGATAGATTTAGCAAAGTCAATGTTTGGACCTTTTGCTTGAGGACATGCTCCGATGAATATGTATCCCAAGCTTTCTGGTAATTCTATTCCGTCTCGATGTTCTAAAGATGTCCTCCAAAGTTTCTCGTTAAACTTTTTTATCATATAAAATAACTGAGCTCTACTATACTTTTTATACTCAGGATACTTTTTATAAAAGCTTTTTAGATAATCTTTGTCAACCAAATGAATTCTTTTTGGTCGGTATCTGGTAGAACTAAGGTCTGGTTTATAAAATTTGTCCATACTCTAATTTAATTTACAAAATTTTTACCAAATATAACTAAAATACCCCTAAGATTATCTTAGGGGTATCCCAGTTAAGTCTCGCAACAAACCAACAAAGCGTGACTTCTAGTTTATACAAGGTCCATTATCTTCAGCAGTAAAAGAACCATTTTCTGTTACTGTAAATATGGTATTTTCAATTGCACAAATTTGTAAAGGTACATCCGGATAAAGAAGTGTTGGTTCAGTTGTAAAATTACCGTCACAATCTGTATAATAAATTTCAATGATAAAGGGAACTTGAACTGTTACTGTATAACTTTTACAATTACAACAAGTTCCGGGTACAATGGGCTCAATGTCATAATTACCAGCTGTATTTGAAGGAGGTCCATCACTTGTACACACTACTGCTGGTGGTACAGATGGACCACCCCATATACCCTCTTGTGGTCCAGTATATTGACCTGAGCAATCGGTAAATGTAAATGATAAACATTGTGCACCACTTAACAGACACTCTAATTGATATTGTACACATGGTATTATAGGCCAAGACGCAGTAAAAGAAACTCTATTCAATAAAGATTCTTCTTCAGTGCAACATGGTTGTATATATCCATTAAGAGAATAGTCTTCACAGCTAATTTCATCAACAGGAGGTACAATACAAGGATAATCAGCTAAATCAATTATAACCTCTTTAGATACACCAACTATTGATAATGACGAATCTATATAACAACAAGTTTCTTCTTGACCAACAAGACAAATACGATGACAACCTGTGTACTGAGGAGTATAGTTGATTTCTAATTGAGCCATGTTAAGATGCTAATGTAAATACACTTATTATAGTAGAGTAACAACTACCTACTGAACAGTTAGTTAATACACGAAAATAATATTCAGTATTAGCTGTAAGATTATTAATCAATACTTGAGTAGGATTAGCTGCAGGTTGTGCTGGTAAAAGTGTCCAAACCATAGAGGCAGCTGTTTTATATTCAACAACATAGGTTACTGCTGTTGAATTTGGTGCCCATGAAAGAGTAACACTAGTAATAGATACATCTGCAGGATATACATTAAATACGGATTGACAAGCACTTGTTGGATCAACACATGCTGGCAAACCTATACCATCTAATGCTATTACTATTTTCTGAATTATTTCTTGAAGAGATGTTCCTTCTTCAATACCAAACTCTACCAATCCTGCTTTATTATAAAAAACACATGCAGAATCTACATACTCTGAACAAGGAGACGGTGTTGGACACTGCTCATCTGGAGGACAGGTGTATGTTTTAACTGTGGTATACGGGGTATCCGTACATCCACATTTATCATTTGGTTTACTACAAGTATTACAAGTTGCCATTTTTTCTATCTATTAAACTACTACAAAATTACCACTTGGTGAGCAAGACAATGTATGACCATTTTGAGTTATGCTCAATGATACATAGTAAGTTCCTGCACCAACAGAAGAAGTATAATTCAAGGCTCCTGCAAGAGCAGAACCAGACCAACTATAAAAATCAATCAATGCATTAGTTGCAGAATTATAAATTCTTAAATCATAAGTAATTGCAGCACTTGTCACAGGATTTGTAAATGCTACATCCAAGTCACCAGGAGCTGGATTAGTTAAATTTAATACTGGACAGAAACTACCGTTTAAGAAAGAATAAGAATCTGTTGATCCACAAGTATATGCAGTATTTGTCAAACACATTGAAGCAACTACATTGTAGTATACACTTGGTAAAAGAGTGGGAGCAAGACTAATATCTATAGATATAGAACCTCCAAGATTACCAACAATATCTTGAGTATTAACTGAATAACTATTATTGTATGCATCATAGATAGTTATAGTACCATCAGTAGGATTACAGTAATTAAAAGATACCGGAACACTACCAGCTATTGCCACTATTATATCTGGATTAACATATGATGCAGTAATGCTCCATACAATATCAGAACAGTTATCTGTACAACATGCTGCAAGATCTGTTTGAAGAGTAGCAACAGCTCCTCTTAAATCACATACTGTCTGCCACAGATTGCTGAATGATTGTGCAAGGTTTACAGGAGCAGCTACCCAACCAGCTAAGGTTCCCATTGCTGCACCACTTGCTGCTGGATCTAATTGTGGATCTGCAGTCAGTCCCGCACATTGAAAACCAATTGCTGTTGTAATTTCCGAAGCTAAACCGGTTGCAAGTCTTAAAGTACAAAACTGAGTTTCTAAGTTTTTAACAAAATCTTTTATAGGGGTAGAGGGAGCTCCAGTAAGACAGCTATTAGAAATAAAAATGTCTGCACCAGCTGCAGATTGTCTTAGAATAACGTTTTCTAATTCCAATGCTGTTACACGAACTTCAAGTCCTGCTACAGCTCCTGTAAGAGTTGAAAGAGTAGCAAGAATATCACAGATCTTGTTTCCTAAAAGAATTGCAAAGTCTTTTAAAGTAAGTACAGATTGTACATTACCAAGACAATCTTGAATGTTTCCAAAACATGCAGGGATCGGAACAAAACACTGATCAGGACAACCTGTAGCATCAGCAACTTGTTGATCATCAGCATTTGCTAATTCACACAGCTTATTTATAATAAACTGAATAAGATCATGAAAGTTAGAAGGAGTGGGGCATATTGGATTAAAACATGTCAAATCAAATGTTGTAACATCTAATTGATTCAAAATATCACATAGTTCAGCAGCAAGCTTTGCTGTAACATCACTTATTGAATCTCCTTTACAAAGATTTATACAGGGAATATCTGGTCCCTGCCATATTACACAATTAGAAGATTGTGGGTTACAACCTTCTTGTGTACTATTTGATTTTATAGGAAGTGCCATCTCTATCTTAATTTACAAAAATTTTCGGTTAATCAAACAATCCTACTGCAGTTACTGCTGTTGGAATTTGACATGTTGTTGTAGTTGTTGGAGGACATACTAATTCCTCAGGGGTTGTTGGTGTTATACAAGCATTTGGATCAGAAATTTTGGAATAATCATTTAACTCCATATCTATCCATAGTTTGTCTAAATCAATATGATCACAGCACGGACCCATTCCATAAGCTATTGTTTTAAATAACTTATAGTAGTTTTCAGCAAACTTTTTATTTATCCTAATATCACATTCAGAATTAGGGATATAATAAAACTGTTTCACAGGATCTGGAATGCTTCTAACAAACTTAGGTGGAATATCTGGCAAACAACATTCACAATCTTTATAACCACCTAATACGGTAAACTCAGGACAAGGACATCCGGTGTCTTGAGTATAAGGTCCTAGTACAGTATAACAATAATCTGGGTATTCTTCTATTCTAATAACACTACCCACATAAAAGGCAAGATCTGTTTGTGTTACTAATGCTCCAGTGGGGCTAGGGTCTATATCTTCTGGGTTTTCAAATGTTACTGTTGCACCACAATTCTGTAATACATACGCAGATGCAATTGGACATTCTTCTTCTCCTGTTGGATTTATATATGTTATAAATACATTAGGATCATTAGATTGAGTAGATGGAGTTCTTCTAATAATTAGCAGATTACTATTACACTCTGCACAATCTTCAAAATCAGGATCTTCCGGATTACAGATTTGATCAAATACTGCCTGAACAGTATAATATGGATCATTAAATGTAAAAATTTCTGAAGACGGAGTTACAGAATATCCTTCTGTAGTAGTCACACCAACAACAGTTCCTAAATATGAAAGCCATAGTGCAGATGTAGCATCACCTGTAATACCTCCAGGAACATGTCTTATTTCACCAGAATTGCATCCAACTAATGTAACACAAACTCTACTAACCATTTTATATGCAATTATTAGTTAGACAACAAGGACAATTAGGATATACTTTAACAATACTAACATCATATATATCTTCAATACACGGTTGAATGCTAATTACTTGTAATGTTCCAGCAACCCAGGCTCCATCAAATGGACAATTTGATTGTCTTGTAGAATAAGATGCTGCTTCTGCTGTAATTACATCAAACAATTCCCATCTATTAAGTTCATTATTCCACCCAATTCCATAATCATTTCCGAGAATTGACAGGTAGTAAACATTCTTACCATTAAATGTACCTGAACTATTTAATGTAAATGTAAAGTCTCCAGATGATGGATGTCTTACAATAACATTTATACAGTCACAACTCATTTCATTTACAGACCAGCAAAGCCCAGGGTAGCCAAAAATCTCTACAACTTTACCAACATGTTGTGCAAAATCAGGATCATTAACAACTATAGATATATCATCATTGTTACAGTTAATCAACTCATAGTAATCTGGCAAACAATCCGCACAGTTATTATATGTAGTATTAACAGTAACAAGTTCTGAAACATAAGGGTAATCATATGTTCTAGATACTACCCAGCAAGTATTAGGATATTCATCAAGAGTAACAACTTGATTAGTATTTGCAAGTATTTCAAAATCTTGAGTAGAGTATAAGAATACCTCACAATCTTGACAATTAGTAAACTTATATCTAGGAATACATATAGCACAATTTGCAAATGAAGATGATACTGTTACAGGTAAAATTTGATTTTGATTACAAAATGTACCATCTCCAGATAAATCAGTTACTTCCCAACATGTATTAGACACATCTGGAAAGAATTCTATATCTTCTATTTTAATAATAAGATTATCTGCAGCAATTTCAGTTAAATCAGTTTCTGTATAGATATCTGGTAAGATACCTTGACAATCTTCTAATAGAAAACAACACTTAATTAAAGGTTCTATTATAGTTTGGCTACAATATGCATTAATGCATTCTGGATCTTGACTATTTGTTACTAAGTTCCAACCTGTGGGACATGAAACAGGTGTAGATGATATACAAAGAATATTTGATAATGCTTCTGCTAATGATGGTGCATTTTCAAATTCTGCCTCATATTGATAATCTACTCCATCTACTGTTGAATATATAGGATCAGTAGAAGTTGAGCCTATAGAAGCTTTTACTAAATTTCGTTCATTATTTGTACCAAGAACAACTAATATAACTGTATATCCATCTGTTTTTAAAGAATCACACAATGATCTAATTTCAGGTGGATAGAGACTTTGGTCATTTCCATCATTGCTTAAAGTCCAAGGATAGCTTAAACCATTATATGTATATGCTTGTCTTGCCTCATTAGGTGGACCATCTGTTACCAAAACAATTGTTCCAGGTACACCGGGTCTTCCGTTGGTTACAAGTTCGTTAATTGCTACACGAAAAGCATCTTTTGTAGTTGTTCCCCCACTGTTATAGTCAATTACATTATTTATTCCATTAACTATTGTATTAATGTTATCTGTTAAACCAAAATCTAATACTGCCCCAGTTGGATAATAAGTAGTAAAATCAACAAGTCCAATCTGAAGACCAGTTAAAGAATCTAATAATCCGTTGTTATTTAAAATATTTGCAGTAGTTGTTAATAAACTTTTTTGTTGCAGCATTTCTTGTGCTTGTTCTGGAAATGCTTCATCACTAACACTACGAGAGTTGTCCATTATAAATATTATATCGGACAGACAAGAACCAGAAGTTTCTGTACACGTTCCTTGAGCAGGGTTATAACAACCAGTATTACATAAAAAAGGACTATTTGTTAACTTTATACATTTATTTGGAAACTCTGGGTTTGTAGTATATCCCGGAGGACAATTACCACATGTATATTCTGCTGCAGCAACTGCAATCATTTTAGCACCACCATCAACTATAATTGAGTTAGTGGTAATACCGGAGTCTGTTGTTTTTCTTACACTAGTAGCGTCAGGTAGAATAAGACCTGTTGTTGCTGTATAGAAATGGAGATCTATTATATTGTTAGATCCATATGCTCCTGCAATGGTGCTTTGAGATGTCCATGTAGAACCTCCATTTATTGAGATTAAAATCTCTCCATTATTGTTTGATAACAAATAATAGTTAGTATCTGAATACCTTAAAAGCTTTTGTCTATTACTAAACACAAAAGATGCAACAAATGTTGGTAATCCAAAAGTAGTTGCAAAATCAGTTGAACGATATACTCTATTTATTGTAGCAACATTAATTGTTAGAAAATCAGAGTTCATTGCTACTGAATAAACAGGTTCACCCGAAAATATGGCAACATTTGCATTACCAACAGTCCATGAATTACCACCATCGGCAGTAACATAAACTTTATCCTCTACTCCAACAATTCCTTTATATTGATCAGCAAAATAAATAGAATAACCAAGGGCAGCAGGACCATATAAATCTGCTGTTGCTGCAACATCTATAAAATAGATACCACCATCAACAGATCTTATAATATGGTTATCACCTATTGCAAGAACAATATCAGAATCTACGTATGCTATTTGCTTAAAGTTACCACCTGTAGCAGTATAAGGTCCTACAGATTTGGTCCAAGTGTATCCACCATCCCTAGTATAATACATACCATCTGCAGCAGCAAGTACTGCAGATCCTCCAAAATCAGGATCACATTTTAAATCAAATACTGCAGTTTCATTTACAGTAGCTGCTAAAAACCAACTGTCTCCTAAATCAGGAGATAAGTATATATTAGCAGATGTTCCATCTGATTCTGCCAGCCCGTATGTCCTAATTACCGGAGTTGCCATTGTTATTTATAAGGTTTGCCTGATTTATTATAGGTGCGTCACCTTTATTAAGTCTTGCGTTTTTTATTTTTGAAACTACTGAACATTTGCTACATCCTATTTTACCATCAGGTAAAGTTCTTTTTTGACATCCGCAGGTCATTTTAGCTCCACAGTTTGCACACTTGCTCATATTGTTGGTTTTAATTTTTTAATTACATGTATCACATCCACAACCACAAGAAAGCTTATCTAAACGTTTTACTACATGCTTATAGATAGCCATACCTTGACTTGGATTATGACAATATTCAACTTTAGATTTTGCTGCTTTTAATAATGTAGAAAGCATTTGTATTTCTTTTAATACTTCTTTTATTGGAGGACTTTGAGTATCACTCTTAATGTCCAAGCAGCAAAGTAACTTATTAATTTTATTTAACGCATCGGTAGTTCTAAGATGGTTGTATTCTACAAAAACAATATCATTAGGACTAACACTATAACGAATTACATAAACACCATCCTGATAATCATTATAAAAATTACCGCAGTTTGAGGTCTGTAAACCTATAGAACATGCTGATAAATTTAATAAAAAATTAGTACCCATGTCTTCATAGGTATAAGATGTAGTAAATCCAGGAGGAGTTATTTCAATTTTAGCACATTCAATTGGTGCTATATCACTATAAATACTGGCATCAACAAGTCTTAATATACACTTGTTAAGAGTATCAGGAATGTCTAATGCTAGTTGGTGCTTCTCCATATTATTAATATAAGAAAAAAAAGGGGAGGGGAATTACTCCCTCCCCTTTATTTCAAGTTAGAAATAAATTAGAGGATCTCAGCTGTAAATACTGCAGGAATTTCATCACAAACTGCAGGGCAGGTATGTGTTTCAAGAACTGCACAACCATCTCCACAATCCCTAAGCCATGTTGTTACAAAATCTTCAAATTCAGCAAGAGTAGCAGGCAAGAAGAACAAAGTATTTCCATCAGCAACAGCTACTGTACCTGACATGGTAACTTCGTTTGTCAAAGGGTCAACACTCAAAACAGTTTGAGCAGAGTAAGCACCACCATTTACTGAGAGAACCATTCCTACAGTAATGTTGGTAACATCAGCAACTGTAATAACAGCAGCAACGTTAGCTCCAACTGCAATAGTAGTAGCAGAAGCCTGACCAACTATTTCAAGCAGGTATTGATCGTTATCAAATACTCCGGTAGGATTGTTATAACGGGGTACGTTATGCTGAATGAAATACCTTGTGAATGAGTCAGTACGCGTAATTGCATTGCTAACATCATATCCTTGGGTAATTTCACGGATACGAAGATCCATTCCGGTGTAGAAGTAGTTCTGAGAGTACATTTCAGACTGAATAACTTCACGAAGAACATTCTCACCAAAACCAGAACCTTGAATAGGAGCACATACGTTGTTTACACAAAGACCTTGGAAAACACAAGGATCTCCGGTATAGTCAACTTCAGATGCATAAGGTTTAACTGGCTCAATATAAGCAAGAACTGAATCATTTGGGTAGAAAGTACAATCTCCGAAACGGGTATCAATATATCCACCGGTAATAATCAATCCAGCAAGAGTATCAGAAGGAATTAGAGCAGCAGGCAAAGAAGAGGGATCTTCAACAAATGGAAGAAGGAGGTCCAAATCCGTAGAAGCACCAGCAGGAACAGATACACCATTGTCTACATAAGCAGCACTAGGAGCTAACTGAGCCCAGTTCAAACCATTATCCGTAGAATAAGTAATCTGAATGTTAATGAACGGAGAAATAAGAGGACTGTTCAACAAGTTGTATGCCCACTTAGAGTAAACAATCAACGGGTTAACTGCAGTTGGAGCAAGAGCTTCCGGATCACAGCAACCGGTATAAGCATCAGCAGTGTAATATGTATTACGGCTGAGAGTACGAAGTACCGGAGAACCTTTAATATCTACACGGAGATAGTAGGTTTCACCACACAAAAACTCTTTGAAACAGCTTGCATTGTAGTTAGGAGATTCTGGATCGTAGTTGCTTACGTTACCACCAACAGTAATTTGAGCCTGTTGTGGAGCACAGTTGTCAACACGATAGAAACGGCTAATAAACCTAGGATTAATAATCTTAGATTTGTTAGACTCTTGATATCCACCGTGGAAGGGACCAATCTTATCGTTCTGATAGAGTGATCCTGCTACAAGAATAAGAGGACAGCAATCATCAGGTGCTGCATTAGTAGCAATAAAATCCCAAGTCCGGGAATTTACGAAACCAAATTGTCCTGTAGTAAGGACATTTCCTGCAGTACCCAGTTTACCGCCTGCAAGGTCTGTGAACTGTGAAGTTCCAACAAAGACCTTTTGAAAAGCATGATTAAAATACGCCATTTTTTTTAAAATTTTACAAACATTATACCTTAATATAATACATTTTCAGTATTAATCCAAATTATTACAAATAATCTTTCATTTCATGATCAAGAAGTCTCATTGCTATCTTGTCCGTTCCAAAAGATTTTAGTTGATCTACCCAGTTTTGCATTTTATTATGCTCCTCTACTTGCTCTTTTAAAAACTTAAGAGCAAGGTCATATAAAATATGATCACCTTTCTTTAAAGCGTCACCAGCAAGATCTTTAATTTGTCTGCTAATTGTTATCTCGTGATCATAGGATTCTCCAATTATCTCGGGAAGACCAGTAAAAGTTTGAGGAGGAGAATCTAATTTAGGGGTTGCTGGTGTAACACCAAAAGAAAGAAGATAAGTTCTAGACCAATTTGAATGATCTAATTCTTCATTACTATAAGTTTTCCAAAGTTTAGCAGCATTTACATAACCGTTGTTATCTAACCACATTGACATGGCAAGATAAATACGAGAAGAATATTCTTCTTGTTGAATACGATAGTTTAAATATGAAATGCATTCCTCCGATATAAGAGGATTTCTATCCTGTGATGAAGGTGTACTTGTTATAGAAGCTTTGGTTATTTCTGTTGCCACAGATTTGCGGGCTGACAAATTTCTTGATGGTGTTTCAGCCATGATTATGTATTTAACTCTGATGAATTACTTGCTATTGAGTATTGGTTCATAGATTCAATATCTCCTGCCAATACTTTTACAGCTTCATCTATTAAAACTTCAACAATATTATCTTGAAATTCACATATAACATCAGAAGCAGATGTAGCTAAAGTATAAGGATCTATACATCCTTGTATTTGTATCTTAATTGGTTCTCTATAATACATCAATGATGCATTAATAAGAGTAAACTCATTATTATTATAGATTCTTACTCTATCTCCAACAAGAGTACAAAAAGTTTCTCCCCATTCAAAACTTGGTTTTTTCAGGTAGTCTTGCAGAAGAATAGGCACATTCTGTTCTTCTGCAAGATATGTAACCGTCATTTCTGCCGGATTAGCACAACAATCTTTAGATGCATTAGCATTTATCCTTTTAAACTGTAGATAGTTTGTAGGCATTGGTGCTGATTCCTGAAATAAGTTTTGTTGAGTTAATACCATTGGTATCTCTATAAGAAGATTTTGCAAATCATCTATTTTTCTAGTTGTTTGCTCATCTCCCTGCTTTTCAGCATTCATACCAATCAACTGCCTACGAACCCATTGTATTTGTGCTTTATTAAAAGCTTCAATAATCTGCCAGCATTCAAGATTATCATAATCGTTGCTAGCAAGCTTATTAAGTCTTTGTTTTACTTTGAGTTGTAGAGTTGTATTATTCATTTTTTCTTACGCATTTTTGACAAAGTCTGTGCAAGAGCAGCTTGTTTTTTGGTACGAGTGCTAGCCTTAGAACCTTCTTTAAGAACCTGCTTGGCATATTGATCAGTAGATTTACCTGCTGCTTTAGCCTTTGCAGAAAAAGCTCCAGGACGTTTGATTGCTCCCTGAATCCAGTTTTTCTTTTCAGCCATTACTTTTTCTTTTTAACAGAACCACCTTTCTTAAAAACTCCACCATATTCAAGAAATCTAGGATTACCATAAGTACCTGATCCTGGTACAAGCATTTCTCTTTTTTCTTCTTTTGTTGGTTTTCTTTTTACTAATCTACCTTTAGTTAATCCACTTGATTTATTAGGATTAAAAGAAGGTCCTTTACTTGGAACACATCCTCTACCTGTTTCACTTTTACATTTTGCTGTACCATCTCCAGATGATTCAAACTTTAATGGAACACTTCTTTTTATTTTAGTAGCATCTTGGTCGCTACCACCCTTTTGCATTTTCTTAAGTTTTTTATTAGTATGTTTCATTGTTGTTTTTAATATTAAATCATCAACATTTCCATTTTCTAAGTGCTTTATTTATTCTACTGTTTGGATCTCTTGCTGTTTTAGCTGAAGTATTTTTCTTCTTGTGCCCTTCCATCCTAGCACAAAATGATTTTTTTCGTGGTCCTCCTTCAGGTTGTGGAGCTTTTAAATTACCTCCAGTTTCTCTATTATAAGATGCCCGGCCTTTGGCATTAAGTCCACCGGATGGTGACTTACCTTCTTTTCTTTGCCATGCTGCTGACTTTGCCATTTTATTTAAGTTTAGGTCTTATGTTAGTTAATTCAAATTTGGTATTAAGTTCTTTTTTAATAACAGGACTATTAAAGTTAGGCTTAGACTTTTCTTTAGCCATTTCTTTTTCCCAATATTCTATAAGAGACTTTTTATCAGTCATACTAATTATTTCTTTTTATTAGGCAAGTTCTTTTTAGTATTTACAATTCCACCAAGAGCTTGCATCTGTTGTTTTGCTACATTCTGAGCAGCAGAAAGACGTGCTTTGTCTGCCATTATTTCTTTTGCTCTTTTAAGAGCATCTAGATCTGACTCAGCCATCCATTTCTTATCTATAGCTGAAAGTTTAATTGAACGTGCCATACTATCTATGTTTTTTGGTTTTCTGTTTTATACTTTTAGGCTGAGACACAAATTGTTTTCCTTTACGGTTACCTTCTGCCTTAGCTTTATTAGTTGCTGCCTTTTCTCCTGCTGATAACTCAGACCATGCAGATTCCGGCAAATATCTTTTAGATCCCTTTGACTTTACTTCTTTAGATGAACCCTTTTTTTTATTAGCATGAGTCCCCGATGTCATCCATTTCTGTGCAGTCCAATCTTTTAAAGATTGTTGTGGATCTTTCTTAGCCATTACTTTTTAGTTTTATATCCTCCACCTTTAGACTTATACTCTTTAGCAAGTAATTGAGCCTTACGGGCAGACCATTCTCCGGGATCTCCTCCCTTTGTACCAGCCTTTATTTTATTAAATAAAGCTTTTCTCATGCCGGGTTTAGTATAAACACCAGCTTGATTTACTTTGGATTTACTTTTTTGAGCAGCCACAGTCTTTCATTTTTGTAGGATATATCTTGGAAAGATCTCCTCCATATTTCATGGAGGAGTTTGTCTTTCCGTAAGATATCATTTGTTTTTGCTCTTGTGGGGAAAGAAGCTTATTCATATTACTTCTTTTTACCCATTTTCTTCATAGAAGAAACTTTAGAGCCACCGTACATCATTTTGGTCTTAGTTGCACCACCTTTCTTAAGTTTAGTGCTACCAGCAGATGATTCAACGGTTGCTGCTTTATTTACACCAGGGGTTACTCCTGAACTACCAGGAATAGTTTGACGAGATACTGGTGCATTAGGATTAGCCTTACCACCGGTCATCATTTTCTTTTTGGGAGATACTTTTTTCATTTTACAAACATTTACAATATTAATATAATCATTGATTCCAATATTTCTCTACTTTCTTAGTAAGATTTACAAGAATTTCTTCATTCAAAGGATTCTTAAGATATTCTACTACATCGGCAGGAGTTCTACCTAACATAGAACTTGATTGGGTTTCGTAAATAAAACCATCAGGTTTAGTTGAAAGAAGCTTATAATATGTAGCATCTTTTACCAAAGCCCGTAGTTTTAAATTCTCCATGTCTTGTGCTGACGCATCTAAAAACATTTGAGAAGCACGATTTGCATTCTTTTCAGAGCCTAGACCATTAATAAAGTTATCCATGTTATCATAAACAACATCATTAGGTGTAGACTTTTTATATTGTACACTTGCTGTATCAACTACTTTAGCAATGTAGAAAAGTTTGTTTGTATTTTTATCAAACAATTTCTGCAGTTCTGAAAGAGCCCTGTTACGAAGTTTCTTACTTTCAGTTTTAGTAGATACGGTATCTTCGAACTTATCAAGATAAAACTTCGGTGGTTTTTGCTTAGATCTTGCTTCTTCATAACTTTTAGAAACAAGAGCAAAACCTCCTGCTTCAATAGCATAAAGTTTTATAAGATCATAAGGATCTTTTTGTGGATCTAAATGCAAAGGTTCGTTACCGCATCTTAGGGCGATTTTGCTCCAAAAGTCATCATTATCTGGACGAAGGAGCTTTACTTTATTCCAAAACTCTGCATCATCTGGATTAACAACGTTTGCTGCAAGATCTCTTTCAAGTTGAGAAACTACATTTCTAATTTCACGAATTTTTGCTTCACGTGCTTCTGGATCTGTAATCATTTTTACATCTGGAGAAAATTCATTAAGTCCAGTAATGTAACGACGAATACCGTTAAACTCTACACAAGCAAGTTGCTCTTCGTGAAATACACCATCATAAAGTGACAATCCATATTTTTCTAATCCCATATTTTGAACATTGCTGTTAAAATATGGTTTAATCATAATTGGTCCTCGTTTGAGAGCGGGGTTTGATTCAATAAGTGTAAAACTACTCATACTGTTGGTTTTTTGTAAAATTAATTAAAATAATTGAGTCCAAGTAATACCAGGAACTGAAGCATCATATGTAGATACATATACTTCAACTACTCCAGCATTTTGACCGAAAAGAAATATTCCGGGCTTAGGTGCAGTTTGACCAAGATAATTTAACGTATCTGCATCGTTAAGAGCTTGAATATACGTTGTAGTATCAATCTTAGTATGGAGCTGTTCCCATTTGTATTCTTTAGGTAAATTAAATTCATTCATTGTTTTGAGTATTAATTGTTTTAAGTATTAAAAGGAAAGAGAATGGGGAGTATAGCTCCCCATTCGTTTCCAATTATTTTGAATTAGAATGAGCCACCGGTTATTGGGTTTCTCATAACTATTTTCAGGACTTTGGTTGGGTCCTTTACCCAGATTGCCGGCATCGTCTGAGTCATCATCACACGGTATCCGTTGAAGTTACCAGAAGAAAGGAATCCTTGGGTACGCCCCATATAATCCATCGTACCATTCTGATACCACCACTTAAGTTGATTGTCCCAAGAGAGTTTCAACAAGAAGATGTTATCATTGGTGTTGTCCGTAATATCGAAAATGATAAAGCTGTAAGAAGACAATGGGAAACCATCAATGATTGGGTTTTCAATGTCGTTAGTATGCAGGTTATCAAATGCAGGGTTCAGAACGAACTTCACGTTAGCTAAGAAAGGAATAACGTAGCTGGTAAAAGCAAATCCGAAGTTCAAATCCATTCCCTGACCAGAGATAGCACCGATACCGTTATTTTCAGCAGCTTGGATTACAAGACCTGAAGCAACAGCTTCTTTCTTAATGGCCTCGTTAACCATACGCATACCTCCCATACCGGTCTGTACAATGAGTTGACGTTTAGGATCTGGACCCTTGAACTCAACCTTACCAGCATAGAAGTTATAAATTTCAGAACGGAACAAATCAAGATTGAAACCAGACTTGTTATAAACCCTTTTGAAAGAGTTATCAAGCTGCTTCCAAAGACCGACAGAAAGACGAATATCATCTGGACCATCCTGACGTACACGTCCACCTTGTCCCCACATGAGGTAGGTTTCAATGTCAGTAGCAATTTTGGTTAAGTGAGCTGCCTCCATCGTGGTCAAGAAGGTACGAGAAAGATTTCCGTTAGACATAGCACGTTTAACATAATCTTTACCCATACGCGATACCATAGTATCCAAGCTAGCAATAGCTGGATCAAGGTTCTTGTCAAAATTCCTCCAGATCTCGGTTACAGGTACACTACCATCAGCATTCAAGCCGCCTTTGATCATAAGATCGGCACGGCTAGAAATAGAATAATGTACGTGAGCTTCTGCTCCTCCTACGAAATTGTAGAATTCACGGAAACCGGTAGCTGTGATGATGTCAGAGAAACGTTCTCCATACTCGCCACGAGCAGAACCTTTACGGAAGATTTTTGTACCAGGCTGAAGATAAAGATCAGAATCAATACCGTTACCACTGTCATTGTTTACAAGTTGTACAGTATACAAGAAGCCATCTCCAAGAGGAATAATGTCATCCTGAGTAATGTACAATTCGAAACCATTGTACTTATCGTAAGTGATGATGTCTCCATGACCAAACTCACGACGAGACAGTTTAATACGGAAAGTAGTTCCATCAAGACCTACGATTCCGGTTTCTTCTGCCGTAACAATGTAAGGAAGATCTTGAACGACAGGAGTCTGCCATTTGTACTCTCCACGAGCATTGTCAACATTAATAACGTTCTTTCCACCAAATGATGACATCTGATACAGAGGCATTTCAACCTTCTGAGCCATAGCCCAGAGGTCAACCGGACCAAGGTCCATAGGCTCTGCATTCTTCAGCATGTTTACCAGGTGGTAAGAATCTACGTGTGAACTAGCTGCGTAGTTGGTATCCCGTAGAAATATACCATTGTTTAGAACTGGTGTTGCCATTTTAACTATTAATTAATAAAAGGTTATTCTTTTTAACGTTTAAAGAAGTTATCGTTTCTAGTTATTTTTCTTACTTTAACTTCTTCTTTTTCTATTACTGGGGAACTGCTTGTCAAGTTAGCCTGTTCAGTTTTTAATTGCCTTACAGTTTTTTCTACTTGTTGAGCCTTTCCTTGTTCTCTTACTTTATTTCTATACGTCTCTGGATCAGCCAATAACCATAGAGCTTCGGCAATCAGAGGATAGTTTGGTTCAACGTATTGGTATTTCTCTAGGAGATGACCCAATAAGTTTGTTGGTCTACCAGACATTGACGGATAATTGGGTTGAACAAGACCACCATAAAGAAGACCTTGTGTTTTCTTATCCAATTTAATTCCGTTGATATCGGCAGCAGCTACTGTATTATATACATTTTCCATGTATGCTTGAGCAGCAGCCTCTTGTTGTTTTCTGATATGTTCTTGTTGAGCTACTTTTTGTTGAACAATGCGATCTTGCATTGCATCCAACTTTGGTTTGAATTTTAATGCTTTAGATTCTAGATCTCCACGATCTTTCCAAGCATCTATTTCTTCCTCTATTTCATCAGAAGTTCCAAAATTTGTAGCTTGAAGATATTCACGTACAATGTTTTCTTGGTCTCTTTCTACAGAAGGATCAAGTTGTCTCACCTCTTCAGTTTGAGCAAGAACTTTAAATAATCCTTTTAGATCGTTACCTCCGTCTGCTACGTATTTAGCAGCATATTGTAACTCATGCGGTAATGCATCAAAAAACTCAAGTGGTGTTGTACTTTTAATTTTGTTCTCAATTTCTTGAAGATTTGCTTCAATCAATTCTTCATAATCTTTGAGACTGTACTCTTCCAATGGTTTATCATCATCAAAAGCCGCAAACTTTCCAGAATTAATAAACTTTGATACAAGCTCAGCAATTCCGTTTTTATCAACTTTAGGTCTACCTACTGATTTTTCTTTTTCAGTTTCATCAGTCTTAGGTCTAAAATCTAACTCCGGATCTACTTGACTTAATACATCATCTATTTTTTCTGAATCAGATGAACCTTCTTCACCATTATCAATAAACGACAAGTCAACCGAACCTTTTGAAAATACATTAGGTTTTGGTTCTGCAGGAAGCACAACGTTTTCTGCTCCTGGTGTACCTAGAAAATCAAGATTATCCAGGTCCATGTCTACCTGTTCTACAGATGTAGTTTCGGCAGTTTTAGTATTATCACTCATAATTTTTGTTGGTTTTCAATTACAATATAAACAAAAGTAAAAATTTAAACTTATAAAGTTAACGTGTTTTATAAAATATGTTTGATCTTATAGCTAAACACGTTATTTTTGCTTGTTTTTATTCTTTTCTTGTGTCTTTTTGTCGTACTTATTTTTATTCTCTCGAGCAATATCTAATTGAGTATTTGCTATTTGAAGTTGAGTATTTAATTTTTGTTGCTCAATATTCATTTTATCTCTATGCTCAGATATTCTGCTAATTTCTTTATCTCTTTGTAGATTAATATTATCTGTTTGAGCCTGAGTCCTTTGAATTTTATCAAGAGCATCTAAATAGTCAGACTGTTGGTTCTGATTAATATCTACCATAGATCCATAACCAGCTGCTTTAATCTGTGCTTCATAGATTCTAGCTTGTCTATTTTTATCATTCTCAGAAGATTCAAACTCTCTTTTAAGACGTTCTTCTTCAGCCTTAGCCTGCAGTGCTTGCTCTTGCATAGCTTGAGCTTGTTGCTGTTGTTGTTGCTGCTGTTGCTGCTGTTTAATTTCAGCTTGTTTAAGCACACTTGTAAGCTGAGGTATAGAATCTGCCATTATAACATTTCCTAGATCATAAATGCTAGCACCAGAGGTATTGTTAGAAATAGCAAGTTGTCTTAACTGTTCAAGAATAGCTCTATGATTAGCTTTTGTAGTACAGAAAATATTAAGATCTCTAAGCAACAAGTCTGTTCCATTTATTTCAAACATCTTACGTTCTTCAGTATTGGTTATATACTGTAAACGAGTAGATGGTTTATTTGAATGATAATATTGTGCAAGATCTGTTCTCATTTGGTGTACCCGTGGCATCAGATAATCAGAATGCTGAATAAAGTATACTTCAGTTTGGGCATAAGATGCATTAAGAGATTGCTCTATACCTGTTGCAGTTTGCTGTCCAATCTCTTGACCTAAACGTTGTGGAGTAATACCAATTACTTCATATGCCTGTTGTTTGAAATACTGAGCAAGATTAACCCTAGATAACAAACGATTGGTTTGTTCAAGATCTAGTTTTTGATAATGTTGGAAAGCAAGGGCATTTTCAGTATTTGTAATACTTGTATCCAATGGCAACATTTGGAAATTCTTCATTGCCACATATGCTTTAGCCAAATTGTTTTTACCCCAGTCTTCTCCCAAAGAGTGACGTGGTAAAGCATTTTGATCTAAAAGTATTACTGTTCCTAATTCATCTACTAAGATGTCAGATATTTGGTTATTTACAATATTATAACCAATCTGGAATGGTTTCATTAAATCTACTAGGGATGTAGATCTTGTATTACGATCAGAGAATACAGAGCCTTCAACTGGTAGTTTACAACCATATAGAGTATCGTCACCTTTAAACTGGAATTTTAAAGGACTTATGTGGTTTTGATTAATACCTAAATAAATAGGATTAATACCACCTGGGTTATTTGTACCCCAATATGTTGGATGGTTCGGTCCAATCTTTACTCCTCCCCAAACTTCGTTAATCCAGATCCATTCAACGTGTTCTCCAAAAACAAGATTTTGTTTTGACTTGTTTTTGAAAAGATCGGTATTATAAATAGGTTTATCGGTTATTACATAAGATTCATCAACAATATCTGTAGTAACACCACCCATGTCATCTATCTTAGTAAGATGACCAACTTTTCTTTGTGACTTCCAATAGACAGTGGTTACCCTTAGAAGATTAGTCATACCCATATCAAAATAGTCTTCACTATCTGACATAATCCAGTTAACTATATCACCACCATATAGACTATTATCCCACATAGAGGTATATTGTCTATATGCTAAAGAAGGCATGTTTACGTTCCAGTCATGAGACTTGGTTCCGTCATAGTAAGATCCGTCATTTTGATAACCTTGAATTGGATAACCAGCAGAACGAACAGGATATATTTGTTCTAACGTTTCCATTTGATCTTCAGTCATCAACCAACCATATTTGTCAATAACATCAGCAACGGTCATCATATCATATTTACCAACCCACTGACCTTGAGATATATAACGAGAGTCTGGAGATTTATGATAAAAAGTTAGAATAGGATTCCATAATTCTACATCATAGTCGTCATCCATCATTTTAAAATGCCAGAACTCTCTGTCTGTAATCAACATGTCACGGAAAGCTCTTTCTTCTAATTCTTCTAATCCAAACCGTTCAACATCTACAGCATGCTGATGGGCAGCCCATTCTTCAGCTATAGATCTATATGATTTATTAAAAAACGATTGTATTTCTGGAAGACTTTTAAGATTTTCAGGAGCCATTGCTTGCTGAACTTCCTCACTCTCCATATCAACACCATCAGCAACAAGCTTTTCCATAAGCTTTGTTTCTGCATCATAAAGTAAAGCCTCTTCTAATTGACTTCTCTTAAGTTCTAACATTTCGTTATAAGAGAATTCATCTACTGCTCTATAGGATACAGCACTTGATCTTTTAGCAAATTCAGCTACAAGAGTATTAACAACATTAGGAATAATAGGATAAAATTTAAGTTCCAACGCAGAGACATCCTCTTTTGTCAGAACTTCAATCATATCTGCATATTCGTTATCTTCCTCAATTATGTAATCTCCTTTATCAATAATGCCTTTTGCAAGCTTATAGTTTTTTAAAAGTCTTCTGGCATTACGACGTACATGTTGTAGTCCTTTCCACTCTAACCAGTCAAGATTCCAAGCAGTCCAGTCATTATCTTTTTTACTTCTAGACAAAAACTGAATGGGCTGATTAAGAGTACCCATTTTATTGTACTCTACCTTAGCTCCTGCTTTGATCTGAAGTGCGTTATAAATTTGCATATTATCTTAAATTTTTAAATGGAGATCTTGGTGGCTTCATTCCTGGAAATGAAGAGTTACCATTACCCATATGTCTAAACAGACTTCTATTTAATTTACTAAAATTATCACTATTATCAAACTTTTTAGAGCCCGTTTCCTCATATCTTTTTTTATAACCTCTATTTGCTTGTTGAACTTTGACAAAAGCAATTAAAGCTGCAAAAGAAACAAGACGGTCAACGTTAACTCCTTCTCTATATGCTGTCATCTCTTTTAGCAGCATTATATCAGGAATTCTTTCTATTCCGTAGGTTGTTTTAAATACTTTACCGTTCTCATCAGACTCTGTATGTAGTTCTTCTTTAATAAAATCCAATGCATAACTTAACATGTGACTCTTAAATAAAGAACCGGTGTTTCTCCAACCATACTCTTGAAACACATTAGCATTAGCTCCAAGATCTTTTAAAAAGAGTATTTGATTTCTTGGTACAAGATATTTTTGCTTCTTTCTAAAGATCATGTGATTAATAAACTGACTAATGTTATTTTCTACAATAGTCCAGGCATTATACCACTCTATTATTAACTCTAATCTCTCGTGTGTTTTATTAATATCATCAAATCTACCACACCATGCAGCAACAATTTTATCTCCTTCAATAAATGTCTCAACACTCTCACCATTATTTTTTGTTACTTCTACTGGTGTTTTATAAACATAAATAGAACAAAGAGATTCTGATGTTGTTGTATTATGTGTAACTAAAGCATGCTCTGTAACATAAAGATTATCTGGTGCATCAACCGATATACATATTGCTTCTGCATCATCTACAGATTCTATATTAGTAATGTATCTGCTGAATTCTTTAGATGTTTTATATTTTTCTTTTTTTCTAGACAATAAAAAAGGTTTCAAACCTCTTGGTAAATTTACTCTTACAATATAAGAATCTAGATGTGTAGTTTTTTTCATTCTTATTTTAGCAATACCACCTAAACTTTGAACTAGTTCAACTACATCATATGCAAGCTGTCTAGAAGAAGAATAAAATTCTACACCATGGTTGGTACAAGAACCATCTGTATCTAATAGCCCATTTAATAAAACTATTCTTTGTGCAACTAAAGCATATTTATATTCTTCAGGTATAAATTTATGTTCTGATTTTAAACCCATTAAACCTAAATTTTTTAGTGCTTTTGTTAAAGAATTTCTATTACCCTTTTTTGTAACTATTGAGTAATCACAGTTATTACCTTTCACTTTTTTTAATTCTAAGTCATCAGGTAAACGTAATTGTATTCCATTTATTATTTCTTCATCAACTGAACTAAATCTTATTGATTTTTGAGATAAACCTCCATCACCAATTAAAGCACCCAGCACATAAGGATGTATAGGTTGTTCATTTCTAGAGATGTTTATATTTACTTTTTTTAAACCCTTTGGTTGAAAGTTAATTGGTTTAACAATAGGAATAGACCATTTATTTCTATTTTGTTTATCTTTGTAATATGTAGAAATTGTATATTCTTTTTTAATATTTCTACCTGTGCCTTTATATGTAATTGTCTTTTTAGTATCTAGTAAATCTTTTACAGAAAGAGTCATATAACCTTTAGTTCCTCCATTTAATTTTACATTCCATAAATGATCTTCACATACTTTAATGCTGTGACCATCACTAAAAGTAATTTTATATAATTTTTTAATACCTTGTGGATATACTCCAACTACATTTATTGGTTGACCATTAGAACCAATTACCTGATCTCCTATTTGTATATCACCTATTCTTTTTCTACCTGTTGGTGTATATAACATATTATCAATATGTTCTGCTTTACCTTCACCAACCGGGTCAATAGATGCATAATAAGATCCAAACTCTGGATCTTTTACTGGTCTTTCCCATACAACAAGAACTCCAGTTTTATCTTCTGTGTCTTTGGTAATTGGAAAATCTCTAATTGGAAGTTTGTTGCTGTCCGAAACAGCCGGGTTCCCTTTTTCATCTCTATATATGTCTAAGAATTCGTATGCATATTGTTTATCTTCTATTCTTCTAATTTGTGCTGTAATTAAATGTGCTGGAAATACAGAGACTGTTCTAAAGTCAAAAGCCTCTTTAATATTTCTAGGGTGCTGAGATATACGCAACTGGTAATCTTGAGGATCTATTTCTTTTTTCCAAATAGCAAATTGCTCATTAAGGGCTTCTAATGCTTCTTCAACTAAAGAATTACCATATTGATCAATGTATGGTGGCATTGACCATTGCTCAGGAATAAACAATCCAGATCTCCCTATAGTACCGTTTTCATCTATAAGATTAGTTTCAACAGAATATATATCATTTGCATCTGGTCGGCTAATCATTTTCTTCAATGGTTCACATTGACTTAGATCACCGACAGAACCTGCTGCTATAAACATACCAGTAGTTGTCATACCAGATTTCATAGCAGGTCTTATAAACTCAAAGGTTGTATCCATCTTCGGGGCAATCCCTGCTTCTTCATGAAAGAAGTACTTACAAGGACCACCTACTCCATTTGTAGGATCTTTTTCAAAAGACATACCTTGTACAACACCTTTTAAACCAATCTCAGATTTACGTTTTCTAGTTCCAACATATGTTTCAGTCTCAATCTTTTGTTGCCAAAACATAGTTTTATGTGGATTCATTGGTCTATACCATGCAGTATGCGTATTTAAAAATGCCTCATACTCATTGAGAAATTTCCAGGTTCCTTTTTCATTTATATAGTCTTTTAGACTAGCTCCAATTTTTAAGGTAACCCCTTCCTCAAACCATAGTTGGTTTATCAACTTAGCAGCATGAAAATACGATGAAGCAATCTGACGTTTCTTAAGAATTGCCACATGTTTATGATTTACTTCAGCAAGTATCTCATATAGAGACATGTGATACTGAGCATCCCTTACATCGGCAAAACCAAACTTCTGTATCTCTTTGTTAAAGATTGGCAGAAAATTTAACCACATGTAATAATCTCTAGTTAAATACCATTGATTATCACCGGATATAAAGATTACTCCATTTCGGCATTTTTCTTTTTCTGCATTCCAATAAGTTCTAAAATCTTTTGTCCCTTCAGGATAAACACAATAGAAACCTTGAGCATTAAAGTTTTTAGCTTGTTCATTAAATAGTAACGATACTTCATCAAACTCATATTTTCCTGGTTCTCTAAATATAGATTCTAAAAACTCTGCAAATTCATCACGAGTTTCAAATTCTGTAGTAGTCCACTCACCATTATATGTAGGAATAGTTATATAAGACATATTAATATTCATTTAATAGTTTAAAGATTTCTTCTAGAGCTTCATGTCTATGATTCTCTTTAAGTACAATCTTGCTTACAAAGTGTGAGTTTTCAATCTTAAATATGTCATGAACTGCAGAAAAGTCTTTAGGTCTAAGATCTATCTGCTGACTATCTCCGGTAAAGATTATTTTAGAGTCTTTACCTAAACGACCAAGACACATTTGTAACTGTGATTTAGTAAGATTCTGAAACTCATCTACTATACACACAGCATTATCAAAGGTCCTACCACGAAAATGACTTAGTGAAACAAGTTCAATGTCCTTGCTTTGCTCCATCTTCTCAAGTATTTCTGGTTTAGAATATACTTTCTCCATGTTTGATCTAATAGGAACTAGCCACGGTTCCATTTTTTCTGACAAAGAACCTGGCAAAAACCCATTTTCCTCAGTAGAAATAGTAGGTCTTGTTATAATAATTTTGTTAATCTGTCTTTTAAAAAACATGTCTAACGCAATTTGAACGGCAACTAATGTTTTACCTGTTCCTGCCTGACCAATTAAAAAATTAATTGGAGTCTCTAAAATTCTAGATTTAGCTTGTTTTTGTTCCTCAGTCAAGGACAAAGAAAACTTTACATCTCCCTTAGGAGCATTCTTTTCAATGTTTGTTTTAGACATAGTTTTATATTTGATCGTATGCAAGACCTTGTCCACCACGGACATGGTTCTTTTGTTCATCTTGTAAATCTTTGTATGCACCTTTAAATGATTGTCTTATGGCATCAAAATCTTTAGCCATAGCCCTAATTTGATTGATGTTTCCATCTTTACCATCTGTTATAGATGTAGTACCCATATAACGAGCAATTCTATCTAAAGCTTTTTTAATTCCTTCATATGCTCGGCTCGTAGGAGTTTCATACATTTTACGGCAAAAATGTAAAGCATCTACAATTTGTCCATCCTCTGTGCTAAACTCAGCATTAATTTCATATAGAATAATATCTTCTTTATCTTCTTCAGGAGTATGAAAGAAAGGATTAAGATCCGGATTAGGACACGTCATATAAAAAAGATACTGATAAACTTTTAAATAGTCTTCAGGATAGTTATCCATTATTAACTTTAAAGTTTGAAGAGCATAACAATGCTCAGTGGGAATTACTTTTCCGTTTTGTATATCAAATAGTTTTATTGTCATTTGTATTTATATTGTAATAAAAACAATCTGTGTCTTCTGTTATCCATTTATCAGCAACAGATTCAACAGAAGGAATATGTGTATCTACTTTAATTTCTTTTGTAGAAATAGGAAAATCTTTTGTAATCCAGTTACTATCTCTCCAATATATTCGATTATTTGGTTGACATAACAAATATCCATCATCAGCCATAAGAACATGACCACACTTATAGTCAGAAGGTTCATCTGAATAAGGATTATTATACCAGTCTATAGTAAACATATATGTTGCCCAAACCTTGTTTCCATCTCTTAATACAATTTGACATCTTTTGTCACATAAATAGTCAAATTTTGTTACAGTAACATTTTCGGAAAAACAATCCCAGAGCTGTTTATAATAATATGGAATATCAGAAATAGGTTCTTTTACAAAAATTTCAGACAAAGGAACTCTTGATCTTAACATTCCATAATCTGTCATTATATGAAATGTAAGTATTTTCATTGAAATTGACTGTATTCCAAAAGCATAACAAGCATGATACTGATTGTCATGCTCAGAGTTTTTTGTAAAATGCGATAATCTTACATAACATTTAAATGCTGGTATATTTGTATTATGCATTGTCTTTCAAATAATTAATTATATCAATTACCTCTTGTTTTAAATATGGTAGTTCATAAATTACAATATTTTCAACTACAGGCTCTCCGTATTGATCATAATACACAACTCTATTATCATAAGCATCTTTACCAGCTTCTTTAAACTGCACGTGTTCTACAATTAGTTTTCCTGGTTTTAACTTTGGGTTATGCTTAATAATCATATACATATAAAGACTCAACTGTATATTGTAATGATTTAGATTACAGTCATCTAAATGACTCAAGGGGTGTAACATCTTATCTGATATTCCCTCCCAGTTAACGTAGCTTTCTTTCTTAATTTCTTTGTTCGTCTTGTAGTCATAAATATTAACAAAGCCATTTACTACCTCAACTCTATCTGCTTGACCACAGATTCCTGCTGATTTTAGATATATCAGATGTTCTGGGTATATGCCATCAGTTAGTTTTTGTTCTGGAGCAATCTTAACACCATCTGATTCAAGGGGTTTAACTACTGATATTTCACAACCTTCCCTACTAATAGTAGAACAAGAAAGCAGGTCTTTTTCTCTTTGTAGATGATACCAGGTTCCTAAGTTAATTGCTTTTTGAGATTCATTCTTCCAAGCTTCTTTGATATCATTAGGAGATATACCATACCACTTACTCTTTTTATTTTTAGATGTCTTTTCTGCTATTTCATCAGCATTAAAAGGCTTCTTAAATTTTGATATAATTCCAGTAACACTTGACCACGTTATATTTTCATTAGGATCTATATTAACATACTTGTGTTCATCAGAGTAAAAATGTATCGACATTGTCTTCTTCGTTTTCAGTATTAATGCTATCTTCTTCTTCTTCTGTTAAGACAGCATCCCAACGTTTATCATCACAAGCTGAAGACAATGACCTTTGTTTTAAACTTAATGAACATCCACAAAGAGAACAACAAGGTTGAGTTCCCGCTAAAAAACAGGTCTTACCATAATTATCTATATGCGGACAAGCATTACAAATCTCATTTCTTTGAGCTGCTACTGTCTCAACAAATTCATTTTTAAATATGGAGTTAGTTAGTCCCTCCAGTATTTTCTCCTTGTTTTTCCAAATTTCCTGTAACTTCATTGAATCTTTGTTTTCGTATTTTAACTTTTCTATCGTTTTCCTCGTATACTTTGTCTTTTAAAACTTTAAACTTTTCTAGTCTTTTTTGAGCATTAGAATACAAAGGATATTTGTTAAAGTCTTTAGGATTAACTCCTTTTATATAAGTTTCATTTTTATATATCTCTTTCATAAGAGATTTTGGTTTTACGTAAAACGTACCTAAACTTTCAATATAAACTCGAGGTTCCTCTAAGTTCTCCATTGTCTTTCGCACATTTTCCCAATAAAAGTTTACTATATCTTGTACTTCTTCTTCCGGGATATTAAGTTCTTCAGACAGTTGCTTGTATAGATCTTTCGGCTTCTTTGGGTTCAACATATATTATTTTATAGTCTAATAGAATATTTCCAGAGATTTGGATCTTTAAATCAGGATTTAGAATAATTGTCTTTTTGTTCTTACCCTTCTTTACAATGAGATTCTTTTTTTCTGCTTTAGTTACAGCATTTCTAACTGATTGGCTGCTACTAAAAATTTTGTTCTTAGTAGCAGCCTCACAGAATTTTGTAAGCTCTCTCTCACCCAATAATGCAAGAAAGGTAAGGCAACTCAAGTCCTGATTTGATACCTGAAGATCTTTCAGATGACAATAAACGGCAAGCTGAAACTTTACAATGTTCCAAAGATCCATCTTAACGTTCTTACGTACTTGGTTTACCAGAGCCATTTTTTACTTTTTTAAGGTTCTAACTTTCTGTTGAACTTCTGAAGGTTCTTCAGTTGTAGCTGTTTCTTTTGGTGCAGGAGCCATTATTTGTGCAAGTTTAACTCTAGCTATAATCCTACGAGCTTCAAGTTCTTCTAACTCTGTAACTAGAGTTTCATATTCTTTTTGTACTTGCAGAAACGGAATTTGGCTTTCATAATAAGCATGCAATTCAGCTTGTCTTTCATGCATTTCCTCAGCTGTTGGAGCTTTTTGCTCTACTGTTTCATCAACGTTTTCCATAAATGATTGGTTTAAATTTAATACAAATATAATAAAGAAGTTTAAACTTACACAATTTAAACAAAAAAACCTGAGGTAACACTCAGGTTTAAAACATACTTATATTTAGTTTATTTACCTTCCTTACCTTTAATATATCCGGTAAGTTCAGAAAGAGCAGAACTAATAGAGCTTATATGGCCAAATATACCATCAATCTTGTGTTCTAGTTTCTCATGAGAATCTTGTTGATCTTCTTTAACTTCTTTAATTCTATTATGAATTTGAGTTTCTCTTGATACAAAGTCTTCTTTTTGTTGTTTTAACGCTTCCATAATTGCTGCAGTATCTTTTTTTTGCTTAGAATCTAGTTCATTTATTTTACACTCAAGCTCATCCACATTGTGACGTACTTTATCCATCGACCTTCTCAACGCATAATAAAGGCCGAATAAAGATGATACAGCAAAAATAATTGTTATTAAATCCTTTGTGTGAAAGGTAAGTTCTTCTATTCCCATTTTACATTAAACCGCTAGGTATTGGCAGATTATTATAAATATAGTATGCCGTCATTGGGTTTTGCTTAAGTAAATCCCCAAAATATTGTAGTTTGGCATTGTCTGTTTGAAAATCATTTAGCATAAGTGCTGTATGTGCATCTTGTTGCCAAATAATAAAGATATCACAGTCTGGAACTTCAACATTATATTGACCGTCTCCAAGGTTATTTAAATAGGTTATCATGCTATTCTTATATATGACATGTATGTAGTTTCAGCAAAAATAGTTGAGGTATCACCTCCTGTAAAACTTCTAAACTGAAGTTGAAATGTACCAGAGTTACCACCTGTCTTAACTTTCATTTTAAGCAAAGTAGATGCTGCTGATGTATTTAAAGTAGATACAGTTTGACTTATGTCTACTGATCCTGAAACTGAAATACCCGTTTGGATTTGTGCTACTGTTGATCCTCCAAATGCTATAAGATTAACTCCTGTAGTAGTACCTGTAGGTACAGAAAGAGCAAACCTCATACCGTTTACAGCAGTACAACCATTTCTACAACTAAATTCTACTAAATACTCTGCATTTGCAGCAACAGAAAAAGTCATTCCTGTAATAGTTGCGGCACTACTACTTGTAGTAGTTACGTTATTAGCTAATGAAATATACTGTAATGTATTAGCCCAACTAGGGTTATTAGCAGCACCATTTGTTTGAAGAACCTGACCCGCTGTTCCGGGACTAAGGGCTACCCACGCAGTGCTGCCCCTATAAATAATTTGACCCTGTGTAGAACCTATCCAGTCTATTGCTTGGGATATAGTAACTTCTTCAGTATCACCAGTACTTGCTGTATTCCTACCAAGAATTCTTTGTGTAGTTGATATATTCTGAATCTTTGCATATGTTACAGCATCATTGGCAATTAATCCAGTTGATACGCCCAGTGCTGCAATCGTCAGATTTAATTTTTCATTAGCACCTGGTGATGTAATTGATTTATCAAGAACACCAGCTGTTACAGTAACCTTATCATTAAGATATCCTGCAGTTGTATCGGCAATACTTGTTTTTACTTTCTCATCATCATCTGATGCTGCAGCAAGCAAGTCCCTAATCTTTTGCAGAGCCTGCAAAGTTTTAACTTCAAAGTCAAATCTGGATTTCTTGCCACCTTCGTGGTAATTACTATCTCCTAATCCCATGATTAATAAATCTTTGTTAATACAAAATGTTCTGCATAAATGCTATTTAGAGGATCTGCTTGACCCCATTCAGCAGTAATGTTTAGTGTGTTGATTATTGTTGTATCAAATGCAGTATTGTTAACTATACTAAAGTTAGTACCAAGCAGGATAATATCATCCGTTTGTTGTACAGAATTTCTAATAAGTTTATTTGCCTTAAGATATAACCAGTTTACTATATCCATTGTTATGGTGTTTCAAGTATATCAATGATAGCCTGAAGAGCCATAAGGAACTTACGCTCAAAATCAAAGCTGCTGCCTTGGTTACCTGACTGATAATTTCCGTTACCTAATCCCATTGTAGTAAGCATTTATAAATCAATATACAAAAAAATTATTCATTTATCCAGTTGGTAATGGAATAAATTGTTTTTATTGGTCTAAACTTTAAATAAACCCCATCACCTTCCCTAGAACCTTCCACATTTGTATTTCCCTCAACAGTTTCTACCATAAAATTATCATTATAAGTTCTATTAACAAATCCTGTATGCCCTACCCTACCAAGCCTTTCATAATATAAAGTAAATACATCACCAGATTGTGCATCACGTCTCCACTTCTGTTTATAATAAACCATATCATTTTTATTATGTGCAGTAGGGGACCATGCGGTAATAGTACTCATAATATTAGCCTGGTCTAAACACCATTTAACAAATGCTGCACACCATGCATATCCTTTACCTAAACCAACACTAGCCAAGTATTTCTCAACATCCCTACCATCATTCTTACCTGTAGCCTCACGAACCCCCACCTCAAGCATATAAGTTTTAGTTACTATATCCCTTTTATCAAGAACGGGCATAACAACAGGCTTTTCATATACAGAATCTGTGTGCTGGTAATTAACAATAGCTTTTACACTGGCTGGTATTTTACCACTTACATTAGCTGGGATACAAGCCAGCAGTAAATAATAAAGTAAACCAATCCCAATAATGGTAAGAAAAGTATTCTGAGCCATGCCGGTATAGAATTAATATCTTTTTTAGAGTGCTGTTTATGATCATGAACCTGTCCATAATAATATCTAAACCATCCACGATGATATAGATTTAACATAAGATTAACCAGGGAAGTACCAACAAACATATAGAACCCGGCTATAATTGCCCCATTAATAAGCCCCGGGGGGAATAATCCTGCAGAAGGCCCCCATACAGCAAGTAATATGTTACTAATACCAATAACCCCGGCAAACAAAAGGGGTACCAACCATATACCCTCCCACATTTGCAACCACTTAATTAACTTCTTCATTATTTCCTCTTTTTATTATTACCCTTACCATTTCTAGCCCTATTACTAAATTGACTTTCCCGGACTAACTTACCACCAGAAGTATGAGACATATCTTTCCCATCCCCATTTCCATATGTCCCGGCCTTCCTATTAGCCTTATTTAACTTAACCCGGTAATTCTTCCTCTCCTCAGAAGAATGATACTCCTTATTATAAGCATTCTTCTTCTCCCTAGCCTCAGGGTTAGAAGCAAAATACTTTGCCGATTTAGATTTACCGGTAGACTTACCAGCCAACTTATTCTTCATACTACTAATATACAAAGAATCAATCTATCTATAGAGAATCCATACTAATATTAAATCCATTTTTATTGTGTTCGTGTTTGTTTGGGGTATCTATAGCAAAAGCCCCGGCCCAAACCAGCTGCAGGGGGTACCCCCCTTGCTCAAGGCAGCTATGTAAAAAATCTTGGCTAGCTGGGTAAAATTTTTCTAGCAGGAGGAAAAAACCATGCTAGCTAGATGGATACCGGTATCACACAAGCTAGATCAGAAGTTCTCTTTATGTCTTACTAAACTAGACGGTCAAGCAAGACAAGAAGTTATCTTTATGTCTTACTAGATACTATTGTCATAAATAAGAGCCCCTTTTTTTATTTGATGAGTATTAAAAGAAAACTCATCAATCAGCTCAATGAGCTGTATCCAACACAGTGCTTGCCTGATAGCAAGTACACGTGGATACAGCAATTTGGTAACCGTGATAACAATAAAGTTATTGCGGTAACCATTTATCAAGCTGAGTTTGAGGAAGGTTTTACAGTTGAGGATCACCTCAACCGTAAGCTTGAATCACTCACACTTGATGAGCTGATTGGTGTGGTTAATCAGTGCTAACAAGCACGAATTGACCCGAAGCCAAGCACATGGCTTTGATACTCAGCAACTTAGGTTGCATGTGCTAAAAAATTAAAGGGGGTGTGTCCAATTATGGATGCACCCATCCTTTTTTTATTTAATTATTTTTTATGAAGAAAATGAAAGATGTTATTATCCTCATTCTAGGAATGGGGATAATATCAGGGCTTATCTATGCCCTTCCGGCAGCTATTGCCGGAGTTGTTACATTTAGTCCCGATGTTTACATCGGGGCTGTAACTAATCCAACATATGCCGTCATTATGACGGTAGTAACCCTAATATCAATTGTTGGGGTTGCATGTTGGATGGAGGAGGACAATGGATAGCATTGTCCTTACTCCACAGAACTGTGGTCGGCTGTCTGTAGAAAAGATGGCCGACCTTTATGTATCCAGAGGATACAGAATTGTATCCAAATCTTTTAACCGCATATGGGTGGTTAAGGATTTGGACCAAAGGGAATACCTAGCTCAGTCTAGAGCTAGGGGTTCATAGATAGAGAGCTATGATGGGAAACAGGAGTAATATCCTGTTTCCCTATTATAGTATTTTTTGCCAGCCCAATGCACAGCAGGTACTGTGGCATACTAGGTTGCTAGGTGCTGTAAAGTTCTCTTTATGTCTTCCAGATTCTACGGCAAGCAAGACGGTGCTGGTTACTATCATCACCTACAAGTCTACCTACCTACCTACAATTGTTTACCTACAATTTCGACGAATCAATAATAATCCTCGACCAACAAAGGTTGATCTTGTCTCCAGGTCGTATTTTGGGATACTTTTTTTCGACGAACAGTTTTCAATAAAGTTATCTTTATGTCTTGCTTAATTCTGTAATTGCCCCACACATAGCAAACACACCCCTTTTTTTATTTGACGGGTAATGTTGCCCGTCATAAATCTCTCTGTCCAATGGAACAGACAATCCAAATGTGCTACGGCCTGAGCACAGTAAAAGTAGCAGGCCGGGTTGTTGCATTGACCTTGAAGACCAAGGTCAACGAATATGCAAAGAAACAAACCTTTGCATATCTTGCCTGGAAACACATCCAGGCAGACAACATGGATCTTATCAGGATTTATCCTGGTAAGAACATTGGGACATTTGTGGTCACAGCCGTGGCCACAGGGTCTGATATGGCCAGACTGCAAGGTCTGGTAAATCAGGTTGCTATTATGCAACTTGAAGCACAGCTGGCATTTCGTAAAGGGGGTGCGATGCCAGAATGGGCTGGATATCGTACCGTGGTAATCGATGATTTACAATTCTAAAATTGGGGAGACACCGTAACAGGTGTTTCCCCTTTTTTTATTTAATCATTAATCTCGAAACAATGGATTTCATAGACTTCCTTAACAGTCTCGAGCCTGAAGAACGGGCAGAGATTACGAGATTATTTGCCGTTATGGACGGTGAATAACTCTATAAAGGGGTGTGCCTAACAGGTGCATCCCCTTTTTTTATTTAATTAATTTAATTCTAGTTTTATGCAAAACAAAGTCATCCTTTCGGTGTCCAAGGACACAAACAATCCGTTTTTCACCGGTACTAACAAGCAAACCGGTGAAAGTTTTCGTATGTATCGTTTCCTCATCAATGGGGACAATGATGCACAGGCCATTGAGCAGTACAAAGCTGACGTGGCTAACTCACCGTATCCATTGCATACGTGCAACAAGACGGGTCTTATTATCCATAGGAGTACCAAGCCATTGTTAGGCACAAACGGTGCTATCTATAGAGATAAGAACGGCAAATGGTGGGTAGACGATGCATATATCCAAGAGCAACTGGATATTGCCAAATTCTATCCAGGTTTGGCAGACAGCATTGCAAAGCAAGTACTCCGTAATGCAGGTTCAACAAGGTCTGTTGGGCAAGGTAGTACGGACGGTGGGAACAATGATGGGGACAATGAAGACTCACAGCTTGACCCATTCAAGCAATAATCTATCGTAAAAGACAGGGCCTAACGGCCTTGTCTTTTTTTCTAATTGCAACATATATATAAGGTATACCTATCGGTATATCTTTTATTATTTTAATTGACCTGTTGGTCAATTAAAACTAGATGCTACAATGTTTTACTATCATACCTTGTCTATCTTACCTACAATGTTGGCCAGGTTTTACAATGTATAACTTACCTACAAAGTTGTCTAATGTTAGACAATGTATGACAAGGTATATATTACCTACAATATTTGTTTAAGTTCTCTTTATGTCTTTTCCCCCCTCATTGCCTGCCCACCCTCCCCTGCAGGCTTTCCCCTTTTTTTATCGGGTGTTTGTTTACACCAAAGTTAAATCATTATTCACAAATTAATTAAATTCAAAATTGCCATGAGAGCAACATTTTCACACAGTTATCCTAAAATCGACAAAAACGGTAATCCTGTCGATGTATTTGTATTCCATGTAACCGGCTCTGACGAGGAGTTGGTAATGTACAAGAAAGTCCAAGGTAGTAACTACCGTCAGGACAAAGATAGTGGTAAACCACTGTTCTTTGATTCAAGATGGGACTCTGATGTAGTAGATCTTATATTTACTCAATCAGGACGAGTTGTACAAGACCGTAGTATGCAACGTAAGGCTAATTCTTTGATTAGAAACAATGAGTTTCTTAGAGATGCAGTAGCCGAACGTATGCTAAATGCTGTAGGTTTTGGGCAGTCTAAGACCAACCGTACTGTAGGAAATCCACAAGAAGGAGCTCCTGCTGATAACGGTGCCGGTATAGACCCATTTAAGCAGTAAGTAGTTGATTATTAGGGAGTTACAAGGAGGCAGACAACCAAGTCTGCCCCCATAACTCCTAACAAACAACAAAATTTTTGTCGTCCATAAAAATTTTTAATATTGCTAATACCTACAAATCATGAAGTATACCTACGAACAACAATTGCTATTAAAATCAATAGATATGTTAATATCTTCTAAGTCTTATGTTCATCCCATACTACAAGATAGGATAGATATATTAATCGATGAGGTTAATTATTATCTATGGTGTCTTACTTATGAAGAAGAGCAGGCAAATTATGATCCGGGACAAGATTATATACCATAATACTATGACAGAGAAAGTTTATTATTATCAAGATGACCGGGGGAATACTTTGTATACCCCCAATGCCGATGTAGCCGTATCAAGGGCAACTTACTATAAAACCCAAGCATATGAATATATACCTAATAGTACATCAGGACAAGTTTGACGAAACTACTCACCACAAAGCATTTGATAGTCTGCAATTAGCACAAGACTATGAAGATCAGCTGAAAGAATCTGAAGAGGCTAAGTGGATTGAGATGAGAAAGTTTAATGTATATACCAATGATGATGTAATTCTTACTCCAAGGAGAGAAGAACAATATTGGGAAAGTATATATGAACAGACTCGAAAACGAATATAAGATTGGCAATATATAACTAACTTTTACTTTTGTGATGCCATAGAATACAATAATAACTGTAATTCTGCCAATCTTATTCTCTTTGCACTAACCCGAAAGGGTGAGCAGTTGAATACTTTAGTTATGTTTAGGATGTCCTCCTAAACCTCTACTTAATAAAGTACAACTGAGTGCAGAGGGGATAAATAAACGATTTTACACACATATTTAACAAATTTATAATGAACAAGTATGAACTAATTCAAATTTTTGACATAGCTCTAGATTATGGATATAAGCTAGCCATTATAGGTTGGTTTCTAATAGAGCTGTATTATTTTCTTTAATTTCCTTTTGCACAACTCACTTCACAAGGGTGAGCAGTTGTATACTTCTCAACGGTATGAATCCGTACAAACTTTAGTTAGTCTCAACAGCTTGAAGGGGTAAAGTATACAACTGAGTGCAGAGTGGTATTTATATACTTAAAGTATTAGCATTTGAACAAGAGTTGAAACATTATACAAATGCAATTAAAAAACTCAATAACTTTCCAAGATGTTGAGGACACCAGTTTCTTTGATGAGATATAGAGCATGGATAAACACTAAACCTTATAAACATAATAGTTTAAGGTGAACAATTAGTTGCCCCAAACAGATACAGTTTTTGCTGTATTGGCTTATCAAAGTTTTAGGTGTAAAACACAGGTGAATCTTACTACCTTAATATTCCTAATGCACCAGTTGTAATAGTAGAGAAACGTAGACCACATACTACCATAGGCGGTATAGTTACCATAAATAGGTTTCTATGGATAGTCGAAAGTGTGGGATTACAACTGAGTGCAAAGGGATTATTCTAAATTCTAGTTATAACTAACGGGTAAAACTTGTACTGATATACAGGTAATCCTATACTAGATAGGTTCTTGATTCCGTGGCTTGGCATCCATTGTTAAAACAAGAGTGCTTTATGAAATCAATTTATTAGTCCTGGAATATGGCGTCTCAAATTGTAGGTTTATGAGTGTAAGTAACCTAAAACCTTCTGATGATACTAAAGTATTAATAAAGAATGTAGCAGTCTATAATGACTGCTACATTCTAATTATTTTACATAGTAATAAATTAAATCAATAAACTCTACCTACAATGAGTCCAGGGTCCTTAATTATTTGGTGCATGTTTATAGCTATTGTATTCTATGCAATTGCCATGATATGTGAGTTTCGTTATCATTACCAGCAAAAGAAAGTATATAAGATTATAAAACTTATATTTTCTTATGGTGCAACACTAATGATTATTATAGTAATTTTAATTGCTTTAAAGCAGGTGTTGGTTGGCTTACTACCTACATTTAACAGTTTGTTTTAGTGGTTATTAATTGTTATCTTAATAAAAAGATAACATGGGCCGCAAGAGAAAAGAGTTAGGACCGAAACCTAATCGTACTAACTGGTTAAAAAGAAATGCAATTAAAAATAATAATGCTGAAGTATTAAAGAGATTATATGCTGAAAGTAATTGAAAACTTTGTCGATAAAAGTTTTGAAGATGCAGTGCTAAACTTAATACCTGTTGAAGGAATTAAAACAGGAACAACTAGAGGTATCATTTTAAGATATGGTTCACGAGATATACTATCTGACAACCATACCTCTTCTGAAATACCGGAGTTGTTTTTAAAATTCAAAGGAATGATACTACATGATGATGTATTGTTAGACTTTGATCAGGTATCTATCAACGTTTATAGACCGAGGCAACACATTGGTTGGCACATTGACCATCCAGGTTGTGGAGATCAAATTACTATTATCAGTCTATGCTCAACCGAAACATTACAGTTAAGGGTAACAAAAGAAATAACTAATCTTTTGTTACCCCAATATTCTTTAATGTATATGTCAGGAGACCATCGTTTTAAATGGCAACACAGATTACATTCTAAAAACTATAGGGTATCTATAGTCTTTAGAAAATGTAATCAATAAATTTTTTAATGTGGGTAACATTGTTATTTCCTATTCTACCTACAAAAGTGTATATTATTTGTAGCAACAGGTTAAATGAATTTACTGTACTTATCAATATGTTTTGTTGTTGGATCCTTCACCACATTTCTATTTATTAGATTGTGGGTAAAAGAGTCTAACAAAAAAATAAAACAACTTGAACAAAGGATCGTTGAGTATGAACAGTATAATAAAAAACTCAAAGATCAGAAGATGCTTCTAATAGAAAAGATAATACAGATCTATAGAAAGCATGAAAAGAACTAATTGTTTTTAGATAAGCCTAGTATTCTTATACTTTGTAAATCTTGTTCTGCTTCCATTATTGCCAGTATTCCCCGGAGTTCTTCATAAGTAAACTCTACAATTATCTCTCCTTCTTCATCTAATGCTTGTATGAATAAACCATCTACGTATACAGTAGGTGGTATCATTTCATTGCCTGTCTGTCTGTTTGCTTCAGAAGGATCATAATGTCCAATTTTAATCATCGTAGGCATAATTATATAGTATAGTTGTTTACTACAAAGGAATCTCCATTAAAATTTACAATAGCATATCCGTGTTTCCAATCGTTTCCTTTTGGCATATACTCTGGATTAAGTTCGCAAAGGCAACCTACAACCCAACAACCGTGAATCTCTTCATTAACATCTCTTGTTTCAAATGAAGATGATCTATGAAAATGACCACAGATAGTATCTGATTTTGTTTTCATATACAATCCTCTTGCTGGGTATATAGTACTACCACCTTTGTATTCATGACCATGTATAATAGATAGCTTTCCTTTTCTTATTATTGTATTGGAATCTATCTTTTGTATACCGTGCTTACCAAATTGTAATAGAGTATCTATTTGAAACTCATCACAATCAATCCATTCAGGTGCTTTAACTTTTAGCCAACGTTCTAATCTGTTCTCGTGATTACCTATCTTGTAATAGATAGCAACACCAGGAAAAGTAGTACGTAGTGCTTCCATAAACCAACGACCTTGCTCTAGTTCAACTTTTATTTTAGGCTTACTAGGATTCTTATCAAAACTTGATAGTCCATAGAAATCTAATATGTCTCCGTTGAGTAGAATGCCATCTACCTTTTCCTCAACACCTTTGTTTATTGCAATCTTTAATGCAGTAGGATCATGATAAGGAAAATGTATATCATTGAGTATTAGTAGTTTCTTTAGGCTTGTTGGTAAATAAAAGAATTCAGCAGATGATTTGTATGATTCAGGGATTTTATCAAATGGATTAAATGCATAAGTCTTTTCTCTTGTAGTTTCTTTCTGTATCTTTCTTGAGTAGTCACCAGATAAACCTGAATGATATCTTAAAAGAGCCCTGCAAGATTCTAAGTCTTTAAATAGAAGGTTATGTTTAGCATAGATCATTCTAGCAATCGTCATTATTGGACGATTGGGATACTTCTTTAGATACTCTTTTGCAATGTCTCCTTTGGTTTTTGTTTCCATTTTTTTCTGTTTGAATGCTGCAAGTATAATAAAAACTATTAACATAGATCATAAAGTATGAAAACACATAACATTGACGTTAGTGAGAAAACAATAAAAGAGATTATAAAAAATTGTTTAAATAATAACCTTCATAATAAAGAAACAATAACAGACATCATTTATCATTTTATAAATACTAGAAGTGATGGTCCTGAAGTTTTCTTATCTGCATATCTCGGTAGCTTTACCAAACCTACGTATAAGGTAGATGATATAGTTTGGATATCACAAAACAATCTATACATTACAGGTTCAGTATGTAAAGAAACATCTAAAAACAAAGGTTGTTATGATGGCTCTAACTATAGGGCAAGAATAGTAACTGTAGATGAGTATAGTAAGTATCAGTATAAAGTAGATGTAAAGTACTGGACGGAAGACAATGAGTTTAAAGAAAAAGACTATTGGATACGAGAAGATTCTATAAAAGATCTAATCGTACCATCTATAAATCATATTAATTTAGGAGATTTGATATAATGAAAGAAAGAGATTTGAGACCTGTATATATGGGAACGTTTGAAATATTTAAAAAGTCCCAACAGGAAGAGTTAAGTAAAATAAGAAGAGAACAAAAAGAAGTAAGAATGTATTTAAAGAAGATCAGGATATATACAGCAATAACATTTGCAATCTTCCTTACTGCTAATCTTCTTAGCTATTTCATAAAATAATTTTTGTTACCCTATAATTTATTGCAAATTTATTTGTAAAGAGATACTAATTTTGATATATGTGGTATCAATTACCAAACGGTAAAACTGTTTGGTTAGACATAGAAGATGCAATAGATCTAACTGATGATGATGTTCAGTTTCTTATTTCTCAGGACTACGGTGAAGTAATACACAATCCTTTTTCTAAATCATCCATAGATAGTAGAAAAAAAATATATGACGTAGATCCTGAAGATGAAGAAGAAGAACACAACGAACTTGAAGATTACAATGATTATTCAACGGATGTAAGCATTGATGATCTTCTTGATTAACCTTAACCATATACTAAGAGAAAGAGGGGGCAATTCCCCTTTTTTATTTTGCAAACAATCACAAAAAAACCAAATAGAAATGAACTATCAGAAAGTTGTTTATTCCGGTAAGTTAGGCGAGTATCAAACCAAACCAAGCAAGTTTGTAGGACGTAGTGTATTTGAACAGGATGCATTTAATGCATATCAGAACTTCCTATATAAACGAGCATTGTTTGGATTGAGTGTTTATTCCGAAGAGGAATTGGCTAGTATGCATTGGGATAAGAAAAAGAGAATTGAAAAGGTTCATCTCCGTGCCCAAAAAGTATTAAATTCTTGGAAGCAGGAGTTAACCTTTAAGTATGTATCAAGTATACTAGTAGATATTTTTTATCATAGTCAGTTTGTTAAAGATTATGCTGAAAAATTTGTTGGTGTCACAGATCCTGAGTACATTAGCCGCACCGAGTTCAAGGACTTAGGTATTAAGAAGGAAGACATAGTAAGTAAATTAATTACTGAACGAATTCTTCCACCTAACTTTTACGAATTAAAAGCATGCTAATGGAACTTAATCAGTTTAACAACGAAGAAATTGTTTTCATGTATATCAGAAACAATGAAACTCTGACTGTAGTAGAAAATATTATTAAAGAAAAGAAGGCTACTGAAACAATTGAGATACTAGACTATGGTATTATCTCAGTGTCTAGGACTTTAACTGACAGTGATGTTCAAGAAATTCTTGATGGTGATTACTACAAGAATCTTGTTAATCTTAATGCTAAGTTAGAACCTATTGCTCAAATGATCGAGGACGTAGATCCTAAGATGTATGAAAGAGTAAAGAAATCTTTAAATCTTATTTTATAATTGCAGGCAAAGTTAAAACTTTGTAATGGTTGTAATCAACCAAAACATATTTGGAAGAAAGAGGGGAAACAAAGATTCTGTAAGGACTGCTGGAGTTGCCAATCTAGTAAGGACAAATTTAAACCAACACAGAAACCTTTGTCCCCTCGTTCTTCTAAAAAAGAAAAACTTGATGCTGCATATTCAGCATTAAGAAAAGTATATCTTAATAATCATCCTATGTGTGAAGCTAGACTACAGGGTTGTAGTTTAGATGCTCATGATATTCATCATAGACTAGGAAGAATTGGAGAGTTATACTTGGATGACAGCGAATTTGTTGCTGTGTGTAGATCTTGTCACACTTTTATTCATAACAATCCTAAGGAAGCTAAAGACCTTGGATTATACCACTAAGATTATGGGAAAGATAAAAGAACTATTAGATAAGTACATAGGTACTACCGTAGATGCAAATGTTTATTTTCCAATAGAAATTGAACCACAGCATGTAAGAATGCTGATGGAGGAAAAAGATCCTGACGTAACAAAAATAAAGTCTATCATTCAACAAGTACAATCACCTAATGGTAATCTTCCTACAGAGGCAATCATTCACGTATATGATACGTATGATATAGATGGAAGTGCTAAGTATATGCAGTACTTAGGTATGATAAAACTAGAAGCTGAAGAATGTTGGCAATACTGGAAAAACCTTGTCGATGAAGAGAGATGATGTTCAAGACCTTGCCTTACGTTGTTTACTATCATTGCCATCTAAACCAATCCGTGCTGGTCTAGACATCAGTATGGGTGTTGGTAAAACCCTTGTTTGTTTAAAATATATTTCAGAAAGAACAACAACAGAACTATTTACAAAAGTTCTCGTAGTTGCACCTAAGAAATCTATATTCAAAGCATGGGAAGATGAAATGAATAAACATGGGTATACAGGAGTAAAAGACCTTGTTGATTTTGTTACATATGTGTCTCTACCTAAGAAAAACCTTGATGACTATAGCATAGTGATACTTGATGAGTGTCATAATCTATTATATAGGCATGATGCTGTTATTAGTAATTACCGGGGTGATATCATTGGTGTTACCGGAACTCCTCCTAAAACTAAAACATCTGAAAAAGGACAAATGGTCAATAAATATTGTCCAATTGTCTTTAATTATTCTACAGATGATGCAGTAAACACTGGTATTCTCAATAACTATGAGATATATGTTCACCTTATTTCTTTAGATACTCGTAATACGTTTTATCAAAAGACTAAAAAAGGTGGATATTATACCTCAGAAAGTAAACATTATGTTTATTGGTGTAATGCTATAGATAATGCTAATCCCGGTAAGGATGTCCAAATGAAACGTATACTCCGAATGAAGGCTATGATGACATATCCTAGTAAGGAAAAATATGCTAAAGATTTACTAGAATACATAGGTGATAAAGTAATTCTTTTTGCTAATACTAAAGAACAAGCTGACAAACTTTGTCAGTATAGTTATTATAGTGGCAATAAGAAATCAGATGATAACCTTGAAAAATTTAAGTCAGGAGAAATAAATAAACTTTCATGTGTCCTACAACTAAATGAAGGTGTAAACATTCCAGATTTAAAGCAAGGTATTATTATGCATGCTTATGGTAATGAACGTAAATCTTCCCAAAGATTAGGTAGAATACTTCGGCTTCAACCAAATGAAACCGGAAAAATTCATATTTTATGTTATGAGAATACCGTTGATGTAGAATGGGTAAAATCTGCAATAGACAGTTTTGATTCAACTAAAATTAAATGGGTTAAGAAATCATGAATGCTGAACCTTTAAAAAGAGAAGAGCAACGTACTGATAATCAGCATAAAGCTCGTATTGTTTTATACAATGATAATGTAAATAGTTTTGATTATGTTATCACATGCCTAGTTGTTTTTTGTAATCATTCAAACATACAGGCTGAACAATGTGCCCAAATAGTGCATACTAAAGGTAAATATGCTATAAAGGAAGGAGAATTTGAAGACCTTTTAGCAATTAATGAAGCTTTACAAATGCATTCTTTGACTAGTGAAATAGAATTTGTATGAGTGATAACTATCCTTTGGGAGCAGATGAAGATCCAAATGCTCCGTGGAATAAGTCTGATAAATTTTGTAAATACTGCGACTATGAGCTAATCCTACAGCTTGCAGAAGAATTATGTTCTGGATCAGATAACTGTGAAGACCTAAACAACATGGTAAGCAAGTTGTTTAATGAGTCAAGTCTTTGTCCTTATTGTGTAGAAGAACAGATTGCCAACTTGAGAGAAGACAATTAATTTAAATTTTATGAGCACAAAACCAACAATGGGTTGGATATGCCCCCAATGCAACATGTCCGTTTCCCCCTATGTAGAAACTTGTATTTGTAAAAACAATCAGCCTAACAATGTAAATCAAATTGTGGCTGATGAAATTAACAGAACCAAAGGCATCCTTAAACTTAAGGGTGTGTATGAAGGTTTGAGTTCTGTTTATAATGCCAAAGCTAGGTCTCGTATCCAAAAACAAATTGGAAATGAAATGACCCGTGTATTAAAACGTTTAGAAATTTTAGAAAGAAAATGAAAAAACTACTTTGGGTATTACCCTTAATCATTCTTGCAAGTTGTAAGAAAGAGAATGAAAAATGTAATTGTGGTGTCATTACACAAGATGGTATTGATATAAGGCCTGATGGTACATCTTGTTATTGGTTAGAAATTCGTAATGAATGTACCGATAATAAGAAACGTTGGTGTTTTGATTATGATATTTGGTTTGATGGTAATCCCGGAGAGGATTTCTGTGTAACAAATGAAACCAAATGGTAATTAAAAAACAGAAGACCAAGACTTTAGTAACTAGAGATAATGGGAGGAGTAGCGATGCTATTTCTCCCAATTTTCTTTATGGATGTCTCGGAGGATGTATGTCAAGTTATTGTTATGTAGGTAGGTATAACAATGATAAACTTTACATCAATGAAAATATAGAAGATATATTAAGATCAATATCTAAATGGGCTGAGAATAAACCTATGCCTAAAGAACCAAATCAGATAGATCCTATTTATTATTGTATTGACATTGGTTGTAGTACAGATGTACCTTTGCATTCAAAACATTACGATTGGCAAAAAGTATTTGATTTTTTCAATGAACATCCAAAATTAAAGTCTACTTTTGCAACTAAATACCCATCTAAATTTGGTGACTATCAACTCTCTAAAGAGAAGCATAGAATAAGAATCAGTTTAATGCCTCAGGTATATGCTAATGTTTTAGAACCAAACACAGATAGTATTGACAAAAGGATTGAACAAATAGAAAGGTTACAGGAAATAATGGAAGTACATATTAACTTTAGTCCGATAATTTATCATCAAGACTGGTTAAAACATTATGATAATTTGTTTAGTAAACTTTCTAACTTTCAATTCAAATCTGAATGTATATTCCTTACCTACAATAAAATACAATTTGCCAGAAACTCAGAGGAGGTAAATAATATTTGTTGGAAACCGGACATTCAGGAAGCTAAAAATTCTGAGTATGCTGCTGATAATATTAGATATGAAAGAAACTTAAAGAGTAAACTGATATCTGACTTTTCAGTATTGTATAGTAATTATTTTTCGTTAAACACAATAAGATACATTTTTTAAAATAAAAACTATGAAAGTATTAGGAAAAAGAATTCTCATTGCAAAGCCTGAGAAAGTACAAAGCCCTGTTGTTTTAAGTCCAGAAGCTGAAGCTGAAATGGAAAAAGAGTTAATGCTAAAATGGAATGCATTAGAAGTTGTCTCTATAGGAGATGAGGTAACAAAGGTAAAAGAAGGAGACCGTGTTTATGTAGGAACAAGCATTCAGCACTGTGAAATAGCAGTAATAAACGAAAACCATTATTTCTTAGTTAATGAAGGTTCTATATTAATTGTTTGGTAATTAGAATTTTATGAACACATTTCAAATCGGAAACACATCAATTAGATATGTAGAAGCTTATCAAAATAATGATATTGTGTGTTGTATTTTAGATCAGGTAGAAATACCTAATAATAAAATCAATGCACCTCTTAATATCAATAAAGATAAGTTTATTCTTGGATCAAAAGTATATTTTCTAAAACAATCTAAAGTTTCAAGAGAAAAGTTTAGATCTTTTTATGAAAATAAAAACATTACTGTTACCAGAGACCCAGATAAGGCTGACTTCATAATAGTTCCTGATAATTTTTTTGGAGTTGAATGTTCTTATTCATCTGCAGTATTAGTTCCGTATGATGATGCCATTAATAAAACCATTAGTTCTAGTATTATACGTAATACATATGCATATGGTCTTGAAAAACTAGTACACCGTCTAAAACTCAGGGCTCTTTCTAACAATAATACTCCAGACTGGGTTTGTATTGGTCAATCCGCTTATCTTCGAAATAAAGATAATTTTAAAGATTATCCTGAGTCTAAACTACTTCTGTCAAGTGTAAGAACAGCTTTACCAATGAATATTTTTGAATTTTATGATAAATATTCTAGTAAACTTATTACAGATAGTTTTATACAAGAACAACTTGGAGAAAGTGTTATTGATGCTCATGCATATGAAAATTTAAAAACAATGTTAAATAGTTACGATGCTTCTAATCATGAGGTAGCATGTTCTATAATGGAACAATCTAATTATGGATCAAGTGTTTTTTATATTATAATGCTGCTTTCTCAATTTGGTAGAGCAATTAAGAAAAACTATTCAGGAGTCACAGGTAAAAAGTTTAGAGCTATGTTGGACTATTGTAATTTTCCATACAGAAGACTTGAAAATTTTACACCAAATGAATTAGTAGCGTTAGCATTTCAATTTAGTGATAACATTGATCAGCAAGCTTATAATATTTTAAATGCTTTTATGAAAGAAGAAGTTCAAAGCAGATTTCAATATATTAATATAAAACATATTGAGTTTTCTGAAGAACATGAAAAGCTTTTAAAGTTTAAGAATCCTATTCCTGATTCATCTTTTCAGGAGCAGGAGTTATAATTTAGGCAACTGCATAAGCTTTGTATGGATAAAGCCTTAGGAACATAGTTCGAGTCTATGATGCAGTTCTTAACCTTTAAATCAAAATAAGATGAAAGTAATATTAGAATTTGATAGCATGGAAGATGCAGAAGAAGCAAAAGATGCTTTGAATGGAACCAAATGGAGAATAGCTATGTGGGAATTAGATAATAAACTTAGAGAGACAACTAAGTATGGAGCTAGTATATATTCCCATATACAAGAAGCAACTGAAGAAGAAATAAGAGTTACTGAAAGAATTCGTGAAATCATTAGAGATATATTAATGGAAAATGAATTAAAATTAGATTAATGAAAAATAGAATACAAATAGACGGAGTATGGTACGTTAAAGAAGAAATTAAGGACGAAAAACCTTCATATATTATTCATTTAAACAGTAATAATGTTAGTTCATTTCAAGGTTTTAATTTTGAATCAGATCTATATGCTTGGGAAGCAATAAGATATCTGCATGCAGATGGAAAACCTTTTGACCATATAGATATTAAGTTTACAGATAAAAGGGTTAAACCATTTCGGGAAGAGATTTGGGATCATACTAATTGGATGAGAGCAATATTAGATAACGAACTGATATCTTTAGAAGAACTGCGTAAATCAGTTTGTTCTCGCGGAGAGACAGAGTTTATAGCATTTCTTAAATACTTAAGATACCAAAAGTGGATATAAATAATCATACGTATACTGGTGAAAATCCTTTTGGATCATTACCCAGAGAAAAAGCTTTGGAACTATATGAAAAGTTCCAAAGCAAGAGTAGTAAGATCAATGATTACTCTGTAATCTATATACCTACAGCATTAGAACATGCTAAGAGGTGTGTAGATGAGATACTAACTGAAGTAAAAGAGTTTGCAGACCCAGAGATTGTATTACTACGTGTTATCTATTGGGAAAAGGTTAAGGAAGAATTAGATAAATTATGACAGGCACATTATTTAAATCAAAAGATAAATGGATTGTTATACATGGTTCTGATCCTGATTTTTCAGAAGTATGGCCAATAGAATTACCTTTACATCCTGAGGATGTTAAGTCTATTCAGGATCAGGAACTAATTTTTGATAATATAGAATCAAGAATAGCTGCTTTTTCTAAAGTAGAATTTAATGTTGTAGAAGAATGTCCTCATTATAGTGGTGATCACATAGATAAGGATTGTTCTTGTAAGTCCGGATTTATTAAATATGCAAAACTAAAACAATGAAAAAGTTATTATTATTATCTGCGTTACTTATAAGTATTTTCGGATACTCACAACACTTTACATCTGATTCTAGAGCATTTGTAAAAGTAAAAACTAAAAGAAATAGTGATATAAAACTCAAGGTCAAGGAAATCATACGTGATAGAGATGAACTTTGTTTAGCTGATCACATTCTAATGGTTAGTTCAGAGACTAAATTTGATATAGATCTTACTCTATTAGAAGCAAACAATGAGTTTAGAAAGTATTCCGGTAATGATAATGGTATTTCTTGTGGTGTTACGTACTTTACATTTAGTAATCCTAAGATCTTGTTTTTGAACTATGGTGAATGGGGAATTCTTTACTTCTTAAATGATTAAATATGAACTACTGGAAAACATTATTATCACCGTTTAAACCTTTTAAACTTAAGTTTTATTGCGGTAAAGTTGCAATAGGTACTCCCTATTTCTTTCCTAGGAAATTAGTAAAGGTATCTAAAGAAGAAGCTACTAATAAAGCGTTTGTAAAATATATTGAGTTAAAAGAAAAAGGAAAGCATATACCTTTTGATATTCTATATGAAGAAGAGTCAGAAAGAATGATCTTTGTTCCCAAAACATTTGGATTTGACTTTGTTGGATTAGGATGGAAAACTAAATGGGGAGATGGAGATTATAGATTTGAATGGGAACCTTTAATGTCTTTTGTGTTTTATAAGTGGCAGTTTGTTATTCAGATTGTTGCTCCTCATCAAGATCGTTACTGGGAATGCTGGTTGTACTATGAAAGAAATACTGATAAAACTAAATCAGTTGCTGAAAGAATAGCACAAGCAAGAGAAGGATTTCCTTGTAAATGGAAAGTTTATAAAAAAGATAATAAAGAAACTATAGATTATTGGAACTTAATACTTAAAAAGAAATGGCTAAAATGATAGACCCACCTAGTGGATGGAGGTACGGATTTCCTAAAGAGATACCTACAGATGTAATAGATACAAAAAAGTGGCTTGTAGAAAATGGATACCCACAAGAAGAGATAGACCGTTATGGTAAATATTTTTCTTGTAGATATTGGATAACAAATGATGAATCATGAAACAAACAATTTTTGAACAAGCACTAAAACCATTTGGAATAAGATGAAAAGAGTAATTGCAAAAATGTTCACTTCTTATGATAGCCGAAGTGATGAATATACCAACACGCTGATACAATATCTGCAAGAACAAAAATCATTTTCAATTTTTGGAATTACCTTATTCAATTATTGGAAAACAATAGACAAGGAGGAAGTGCCAACCTATGCGTGGATTCAGCGGAATACGCTTGGATTTACTGATTGGAAATCTAAATGGTTTGAAATTGAAAATGTATTATGGACACAAATAAAATAAGCAATGAGAAAAAACATTGACATACCAGACGAAATACTGCAAGACTTAAAAATACTTGCTGTAAAGGAGAATAAAGACCTTAAAAACTTCATTCAAGACCATTTGATTTTACTTGTGCGTGGGGATAAAAAAGAACAAAAAACTTCCACAAATATCAAATCGAAGCAGTCACGTAGCAATGGGGCATAACGTTTTGCGTATATACGCAGTGCTAACGAGAATTTAATTTGAAATACAAAACTTGAAATTATGAAAAAAACTTTGATTGAAAAACTAAAGGCATTGCGTATATACGCTGTTATGTGCCGTTTTTTTGACTTCCAAATACATTTTGCAAGCATTTACCTTAATAGAGAAACTGCTGTTGGTTTTCAAATACTAACTTTTGAAAACTGTGATAATGACAGAAGTTTGCTTGCAATAATGTATGATGTGTTTGGAGCAAGATTGTTTGTAAATGTGTTATGGTTTCAATTTAGGTTTGATGTCTAAAATGGCACATAACGTTTGGCAGCTAACCGTAGTTGCGTATTATTAACACTAAATAAAATTGAAATGACAAGTTTAGAACTACTAAAAGAGATTGAAGCATGGTTATGTTTTAATATCGAACCTTCAAAAGAAGAAACAGCAAAATTGAGGAAATCTATTAATGAGCACGTATCTGAGCAATTACGGTTAGGTGCTGTTATAGAATCGTTGCCCGAACATGAATGTAAATATTGTGGGGCAATGACTACTCAACCAGACGAAGAATGTTATAGAGCACCTGATAATTCGGGCAATGTTCTATAACGGTTGGGTATATGTGAAGTACCTAATGACGAACTTTAATAATAGTAGAAACTTTATGAGGTATTTCACATATACCTTGTTATAAATATGTAAAAATTATGGAAGAGATATTAAAATT
>Ga0172376_10000325_pt1 | contig 62154 bp, 37 predicted proteins | sample Lak35m_FD_121114 | JGI IMG/M metagenome (GOLD analysis project Ga0172376, IMG submission 121114) | Freshwater microbial communities from Kabuno Bay, South-Kivu, Congo - kab_092012_35m | ecosystem: Environmental > Aquatic > Freshwater > Lake | place: Democratic Republic of the Congo: South-Kivu... | reverse complement strand
CACAACGCTGGGCGCTGCGACGGACTTGCAGAACGAAGCGCTGCGGCGGCTTGTTGTGAATGCGGTCTTTTGGGGGCTCGATCTGGAGGTGCCGGCGAAGGCCGATGTGACTTACGTCGATCCCTTCAAGCCGTCGCCGTATGGCTTCAAGGGGTTTCGCAAAGGTGTGAAGCCGAGCGATCTTGGTCTGGGCAAGACCGGCGAACCGACGGCGGCAGCACCGGCACCGAAAGCCGAGCCAAAGCAGGAACCAAAGCAGGAGCAAGCGAAGAAGGAAGACTCGAAGAAGACGGATAGCAAGAAGGGCAAAGGCGACGACAAGCAGCCGGCTCTTTCGTTGAGCACCGCTCCGAAGGGCGCGCGATCGAAGCTGCCCCCGAGCGAGAAGCCGATCAACTTCAATCAGCGTGAACGCATCGCGTTTGTCGGCGGTTCGCTGGCCGAGCGGTTCAATCTCTTTGGTCATTTCGAAGCGAAGCTGCATCAGCAGTTCAAAGATCGCGAACTGGTCGTTCGCAACTTCGCGCGACCGGCAGATGAAGTCGCGAATCGGCAGCGGCCCGGTGACTACACAAGGCTGGATGATCCGCTGACGGCGTTTGCTCCCGACACGTTTTTCTGCTTCTTCGGCTTCAACGAATCTTTCGCCGGCCCTGCTGGCGTCGAGCAGTTCAAGGCGGACTATTTGAAGTATCTCGACGAGATGGCAAAGCGTTACCCGCGCGGCGAAGACGGTGGCGCTCCGCGGTTTGTGTTGGTGACACCGGCGGCGTTTGAGCGACCGGCAGCTTCAATTCCCGTCGCCTCCCTTCCTGTAGGGGCGAGGGGAGAAAGAGGTGACGCTGCGGCATTCTCGCCGCTGTCGGAAGAATTACTCCCCTCGGGCGAGAGAGAGAATGCACATCTCAAGCTCTACGCGGCAGCCGTCGCGGAGGTCGGCAAGCAACGGAATCTCGCGGTGCTCGACCTTTTCCGGGCGACAAACGAGAAGTTCAACGAGCAGCCCGGTTTGCAATTCACGATCAATGGTGCTCATCAGAACGACGCGGGCGATGAACTTGTCGCGACTGAGATCATGCTGGAGATGATTGGCATTCCGATGATTCGGCGTCCGGAAGGACTCTTCCCAGCTTCGCCCGAATTGGTCTCTGCCGTGAATGAAAAGAGCTGGGTCCACTTGCAGGACTACCGGATGCTCAATGGTTGGTACGTCTATGGCGGACGCCGCACCTGGGACACCGAAACATTCCCGCGCGAGTACCTCAAGATCCGCCGTATGGCCGATGTGCGCGATCGCCGCATCTGGGACATCGCTCAAGGCAAAGCGGTCCCCTCGACGCCGGATGACGCAGAGACCGGCGAACTCATCGTGCCGAATACGCGGTTCGGTCTTGTGCAGAAGTCAGAAGCGGAGGCGCCGCGCATCCTTGTTCCTGAAGAGGCCATTAAGACTTTCACCGTGCCGGATGGCTTCGAGGTCAAGCTGTTTGCGAGCGAACGCGAGTTCCCGCAACTCGCGAAGCCGTGCCAGTTGAGCTTCGACAACAAAGGCCGCTTGTGGGCTGCGTACATGCCGACTTACCCGCAATGGCTGCCGGGTGATGGGCGTCCGAACGATCGGCTGTTGATCTTTGAAGACACCGACAACGACGGTCGAGCGGACGTCTGCAAGCCGTTCTATGACAAGTTGCATTGCCCGACTGGCTTCGAGTTTTTTGCTGGCGGTGTGCTCGTCGTCGATCAACCGCGACTCATTTGGTTGAAGGACACCAATGGCGATGACAAAGCCGACGTCGTCGTGCATCTGCTCGATGGTTGGGCGACCGACGACACGCATCACACGATCGGCGCGTTCGAGTCCTCGCACTCGGGCATTCTGCACATGATGGAGGGCGTCGCGATGAGCACGACCGTGGAAACTCCGTGGGGCCCATTCCGCAACCTCGGTTCGTCGGGCGTTTATCGGCTCGACCCGCGCACGCTGAAGATCACTCACTTCAATACTCCCGGTTACGGCAATCCTTGGTGCTATGTCTTCAATGCTTGGGGGCAAGGCTTTTGCGGAGACGGCACGGGCGGGACTCAGCATTGGGACTCGCCGCTCAGCGGGGCTCAGTTCCGAGGTCGTCGAGGACTCAATCCCGTCTTCAACAACGAAGGCATGCGTCCGGTTGTCGGCACCGAGTTTCTTTCCTCGCGACAGTTCCCGGACGAGGTGCAACGTCAGTTCATCTATGCCTGCGTCATCAACATGAATGGCCTGACGCGGTTCACGGTCAGTGATGACGGCGCGGGCTTCAAAGGAGCGCGGCTGAAAAAGACCCATGCCGACGGCAAGCAGGTGCCTGACGATTTCCTCACAAGCACCGACAAGCACTTTCGCCCCGTCGATCCGCAGATCGGTCCTGACGGAGCTTTGTGGTTTGGGGACTGGGCCAATCCGTTGATCGGCCACATGCAGTATTCGCAACGCGACCCGAACCGCGATCACAAGCACGGTCGCATCTATCGCATGGCCTACACGAAAAAGCCGCTGCTGAAGCCGGTCACTCAGCACGGCAAGACGGTGGCGGAGTTGCTGGATCAACTCGCAACGGAACCCGAGCCGCGCACCCGAGCGCGCGTCCGCAATGAACTGCATGCTCGACCAAAGGCTGAAGTGCTGGCCGCGCTCGATAACTGGCTCGAAACGGTCGAAGCTCGGCGCGCGACTCGTGGTCCGGCTGAGACCGATCGGCTGATCGTCGAAGCGTTGTGGTTGCAGCAGTCTTATCACGCCCTCAAGGGCGAACTGCTGCAGAGGGCTGCGAAGTTGGCAACTCCTGAAGCGCGTGCGGCCATCATCCGCGTGGTGGCGGACGAGTACGAGTTTCTGAAGCTCCAACCCGGTCAATCTAATGACCAGTTCTTGGAGGCCATCACGACTCGCGTGTTGGACGAAATGCTGGCGGTCGCAGTCATTGACGAGCATCCGCGCGTGCGCTTGGAAGCCGTCCGCGCCCTCAGTTTCATTCCGCGCCTTGAGTCGATCGAGATCGCGCATCGCGCGGCCAGCAAGCCGATGGATTACTGGGTGAGCTACACGTTGGCGCACACGATCGGTGCGTTGCAGACGGTTTGGGAACCGGCACTCAAGAGCGGTGAATTGGCGAAGTTGAGCCCTGCTGCTGCGAAGTACGTCGCGGATTACGGAGTCGCTTCAGCACCGGGAGCGAAGGCTCAAAAGTCGCTCGACACGCTCTTGTCGCAGAAGGCGAAAGCTCAAGACAAAGACAAAGCGATGACCGAGTTCCTCGCGCTGAAGGGCAATGCTGATACGGGCAAAGCCGTCTTTCGTCGCACTTGCGTGAACTGCCATCGCGTCTTTGATGAAGGCTTTGAATACGGCCCCGACATGAAGGGTGTCGCGACGCGATTGAAGGCGCATGAACTCGTTGAGTCGATCTTCGACCCTAATAAGAAAGTCGATCCGAAGTACCAAGCGACGGTCATCATCACCGATGACGGCAAAGTGTATTCCGGCTTAGTCGCGAAAGAGGACGCTAAGACCGTCAGCCTCAAAGTCGCGACTGTCGGCAAGCCGGTACAAACACTCGACATCGAAAAAAGCACGATCGAAGAACGCCAAACGTTGAAGCAAAGCAGCATGCCCGAAGCCCTCGCCAACAGCCTCTCGCCGCTCGACTTCTTGGACCTGATCGAGTTCCTGAAGACGTTGAAGTGATCGCCTGGCACACGACGCGGCCATGTGAATAACGAGCTATTAACGACGGGCGCCATGATCTCCCCAACACTTTGGCCTGGGGATCATTGGCGCTCGGGGACTCGTTGTGGTCCCGCTTCGAAGTAGCGTTGGGCATAGTCAGCCAGCGCATCTGCTAAGACGGATGCGGTACGCGGCCGGGCTGACGCGGCCGTGTAGTCGCCACCGAATTCCAACTGCATCGCATCGATGCCGAAGGCGGTGTGACTACCGTAGGTCTGTACGATGTAACCGCCTCGAAAACTCGAACGTTCAGGATCAGCCAGCGTCTCGGGATCCACTTTCCAACCACGAGCCTTCAAGAGTCCGAATAAACTCTGCTCGCTGTGCAGTGCGGCAATTCCAAATCGCTCGCGCAGCAAGCTGGTTGTCTTGCCATCGTGAGTCCCTCGAAAGACCGTATCGCGCGCGACGGACTGACCATGTAAGTCGAGCAACAAGCCTGTGCCGAACTGTTTCTGCACGTCACGGCAGGCCGTGGCCAGCGCCGTGTGATAGCGGTCGTGCAATGGTTTGGCGTCGGGGTCGTCATAGGCAATATGAGCAGGCCGATTCATGTCGACGTACTTGCGATGTGCTCGCGACACCACCAGATGCGGGCTCTTCCAAAAGCGTCGCTCGATCGCTTCGACCAACTGCTGCGCGAGCTTATCCGTGTTGATATCACGCAACGTCACCACTCCTGCGCCTCCCGTCGGTCGATCTCCGACGACCCGCGCATCAACGTGTGGAACATCGAAATGACCACCGTGAGGGGCCGAAACAATCAGTGGCAAATGGCCTGTCCGCACACGGACGAAGTTACTTCCCTGCGGCGCGCGAGTTTCTTCTGGATCGACCATCAATGGGCCTCGACCACCAATACCGCCGATGTCGATGTCGGCCGCCATGGGGACCAGATACTGCTGCTCGGAATGTTGCGCAAGCGGTGTCGCTATCGAACCGGCGTCCTGCTGCTGAGCTTGCTGGTACTTGCTGAAATCTGCGGGCGAGTAAGTCGTCGTACCGAGTCGCCACTGCGAGACGTCGTACAAGTTGCGTGCGCCGAACCATCTCACGTGGGCGCCCAGACTCAATTCAGGCCGATGCAGTTTGCCCAGCGTTTCACCACCCAAGGTGCAGTTGCCTAGAAACAACGACTGACCGGTCACCACGAAATGAAATCCAGAGAACTCACAATGTTCCGCCGTCACGATCGAGTTCTCATAGAAACGGACATAAGGGTTCGTCGCACTTTTGTGCCGAGTCAATGACACATGATCGAGTTCGAGCGTGCAGAACTCGGACTTCTGCCGATCGCCATGCACACTGATGGACTGCGCAGCGGATGATTCGATCGACGCGAAGCCCAGACGATGCTGACCGCCATTGAGCACGAAGACATCGAATCCGATGCAGTCTCTGATCGTCACGTTCTTCGAATCGCTGTGACTGTCGTTGGTGTGACAAAAGCCGGTCGCATTTCCGACCGACCTCAAACCGTCGACACGAATCCGACAGTCGTCATGAGCACTGATGCCGTCATCACCGCACTCCATCGCAGACACATTCTGAAAGAGCACATCGCGACACTTGCCATGAATGTTGAAGCCGTCGTTGTAGACGTGAGTCGTGTTCAAATTGCGGATCTCCAGATGGCTGCAATTTCCACTGACTTGCACGCCGCTGGATCGCAACGGTGCTTCGATTTGAAGGTCTGACAACGGCACTTGAGGATCGACGCGGATATAAAACGCAGACTCAGCTTTGAGATAAGTCCACTCGCCCGGCTTCAAGTCTGCGACGGCTTTCAGCGGTTGGCTCGGGCCTTTCGAGCAACGCTGCATCCGATTGATGCGACCATTCATGCGGAAGAACCAACGATCCACAATCGCGTCATTGGCAACCAAAAGCTTCGAGGTGCGATACAAACCAGGCTCTGGCTGATCCCATTGAGTCAGGTCAACCGGTTCGAGTCCCGTGACTGTCGCGCCATGGCCATCGAGCACAATCGGGCGTCCCATGTCACCCTGTCGATTATGAAAGACAACCGATTCACGATAAGGCATCTCCAGCTTCGTAAGATGCACGATGTCTCCAGGACCAGCCAACTTGATCGCGCGCTGAATGGTTCGAACCGGCCCATTCGCCATAGTCACTTCAGCCACTTCACCGGAGCGAGCATCGTCGCCTTGCACGGGATGCACATGAATGTCTCGCGAGAATGCAAGGCTGCCAAAGAACCAAACGACGGCGGCGGTCAGTCTCGTCACACTGCGGATCGGTTTCACAATCAGTTCCTCTGCAGAAGGCTGCTGACAAGTGTCATTTAATCTCACCAACAAGTCGTTGAAGGCAGCAGGCTGTCGCTCGTGAGTCCCAGCAAGTCACGTGGGCCACTGAGTGACATGGCTGGCAGAGTTGGTTTGCTGTTCGCTCCGAAATCGACTGATGCGATTGCCAGAAGCATGCCGACAGGCTTTCATGTTCGCAGCAACTTTCCCACCCGCCAGAACCTCCCGCCTCAGTCCAGCCTTCGAACGCTCACGCATCAGGAGACTCACTATGTACGAGCCCCGCTATCAATTGACGCGACGTGGCCTGCTGCAGGCATCGACGGCAGGCGTTTGGGCGTCGGGAATTCTGGCCGGATCCCAACGCATCGCGACAGCAAGTCCCGGAACAGGCCGTGCAAAGTCCGTTTTGTTTGTCCTGACAAGTGGTGGTTTAAGCCAATTGGATTCGCTGGATCCCAAGCCCGATGCCCCACCAGAGATTCGCGGTGAGTTCTCGACAATCAACACCACCATTCCGGGAGTCGCGATCTGCGAACATCTGCCACTGCTCGCACAACAAGCTCAGCGTTGGTCGATTCTAAGATCGATGGCGCATCACGAGCACAATCATCTGCTCGCCACGCATGTCGCGTTGACAGGCCGACCAACACCGATCCCGCGCGGAGCCAGTGATCTGGATCGGGTTCAATCACGAACCGACTTCCCCAACATCGCTGCGGCGCTTGACTACATCCGACCGCGCCGTGATGGCATACCGACCGGTGTTTCATTGCCAAACTATTACATCGAAGGCCCGCTCACGTGGCCGGGGCAATACTCCGGATTCCTCGGCGCAAAGCACGATCCGTGGCAGATCAACCAAGACCCCAATGACCCCAACTTCAAGGTCGATGCACTGTCGCTGCAATCCGGCATGACTCTGCAACGATTGCAAACGCGACGAGGGTTGCTGGAGCAAATCAATCGCCCGCCATTGCTCGACACCGATCGAACTTCGGGGTCGTTCGTCGAACAACAAGACGTCGCGTTCTCGTTGTTAACTTCGGCCAAGGTCACATCGGCATTCCGGATCGACCAAGAGTCGGCAGAGACTCGTGATCGGTATGGCCGCAACAAGTTCGGCCAGTCGTTGTTACTGGCAAGGCGACTGATCGAAGCTGGAGTCCCGGTGGTGCAAGCGGCCATGGGCATCGTGCAAACGTGGGACACTCATGTTGATAACTGGGGAGGTCTGAAGAATCGTTTGCTGCCGCAACTTGATCGTGGCCTTGCGGCGTTGCTGGATGATCTGTCGGAGTCGGGCTTACTCGAGCAAACGATGGTCATCGTAATGGGTGAATTCGGACGCACTCCGAAAGTCTCGACGTTGCCGGGGCAGTCAGTCCCCGGTCGTGATCATTGGGCGTCGGTGTATTCCATTTTGGCTGCGGGAGCAGGAGTGCGAGGCGGACAAGTGATTGGTCAATCCGACACGATTGCGGCCTATCCCATCTCCCGAAGTTGGTCGCCCGCTGACTTGCTCTCAACGGCGTTCAATGCCTTGGGAGTGGACGACGATGCCTTTCTCTATGACCCACTCGGCCGGGCCAGCCCACTGCGAAATGGCGCGGTGATCGAACCTCTTTATTCAGGAGTTGCGACCTAGTGACCACTGTGCCACGAGTGGCATTGGTGTCTGGCAACTCTGGCAGATGCCAACTCGACTCCGAGTTTCTGATACGAATCGCAGAAAACAGTCGCGCTCAATGTGAGTCGCCAGCGCTAGCTGCGGGCCTTGGTTTTCTCGCCCGACGCTCACATCAGAGCGCAGGCATTCGCTCCGATCAGGAATGATGTCAGTACGTCAAAGTCATTGGCAACGAGTACACTGGGGCTCTTTCGCGATCCCCCTCGGCTGAGTGGAGTTAATCGATGAGCAATTTCAAGAACGCGACTTGGTGGTCGCTCGTGTTGTCTTGTGGCCTGAGTTGCACGATCGCGCGCGCCGAAGAGTGGTCTCAGTTTCGCGGACCGAATGCGACGGGTGTTTCGACCTCCACACGCAAGTTGCCGAGCGAATTCTCGGGCACAGACAAAGTACGTTGGGCCCATGACCTTGGTGATGGCATCGCGTCACCGATCGTTTCGCAGGGACGAGTCTTCACCGTCGCGATGTCCGGAGCAGAGACGTTCGCGGTCCATGCCTTCGATGCCACTTCCGGCAGCGCACTTTGGAAGACGGAACTCGCGACTGGAAAACTGCCGCGCATCACTCCACCGAATAGTCATGCGTCTTCGACTCCGACAGCCGATAGCAAGCATGTGTACTGCTACTTCTCGACAATCGGCCTGCTGGCGTTTGATGTCTCGACGGGGCACGAAGTTTGGCGCTGCCCGCTGCCAAAACCGGCATACCTCATGGACTGGGGCGCGGCGGCGTCTCCGATCGTGCTGGGAAATCTCGTCATCTTGAATCAGGACGACGACCTCAATCCGTACTTGCTCGCAGTCGATGCCTCATCGGGCAAGGTCCGGTGGAAGACACCGCGCTCAGAAATGCTCGCGGGTTACGCGGTCCCCGTGGTCTGTACGGCGAACGGTCGCACGGACCTAGTTGTTGCCGGCAGCGGGTTGCTGAAAGGCTATGACCCTGCCACAGGCAAGGAATTATGGAGTTGCCGATCGCTCTTACGAACGATCATGACTTCGCCTGTGGTGCGCGGCGACACGATCTATGTGTCATTGCAAAGCTACGGCGATGAGAAGCGGACGCTCAAGTTCGCGCTGCTCGAATGGCTGGATACCAATCAAGACGGCAAGCTCGCTCGAACTGAAGTGCCGCCCGAGTTTCATGAACGCTTCGATGTCTCAGACAAGAACGGCGACAAGATCATCGACGAGCAAGAGATCGACTTCGCGTTTCAGTCGCCGGTCAATCAAGCGGCAGGCGGCAACACCATCCAAGCCGTTCGCGGAGGTGGCTCGGGCGACATTACGAAATCGCACATGCTCTGGAACATCAGCAATCGCTCGCCATCAAATCTGAGTTCACCGCTCGTCGTCGGCGAGAATCTTTATGTCGTGAAGAAGGGTGGCTTATCGAGTTGCTTCAGCGCGGCCAGCGGCCAATCGAATTGGGAGCTGAAGCGTCTGGGCAATCTCGGCGAGTACTTCGCTTCGCCCGTAGCCGGGGATGGCAAAGTCTATATCACGGGAGACAACGGCTTTGTGGTCGTCGTCGAGCAAGGCAAGGAATTGAAAGTGCTCGCCCGCAATGACCTCGGTGGGATAACCGTCGCAAGCCCCGCGATTGCCGACGGTCGCCTTTACTTTCGCACACGCGAAAAGTTGCTGTGCATTGCGGAGTGACTCATCCCTTCATCACGAGCCAGAGCAAGTACATCGGCCGTTGCGATGGATCCGTCGGCGATCTCCTGTCACCAAACCGCCCTTGAGGGTGAAGAGTTCAACGTGCTTTCGCAGTCCATCCGGTGGGGTCTCACGGCTCGCATCCTTGGCGGAGTCCTCGCACTGCTCCTGATCGCTTCGCGAGCTTGTGCTGGCGCGATGTTGCTGCACATCGGGTCGACTCAGCCACGTGTGGCGCAACGCGGCACGACGGTCGATGTCGTCATTCAAGGCATGTCACTGAAGACCGCACAAGAAGTGGTCTTCTTCAAGCCGGGTATCAAAGCGACAAAGATTGCAGCCCTGCCAGATCTCGCTCAGCCGATCAACCTCGCACACGGAGGTCGCATCGCCGAGCAAATTCGATGTCAGTTCGAGATCGCGCCGGACTGCGTGCTCGGCGAGCACCCGTTCCGAATCCGCACGGCGAACGAGATCACATCCCTCGGCACGTTTCAGGTCTCGCCCTTCCCCGTCATCGACGAAAAGGAAGCGGGTTACAACACCAATGACACTCTCGCGACAGCGCTTGCCGTGACTCCCAATGTCACAGTGCGCGGCAAGATGGGACCGAGTGCTCGTGGCGATGTTGATCTCTTCAAGGTCGCCGTCACGGCAGGGCAAAGATTATCGGTCGAAGTGGATTCGGTGCGCATCGCCGACGTTCATTACGGCGGATCGGAGTACGACCTCGCGTTGCGGATCCTTGATGAAGACGGCAAGGAACTGGCAGCGAACGATGACAATGCGCTGCATCTGCAAGATCCAGTTGCTGCGGTGAAGGTCCCGCGCGAGGGCTTCGCGTTTGTCGAAGTACGGCGGTCGCTCTTCGTCCCGAGCGATAAAGACTACTCGGTGCATATCGGCACCAATCACCGACCATGCGTGGGCTACCCGTTGGGGGGACAAGCCGGAGCAAAGCTCGACATCGAACTGCTGGGTGATCCGCTTGGTACCACCCAAGAAACGCTGACGGTGCCCAGTGACACTGGTTCGTTCGATTACTTCGGCGACGCGCCCTCGGCAATCACCTTGCGATCGAGCCAGTTTCCGAATGTCCTCGAAGATGCGGCGGTCGCTGTGACAACAGTCGAACGTTGGCCCGCTGCGCTGAACGGTCGCCTTGAACGGCGCGACGACACCGATGCGTTCCGCGTCTCGGTGAAAAAGAGCGATCGGCTGCGTGTCCGAGTCTTCGCAGCCTCACTCGGGTCGTCGATTGATCCGAAGTTGCGCATCCGACCGTTGAATCCCATGTCCGAGGCCGGGCCGATCGAACTCGAAATGGACGACTGTCGGTTGCCGGATCGAGACGTCTTTGGCACCTCGTTCCGCAGCGGAGGCGGCTTGAAGGACATCCTCGATCCGTCTGTCATTTGGGAACCGAAACAAGACGGCGATTACCTCATCGAAATCGAAGATACCAGCGGCTCAAGTGGACCGCAGGCAGTCTATCGCATCGAAGTCGACGCAGCGCCGATGTCCGTGCATACGCTGCTCGCTAGCACCGCATTCGACTGGGAAGAGTGCGTGCGCACGAGCGGTCTGGTCGCTCCGCAAGGCAATCGTTGGACGGTGAGTCTGAGCCTACCCCAAGGTCAAGGCAGCACATATCGCGGCGAGTTAGATCTCATTGCGCACGGCTTACCCGAGGGTGTGCAGATGCTGGCGCGGCGAGTCCCCGCAGGTCGCACCATGTGGCCGATGCAGTTCATCGCGTCCTCAAACGCGAAGCCGAGTAGCTCGTTAATCACGATTGAAGCGCGGCCGGTTGAGACCGTCACGAACTGGGAGAGCCGGTCGTCTCAAGCAGTGCCGTTTATCAATCACTCAGGCGGTGACGCATGGCGCACTGTGAGACTCGATCGATTCGTCTGCTCGGTGACGGAAGCGGCTCCGTTCTCGGTCGAGTTGCCTCCGCCGCCAGCAGCACTCGTACGCGGCGGCGAACTCGCGATTCCCTTCAAAATCATCCGCCGACCAGGCTTCCACGAGCCCGTCGAGTTTCAATGCGATTGGGTCTCGCCCGGAGTGGGCGTGCAACCCGCAGCAGTGATCGCTGCCGGGGAAAGTGAGGCGGTATTCCGGATTACAGGAGACGCCAACGCGCCCCTCGGGAAATGCCCGTTCGTGATCAGTGCGAGCACGACACGTGACGATCTCGATGCCTATCTCGGTACCGGGCGCATCCGCGTCTCGTCCGAAATCGTCGATCTGACGATTGCTGAACCGTTTGTGGAACTCGCCAGTCAGCCCGAAGCAATTCGACGTGGCTCCCAAAAGAAGTTCGTTTGGACGGTACAGCACAAGAGCCCCTTCGCAGGCGCGGCGGCAGTGCGGTTGATCGGATTGCCCAAGGGAGTAACCGTCGTCGATCCGCAGCCGATGCTGACGCGCGACAGCAAAGAGATCGTCTTTGAACTCGACGCAACGAACGAAGCACTGCTCGGCAGCGTGCGTGGAATTGCCTGCGAAATCGTGGTGAAGGTCGCCGGTCAGGAGATTCGGCAACGGACCGGCAACGGCACTCTGCGGATTGACCCACTGATTGATGCGAAGTAGCTCACGAGTACGGTTCCGATGCGAGCGGAAGTCGGTAGCCTGTCGGTCGATCGCTGGCATCTTGGAAGTGCCGATTCAACTTCATTGAGACACATCATGGAAAAGCTGCTGCAAGACTTAGACGACGCCCTCAAAGCTGGACAGTCGGTCGCATATACGTCGCTCGTCGAGACGCGCGGCTCAACACCGCAGAAGGCTGGCGCGGCGATGTTGGTTTTTCCGGATGGCTCGCAAGCCGGGACGCTCGGCGGCGGTTGTGTTGAGGCCGAAGTCAAACGTCGCGCCCTGCGGTTGTTGGATGCGGGCGGGCCAGAGCTTCTGACGTTTCAGCTTGATAGCGATTACGGATGGGACGACGGACTGATCTGCGGTGGTCGCATGAAGATGCTCGTCGATCCGCTGCGCCCCGGAAGTGACGTCTCGTACTACGACACCTATCGCCGCCTCTGCCATCAAGGACTCGGTTGTACGGAAGCAGTGGTGTTTGACGCCGATAAGGCTGGCGGAGGACGAGAGACCGATCGCGTGCTCTTCGACGAGCATGGACAGATCGCCGCTCGGCGAGGATCGAGCGATGCCCCGCCAAACCTCATACCGCATTTGCGTTCGCTGACCGAACGACCGCGACCGTATGTCGTCGACGGCGTGTCGTATTTGACTCAGCTACAGCGCTGTCGATTGCTAATCGTTGGGGCCGGGCATGTCGGTCAGAAAGTGGCTGAGCTCGCAGCGGACGTCGACTTCGATGTGTGGGTCGTCGATGACCGCGAGCAGTACTGCAACGTCGATCGCTTCCCGCGCGCGAAGCGGTTGATCGTTGCACCTTGGGACACCGCGCTCAGTGGCCTCGAAATTGATCACAACACGATGTGCATCATCGTGACTCGCGGCCACAACCATGATGAAGAAGCCCTCTATCACCTCGTTGAAAAACCCGCCCGGTACATCGGAATGATCGGTAGCCGGCGCAAGATCAAACTCATCTACGAGGACTTGCTGAAGGAAGGCATCACGCGCGATTCACTCCGCAGAGTGCATGCACCGCTGGGCTTCGAGATTGGTTCGCAGACTGTGCCAGAGATCGCGGTGAGCATCGTGGCTGAATTGCTCGCTCATCGAAATCTTGGTCGGATTCCTGACGCCTACGTGAGAACACCACTCGCGGACGAATTGCAAGCAAGTGACGCGCGAGTCTGCGCGACGGAGTAATTTTTCCGACCGCCTTGATCACGAAGAACAACACCAATGACCGACGAACAAGCTCACTGGAATCAGCGCTACGAGACACAGAACACACCCTGGAACAGTGGGCTACCGTCGCAGGAGTTGCAGCGAGTGATCGTCGAGCAGAACTGGCATCCCGGACGATTACTAGAACTAGGCTGCGGCTCGGGAACGAATGCCGTCTTCTTGGCCAACCAAGGGTTTGAAGTCACTGCTGTCGACTTTGCGCCGCTCGCACTCGAGCACGGAGCAACGTTAGCTCGCGAACAAGGTGTCAAAGTGCAGTGGGTTTGTGCGGATGTCTGTGGACTGATTCTGGATGCGCCAGCATTCGACTATGTCTTTGATCGCGGCTGTTACCACTGCGTGCGACGTCACAACTTGAGCGGTTACCTGCAGACGCTGGCTGCCGCCACTCGTATCGGCAGCCACCTCTTAACGCTCACTGGCAACGCCCACGAAGAACGCAAACCAGGTCCGCCGGTGCTACACGAGCATGAGTTGCGCCGCGAGCTTGGCACGCTCTTCGACGAGATCCTAATCCGGCCATTCCACTTCGAAGACGCCGACCATGTGCAAGGTCCGCTGGGCTGGAGCAGTCTGTGGCGGCGATAAGTCGGCTCACTCCACGCGTTCACCAGTCACGCGACTGCGAGGCTTTCATCTGATGTCCGATCCTCAGAACATCATGTCACAATCACCGTTCATTGAGCAGCTTGGACTCGAACTCGTTCAGTGCGGCGACGGACGGGCAGAGACAGCACTGCGCGTGCGAACTCCTCACCTACGCAGTCGCGGCATCATGCACGGTGGAGTCGCGGCTTCGTTGTTGGATTCGACGATGGGGCTCGTGGCGGCGAGCAAAGCTCCTGACGGCCACTTCACAGTCACCGTGCAACTGAGCGTCAACTTCGTACGCCCGGCATGGCTTGATGAAGAACTGCGCATCACGGCTGAGCTGGAACATGCTGGCCAGCAAACTGCCGTCGCGCAAGGCGAGATCCGCAACGCTCACGGCGTCTTGGTCGCTTTAAGTACCGGCACGTTTATGTTTGTGAAAGACCCGGCTCCAGGCCGTGTAAGTCTGCCCCAACATGCCGACAGCGGAACTGAGAAATAACGAACTCCGGGAAGCAAACACCCTCGTTGTCTGCGAGGTCCGACATTCATGGCTCATCACGCCACTTTCTTCAGAAAACTCACGCGCCCCGTCAGCACCCACTCGACCACAAAAATGTTGCTGTCTTGATCAAAGCAGGCATCGTGGGGATGCAGGAACTTACCGGGCTCCCACGTTTCAGGCTGGCTGCGCAGCGTGAACTTGCCGCCGCCCAGCACCTTATCCGTCCAAGCTTGGTCGTAGCCCAAGTGCGTGATGACTTGGTTGTCTTTGCCAAGCAGCGTGACTCGCGCATGCAGATCAGGGCAGAGCAGCAAGTCGCCGCGCGTCTCCAGATTGGCAGGAAACGAGACACCGGAAACGAACTCGATGTGCCGACCATCGAGCGTGAAGTATTGAAGCCGGGCGTTCGCGCGATCGCAGACGGCGATCCGCGATTCGCGACCGGGGCGATCATCGAGCCACAGCCCGTGCGGCGTCTTGAACTGACCGGGTTGATCGCCGAAGCCGCCCCAGGAACGGACCCACTTCGCGTCCTTGTCGTACTGATGGATGAAGTGCGAACCATACCCATCCGCGACATAGAAACCGCCATCGGGAGCAAAGCACACATTGGTTGGCTTGAAGAGGGCTTTCGGATCGTCGTACTTGCCAGTCTCGACAGGCTTGCCTTTGACCCAGACTTCTTCGCCTTGAAGCGTCGCCTTCACAACCGGCCCACCGGTGGTCACACAGAGGTAGAGAAACTCCTCGTTGCCTTCCCGGCGAATGTCGATGCCATGCCCGCCGCCGTGGTACTGCTTGCCCCATGACCGGACGAACTTGCCAGCGGGATCAAAGACAGCAATCGAGTCCATTGGCGTTTCAGCGATGCGCGTGCGGTGCTTGATGTAAACAAGCCCTGCGGAGTCGACCGCGACTCCGTGCGTCTCGCCCCAACGAATGTGCGACGGCACTTCGCCCCAACCGTGAGTGACTTCATACTGAAACGCGCCACTGCCGATGATCGGTTTCTTCGCCCCGGCCTTGTCCGTCGCACCAAGAATGGCCGGAGCCAAGGAAGCAGTCATCGCAGCAGTCCCCGCAGCCTGAAGGAATTGACGACGTGTCGTGTTGTCGGCGGATAAAGTCATGAGTGAGTTCCTTGAGTCCGTTGCTTATCTGTCGCCAGAGCGTCGCGATCTCGATCGCTCATTGATCAACACTCCGTCCGATTGAAACACCTTGAAGGCATCCCACTGATGCACGCCAAGAGGACGAAGACGGCCTCTGCTCTCCGTTCTCTCAGCGTGCCCGTGTCCTGGCCTTCGTCTGTCCGTCATCACAGCAAGAACACAGACACCACAATGTCGGCAATGCCCATCAAGCTAGCGCCCGCGATGATGCCCGCGCAAATGGGTTCGTGATTCTCGACCCACAAGTTGCCGTGCGCTTTGTCTTCGGGGATGCGTCCGACTCCCAAGATCCAAAACAAGAACGCCCCGAGCCACATACAGAATGCGGACTTAAAGTCGATTACGAACGCCAACCCCATCGCGACCGGGGAGAGCGGCAAGCGGTTCTTTGTGAGCAACCGAGTGATCTCCAACACCAGAGCCACACCACTGGCAATGACAACAGCCGTGACGACTGATTGCGGAAGTTGATCGAGCCCCTTGGAAAGCAACTCAGCAACGCCCTTCCAAACCGTGACCGACGGCATAGGAAACTTGTCGGACTGTAAATTAGCAATCGTCTCGGGCTTCGACGGGTCGATGCCCTGCCCCGTGACAAACAACGGAAAGAACAACAACGTGCTCGCGATCGCTCCACTGAAAATGCCGATGATGTGCCCGATGGCTTGCTGGCGAGGCTTCGCACCGAGCATGTAACCGGGCTTGATATCCATCAGTAAGTTCGACGAGTTGCCGACGACTTCCGCGGTGATGCCCGCCGTCGCCAAGTTGGCTTGAATGTCGCCAGGACGCACCAATCCATAGAAAAGCTGAGTGATCTTGCTGGTCGCTCCAACCGGCGTAGTGCTCGTCAACGCCGTCGAATTTGCTGCGACCAGAGACAGCACGAAGGTCAGAGGCAAGCCGACAAGCGAGACCCACACTGCGATTCCGAAGAACCAATTCGCGAGCAACGCACATACGACGCTCATGATCGGGATGCCGACCAGCGAGATCCACGACGGAAATTCAATGTGCTTGAGGACGTCATCGCCGGCCTTCTTTTTACCGAGCAGACCTCGAAACGCACCGACGAAGACTTCGGGCTTAGCAAATAAGGGCACGAATGACGCAACCACCATGGCGGCAACTCCCGGCCATAACGACCACATCGTGATCTGCCGAAAGGTGACGAGCCCCTTTGCGTTCTTTTGAATTTGCCCCGCTTCGACCATCCACGGAGCGAGCCAACAAAAGTTGATGATTGCGCCGAGCAACAACGAGTTTGCTGCGCGAATACCCATCAAGCCACCAGCTCCAATCATCGCCACATCAAGTGCCGGAGAAACGGTCAGTTGCTCGACCGGGATACCACGAATCTTCGGAGACTTTTCACCGACTAAGCCGAACATCTGAAAGAAGTCTTCCTTCAAATGCCACACCTTGTCGTGCGCAATCTTAAAAAGCTTGCCTTGGATCCACGCTTGAATGCCTTCGGACTGCAAGAACTTGATGAAAGCTGCCGACCCTGCTGCGATCGCTAACACTTTCGCTTTGAACATGCCGACCGATGCATCCGACGAGTGCAACGACTCCATCACATAGCCCGCGGCTTTGCCTTCGGGGAAAGGATGTTGCTCGTCGTTGATAAAGCGGCGTTTCATCGGAAAGGCGAAAAGCACTCCCAGCACCGAAATCGCCGAGTTCCACAAGATGATTTGCCACCACGGCAAGATGGTCTCGTTGACGATCATGTATGCTGCCAACGACGAGATCAGCGGCGCGGTCATGTAACCCGCTGACGTGGCGATCGACTGCATCGCGTTGTTTTCGAGGATCGTGAATTCTTTCACGCCGATCTTCTGCAAGATCTTGAAGATCGCGAACGCCAGGATCACCGACGTGATGCCGACACCGAGCGACCATCCGGTCTTCGCCCCGATATAGAGGTTCGTCGCGGAGAGCACGCCGCCCAGCAAGAAGCCCGTGAGCGCCGACCTCAGCGTCAACTGCGGCATGTTTCCGCGATAGACGTTCTCAAGCCACCAGCGGTCCTTTTGCTCGACGCTCCACTCACGAATCTGCTCTTCGGTCAGTTCCTTGATCGCCATGCACGAGTCCTTCTTGAGTCGGTGGTTGGCCGAATGAATTACGGCGGTCGGGATACATCCCATTAGTCTCAAAAATGTGGCTTGCAGTCAGCCATCTTTTCGTCCCGAACCAAGTCCGGGTTCTCCCGCATTTGCCATCTTCTGTGAATGGATCAACCACATGCCCAGAGCTAATGGCCGCATCGCAAACGCCGTACCTCGCGGTTATCCGACAAACAGGCACCAGCATGACCACGTAGCCATCCTCACAACTTCACTGTTGGCTGTCATTGGCATCTCTGGCCGCCCTGACATCACCTGCTTGTCGACTTAGCACTGTTTCATAATCCAAATCGCGGCTTTGCTTTGGCCGACGATCACGAGCTTGAGGTCGCTCGGGGCTGAAGTTGCCCAGGTGATTGAGTCGGCGAGCGTTTCGCCTTGAATGGTGGTGGACCATTCGGTGATCGCGGCTTGCAGTTCGGAGTCTTCGCTGTGACAGCTCACCGCGATACGGTCCTGGATCTGCAAGTCGGCTTCTTTGCGGAGTTGTTGCACTTGTCGGATGAAGTCCCGGGCGGCGCCTTCGCGTTCGAGTTCGGGCGTGGTCTTGGTGGCGATGGCGACCTGCAGCGGGCCTTCGTCGGCGCAGGCCCACTCGGTCGATTGCTCAGTGCTGATCATCACGTCCTCAGGCGCGAGCGTGACCGGGTTGCCGTCGAACGTGACCGACACGGACTCGCCGCGACGCAGTGGAGTCAGCAGCGCCCCGTCGATGCTCGCGAGGCCGTTCTTGATGACGTTCAAGAGCTTGCCGTACTTCGGGCCGAGCGTCTTGAGGTTCGGCTTGAACGAGTACTTCACGAGGTCATCGAGACTCTCAACAACCGTCAGCGTCTTGATGTTGAGTTCGTCTTGAATCACATCCGCCAGTCGCCCGACCGACGCGCGTTGAGCGGCATCGAAGCACGCGACTCGCACCTCAGCGAGCGGCAAGCGGACTCGAAGATTCTTCTCTTCGCGGATCTTGTGCCCGAGTTTCACCACCACTTGAGCGGTTGCCGTTGCGGCGTTGAGTTCGGGGTCGAGCAACGCGAGGTCCGGCTTTGGATAGTCGCAAAGATGGACCGAGCCACCTTGCCCCACCAGGTTCTGATACATCCGCTCGGTCAAAAACGGGATCAGCGGCGCGAGCGCCTTCGTCAGCGTGACGAGCACTTCGTAGAGCGTCTGATACGCGGCGGTTTTGTCGGTATCGCTCGCGTCCTTTGAACGCCAGAAGCGACGGCGGTTGCGGCGGATGTACCAGTTCGTGAGATCGTCAATGAAGGCTTCGGCGACTCGGCAGAATTCGGGAGCGTTGAAGTTCGGCAGTTCTTTGTCCGCGACCACCAGCAGGTTCTGCAGGTTGGAAAGAATCCAGCGGTCGATCTCGGGGCGCTCGGCGACGGGAATGTAGCCCAGCCTCTCCGAGGCTGGGTTCGCGTCTCGGAGAGACGCGACTACGGGAGTCGGATCGAACTCATCCAACCGCGCGTAGTTCACGAAGAACGCGTAGCTGTTCCACAGCGGGATCAAGACTCGGCGGCGGACTTCGTCGGCAGGTTTGCTCGTCACCGTGCAGCAGTCGACGCCTTCCTTTGTCTTCGAGCGCGGGCCTTCGGGTGTCTCAAGAGTGACCGGCTTGTCTTTGTGCCGAGTCCCGAAACGCAGGTCCTGAGCCGGGTTCTGAGTCAGGTACATCCAGCGCATCGTGTCGACGCCCAGTTGCTCGGCGGCTTCCTCGAACCAGATGGCCGTGCCGTCCGACTTGTGCATCGGCTTGCCCTCTTCGTTCATCACGAGCCGATGCCCGAGCAACGTCTTGAACGGTCGCTTGTCGACGGCTTCAGTGGCCTCGTCGTAACGCATCATCGTGCTCATCGAGAGCAAGGCGTAGAACCAGTTGCGGAACTGACCGGGGAAACATTCGGTGACGAGATCCGCCGGATACAGCTCGCTCCAACGCTGTTTGTTCGAGCGATAGTCCTGCGTCGAGAACGGGACGATGCCGGCATCGAGCCACGGGTTGCCGACGTCTTGAATGCGCGTCAGCACGGCTCCGGTCTTCTGCGATTTGATCTTCACCGCGTCGATCCACGGACGGTGCGGAGTGTTGCCTTCGAGCTCGCTCCAACCTTCCACCGCGCGCTCCTTGAGTTCCGCCAACGAGCCGATGACTTCGAAGTCCGTGTGATCTTCGGGGTTCACCCAGATCGGCAGCGCGAGTCCCCAGAACCGCTTCTTCGAGATCATCCAATCGCGCATCGAGGTGAGCCATTGAGTCTCGTTCGCTTGCCCGTCGATGCTGTCGGGCAGCCAACGAATCTGCTGCACGACGTCGATGATTTCCTGCCGCCAATCCATGTTGATGAACCACTCATCGACGAGCCGGAAGACAAGCTCATCCCCCGTCCGCCAGCAGTGCGGGTAGATGTGCGGATATTTTTCGACCGCGACCAACATGCCGCGTTCTTCGAGTCGCTTGAAGACCAGATCCGCCGTCGCCGGATCAATCGAAGACCGCCCGGTGAACTCGCCAAAGCCGGGGAGAAAATTGCCGTCTTCGCCCAGTGGAGCAATTCCTACAATGCCCGCCGCCTTACCGAGTTGATGGTCGATATCACCGCAGCCCGGAGCGATATGCACGATGCCGGTGCCCTCGCCCGCGACGACGTTCGCATTGCCTTTGAAGTCGCGCCCGCCGTCGATCACGCGGTGACAAGTCACGCCCGTCTTCGGCTTGAGATGTAACTCTTCCGGCACGCCGCCTTCCGCGTTCTGAGCGGGCAGATCATCGAACGGACCGGCGTACTGCCAGCCGATCATCTCGGCGCCTTTGATCGTGCCGTCGATCTCATAGCCGCCTTGCTCTTTGAAGATTTGAGACAACGTCTTGAGCTTCGGCACATCGCTCGGCCACTTCCATTCGGGACGACCGAAGCCTTCTTTGAACTCAGTGGCCAGCCGCTGGAATTCGAGGTTGTCCTTCGCGAAGTAATAAATCGCACCATCTCGCTTCGACCGCAGCTTCACATAGTCGAGATCAGGATTGATCGCCGCCGCGACGTTGCTGGTGAGCGTCCACGGAGTCGTCGTCCAAATGAGGATGTATTCCGTAGCATGGGATTCCATCCCGTGCGCATTGTTCGCAGCGGCATTGGTATCCGCGTCTGTTTGAGAAGACTGCACGGGATGGAATCCCATGCTACGGCCAACGATCGGCAGCCTCACAAAGCACGACCGATGCACCGCTAGCTTGCGGCCGTCGTTGATTTCCATCTGCGAGTAAGCCGACCCGCTGCGACCGCTCCAGGGCATGACGTCGTAGCCGCGATAGACCTTCCCGCGCGTAAAGCACTTCTTGAGGAACGTCCAAATGGTCTCGTTGTTCTCGGTCGAGAACGTGAAGTAGCTGCCGCCCCACTCGCTGTTGCCGAGCCGCGCGACCAGCTCATGCGCCTTGCCCGACTCCTGCTTGCCGGAGGGAGCTGTAATAGAAACGACCTCATCGCTGCCGACCTTCCCGGCGAGCATCCGCAACTGCTCGGGATCATCCCAGTCCATCCAATAGCCGAGCCGCACGGACTGCTCAGTCTGCCGAGCGGCGAACGTCAGCACGCGGCGTTTGCACTCGTTGACGAACTTGTCGATGCCGTACTCATTGATGGCCGTCTTCGTGCCGAGCCCGAGTTGCTTCTCGACCTCAACCTCGACCCACAGCCCCTGACAGTCGAAGCCGTTCTGATAGCGCAGGTCATGCCCGGTCATCGCGAAGTAGCGCTGGTAGCAATCCTTGTAAGTGCGGCCCCAGGCGTGATGGACGCCCATCGGATTGTTGGCCGTGATAGGTCCGTCCAAGAAGTTCCAGCGCGGCTTCCCTGCGTTCTTGCGGCGCAGTTCTTTGAAGGTGTCTTGCTCGGCCCAGAGCTTGAGAACGTCGTGCTCACCGCGAACGAAATCTGCGTCTTTGACTTCTTGGAACATGGTCTTAACTGGCTTGAGGAATCGGTCAGAACCCGGAAAGGGGCAGAAATCTATCGGAAGCCAGCGTGTGATCAAAACCGGCATTCGAAGTTAAGCGATCTTCAGCCTCGCCTCTTGCGGCGATGTCGCTGGCCTTCTGTCCGCGATACCGTTTACAGCAGGGCAGTGACTGCTCTGAAGAGCAGCGCGACATGTGAAGTTCACTGTGAACCGGTAGTGATTGGCTCTTATGGATCAAGCCGAGAATCAACGACCTCACCAACCTGGGAATGCTGCGATGCCCGCTGATGGCGTGTCGCGCGATGAGGATCTGCTCAATGACTTCCGGCAGTCCTATGAACGCACTCAAACACGACCATCGCTGGAACCATCGCCCGGCTTCATGGAACGACTGCGGCGACTCGGTCGTATCGGCTTTCGAGCCCGCGAGCGTCAGAAGGAGCCTGAGAGTGATATCTTCGAGGCCGTCGACTTGCCTCGCTTGGATGTCACACAGTCCATTGAGTGGGTGGCTGAGAATGGTCCGCCATACGGCCACTTCAATCGTTTCGAATTGCAGGAGATGCTGGGGCAAGGCACGTCAGCGTATGTCTTCCGTGCGTTCGATAGTTGGTCGCGCCAGACCATCGCGTTGAAAATCGGCAAGTCGCACCTGATGCAGAACGCAACGGCTCGGGCGCGATTCGATCGCGAAGCACGACTCGCCAGCGACTTGCGACATCCGCAGATTGTCCGCGTGCTCGAATTTGGCGAGCACAAACGGTATCCGTTCATGGCGATGGAATTCTGCGAGGGCTCGAATCTCGCCGAATGGGCTGAGCAACATGCACGTGGTCTCTCGATCGAGCAAGGTGCGCAAGTCGTCTGCCTCTTGGCTGGCGCAGTCGCTCATGCTCAGCAGCACGGAGTCGTGCATCGCGATATTAAGCCCGAGAACGTGTTGCTGGATGAAGCCCATCCTGTGGCGGGCCTGCCATTCAATCCCAAATTGGCGGACTTCGGAGTGGCTGCCGTGCTGCACGAGCGCAGCCTCTCGGCATCCATGGGATCGTTGATCGGCACCGCTCACTACATTCCGCCAGAGCAAATTGACCGCCGTTCGAGCGACCTGACATTGGCTACCGATGTCTATGGACTGGGCACGGTGCTTTACTTTTTGTTGGTAGGTGAACCACCTGTTGGTCGTACTGACACTCGTACCGCATTGCTGCGCACGCTGCTGGGCAACATTCCCGCCGTGCGCGACAAGCAGCCGAACATCCCAGCGCGCTTAGCAGAGATCTGTGATTCGTGCCTGCGACGACAGCCGCAATTGCGCTGTCCGTCGGCAAAAGTCTTAGCGGAAGACCTGTGCGCCTTCATCGAGCACCGACGTCCGAAATGGAGAGCCCACCACATCCTGTCGATGCTGGTGCAGGGTGCGATGCAACCTCGTGTCAGTTGGCTGACAGTCGGACTCTTATCCTTGGTCATCCTGGTGTTGTTCGGCGGTTGTCTCGCCCTCTTCAATGGTGTGACGAACTTGCAGTACGAGGTGTTGGCTGTACATGACAGCGCGGCCAACATCGAACGACAAGCACTGCTCGCGCTGCGCCATATCGAAGTCGAACGGCGAGTACTCGCTGACAGCAAACGGTCGTTGCAGATGCGGGAATACGAGACCAATTTCACGCTCTTGCGCTACCAATTGGGAGCCCACCAATTCCAAGCGGCACAACGTCGCTTCACAGATCAAGCCACCGCGCTAGCAGCCTTGCCCTCAGAGTCACGACACGTCACGGGAATTGAGTGGCCTCTGATGTCATTGCGTTTGCAAACGCCACCTGTCGAAACGTTGATCTCGCTCGATACCCCGCAGCACTGCATCGCGCTGGATGCTCAGCGACAGCATGTCGCCATCGCTGGGGCCGATGGAGTTATTCGCTTATGGCAAGCAAGCGTGTCACGGACACCTCAGTTGCCGACCTTTGAACTGACATCCGCGTGGAAGCAGCACGCCGAGCAGAGCGAGATCAACTCCATTGCGTTCGCGCGGCATTCCAATCGCATGGCCACGGTTGGCGATGACGGCACTCTCGCCGTTTGGGATCACCAAGAACGACGACTTCTCGCGCGGCACGCCGTCATGCCCGTGGAATGTCATCACGCTGTATTCGTCAACAACGATCAACACATCGCCTGCGCGGCCAAGCGCGGACATGTGGAAATCATTGATCCTCAAACCGGCCAAGCCACGGGACAAATCAAGCATGTGGGTGAAGTCTTGGCACTCGCGGCATTCAAAGATGGCCAGCGACTGATCATTGGCGGTAGCGGCCCCGTGCAGATTTGGGATGTGCCCAGCAACAAGCTGGCGCTGACTTTGTCACGGCACGATGATCGAGTGACCGCGCTGGCTGTCTCTCCTGACGAACGCATCCTCGTGAGCACCGGACGCGATCAGCTCGTCTGCGTTTGGGATCTTGAAACGGGAAAACTGCTCGGTCAGCACAGCCTGCCTCAACGCCCATCAGCGGTCGCAATTGCGCCGTCACAAGAAGTTTGCGTCGTTGGCACATTCAACGGAGTGCTGTTTCCGTTGTGCTTACCGCATCCTGGTTGCACGTTGCTGGAACCAGTTCCTGAATTGCCACCGAGCCTGCCGCTCCATCGTCGCGAGATCTACGCGCTCGCCTTCGCTCCTGATGGTCGCAGCTTGATCACAGCCAGTCGTGATGGCTCTGCGTGCTTGCTGGAATCACTGCTTTACGATCAGCCAATGCCCCACGTTCCCAAGCAGAAACAACTCATTCGCCAAGTACGAAAACTCCAACTCGAACGTCATCCAGGTCCGTCGCAACTGCTGGTGGTCTTGGATGACAGCCTGGAAGTTTGGGACAGCGCGGGGCAGCAACTCATCGAGCAGCGCGACCTGTCGCAAACCGACGTGCGGGGCAAACTCTTAAGCGCCATTCAACGAGGCGACCGGCTGGTCGCTGTGACCGACCATGGCGAGATCGTGCAATGGTCCCCCACCGGTCCCGTTGAGTCTGTACGCCGGACTGCGACCAACTCGCCGCAGTCGCAAGCGTTGAATCCCCATTCGGGATGGGCCTACTTCGTCGGCGATGCCCATCGACTCAGTGTCTTTGATTGGATCAACGGTCGTTCCTTGACGAATTGGGCGCAGCCCGATTGCCAACTGTTGACGTGGTCACCCGATGGTACGCTACTGGCAATCGTCGAGGGCCAATGTGTTCAAGTTCGCTCGTGGCCAGAGGGCATCCTGAAGATGTCGATTCCGATCGAACACGGCCCGGCCAGCGCGGTGAAGTTCTATGAGTCACACGTGGCGGTCGTCTCCGATCGCCTCAGACTGCACTCACTCAACGACGCGGAACCAACGCTCATCGGAGAAAGCCCGACGTTGCCAATGCGCGACTTGCAAGTCGCGCCAGGCCACGCCGATCAGATGCCGCGTTTACTGTCGTGCGATGGTTCGGCAGCGATTGGAATTTGGAGCCTTGAGACTGCCAACCAACTCGCCCAGCACCCGGCTCGCAGTGAGGTCTCACAACTCGTGCTGACCGAACGCCACTTGCTCTATCTCGATCGCCAGACGGGCCGACTGCGACAAATCGAACGACCGCGTTGATCTGTGCTGCTCCATCGGCATCAGAAAAGAAACAACCCCGGTCCAAGCGGGTGCTCGAACCGGGGGCACAGGACGACTCAGAGGTCATTCCAACCTTGCTGAGCCGCATCGCCAGATTTGGTGACTGGCTGCCAAGATGATTGAGTTACTCGTCACGGCCATTGCTGGGGTCGTCTTTGCCTGCGACGCTGATTAACTCGACAACTTTGCAATCGCACTCGTCGGCGCTGTCATTGAAGCCCGCTCCGTTGATCGAAGCGTGAACGCCGCCGTTGCAATTCTTGGCGAGACCGTTGTAGCTATAGGTCTGTGACACCGAGCCAAAGGCGTGTGCGATATCGTTGAGTTCGTGCGTCACGGCATCGCGAACAGCAGTGAGTCCCACCACCATGGCGAGCACGCCGATGGTCATCACGAGAACCAGTTCTGCAGAGATAACGAAGCCGTTTTCATCACGGGTGAATGCTTGGAAGAGAGTCTTCATGGAAATGTCCCCTGTGTCTTGTGCGAGTGCGTGTGTGCGAGAGAGATGAATCTGCGAAGAGACCACAACCTTGTGGTTTGACCTGAACCGCGCGAATCACGCGGCATTGGCGATGCGGATCGAAGACGAGCGTGTGAACCAACAGCCCACTGCGGAGTGAGAGTCCGAGGGCGCGAGCTCGTCGTTTGAAAGGCCCATCGCAAGCAACTCAGGTCAGAGTGTTGCTCGCTGATGTTGGCCGCTGGGCGGCCAGAACTCCGGGACGTAGCCGCGTCCCGGAGTCGCTGTACTTCATGACGATTCAGCGAAGGCCGCGACTATTCATCGCGACCGGTGCTCGGATCGTCCTTGCCACAGACGTCGATGAGTTCGACGACTTTGCAATCGCAGTCATCAACGTCGTCATTGAAGCCAAAGCCATTGATCCCGGCATGAACCCCACCGTGGCAAGCCTTCTCAAGGCCATTCACTGAGTAGCTCTGCGAGACAGCGCCGATCGCGTGCGAAATGTCATTGAGCTCGTGTGTCACGGCATCGCGGACGGCGGTCAGTCCAACCACCATCGCCAGCACACCGATGGTCATCACCAAGACCAGTTCGGCGGAGATGATGAAGCCGGCATCATCACGGAAGAGTTTTCCCATCAGTTTCATTGTCGTACCCCTGTGCGAGTGAGAGAGAGATTGAGCCTCAAGCGGCTCGGTTGTGCGGCGGCCATCGCAGTCAGCAAACCCTTTGCTGGCTGTGGCTCACTTGAGCCATCGACTGGTCGTCGTCACGCCGGGGATGAAACGCAGCAGGTGTGCCGAACCGGACGGTTCTCTTCAGACGGATCACCTCATCTCGACCTAAAGCCAGAACCCGACATCGACTTAGAGATTTTGCAGGGCGTGAGTGAGCCGCCTCAGCCATGCGGCTGGCGATGTTGCCATGTAAAGGCGCGCTGCCGAGAACCCCGTAAATGCCCCACAATTGATGAACGCCCTTTACAAGTTGATGCCAAAGCTCAACGACGGGCTGTAAAGAGTTCTGAATTGCGAGCTTCTCCCGAGCATGCCGAACCGGCGGTTGGCTCATCATCGACAGGCGGCAACGGCAACCGCGCCCGCCCGCCCAGTCGCCACCTGACAAAGCGCGTGGTCTGTCGCGCCAAATCGAGAGATCGCAGACCAACAGAGAACGTCGCAATCCAGGCAAAGTGCGTTGTCGAGACGCAACATTGCCTCGCAACTTTCGAGAATCTGCCGAAGCCCAAGAATTTGTGTCGGGAAGAATGCCGAAACGAAGAGCATGAACCTCCCGCCGCTGCCAACTGCCACCGCGAAATCCGCAGCCACGCGACGCCGCCAACAACTGGCGATGGCCGTGCTGTTGCTGCTGATCGCTGTGGTTGGCTGCACGAGCCAACTGAGCTGGCTGCGTTCGTGGTCCGAGCGTGTTCCGCATTCGCCGTTGCTCACGATCTCAACGACGCCAACTCACAGCGCCACAGAACTCAGTCAAGGCAGCGGTCGCTCTGTCGGTTGCTGTACCGAGGCCACACCCCCGCGCGTCATCGAGCCTGTGCCGCAAACGTTGCTCGACAAACTCCGCGCGGCGAGCCCCCAATGGCTCACGGTCGGTGAGTCTGTTGAAGCTCGTCCCATTGAAGCTCTGATTGTCGGCCAGGGCGAGCATCGGGTGCTCTTGATCGGTGGCATTCACGGCGACGAACCTGAAGGCTTGCCGCTCATCGAGTGGTTCACCGAAGAACTGCGAGCGAATGCGGAACTCACCCGGGGCGTACAAGTGCTGGTCGTGAGAAACTTGAACCCCGATGGCACTGTGGCCAAGCAACGCACCAACAAGAATGGCGTTGACCTCAATCGTAATTTTCCCGCCGCGAATTGGGACGCGACTGCCAAGACGCCACGTTTTCATCCCGGTCCCCAACCCGAAAGTGAACCCGAGACGCGTATCGCCGTGCGGCTCATCCGTGACTTTCAACCCGAACGCGTCCTGGTGATGCACGCGACGGTCGGCAAGCCGATGAACAACTACGACGGCCCTGGTCGCGAATTGGCTCAATCTCTGAAGCAGTTCAATGGTTATGCCGTGACCGACACCATCGGCTACCCGACGCCGGGCTCTCTGGGGAGTTGGGTCGGCACCGACTTAAGCACGCCCATCATCACGCTCGAACTGCCGCGCCGCATCGCCGCCGACAAAGCCTGGGCGGCGAATAAATTCGCCTTGCGGCAAATGCTCACGTTCTAAAACGTGACGCCGACGACGCCGAAACCGAGGCCATGACGACTCGCTCGCCATCGCTGACAGACGCTGCCTATCCAGTCGTGCCGCGACTGTGGCATCCTCTCGGAACCATCGACGAACGAGGAACCAATCTTGATCTGCCGACCTCTGAAAGTGCTCTCTCCGTAGAGGACAGGTCGCGTCTAGATTCCCGCCCCATGGAGTAGATTCTCGTTGGGGTAGACTCTCGTTTTGCTGTGTTCCCACAGGATGCTGGTTATGAAGTTGTTTTCGCCCGTGCAGACTTGGCTGAGTTCGTTGGTTCGTACGCTGTCCAAGCGTTATCCCTCAAGTCGCCGACGCAGGTCTCTCGCCGGCGGCCAGACGCTCGAACCGCGCGTTGTCTTGGCGGCTCCGACGTTGAACTCACTAACGAATCGAGCCGTCCTGTCTGGCTCGCCGTTGTTGGTCGCATTGAACGGTGCGGATACCGACAATCAAACGCTCACCTTCTCTGCAACAATCACTAACGAGGCGCTGACGAACAGCAATCCCAACTTTCCAGCAGCGAACTTGCATGTGACGCCGGTCATCCCCACTGGGAACCGCAGCTTGAAAATCGACGTGCAAAACTTTGGCACGATGACCTTTCAGCTCTTCGAAGACCGAGCCCCACGCGTCACTCAACAAATCATCTCGTTGACCAACTCCGACTTTTACAACGGAGTCATCTTTCATCGCGTGATCAACAACTTTGTGATTCAAGGCGGTGATCCGACAGGCACGGGGTCAGGCGGCTCACAACTGGGCGATTTCGACGACCAATTCGATGTCGACTTGCAGCACAATCAAACCGGCTTGCTGTCGATGGCCAAGTCGAACGACGACACGAACGACTCGCAATTTTTCATCACCGAAGGATCGCAGCGACATCTCGACTTCAATCACTCGATCTTCGGCTATCTCACCAGCGGCGAGTCTGTACGTGAAGCAATTAGCAATGTGCCTGTCACATCCAGTCGTCCCAACACGACCATCACGATGAGCGATGTCTCGGTCATCAATGACACTCAAAATGGAGTGCTCATGCTAAAAGTGCCCGAGGGCACCACGGGCACGGCGACAGTCAACGTGACCGTGACTGATCCCAATGGCAACACCGCTCAACAAAGTTTCAACATCACGATCAGCGCCGACACGGTGAACTCGAATCCGTTTTTGAAGGACATCCCGAAGCTCCGCACGCTGGTCAACACGCCGCTGCAATTCAATTTGCAGGGCGTCGACGTGGAGGGGCAAGCCGTCGGCTTCATTGGTCAATCGACCATGCAGCAAAACAACGTCGCCGTCCCACAGCTCGCAAATGCCAACTTGGCTTATAGCGTGGGAGTCTCGTCTGGTAGCGTCACTTTGAATCCATCAAATGGACTCACAGGGCTACAACCATTCTCAGTCGCAGCGGGCACAGTCTTCTCGGTGCTCGACTTCCAAGTCGCGCGGGTCGACATTGTCTCAGCAGCCACGCCGCTCGCGATTTCGGGCGCAGATCACCCGTCGGTCAATCCATCCAACAACGGTAAGCCCGATACTTTCGAGTTAAGAGCACGGGCCAACAACTTGCAGGTCTTCATCAACGGCGCATTGAGCTATGAAGTTCTGAAGTCGTCAGTCACGACGTTGACGATCAACGGTTCGAACGACAACGACCTCTTCATCATTGATGGCAGCGGCGGTGATCCCTTGCCGACTGGCGGCCTCAACATCGTGGGTGGAAGCGGGACCGATGCGGTGCAGATCGTCTCTGGAACCGTGACGTCTTCGACACACACGATTCCAGGTTCGACGGCCGGCTCGGTCACGGTCGATGGCAAGGTGATTAGTTACGCCAGCGTGGAATCCATGCTCGACGATCTCGTCGCTGTGCAACGTGCAGTGCAATACGGCTCTGCAGCCAGCCTCATCACGTTGGCTGACGATGCGACCGCAGGAAATGGCGTCTCGCAACTCACCGGATCAGGACTCGTGCCACTGCGTTTCCGGGCCCCGACTGGATCATTGACGATCAACGGAGGAGGCGGGAACGACACGATTAACGCGACTGGTGGCGATAGTTTGCTGACGATCGGCGTCAATGTGCTCGGAGGCAGTGGCAATGACTCGCTGAATGGTGGTAGTCGCAATGACACACTCAACGGCGGTCCGGGCAGCGATGTCCTGAATGGTGGTGATGGCGATGACATGCTCACCGGCGGAACGGGCAACGACATCCTCAACGGCGGAATCGGTACGGACACCGTCATTGAAACAGGTGACGTCAACTTCACGCTCACCACCACGGCGCTCATCGGACTGGGGACCGATACCTTCAGTCATGCCGAGCGCGGACAACTAACGACGTTCGATAGCCCTAACTCGATCGACGTGTCGCAAGCCAGCTTCGCGGTACAGATCGACTCGGCGGGGGGCAACGACACCATCATCGGCAGCGCGTTTAACGACACCATCAACGCGGGAGACGGGGCAGACTCAGTCATAGGTGGAGGTGGTCATGACTCGATGAGCGGTGGGCTGGGTAACGACATCCTCTTCGGCGGACTCGGCAATGACATCATTTCCGGCGGAGATGGCGACGATCGCCTCGAAGGTGAAACCGGGAATGATGATCTCTTTGGCAATGCAGGAGCCGACTCGCTCAATGGTGGCGGCGGAAATGATTTCCTGATTGGTGGTCTTGGTAACGATACGCTGACCGGAGGCACGGGTAACGATGGACTCAGTGGTTCCGATGGCGATGACGTGCTGATTGGTGGCACAGGCCATGACACCTTGTATGGCTTGCTTGGCAATGACTCGCTCACCGGTGGCAACGACAACGATCTGTGTTTCGGCGGTGACGGCAACGACACAGTGACCGGCCAGACCGGCACCGACACGCTGGTTGGCGGCAGCGGAGGGGTGAACGGAGTCGCGAATCCTCAAGACAACTTCGGCTTCGACCTAGCCGAACGAAACGAGACCTTCGTCTTCGCGACTCCGAACTGGGTCGCGTAGCGCTGTGATGAACGTGGTCGCCAAAGACCGACCATGAATCGCGATCTGATAACTCATCTGATCAAACCACCGTGCTCTGCCGCTGAATGCCGTTCGGCCTTAGAAATCTGTTCGTCTGAGCCATCATCGATCACACAAGACTTAGTCATGTTGCTGACGACGCGCTGGTGATTTCGATGCGGGCGAAATGAACCACTCCCGAGTCATCCCTAAAGGTTCGACGATGAACGAGATTCGAATTCCCCGCTTGGGCTGGTCGATGGAAGAGGGCGTGTTTGTCGGCTGGCTGAAGAGGGACGGGGAGCAAGTCGCGATCGGCGAACCGCTCTTTGAACTCGAAGGGGAAAAGGCGGCCCAAGAAATTGAGTCTGTCGATGCCGGGCGTCTGCATATCGCGAAGAATGGTCCCTCAGCCGGAGATGAAGTGCAGGTCGGAGCGTTGCTCGGATATCTGCTCGCGCCCGGCGAGGTTGCTCCGACGAATGCCGACGAACCACGCACTCTCCAGGATGTCGAGCAGACAGTCGCCTTCTTGAATCAACCCAGCAGCGTCCGTTCGAAGGAGGCTCACGAACACGTGGCCACTCCGCGTGCCAAACGTGTGGCGGCGGAAGTCGGAGTCGATTGGCAGACGCTGTCAGGCACGGGGCGCGACGGTCGTGTTCGCGAATCCGACGTACGTGCCGCTGATGTTTCAGGTGCGATCTCCACGTCCACGATAGCAAGACCGACGACGAACTCGGGATTGTCGCCGCGTCGCAAAGCGATTGCCGATCGTTTGCGTGTCAGTCGCGAGCGCACGATCCCTGTCACTCTGACTTCGATGGCCAACGCCACCAACATCGTCGCGCTGCGCGATCAGTTCAAAGTGACGAACTCAAAAACCATTCCCGCCTTCACCGACATTGTCGCTTGCCTGGTCGCACGCATCATCCAGCGGCATCCACACATGGCCGTGCGTTGGCAAGACGACGCAGCCGGGCGCGCGCTGATTCCTGTCGGTGATGAGATTTCAATCGGCATCGCCGTCGACACACCCGACGGCCTGCTCGTGCCGGTTGTGAAGGGGGCCGCGCGACGCTCGCTTTTGCGTGTGGCAGATGAGTCCCGAACACTGATCGAGCGAACCCGTTCGGGACGACTCACTGCCGCAGAAATGCACGGCGCAGTCATTTCCCTTTCAAATCTCGGAGCGCAGGGTATCGATGGCTTCACGCCGATCATCAACTATCCCGAGATTGCAATCCTCGGACTGGGAGCAATCCGCCGTGATGCTGTCGTGCTTGACGACGACCGCATCGTGCCACAGTTGCGAATGACGTTGAGCCTAACTTTCGATCACGTCGCACTCGACGGAGCCCCCGCAGCAGCCTTCTTGCACGATGTTGTGGGAGCGATCGAAAACCCAGCGGCCTACCTGCTGAGTGAGTGAGTGAGTGAGTGAGTGAGTGAGCCGTGATAGGCCATGAATGAGAGACGACCGCCACTGCCGTCGCTCTCCTTGACGTTACCGCCAAAAGTCGTGGAGCACGTTTTTAACGTGCTCATTTCTCTTCCAATCAGGCACGGTGAAAAAGTGCCCCACGAGCATTGGAAACTTCTGACGGCAACGTCTTCCTTGAAAAACTTCAAAGGAAGATTGTGGGCAAGCGACAGTCGTCTGAAAACAGTCCGTGTAGATACGAGCGACTCAGTTCACGAACGTAAGGCCTCACTCATACAGTGTCGACGTGCTTCATCCGTTTCTGAGCTTTGTCTTAAAGTCGCTCGAAGGGGCCGTTGCTGTGAGTGCGAATTTGGTGGCTGAAGTCTCAGACGTCTCTGCGGATGTCGTCGCGTCGTTCGTCACTCGTTGGCAGCAGTCGGCGGCGGCGGAGCGGGCGAATTATCAACTCTTTCTGACCGAGCTTTGCGACCTCATCGCAGTCCCGAAGCCGGAACCGACGAAGGCGGATGTCTCGGAGAACGCTTACGTCTTTGAGCGGGATGTCACGTTCCAGAATCTCGACGGCACCACAAGTCCCGGTCGGATCGACCTCTACAAGCGAAGCTGCTTTGTGCTCGAAGCCAAGCAAGGCAGTGAGCAAGCCGCCGCTCGTAGCATGGGCTTCCAGCCCGTGCGCATTTCTCAAGAAAGAGCACGGGCTGGAAGCCCATGCTACGAACAGTCTGCCGTTCGCGAGACGAAGAGTTGGGACGCTGTGATGTAATCGAAAATGCTCGCGGGCAGGCTGAGCAGTACGCCCGCGCGTTGCCGACTGACGAAGGTTGGCCGCCGTTTCTGATTGTCGTCGATGTCGGGCATTCGATTGAGTTGTTCGCGGACTTCACTCGGTCGGGCAAAACGTATCTGCCGTTTCCTGACCCCGGCAGCTTTCGCATCTCGATGTCGCAACTCGCGGAAGCCGAGCAGCGTGAGAAGCTGCGTTCCGTTTGGAACGACCCGCTCTCGCTCGACCCGAGCCGCCGCAGTGCGAAGGTCACCCGCGAACTCGCCGACAAGCTGGCTCGGTTGGCGAAGTCGATGGAGGCGTCGAAGTATGAAGCCGCGCGCGTCTCGCAATTCCTGATGCGTTGCCTCTTCACGATGTTTGCTGAGGATGTGGAACTCATCCCGCTGGGTTGCTTCACCGAGTTGCTCAACAGCCTGCGAGGCGATGTCGGTAATTTTCCTGAGATGGTCCGCGCGTTGTGGGAGTCGATGGATAAGGGCACGTTCTCGCCGATCCTGCGAACGAAGCTGCGGCGCTTCAACGGCGGTTTGTTCGAGGACTGCGAAGCCTTGCCACTCAATGAGGATCAACTCGCGTTGTTGATCGAAGCCAGCAAAGCCAACTGGCGAGAAGTCGAGCCTGCGATTTTCGGCACGTTGTTGGAGCGAGCCTTAGACCCGGTCGAGCGTCACAAGCTGGGTGCCCACTACACGCCGCGAGCCTACGTCGAGCGGCTCGTCATGCCGACCATCATCGAGCCCTTGCGAGAAGAATGGGACGCCGTGCGAACCGCCGCCGTGACGTTGGCCACTCGGGGCGCATCGAGCGACGCCGTCGAGACCGTCCGCGACTTCCATCACAAGCTGTGTGAGACGCGAGTGCTCGACCCGGCTTGCGGGAGCGGTAATTTTCTTTACGTCGCGTTGGAGCACATGAAGCGGCTCGAAGGCGAAGTGCTCAACACGCTGCGTGAGTTGGGCTATCGGCAAACGGAGATCATCACGGTCGACCCGCATCAGTTCTTGGGGATCGAAGTGAATCCGCGAGCGGCAGCGATTGCGGACTTGGTGTTGTGGATTGGTTACTTGCAATGGCACTTGCGAACGCGGGACTTGTCGCAAATCAATGAGCCGATCATCCGCAAGTTCCACAACATCGAATGCCGCGACGCGGTGCTCGCATGGAGTTCGATTCAACCGGTGCTCGATGAGAACCTGCAACCGGTGACGCGCTGGGACGGCAGAACCACGAAGCCGCATCCCGTGACGGGCGAGCAAGTCCCGGATGAATCCGCGCGAGTCCCAGTCGTGAAGTACCTCAACCCGAGGACAGCCGACTGGCCGCAAGCCGATTACATCGTCGGCAACCCGCCGTTTGTAGGGAACAAGCGGATGCGCGATGCGTTGGGCGATGGCTATGCCGAGACGATTCGCACCGTTTACGGCGAAGTCTCTGCGTCAGTCGACCTCGTGATGTATTGGTGGCACTTGGCAGCAAAGGCGTTCGGGACAACGCCGCTCCGATCGTTTGGCTTCGTGACGACGAACAGCATTACGCAAACCTTCAACCGGCGCGTTCTGCAATCCGCGATTGACGGAGAACCTCAAGTCTCAATCACCTTTGCAATTCCCGATCATCCGTGGGTTGATTCAACGGATGGTGCGGACGTTCGAATCGGAATGACCGTTGTCCGGCGCGGACTTGATAACGGTCGATTGGTCACTCTTCGTCCCAATTTCGTTGAGGGCGCCGAACCTGATGATGCGGACTTCATGACGCAACAAGGTCGGATCTTTGCGAATCTCACCATCGGTTCTGACGTTGGCGCATTGAGCACACTGGCGGCGAATTCGTTGGTTTCCTCGCAAGGTCCAATCCCTGTTGGTGAAGGATTTCGAATCACATCGGATGACTTACAGGCGATCCAGATTGATGTGACACGGCTTCCGAAATTCGTTCGGCGGTACGTCATTGGACGCGACCTGATGCAACACGCTGACGAGCGTTTCATCATCGACTTCTTTGGAGAGTCGGAGGAGTCGGCGCGAGCATCTGCTCCCGAACTCTATCAATGGATTTACGACCGCGTTTACCCGGAGCGACGACAGAATAAGCGTGCGACTTACCGGGACAGATGGTGGATTTTCGCGGAACCCCGTCCGGCTATGCGGAACGCTCATCGCGGACTCGAACGCTTCATTGCAACTTGTCGAACATCACGACATCGAGTCTTTTCGTTCCTTGAAGCCGACATCATCCCTGACACGAAGTTGATTGCAGTCGCGCTCGACGATGCATTCCATTTGGGTGTGCTCTCATCTCGCCTTCATGTCTCGTTTGCGAACAGCACTGGAGGGTGGCTCGGTATCGGAAATGACTCGACCTACAACCATGCGCTCTGTTTCAAGTCGTTTCCATTTCCAGTTGTTTCAACTTCGCAAACGAACCACATTCGCGAACTGGGCGAGCAACTCGACGGGCATCGGAAGCGGCAACAATCGTTACATCCGGGGCTGACGATGACGGGCATGTATAACGTGCTCGAAAAGCTGAGGTCGGGCGAGCCGCTGAACGCCAAAGAGAAGACCATTCACGAGCAAGGACTCGTCTCGGTCCTCAAGCAGATTCATGACGACCTCGATGCCGCTGTCTTCGAAGCCTACGGCTGGCCGGTCACGCTGACCGACGAAGAGATCCTCGAACGGCTGGTCGCCTTGAACGCCGAACGAGCCGCCGAAGAACAACGCGGGCTCATCCGTTGGATTCGTCCCGAGTTCCAAAACCCCGCCGCCGGTCAGGCCACTCAAACGCAACTCGCGATGCCCGAAGCGGACGAAGAAGACTCCGAAGACGAAAGCGATGAAGAAGCGGAAGACGGGGACATGAGGCAGAGCCTCCGCACTCGCGTTCCCAGGCAGAGCCTGGGAACGAGTGGGAAAACAAGCGAAAACCCGATGTTTTCAGAGCAACTGTGGGAGGGGGACTTGAACCCCCACGTCTTGCGACACCAGATCCTAAGTCTGGCGCGTCTGCCTCAGATTCGCTGAGAATTAGCGGCATTTCAGCATCGACGACCGGCACTTCCGCCACAGTTTCCCCCAAATCTTCAAAAACAAGCCGCAGAGCCCCCGGTCTAGCGTTGTCGTCTGCACCTACGAACTTCGCTCAGCAAGTTGCCGAGATCATGAGTTTGCCGCTGAACGATTCCGAGAAGGCGGAGTGCATTCGCCGGCTGTTGGCATCTCAATCGCGAAAGGAGTGAATGACCGTGGCACACGATGGAAGACATGCTGCCGACGAACGTTTGCTAATGCTGCTCGCAAGTGGAACGAGCATTCGTGCGGCTGCCTCAGAATGTGAGATTGGCGAATCGACAATTTGGCGGCGACTTCGCGACCCCGACTTCATTGCCGCACTGAATGCGGCGCGGTCGCAACTATGGGCAGATGCACTCGGTCGTCTGACGCACACCGCAACGAAAGCTGCTGATCGTCTTGCGGCGTTGATTGATGAAGCCGGAAGCGATGCCGTGAAGCTCGCCGCCTGCAAGGCGGTCATTGAGCTTGGTTGCCGCCTTCGCGATGCCGTCGAAATTGAAAGCCGCCTGCAACGCCTTGAGAACTCCAACAACGGAAAGACTCCGTCATGAGTTTGGAAACACGAATCGCGAAGCTCGAATCGGCATCGGCTCAACAGCCCTCGCCGCGACGCGAATTCGGGCCGGGTATTTGGACCGAAGCGCGGGCTCAACGTCTTCGCGATGAGCTTGCGCGACGCGGCCTTTCGTATGAAATGGAACTTCTTCGAATAAAAAAATTGATCGAAGGCGATGAAGTTCTCTCGAATCCGCATTTTGAAGCGGTACGGCTAAAGTGGCAGGCTCGCCGATCCGCCAAATTGCCATAAATTCCGCACACTGCGAAGGGGCTAGGGCGACGGCCCAAAGAGCGGCACTTGAACCGCCTGCCCCTTCGCTTTTTGCAATTCAAGGGCGCGTCATTCAAGGGGCGAACGATGCCGAAAGAACTCTCAAGGGACGCTTTCCAACGTGCATCTATGGCCGTTGAGCGTTGGCCGGAACAATGCGACACGGTTTTGCTGTTCTTGCGGCAGGCGGTTTGGGCTCGGATCGCAGCACCAGAAATCGAGGCATCCGCCTTGCGTGCTGCGCTGTGCGTTCTTCATCGGTTGGATTTGAGCCTCACGCAGCACGCACAAGTCATCATCGACCATCGCGAAACCGCAAACTTGATCTCTGCCGGAGTGGTTGAAGTGATGGGCGACCATTGGCCAAACGCTCATGAGGCGGCACTGTCGATCGCTCAGAGATTGATTTTTGATGCTTGGCGGCTTCTTGATTCCGAGCGACTCTCAAACGCTCTCATGCGAGCGTTAAAACCAATTTGTGAGAAGTGGTTAGCCGTTTTTGAAAATGTGGTGGATGCGACAAAGCTGGAAATGCTAGTTGCCGCTGAATCACGATGGGCGAGCTACGCCGACGCTTCGCGTCTGACAAGCTTTGTGCAACTTGAACGAGCAAAGTTGGAGACCATCATCGAGAACAAATCGCCAAATGCGTGGATCAAGCTTGTCGACGCTGAGGTGATATCCGGTATCAATCGGGGCAATATCAGCCGGGCTGCTGATCGTGGTGAAATTGCGGATAACAAGCTCACTGGTCGCGACCGTCGAATTGACCGAGTTGATTTCTCTCGATGGCAGGAACAACAAGCGAAAAAACAAGATCGCGTCGAAACCGCCAAAGAGGTCGAGCGGAAATTAAAGCGAGCAACGAAACACTGATTCTCGTTGCATTTTCGTTGTGACCAAAAGAATTTCAAAATTCTTTTTACCATCAATTCGTGGCACTTCCGCTGCCTGATGCAATGCAACAAGTATCAATTTGGTTGCGCGGTCGTTCGCCGCTCGCTGGCCTTGCAAATCTTCGGCTGTCACGTCGCGACCATCACTCGGCAATGGGGTTGAGTTATGGTTGATGACGGGCGGTAGGAGAATGCCATGAAAGCTTGCGTCTCACCCTGCCCTAATCACAGGGACGGTATCAATCGAATTGATACCGCTGCGTTGCTCGATGTTTTTGCTGTAGCGAAGCTGTTGTCGTGCTCGACACGCACGGTCAGGCGACTTGCTGATGCCGGACGCATGCCGCGACCCGTACCTATCGGCGGTCTGCGGCGATGGCACGCCGAAACTGGCGACCCGACGACCGGTGTTCGTGACTGGCTCGCCGCGAACTGCCCATCGTGCCGCTCAGATCGGAGGGTGTCGCGATGAATTGCACCCTTCGACGCATCCGGGCTGATTGGCTCGCTCGACTTGCCGACGGTGAGACGCTTGAGGTTGGGGTTGCTGGACACCGAGACCGTTATCCGCAGCACCTCGCTCAAAGCGTTGGGCCGATGATCTCTGCCTTGCATCGGCAAGGACTCATTGAGCACGCAGGCGCGACCTACGCCGCTCGCCCAACGCGGCATCGTGCGATTGCTCGACTGTGGCGAGCGATTGATCCCAATGCCTGCGCGGCACTCGCCGCTGCCGATCAGCAATGGCTCGCTGAGCACCCTGCCGAGTCATCGGCATCCGAACCGAGCAAGCACCAACTCGAATTTGCGTTTTAAGCACCGACGCAAAAACGACGAAGCCCGACGCGCTGGGCATCGGGCTTCTCTCTTCATCACTTCGCTCTACCGACCGCGACCAAACGACGGTTGAGCATTCTACGAAAGCGTTCGTAATTATGACCGCAGTTTCATGTTTTGTCGATGACGTCGTGCCTGTGGTGGCTCGATGGCCGAATGACGAGTTCAAAACGTTGGCAACGTTTCATCGCTCTGAACTCGAAGCCGCCGACGCCGAGTTCGAACTTTGGAACGAGTTGCCTGAATTCCAAAAACGCTTTGTCGACGAACCTGGTTTCTCGCTCGAAACCGAGCGGGCTTTTCGCGCTTCGTTTCTTGAGGCGGTGCAATTTGTTTTGGGGTGCGTCCGCCAACAGCACGGTGACGAAGATGCTCACGATGAACTCTTCGTCGAAATGCTCATCGCGTTCCAAAATCGCCGGGAGCATCGGCGGGAATCAATGCTTGGCGAGCATTGCCCGCATTGGGTGCTAGGCCATGAGCTTGAAGCCGCAAAACTGCGCGGCAAGCATCACGCTCTGACAACAGCAACTGAGCTTTTCGAAAATGTCGCTGACAAAGAATCGCTTGAGGTCGTGCTGGCCCGTTGGTTGGAATCGCTCGATGATTGGTTGCATGGGCCGCTCGATGAATCGCCACCGCCAAGCAAGCTGAATTGCGATGCAAATAGCCTTGCAGCGTGGGTTGCTCGACGACGTGAAAACGATCTCCTGAAGAGTGCTCCGCGATTCTTGCGCGACGTTGTCGCGTTCAATTTGAGAACTGCCCATCGAGTTCAACCGTGGCTTGCACTTGGCGGTGCAATTGCCTTGCAAGCTGTGCTCTGTGGTCGTCGCATTCGCGACGAAAAAGACGGACGAACGAATCTGCAAATCATTTCAATTGCTCCGAGTGCGACCGGCAAAGAGCACGCTCGCAGCGTCAACTCAATGATTCTCGATGCCGCCGATCTCATCGAATTGGAAGGTGCGGAGGACTTCACGAGCGGGGCGGCAATTGCGAAGGCGTTGGAGAAGTCGCCCGCAACTCTCGCTCAAGTGGACGAAATCGGGCGAGTCATTGCCGCCTGTTCTGACGCTAGAGCGCCAGCACACTTGCGAGAACTCATCACCGTTTTGATGAAGCTGCGGACAAGCGGGCATCGCCGCCGATGGCAAGCGAAGTCGTATGTCGACCAAAGAAACAACGTCGAAGTCGATCAGCCTTGTTTGGTACTTTTTGGCACCACCGTTCCGGGCCGACTCTTCGAGGCGTTATCGGGTGATGACGTGCTTGATGGCTTCTTGGGGCGATTGCTGTGCTTCTTTGGCGATGCCGCACCACCAAAGCCTAACCATCGCCGCCGTATCGACATGACCGTACCTGAGAACATTGTTGACCATGCTCGCCATTGGGGGACATTCTCGCCGCCAGGTGCGGGAAACCTTGATTGGATTCATCCCGACCCATTGATCGTTCGCTACTCGCCTGACGCACTGGAGCATTCCATCGAGTGGTTTGAGCGTTGGGACGCCCGTGCTGCCGCCGATCCCGAGTTCGCACCTGTTTGGGCACGGACCGGCCAGCAAGCTGGAGCGCTAGCACTGGTCGCGTTTGCGGCTCGGGGCGTTCCAGTATCGGAAGATGCGACGATTGAGGTCGCTGACGTCGATTGGTCGTTCCAACTCGCCGATTATCTCGTGACGCGATTCATCGAGGTGGCGAAAGATCACGTTGCCAATGGTGCCGACGACCGCCTTAGAAAGACGATCTTGAAGTTGGTTCGAGACCGAGGCGGGATCTCGCATTCCGACCTGCTGCGGGCCGTCCGCCGTTCGTCCCGCGACGTCAAAGAGGCCATCCAGTGGCTCACCGAGACGGGCGAAATCACCGTCGAAAGACTCCCGCCAGGACCGAGAGGCGGGGCTCCGGGACACCTCTATCGTGTCTCGAAAAAATAGTGAACAAGTTGGGTAGAAGTTAAGTAGGTTAGTTAGTTCCTTCCCAAAGGCCAAATTTTCAAAATGAGGCCGGGCTCCCGTTGAGGGAGTTCTTTCCCGAGGTAGGTTCTTTCCCAACTCTTTTCAGCGTATAATGGCTTATTTTGTAGCACTTGTGGTGAGTGGGGAGCCTATGGGAAGGAACTAACCTACCGCCGCCGTTGGCTCTCCAATCCTGCGCACAGCGTTGGGAAAGAACCTACCCTTGGGAAAGAACCTCAATAGTGTACAAGCTCGGGCCGCTGCCCGCTGGAAAGTGGAGCGACTGGCAACGCAAAAACTTACGGCTTGACCTCAATGAGGTCGATTGACAAACTTGTCAACGCTGCAACGACAGAACTGACGATGAGAACTAAGCAATGGCACATCAGATTGTGACTTCGAACGGGCGACGCTTCGTGATGGTTCCGGTTGCCGAATGGCGACGTGCCGAGCGTCTCATGGCGTTGCCGAAGTCGGATGCTGACGGGCACGTCCCGGCCTTGAGCTTTCTTCAGACGTCGATTGCTCAAGACATCATTCGAGAACGCACCGAATTGGGACTGACTCAAGCGGACCTCGCTGCAAAGGCCGGACTGCGGAACGAGACGCTCTGCCGTCTTGAAGCTGGCAAGCATTCACCGACCGTTCGCACCGTCGAAAAGATCGAACGAGCCCTTCAAACCGAACGACAAAAACAAACTCGAAGCAAGAGGCGATAATGGGCAGCATTCGCAAGAAGACCGCCACAAAAACAGTTCCCGCCGGTGCTGAATGCTTCACTCGTGGCGGAGTGCGTTTTGCTCGGTGGAAGACATCGGCTGGCAAGTCGAAGACCGCGAAACTGACGATCGGCAACGATGGCGTGGAGCGAATCATTATTGAATCTGGAGTGTGGCTCGGTAAGTACCGCAACGCCGATGGGCACATCGTCGAGCAATCAACCGCTTGCCGCGACAAGCAAGCTGCCGCCGCAGTGGTGGCTCAATGGGAACGTCGCGTTGAACTTGTACGGGCCGGAGTCATCAGCAAGTCCGAAGATCGCGTCGCGATTCATGCTTCGACGCCACTGAGCGAGCATCGCCACAACTGGCTTGCGAGCATGCGAGCGAGCGGTCGATCGGCTCGGCACATCGAGAACGCGGAACGTCTCACGTTGCGAGCCTGCGACGAATGCGGCTTCAACACGCTGCGAGACATCGAGTCGAGTCGCTTTGAAAACTGGTTGGCGACGAAGCTTGATGAAGGCATGTCGGCACGAACTCGCAACTCTTACTTGCAGGCGTTGAGTGCTCTTTGTGAGTGGTGCGTGAAGAACGGGCGGCTGACGTTCAATCCGTTGAAGACGATTAACAAGGCTGATGAGAACGCTGACCGACGCCGGGTTCGTCGAGCGATGACAGAAGATGAATTACATCGGCTGCTCTATGCCGCTCGCTGGCGACCGTTGGCGGAGCAAGGCCGCGAAGATATCGAACTGGCCCTTGATGATCTCGATGAAGCGGTTGAGCGTGCTCGCAGTCGATTGGTCGATCATCCCGAGTTCGTCGCGAAGCTCGAACATCGAGGCCGCGAACGCGAATTGCTTTACAAGGTCATGCTCTCGACGGGGCTGCGAAAGAACGAGATCGCTTCGGTCAGGCTGCGAGACCTTGATCTCGACGGCGAACGCCCCGCTCTGCAACTCGAAGCACGCCACGAAAAGAACCGCGAAGGCAATTGCATTCCGCTTCGTCGTGATGTTGCCATCGACTTGAAGAACTGGCTTGCTGAGCGAGCACAGCAACGACAGCAAGCAACCTCAAAGGCCGTGACGCTGAAGTTCGAGAAGGCTCGCAAGTCAAAGTCGGTCGATCTCGCTCCGACGAACGCACTGAAGCCGGATGAGTTCTTGTTTCATGTGCCGACGCAACTGGTTCGCATCTTCGATGCTGATCTCAAAGCCGCCGGAATTGCGAAACGCGATGACCGAGGACGAACACTCGATGTTCACGCTCTGCGGACAACCTTCGGAACGCATCTCAGCAAGGCAGGCGTTTCATTGAGGACGGCTCAAGCGGCAATGCGTCACAGCACACCGACGCTCACTGCGAACATCTACACCGACCCGAGACTGCTCGACGTTCAAGGAGCGATTGAGGCATTACCGACGCTCTCGCTGACGACGACGCGGAAGGACGCTCCCGAGGTCATGAAAGCGACCGGGACTTTCGGAGCGCTCGATTCCAGGTTTCCGCCACAGTTTCCCCCAACTTCGGACAAACCGTGTCTTTCGATGGCGTGCATTGGCACAGATATAGAACAAATGAGTCAAGACAACACTGAAGGCACATCATTCGAAAAGAGCCTGAAAACAAGCGAAAACCCGATGTTTTCAGAGCAACTGCGGGAGGGGGGACTTGAACCCCCACGTCTTGCGACACCAGATCCTAAGTCTGGCGCGTCTGCCAATTTCGCCACTCCCGCGAGCGAGGCGAGTTTTAGTTAAGCACTCGCGACTCTTAAAGGCGCCGCGAGTCATAGTTTAATGGCCGCTTCGAAAGTCACCGCAAAGCAAAGGAACCGCATGCTCTCGCCGGACACCGCGACTGCTTCGCGGTTCGTCCGGCTTGCGCCTGCGGTTCCGTTTGATGATCCAATGGCCGTGATGCGGCACGTTTTCGACGTGCCCGATTCACAGGAAAGAGCACATTGGAAACCTGCTCCAAGACATTGCGAAAAGCGTCTGTCGCGAGTCGCCATTTACTTCGCAGCGGGAACCGGCGGTTCGTAACCGGGGGCGGCGAGGATCTTTTTCACTTCAGCAGCATCATCCAGATTCCAGATGCGGACTTCGCCGTTGTAACTGCCCGCAGCCACGCGCTTCGTGCCGGGATGCACGGTGACTGAATAGACCCAGTCGGTGTGGCCGTTGAAAGTCTTCACGGCACCACCATCGGCAACCTTATGAGAGCGTGCGGTCTTATCGGCACTGCAACTGAAGACTTGCCCGTCAGGGGTCATTGAAACTCGGAAGACTTCGCCGCCAAAGCCCATATTGCGAACCGCCTTCGCATCGGCGGTGGACCAAATGCGAATTTGCTTGTCGTTGCCGGCGGTGACGACTTGTGCGCCGTCCATCGAGAAGCCGACGCTATAGACCGAGTCACCGTGACCATTGAAAGTCACCAGCGAATCACCGGAATTCGCGTCGAAAACTTTGGATGTCTTGTCGCGACTGGCCGAGGCCAGCTTCTTGCCATCAGGAGCCCAAGCGACGTCCATCACCCAGTCTGCATGATCTTCGATGTTGAGGACTTGCTTCTGAGTCGCGAGTTCAAACACACGAATGGCTCGGTCAGCTCCCGCAGTGGCGAGCTTTGTGCCATCAGGGCTTAAGGCGACACCGAAGACGGCATCGTCGGTCCTTACGAGATCACCAATCACGTTGCCGTCTGCCACATTGAAGAGCTTCACTTCGCCGATCTGCGCCGGAGTCCCAGCGGCGACGATGATCGTTGCACCGTCTTTGGTGAATTCGATGTCATAGACACGTTCAGCCACATTGGTGATGCGCCGCGCGATCGCACCATCCGCCACGTTCCACAAAATCACTTCATGATAACCCGAGGTCGCGAGCAACGTGCCATCGTGATTGAAGGCCACCGCAGTCACGGGAATCGGAACCGGGTACTTCTCTGGAGCCGGCGGCTGCTTCTCTTTGGGAACGATCTGAATCAGCGGCTGACTGGGAGTGAACCCGGCATCGAGCACTGCTCCGGTTTCGATCCACTTCTTGACGAGTTCGATCTGCTCCTTAGTCAGCGGATCGGCATCTTTGGGCATTGAGCCATCAACCAGCAGCGCGTGCAACGGCGAATCGGCGAGCTTGCCAGCGACCACTGCCGGGCCTGATTCTCCCCCTTTTACGATGCCCGCGAAGGTTTCCATGTTGTAGCGCCCCTTCGCGGTCTTCGCGTTGTGGCACGCCAAACAGCGCTTCGAAAAGATGGGAGCCACGCTCTGCGAGAACGAGACGAGCTTGCCGATCTCGATCAACTGTTTTTCCGCAGCGCGGCGTTTATCGACATGCTCAGCTTTGATCATCGCCAGGCTCGCGGCTGCGGCTTGCACCTGAGGACTGATCGCGGCGAGTTGCTCTTCGACCTGCTTCTGAGCTGCTGGACCACCTTCAACCTTCACTTTGGCGGCGGCGATCGCATCTTGAATGACTTTGAGCGCCGCTTGAGCGTCAGCCAACGCCTTGGCCGCAGCAGCAGCTTTGCCTTCCTCTTCTTTGACTTTGGCTTCGGTCTGCTCGGTCTTATTGGCTTCCACCGCTTTCTTCGCCACAGACAGAGCTTCATCAGCCGCCTTCTTCGCGGCATCGGCCTTCGCGACCTTCTCTTCCTCGGGCTTAATCTTCGGCTCGTTCTCTTTAACGGCCTTGTCCGCCGCCGAAATCTCGGCCTTCAACTTAATCAGCGAGGCTTGTGTCTCAGCCTGCTTCTTCTGCAAGTCCTTCAACGCTGTCGCAGCGGCGTCTTCGCGAACTTTGACTTCATCAGCGATTTTCGCGAGTTCGGCCGCCTTCTGTTCAGTTGCCGGGTCAGCGGCACGGGCGGACAGAGCTCCCGTCGTCGCGACCGCGAGTGCAATGACAACCGCAGCGCGAGCAGGTCGCGACAGCGCAGCGCGAACCAAGTGGTGCAGGGGCTTCAACATGAGCGAGCCTTGATGCTGGAGTGAAAGTTTTGGTGGGACAAACGGCAGGAAGATGCGTCGCTGAAGCATGAGAATGCAGACCCGCGACCGAGGCATCGGAGAGCGTCGATAAGCATCAAGCCGCTTCTGATGAGTGTCAAGCAGCGGGCGCAAGTTGGACCGCGCAGCCCCCTCGTCACTTGCTGCCTCGCCTGACCGTCTCGCAATTCAGAATGGCGAATCAGCCGATCAAGACGGGCGCACGAGACATTCATTCGACGAGCGGTGCTCGTTCATGAGGCGTTCGGCGGCGGCTTCGGCGTTGTCGATGCAGTCGGGCAAACCGACTCCTTGAAATGCATTACCCGCGAGCACGATGCCCGGCAGCCTCGCAGCGAGGCGCGCGATTTTGGCGATACGATCTAAATGGCCAACGTGGTACTGCGGCATCGAATTGTTATGGCGCACGACGACCATGAAGTCAGGAGTCCCTTTCACTCCCAAGATCGAACGCAGTTCGTCTGAGACAATGCGTTCGAGTTGCTCATCGGAGTTCTGAAGCTCTTCCGGTTGCATCGCGCCGCCCACAAAGGTCCGCAAGATGACGCGGCCGGCAGGAGCACGACCCACGAACTTGCGACTTGAGAACGACACGGCCAGCACACGTCGTTTTTCAATCGCCGGGATGACGAGCCCAAACGAATCTAGCGGATGCTTAATGTCGTCCAGCTTATGCCCGCTGACGACGACGGCGGTCGAGGCGTATTCGATCGCCGACAATTCGCGGCAGAGATCTTCGAGATCCGAAGTCGCTGGCGCTTGATTCAGCGTCTTCAGCAGTGCGGCTTGTCGAAAGGCCGGCAGTGCGATCAACACACCATCGAAGTCTGCGGTCTGTTGATCGGCCAGCAACAATCGGACTCGTCCGCTCTCCAGTTGTTGCAAACCCATGACGGGAGTTTTGAGGACCACCTGCCCTCGCGCGGCGATGCGTTCGCGTAAGGTGTCAAAGATGACCGACATGCCCTCGCGCGGCGCCGCGAACAAGCTGTACCGCGCACCGCCGCCTGACGACTCGCTCGACTCACGTGCCGCCTGCCGCCTCGCTGCACGAATCAAGCTGCCGCACTCACGTTCCATGTCGATGAAGCGCGGCAACGTGGCCTTCAAACTCAATCGCTCAGGATCCGACGTATAGATGCCGCCAACCAAAGGTTGAATCAACCGGTCGAGCGCTTCGCGCCCCAAGCGCCGCCGCACGAAGTCCGCGAGACTCTCATCCACATCATCGGTACGGCGCGGCACGAAGAGTTCCAGGCCCATGCGCAACTTGCCTGCCCACGAAAAGATGGGCGACTTAAGTACCGGCCAAACTTTCGCGGGACTGAGCAACATGAAGCCTTCCGGCACTGGCATCGGGCGACCGTCCTTAAGGACGAGCGAGCCACGGTACTTGGTCTCGGTCTTGAGAAGTTGATCCGCGATACCCAATCGCTCGCAGAGCTTCACTGCCGCAGGCTTATTCGTGATGAAGTTGTCCGCGCCAGTTTCAACCAGGTACTGCCCAACACGAGTCGTTCCGGCGACTCCACCAACGCGGTCGCTGCCTTCCAAGAGCGTGACATCAACTGGCTGTTGGCAGTGTTGCCCAAGTTCAATAAGCCGATGAGCAGCCGCCAGTCCCGTTATCCCTCCACCGATTACGGCAAAGCGACGTCCGGGCGATTGTTCCAAAGTCATGATGAGAGATTCCGCAAGCACTCAAAGTCGGCGGGAGATATCGGGAGAAACAGCAGAATGACTTATCACCGAGCGAAGTGGAATTGAGTGCCCCGACGACAAGCGGTCGTTGGGAATCAGCGATCACGCCAATAAGTCGGTCAGCACCTGGCCATGCACGTCGGTCAGCTTGCGTTCGAGGCCGTTGTAGTAAAACGTCAGCCGCTCGTGATCGAGACCCAGCAAATGCAAAATCGTCGCGTGAAACTCGTAGACCGACGTGATCTTGTCGATGGCCTTGTAACCAAACTCGTCTGTTGCCCCGTAAGAGAACGGTGCTTTAACGCCTGCACCGGCAAGCCAAGCCGTAAAGCCGCTGGGATTGTGATCCCGTCCGCTCGCTCCCTTCTGGAAGGTGGGCATGCGACCGAACTCGGTACACCACACCACGAGCGTGTCTTGCAGCAAGCCACGTTGCTTCATGTCCTTGAGCAAGCCGGCGGTCGGTTGATCGAGAATCGGTCCATGCACCGCGTACTGCGTCGCAATGGCTTTGTGTCCGTCCCAATTGCTCACTCCCTCGCCACCCGTTTGATAAGCCCCGTTGAAAAGTTGTACGAACCGCACGCCGCTCTCGATCAACCGCCGCGCCAAGATGCAGTTCCGCGCGTAAGCCGCCTTAGTCGAGTTCTGCACGTCGTCGGCACCGTAGAGCTTCAAAATATGAGCTGGCTCGGACGAGAGATCCGTCAGCGCGGGGACGCTCGCCTGCATGCGCGCCGCGAGTTCATAGCTCGCAATCCGCGCGGCTAATTCGGTATCGCCGGGGAAGCGTTCCAAGTGCCGCTCATTCAATCGCTTTAGGAACGCTTGCGTGGCTTGATCGGTCTGCGGAGTCACGGCGCCGGGACGAGCCAGATTGCGGATCGGACTGGCAGCGTTGAAGTCCGTCCCTTGATAAGCGGCTGGTAGGAATCCTGACCCCCAGTTATTGACGCTGTTCTGAGGCTTGCCACGCGGATCGGGGATCGCGATGTACGCCGGCAAGTTCTGACTCACACTGCCGAGCGCATACGTGACCCACGCCCCTAAGCTCGGAAAGCCGTCGAGCGTGTTGCCTGTCGACATGAAGTTCTCGCCCGGCGCGTGCGTGTTGGTCTTGCTCGTGAGCGAATGAATGAAGCACATGTCGTCGACGAGTTCGCCCAAGTGCGGCACCAAATCCGATACCGACTTTCCGCACTCGCCCCGCGGCTTGAACTGCCACGGGCTTTGAGTGAGGTTGCCTTGTTGCCCCTGAAACGTGATGAGCTGGTCACCACCCGGCAACGGCTGGCCGTGCCGCTTCCTGAGTTCGGGCTTGTCATCGAACGTGTCGAGCTGACTGCAAGCTCCAGAACAGAACACAACCACAATGTTCTTAGCCCGAGGAGCAAAGTGAGTGTCTCTCGCTCCGAAGGGTCGGCTTGGGTCAATCTTTGGTCGGATTGGCGACTTCGACTCAGAACCGTCGGCGGCCAGCAACCCTTCTTGCGCGAGCAATGACGAGAGCGCGATGCCGCTCAGCCCCTGACCCATGTGCTGCAAGAAGTGACGGCGATTGAGAAGGGAGTGCATGCTTAGTCTCGACGTCGGTCAATGAGCTGAACTCGGAAAGAAGAGTCGCGCCGGGTGAACTCTCGCCCCAACATCCAACGCTTACTCGGCCACCACCGGATTGCGCAGTAGGCCAATGCCATCGATCGCCGCGTCAACGATGTCGCCCGGACGAAGATACTTGTTCTTGGCCGCGCCAACGCCTGATGTCGTGCCTGTCGAGATGATATCCCCAGGCTCCAAGGTCACCGAACTGGAGATGAACTCGATGATCGCCGCCACCGGAAAAACCATCTCCGCCGTCGAACCGTCTTGTTCGATCGAACCATTGACCTTCAGCGTCATGTGAAAAGCTTGCGGATCAGAGCACTCGTCTGCCGGAAGCACGCAGGGCCCTATCGGACAAAACGTGTCATGCCACTTACCGTGCAACCAATCAAAGAAGCCGTCTTTCTCGCGCTGAATGCGTCCTGGATTCGGACGAAATTTGCGGTCAGAGATGTCATTCACAACGGTGTAGCCCGCAACGTAGCTCAGTGCGTCGGCTTCTTTGACGCCTCGCGCACGGCGGCCAATGACGACTCCCAGTTCCAGTTCCCAATCAATGAAGTCCGGCGAGATTTGTGGAATGCGAATTGGATCGCCGGGATGAGTGAGCGTCGTCAACGGCGGCTTCATGAAGACATAGGGAAACGTTTGGGCACGCTCGGCCGCTCGTGCTCCACCTTCTTCGATGTGCTTCGCGTAGTTACCCGCCAGCAGCAGCAACTTGGTCGGCGTGGGATGCGGGACAAGTAGCTTCACATCACCAATCGCCGTGCGCATGGCCGCCAGAATGTCCTCCGGCAATTGAGCGAGATGGTTTTGAATGCGAACCACATCCGCTCGGTAATCCCCACCTGGGAGGAACGGCAACAGTGTCTCGATCTGAGGAATCGCGATTCCAGCGACGCGAGCCGCCTTGCTCAACGGAATCACTGAGTCGTCGTCAAAGAAGCCAACGTTCACAGAGCCGTGATGTGCGAAGCGGGCAAGTCGCATGAGTGAGCCTTTGACGGAGGACCAGTGGAAAGACGAAGGACAATCGCTTGGGATCTAAAAGCAATCACCCCAGCCGATCAACGATCGGCCGGGGTGAGGTATGCTCACAGTCACTCTGAGGCCCGCACAACGTCGGCGACCTACCAGTTCTTCGAATCGAGGAACCAGAACCACTTGTCGGTGCGTGAGTTGAAGTTCAGGTTCCAGTAACCGTCATCCCATTCAAGCTGCACCTTGCGCCAGCCGAGCGGCACTTGAGGATACGGATAGAACGGACCGATGTAGGGCCAAGCACTCGCGCTGTACTGCGTCGGGTACTGCAACGCAGCATAGTTCGGATAGCTCGCATAGCTTGGCCAAGAGTACGCCGGCAGGTTGGGTTTGTCGTAAGCCATATGCGACGGGCCGCGACCTGGATGCATCGGACCGCCCGCCATCGCCGGCCCCATCGGCATGCCTGGACCCATCGGTGGCATGCCCCCGTCTTGTTGGAAACTGACTTGCTGAATCGGAGCACCCGGACCTGCTCCCGGCCCCGCGACCTGAATCTGATTGTTGACCGACTGGACTCCCGGCACTTGTGACGCAATCTGCTCGGCAGCGTCGGCAGCTTGAGGATGCCCCACCACGCCGCGCAACGTCGCAACGCCGTTGTTGTAGCGGACTTCAATGTCGCTACTGCTCAGTCCCGATTGAGCCAGAGCACCAGCGATGTTCTCGGCGACGGCTTGATTGCCGGTCTTCGCGGGCCGCATGCCTGGAGCGCTCAGCCGATTATCAACCTGACGCACACCGGGAACTCGCGAGACGATCTGCGTGAGTTGAGCGACATGCTGCGGTTGAGCCACTTGCCCATCGAGCACCGCGATGCCGTCCTTGAACTTGAGATCCAGGTTGTGACCACGAAGCCCCGACTGCTTGATTGCCTTGGCGATGTTCTCGGCAACCACTTGATTGTTGGGACCCGCAGGGGCCGCAGCAGGCTTGCTGAAGAAGCTCGCCCGTTCGACACCACCGCCGTCGACTTGGCCGCCAACTTGCTGAATCGACTTGCCGTCGACAATCAAACGGTTATCGACACGACGGATACCCGGCACGCCGGAGACAGCCTTCGAAGCGCGAGACTTTTGCTCGTCCGAGCCAATCTTGCCGCTGAGCGTGCAGACGCCTTCTTTCACTTCGATATCAATATCGAATCCGGCCAACTTCGCGGCTCGCAGCGCTTCAGCCACATTCTCTGCCGTTTGCTGATTGCTGGTGGCCGCCGCCTCGCCCCCGCTGGGCTTTAGAGAGAACGGCCCGGCCAGTGCCAAACTGGGAGCCACTGCCGCAGCCAGTCCGAGCGACAAGACCCATTTCCGATAGCTTCGCATGAAACCACTCCTTTGATTGCTGGTGCGCCCCGTACCTGGGCAGCTCGTCCCGTCCCTGGCCGGATGGATGAAAGACTCCGTTGAGCAACGAGCCCGCCGCGTTGTGCAGTCAGACTCACTCTCTTTTCATCGGCCATTCGAGTCCGTTTAGTCAGGCGATTTCGATTGTTTGGAAAAAAACGACTCTGACGGTTGAGTCGGCTCTTCAGACTGTATTGATCGCAGTAAGTGGTGAAGTTTGGCCGATAACTCTGGAGAGAAGTCACAGACCGGAGCATCGTTCTCTATCGACTCCGGCAACGAGTACCTCCACCGCCTCAAACATCCCATCTTTCGCAGATCGTCGATCATGTCTTTGATCCACAAACTGGTTCTTGCCGCGACGGCTTCGTGGGTTGCAGTGCTTCCGGCGCTTGCTCAGCAGCCAATGCCGAGCGGCTACTTCATGCATAACGGCATCGTGCTGCCGGTCCCGAGTAGTGCTCCAAGCTATCAGCCCGGCTATGCATCAACCAACGGCGTCGCACCAACGGCAGGAGTGGCTCAACCCAATTACGGTCCCCCCATTCCGGTGGCTCCACAGTCATCGCCAGCGTTGAATCGTCAGGCTTCCGCAGCACCAAACAATGGCTCGGGCTACGGTCAGCAATTCAGTGCTCAGAACGGAACTGTCCCGTTCAGTAACCCGCAGTTTGCAACACCCAGTGGCCAGAGCACGACGATCTATTACGGCTCGTCGCAGTTCCGCCGCGACCTAAGTCCTCAACGGCAACAACTTGATCTGACAACGGCGCGCGATCGGAACTCACGCTCGCGACCCGTACAGCGCGACGATCGTCAGCCTCGACTATCGACCGACCAGCCATCAGGCACTGCTCCACAGAAGGCAAGCAACGGAGTGCAAATCGATGCCACAACTGGCGCGATCCAGCGCAACGACCGCCTGATCGGCAACCGGACGGATGCTGGTCCGCAGAGTGCCCCTCGCGCGCAGCAACCTGGTGACAAAGCACAGCGCAACCAGCCATCGACGTCGTCGCTCTCGACGCGTGAAGCCGAACTCAGGCGCGGTTCAACCAATCAACAACGACAAGCGGAATTGGTGAGCACTCAGGCGATCGTGAACCTCGCCGACCCACGCACTCTAAGGCCGTTGACAAACCTGGGTGGCCCGAGCCCTTCGCGATTGCAGGACCTCCCGATCGGAGATGCGCAGCGCGGGATGTCCTATCACCTGCAGTCGCCGGTTGATCCAACCGCCGATTCTCCGTCACGCCGGAAGATGAATTACCCCGTCAGCAATGACATCTCAGCGAGCACACATCGCAGCCAAACGTTTCTCGGCCCCGACCCGCGCGGCTTCCGACAGTCACCTTTTGGTGGCGTGAACATGAACTCAAATGCCACCAAGTACTTCACCGTTGGATCGCGACTCGGCCGGTAACAGACTCGATTGATCATTCCAGCCTGCCTAAGCGAAGCTGTTGAAAACACATGGAGCACGATTTGATCGTGCTCAAAATCGAGTGAATTTGGCACGTTGAAAACGTGCCCCACGGAATTCAACGTGGTGGCTAAGCAAGCCAACTTGGTGTCAGTGCGAAGAACTCGTCGATTTCATTGGCCAAACCAGTGACTCGGTCGCCCGTGTCGGCGGAGGTTTGACGCCCCGCACCGCCAGCCACTTTGTCGGTCCCCCCCTGACCGTTCACGACGTCGGCCCCAGCTCCGCCTTGCAGACTGTCGTTGCCTTCGCCGCCTTGCAGCGTGTCGTTGCCCGCTTGACCGAGCAGTTGATCGAGACCCGCTCCTCCGATCAGGAAGTCGTTGCCGTCTCCGCCAGCGAGACCGTCATTGCCAGTGCCACCATCAAGACGATCGTGGCCGCCTTCTCCTTTGAGGATGTCGTCACCGGCATCACCAACGAGCGTGTCGTTACCAAATCCGCCGCGCAGGCTGTCGTTGCCGTCACCGCCTTGCACGGAGTCGTTGCCGTCACCGCCGAAGATGTTGTCCGAGCCCGTTCCACCGAGAATCAAGTCGTCGCCGACCCCGCTCCCAAGTTTGTCATCGCCGTTCTCGCCCAGCAGTGTGTCATTGCCGGCGCCCGAGTCGATGTCGTCGTTACCGGAACCACCAAGGATCGAATCTGCTCCGGCCCCGGTGCGGATCGTGTCGTTGCCCGCACCGGCATTAATTGTGACCGGCCCGGTGAAAGATGTTGTGGTGAAAGTCTGAGCGGCGCTGTCGCCGGTTAAATTCGCGACTTCAATCAAGCTCAGAACATCAGCGCCAACGCCCGTCGCGTTCGTCGAAGTCAACACGAGACTAGTCGGGACCAGTTCAAAGATCGTGTCCACGCCAACCCCACCCGAGAGTGTGTCATTGCCGAGTCCACCGGAGAGTGAATCGTCGCCACCGAGTCCAGTTAGGCTATCGTTGCCATCACCACCATCGAGTGAATCGAAACCAGCATTGCCGTTAAGCACGTCGTTGCCGAGTCCCCCTCGCAGCGTGTCTGCACCGCTGCCGGTTGTCATGGTGTCATTTCCATCACCGCCCGTGACGGCGTACTTCGCAGAGAATGCAGAGCCGTCAAAGGTGTCGGCACCCTCACCCAAGTTGACGGTGATCGGAGTCGTGAGCGTGCCGTCCATCGCCCGGATAGTGACGTTGTCAGTGCCGTCTCCGGTGTTGATCTCCAAAGAACCGGACGGCGTGAAGAACTGCATCGCTCGCCCACCGCCGCGTGTGATCTGCATCAAACCATCGGAGTAAGTCCCAGCGTCGGTCATCACGACCGTGTCATTCGCACTGCCGTAGTTGAACTGCCGAGTACTCGCACTGAGCGTATCGACGAGCGATTCGATACCCGAATAACTCAGCGTCACTCCGTCGATCGTCACGCTGCCATCGGTGGCACTCGTCAACGAGTGGTTCGCGAGCAATACCGATCCATCCACGAATTGCAGCGAGTCTGTATCACCCAGTCCGTTGCCTTTGATCTCGACGCCACCAGCAGGCAACGGGTTGCCGCCCGAAAAGTCGATAATCGTGCGGTCATTCAAAGTACCACCGTTGATCTGCAAGCGATCAAGTTCGCCAACCGCAAACTGCGTACTCGCCGCTGTGTTCTTGAGATCCGTTACAAAGATGGAATCGCCCTGCCGCACAATCTTGGTTTCGACGGACTGCCCAGCCACCGCGTTGATCTGCAAGCCGACAAACTCGATCGCGCCGATATCGGGGGCGGCCGTGCTGTCAAAATTGCCATCTCGATTTCGCGTCTTGCCGCGCGCATCCGTTGTGACCCCGGCGACCCCCGTGCCACCGTCGATCGCAGAACTACCAAAGAGCGGCAAGTGCGTCAGTCCGATACCGCCGTTGTTCGCGAGCGGCCCCAGCAATGGATCTGCCGGCACAGCAGTCGTCCCGACACGGTCTCCATTGAGCCCATTCACAAGCCCAGTGGTCCCCGCATTCACTCCTATGATGTTTGAACCACGCGACGTCGCCGAACCACTAATGTCATTCTTCGACACCACGTTCGTCGTCGAAATGAGCTGATTCTGAGCGACAATCGAGTTCTGCAACTCGAGCACGCCAGCGGTTGAAATCCCCCCGCCTTCAACCTTGGCCGTATTGTTCACGACCGTGCTGTTGGTCAGCCGAGTCAGCCCACCGAAGTACGAAACAATGGCGCCACCACTGCCCGTCGCGGTGTTTGACGAGATCGTGACGTTGGTGAGATCGACTCGACTGAGGTAATTGTCGATACCAGCACCAGCAACGCCCGCCGTATTCGATGTGATTGAAGTGCTAACCAGGGTGACTTGGCCGCTTTCAACATTCACGCCGCCTCCTGATTGAGTCGCGGCGTTCGAAGCGATCTCTGAGTTTGTCAGGCTAACCACCGCTCCGATGGCGTGAATGCCGCCGCCATAATCAGCCGTTGTGTTACTGAGAATCCTCGCTCCAGAACCCTGCAGCAACGCCTGCGATGCGAGTGCGATACCACCGCCATCGTCAGTCGCTGAGTTGCTTTGCACCGTCGAGTCAAAGAGCCCAATCGTACCGCCGTTGGCTGCCAAACCGCCGCCGCTCACCGAGGCTGTATTACTGGCGACCGTCGAGTCATGCAGATTGACGATACCCGCCTGTAAGAAGATAGCCCCACCACTGCCCAGCGTTGTGTTGCTCTGAATGGTCGAATCCGAGATCTCGATCGTGCCTTGATTGGTCACGATTGCGCCGCCACTGATCGTTGCCGAATTTCCGCTCAGCACAGTGTTATTAAGCGTCACCGCACCAGAGAAGTTGGCGATGGCACCACCGCTGCCCGTCGCCGAGTTGTTCTGCACCGTCGAGTTATTGATCGTCAGCAGGCCTTGGTTAACGAGGATCGCGCCGCCGTGACCGATCACGGAATTTGCGATGGTGTTCGCAACGTTGTCTGCGATGACAACGTTGTCGAGTGTCAGATTACCATCAACGAGAATGCCGCCGCCGGTCGTTCCGAAGCCGTTACGAACCGTGAGATTGCTCAGGGTGACCGTCGCACTCGACAGAATATGAAAGACGCGATCGAGATCGCTGGCGTCGATGATCGTCTGATCGGCCCCTGCCCCGACGATCTTCAAGCTGCCTTCGATATCCAAGTCGCCAGTGAGAGCGTCATCCTCATTGATCCCGCTCAACGTCAGGAAAAACGTACCTGCTGGCAGATCGATGCGCTCGGCTCCCGAGCGTGCGTTCGATTCCTGAATCGCCGCGCGTAGCGACGTCTTGCTGTTGATATCGACGGCGAAGCCATTGCCGACATTCACGTCACTCGTATCGGTGAATGCGTTGACCGTAAAAACCAACTCCGGCGGCACAAACTCAAACGCACCGATGTCAACCGCCGCAACTCCACCGAGATCACCATCAAGATTGCGATTACGACCGGTCTGATCAGAGACCGCTGCACCGGCGTTCGTACCGGTATCAATGGCTGGGCTGCCAGCGAGCAGTGCATAAGTTGCCGTCGGGCCTCCATTGTCTTGCAGCGGACCGAGCATAGGATCGAGCGGCAAGACTGCAGTGCCCCACAAGTTACTCAAGTCCGAATCAATGCCGAGCGCGCTGCCAATCTCGCCAATCAAGTTCGTACCAAGCGACGTGAACGTGCCGATAATGTCGCGCGTATTGGCCGATGATGTGTTCAGCGCGATCAGTGTGTTTCCGAGACTGAAACTGCCCGCGTTCGAAACACCGCCGCCTGTGGTGACAGCGGTGTTATTCGCAATCGTCACATTCACCAACACCGCACTGCTGTCGGCACTATTGAGCATGCCGCCACCAGCCAGCATCGACGAATTCTCGGCGATCGTTGAATTGCTGATGCGGAGCATGCCTTCAAAGTTGTCGAATCCACCACCAGCTTCAGTGGCTGAGTTCGCTCTCACGAGCGAGTTAGTCATCTCGACAAATGCCTGATCGACGTCGATGCCGCCACCATTCTTCGAAGCACGGTTCTGCTGAATGATCGACTTGTCGATGACAAACGACGACCCACCACCGACTCGCGCCCCCCCGCCGTACTTACCAGCCGAGTTATTGCTGACCGTCGACCCTACGAGTGTCAGCGTGGCATTATTGATGAGATTGATGCCCCCGGCATCGAGCGATGCATTGTTGTTGCTGATGGTTGTCTCACGCACCTCCAGCCGCGCGTTTTCAGCACTCAGTCCGCCGCCGTCTGCCCCCGATGTGTTGTTCGCAATCGTGCCGCGATTGAAGCTCAAGCTGCCATTGAAGCTGGAGATGCCACCGCCGTCGTTACCCGCCGCATTGCCGGTGAAAGTGCTATCAACGATCGAGACCGTGCCGCTGTTGTTATAGAGGCCACCTCCATTGAGTGTGGCCGAGTTGTTTCGAACAGTGACACGATTGAGCGACAGCAAACCAAATGAATTGCCGATCGCACCCCCGACCGAAGTCGTCTCTCCTGCGGCCAGGCTGCCTTCGATGACTGAATCCGTAATGGTGAGAGCACCCGAGTTAAGCACCGCTCCCGCATTAACCGCCGTGCCATTGCGGATTGTCACATTGCTGATGGTGACTCGCGCGCCCGGCATGATTTCGAAGATGCGATCGAGATCATTGCCGTCGATGAAAGTGCTATTGGGACCAGCCCCGACAATGTTGACCGAATCAAGAATGTCGAGATCGCCCGTCGATGCGAGACCCTCGTTTGCTCCGCTACGAGTCAGTCGAAACGTGCCCGCCGGTAGCATGATCGTGTCGGGAGTCGATATCGCGTTCGCTTCCTGAATCGCCGCACGCAACGTTGTGCGTCCAGAGCTATCCATCGCGATACCGTTGCCACGCAGCGCATCAGCGGTATCGACAAACGAGTTCACGGTGAAGGTTGCGAGCAGCGCTCGCGTTTCCAGGCGCTCGGACGGGACATTGGAATTGCATTTCGCCTGTCGACGACCAGGTCGGGCCCAACTCTTGAGGAAGGACTTCGAGAACAGCATGGCGACATCCTTGTCGCGCGCAGATTGAATGCGCGGGAATTCGAGCCCGAGAGGGGAAAGGCTACGCAGGAAGGAATTGAGAAGTGATTGCAGCGCGTCGAGATCGCGCTTGAGGGGACCAGGACTCTAGCTCCGTTCTCAAAAATGGAGCAACACGAGTCAGCACGCGGCGTATCTGATGAATGATTTTTCCTGCGGGAGCGACATCTGAAGCAAATCTCACTTCAAGTTGTCGCCCATGAACAACCTCGTACACGTCGTTGTTGGCACTGCAACTCGCTTCTTGTGACTCAAGCCCCGCAGAGTCGTGAATCCGAGAGCGATGCACGACTCTGCAGTTGCTGAAAAACTTACTTCCCGAACGCGGCGTCGTTCGGGTTGCCTCGGCTGAGGAGGTAGGCCAGTAGGTCGAGGATTTCTTCTTTGCTGAGCGGCTTGAAGAGGTCCTTCGGCATCAGGCTGACGGTTGAGGCCGTTCGCTCTTCGATGTCGCTCAGGGAGATCTCCATGATCTTGGTGTGATCGACGGGGTCGGTCAGGACTGTCAGTTTGCCGTCGACTTCGCTCAGGACTCGGCCGGTTAGGACTTTGCCGTTCTTCAGTTCGATCACCGAGGCTTTGTATTGGTCGGAGATCACTTTGCTTGGGTCGATGATCGACTCTAGCAAATCCTTTTGGCTGAAGCGGCCGGCGACGTTCGTTAGGTCGGGACCGGTGCTGCCGCCTTCGCCGTCGAAGCGGTGACAACTAATACAGCGTGCGGCTTTGTAGGCCCGGGCTCCGGCTTCGAAGTTGCGGCCTTTCAAGCCGGGACCGATCAACGCCAACGCTTCGTCCATCGAGTAGCCCGACTCTTTGCCCGGACCGAGCGGCTTCGGCAGTTCGGCTTCCTTGATGGGAGCAATTGTTACAGCCGCGCCGGCGAGGAGTTTGCGTTCGCTCTCTGAGGCGTTCTCCAGCGCTTCCTTCTGCATGTTGACCAAGAACTTCTGGTAGCTGTTGCCACCGCTTCTCTTCGCGGCTTCTTGGTACCACGCGAAGTACTGCTTGCGTTGCTCCAGCGTCCAACCGAACCGCATGTTGCGGAGCGCGAACGCGTAGTGCATCTGCTGCAAGTTCGGGGTGTTGCCGAGGATCTTCGCCACCGTGCCGCCATATCCTTGATTGCGGGCCAGCACTTCCGCCGCCGCAGCCAGCGTGTTGTCGGTGTTCTCTTCCTGCGGGTTCATGATCGCGAGGCACTTGCCGATCACCGTCGGCGAGTTCAAGAAGATCAGCACGTTCGCGAGCTCACGGTCAATGGAATACGTCTTCGAGGGGAAGTGCGCATCAAGCTGCTTGAGCACTGCCGCTGTCGACGCCGCATCGGGTTGTCCCAAGCGAATGAAGACGAGCTGATGAGCACGCAGCAGTTCGAGCTGTTGCTCTTCCGGCAAGCTCTTGAAGTCGAGCTTCGCGAGGGCCGCTGTCAGAGCCGCCTTCTTCTCGACGCCCGCCATGTGAGTGAACGCGACCGTGCTCGTCAGCAAGGCTTCGGGGTTCTTCTCGGCGAGGACGCGGTCTTCCCAGAGCTTGACGTCTTGAAACTCCAACGCGACGCGCGCGGCATAGCGGATGAAGCGATCCGAGTGACTCAAGAACGGCCACAGGATGTCGACGTTGCTTTGACTCGATTTCCCGGCGACATGCATCTCTTCGAGCTTGCGACGTTGTGCTCGCAGAACCGTGCCGGCATCGACGTCTCGCTGCACCGGAGCCGTCGATTCCTTGCCGGTGTAATTCACGCGGTACAGAGCGGACTGAGCACCTCGGCCACCGATCGTGAAATACATCGCTCCGTCAGCACCGATCACGGCGTCGGTCAGCGGCAGCGGAGCACGTCCGAGGAACGTCTCCTTCTTGCCGACATAGGTCGCTCCGGTTGGAGTCAGATGCACGGCATACATCGTTCCGAAGGTCCAGTCGCAGAGGAACACGGCCTTCTGATACTTCGCTGGGAACTTGGCGCCGGTACCGAAAGTTACACCCACCGGCGAACCCGGCCCGATGTCGACGACTTGCGGCAAGCTGTCGTGATACCACGTGGGCCACTTGCCCGTCGCGCTGCGCCAACCCATCTCGCTGCCATTGACCGCGTGATACAGCCGAGTGGGCCGATACCACGGCGTGCCCATGTCCCACTCCATGTCGGCGTCGTAGACGAACAACTCACCTTCGGGCGAGTAATCCATGTCGAACGGGTTGCGATACCCGACGCTGACCATCTCCCAATGCTTGCCTTCAGGATCGGTCTGAGCGACCCAACCGCCCGGCGCGAGAATCCCCGCCGCGTGACCGTTCGAGTCCCATTGCCGCTTGAGGAGCAAGTCCTCGTCCCAGTTCGTTTGCAGTTGGCTCGTGACACCTTCAGGCAGCGTCGAGCGAATCGGCTCGGGCCGCGCTCCGCCCATCGTCTGAGGAGCCGGAGTCCGCGCTTGCGAGAACGGCGGCAGCGTGTGATTGCCTGCAATAACGACGACATGCTTGCCATCGGGACTGAGCTTCAACGCATGCGGTCCGTGCTCGCCGCCACCTTGAAACGCTTTGAGCTTTTCGACTTTGTCGTAGGTGTCGTTGCCATCGGTGTCGGTGCAACGATAGAGCCCGCTGCCGGGACCTCCATTGCAGCAGACATAGAGCGACCCGAAGGCATGTAATAATCCTTGCGCCCCGCTGACCGGCTTGCCGTCAATCTTCACATCGAGTGCTTCGACCTTCGTCTCTGCATTGCTGCCGATCGGAGCGGGAGTGATGCGATAGAGACCTTGATTGCCTTGATCGCTCGCAATGAGCCGGCCTTTGTGATCGACGCCGAGATTCACCCAAGAACCTTGCTCGGCCTTCGGCACCGTGTAGAGCAGCTCGACGTTGAACCCGTCTTGAACTTGAAACACTCCCGGCGGAATGGTGCCTTTGAGATTCCCGCCCCCGCCGCCTTGCCCGGCTTCATCGAGCACTCGGCCCCACGGCCCCGCTCCATAAGCCGCGAGCGACTTCGCCTTCGAGGTCTTGTCAAAATTCTTACTCTTCGCGGCCTGCCAATCGGTGTTCGAGACGACGAACTGCTTCGAGCCATCCTTCTTCGTGATGACGAGCCGCAGCACAAACCCGCGAGCCCCGCCCGCGCCGTCGTTATCGACCTTCGCCGAGATCTCATTCTTCCCCGGCTTCAGATGCGCGGTGACATCGAGAATGCTCGGCTCCTGCCACTCGGTATTGCGAGTGACGACTTTGCCATTGATCGAGATCTCCATGATGTTGTCGCAAGAAGCCGCGAGCACCGCCGACTTCGCATCGGTCTCGAACTCCGTCTTGAGGAAGCAGCCTTCAGGATTGCTGGCTTCCCAAATCCAACTGGTCTCCGGAGCCCCAGTGAAGTCCGGCTTCGTCGGCGCGTTCTTCGGCTCCGGCTTCGCGACAGCCTCAACCTGCCCATCATCCTTGAGCACGACCGCATCCTGCCGCTCGGGCTTCTGAGTCTTGACCTCAGCCTTAACCGCCTGAGCGACAAACCCAGTCGTCGCCGCCACCACAAAATTCAAAGCCAACCACCGAAACGCACTTCGAGACATGTGGAACAATCCTTTCGAGGAGGGAAGAGAAGGCAGGAACAAAACAAGGCGGACGATTCCGACAGGAGTCTCCGATCAGCGTGGGGCACGTTTTCAACGTGCCCGAAATCAAGAGAAAAGAGCACGCTGAAAACGTGCTCCACGACTTCTGCCAGAAACGTCAAGACGGGGAGCTTATTGATGAGTCCCCGAACCTTCATGCGCACGAGAGTGTTTCTAATCTCGCAGAAACAGAGACGGGCAACATCTCGGAGTGCTCCGGCTTGACCGAGCCATCCAAGGAATCGAACCAATGACTCAGCGACGTGCGGCAGTTCTTGAAGCTCATTCCAGAAGAGTTTGATCACTGCGCGGCAATTACCGCTGCATGGGAGCAAGTGAAGGCGTTCGAATGAGCCACATCGAGCGGACTTGAATTGACCTCATTCCAAGTTGTCGACGTCAGCAAGATCTTGCGGGCGACCTGCCGCTCGTTTGTTGGACTTCAAGCTCTCGACATCGATGACTGGAATGGCAATGTCGTCGAAGGTCATCAGTACGCGCTGTCGGTAGCACGCTCGAAACGTCACTCCGACGAGATCCGTCAGCAGGTCGATTCGATTCGGCGGATATCCCAACTGAATCACCTGCTCGCGCTGCGTAAAGACGTCAGCGGTCAGTCCGAGCGAGGCAAAGCCAAAGTCAGACAAAGCACGCACGAGGCGTTTGCCATTGGCGAGAGTGGGCTCGATCCACAGATCAATGTCCTTCGTGTAGCGCGGGTGCCCGTGCAT
>Ga0172376_10000324_pt1 | contig 62221 bp, 64 predicted proteins | sample Lak35m_FD_121114 | JGI IMG/M metagenome (GOLD analysis project Ga0172376, IMG submission 121114) | Freshwater microbial communities from Kabuno Bay, South-Kivu, Congo - kab_092012_35m | ecosystem: Environmental > Aquatic > Freshwater > Lake | place: Democratic Republic of the Congo: South-Kivu... | reverse complement strand
ATGGTAGCGGTCTTCATCATATGGTTTTTGAGGTTCTTGATAATGCAATTGATGAATCCTTGGTGGGTCACTGTGATGATATTAAAATCATTATTCATCCAGATAACTCCGTCAGCATCTCAGACAATGGTCGCGGCATTCCAACAGACATTAAAGAAGATGACGAGTTTAAACGGTCCGCAGCAGAAATTGTAATGACCGAATTACATGCTGGCGGAAAGTTCGATCAAAACTCTTATAAGGTATCCGGTGGTTTGCATGGTGTGGGCGTATCTGTAGTCAATGCACTATCAGAATGGTTGCGCTTAAAAGTGTGTCGTAATGGTAAGGTCTATCAAATGGAATTTAAGCGCGGTGAACGTGTGGCACCGTTAGCAGAGATGGGCACCACCGATCGTCGAGGAACAGAAGTTCATTTCTTCCCTTCAGCTGAAACATTTACTAATATTGATTTTCATTATGAAATTTTAGCAAAACGCATACGCGAACTATCGTTCCTTAACAACGGCGTCAAAATGGAATTGATAGATCAAAGAACAAATAAATCAGAAAACTTTGCATACTCAGGCGGTGTAAAAGGATTTGTGGAGTTCATGAATCGAACTAAATCTGTACTTCATAAAAAAGCATTTCATGCTTTCGGTGAAAAGGACGGCATCAGCGTGGAAGTGTCTATGCAATGGAATGATTCATATGGTGAAAATGTTCAATGCTTTACAAACAACATTCCTCAAAGAGATGGCGGTACACACTTAACAGGCCTTCGTACAGCAATGACCCGAACGCTAAACAATTTTATTGAGCAAAATGAACTGGCCAAAAAAGCAAAAGTAGAAACAACCGGCGATGATATGCGTGAAGGACTCACTTGTATTTTGTCAGTGAAAGTACCAGAGCCTAAATTTTCTTCACAGACAAAAGATAAATTGGTTTCAAGCGAAGTACAGCCAGTCGTATCTGATGTAGTTGCATCTAAGCTTGCTGATTTCTTAGCTGAGAGTCCAGCAGATGCAAAAATTATTTGTAATAAAATTATTGATGCTGCTCGCGCGCGCGAAGCAGCCCGCAAAGCCCGTGACATGACAAGACGTAAAGGCGCCATGGATTCTATGGGTCTTCCAGGAAAGCTAGCAGACTGCCAAGAAAAAGATCCTTCTTTATGTGAAATTTACTTGGTTGAGGGTGATTCTGCGGGAGGTTCTGCAAAGCAAGGGCGTGATCGCAAGAATCAAGCAATCCTTCCGTTAAAAGGAAAAATTCTAAACGTAGAAAAAGCGCGTTTTGATAAATTATTATCTTCGCAAGAAATCGCAACACTCATTACTGCTTTGGGAACTGGTATTGGTAAAGATGATTTTAATGTTGAAAAGTTACGTTATCACCGAATTATCATCATGACTGACGCCGATGTCGACGGAGCACACATTCGAACATTACTTTTAACGTTCTTCTATCGTCAAATGCCTGAACTTGTTGAGCGAGGACATATTTATATTGCGCAACCACCGCTTTTTAAAGTGAAGCAAGGTAAACACGAACAATATCTCAAAGACGAACAAGAGCTTGATCAATATTTACTTGAATCCGCAATTAAAGAAGCAACGTTACTAACTAAAAAAGGCGGTAGTAATTTAACAGGCGATGCATTAGGTGAAATTGCAAGACAAATGGTTTTAACGGAAGCAGTCATTCGCCGTATTGCTCCTCACTATGACGAAGCGGTGTTGCGTGCAATTCTTCACGTAGGTGCTATTGATTTGTCGACCGAAGCGAAAGCCGAAAAAATTGCGCAAGCCATTAGAGAGCGTCTCATTAATAAGAGCACTGAAAAATCAGAAGTGATTGTATCGCTAGATGAGGAAACTAAATCTTATAAATTAGCGATAAACAAATTTATACACGGCAATTTAGAAAGTTGTGTGATTGATGCATTGTTCTTATCAAGTGGCGATTACCAACAATTATTAAAAACATCACAAATGCTAGATGGCTTAGTAGGTGATGGTGCTATGATCCAGCGCGGTGAAAAATCAGAATCAATTTCTAGTTTTAAAGAGGCGCTCGACTGGTTATTAGACGAAGCAAAACATAATTTAAATATTCAACGTTATAAAGGTTTGGGTGAAATGAATCCTGAACAGCTTTGGGAAACAACGATGGACCCTAATGTACGCCGATTACTTAAAGTTCAAATCGAAGATGCTATTTCAGCGGATGAAATATTTTCAACGCTCATGGGTGACCAGGTAGAGCCGAGACGCGCATTTATTGAAAATAATGCATTAGGAGCAAGTAATCTCGATATTTAGCTTTACTTAACTTATGACACTAAGTGAACTAAGATTTGTGGTGGCTGTAGCTAAAGAAAAAAACTTTAGGCGCGCAGCAAGTAAATGTTTTGTGAGCCAGCCAGCATTAAGTTTAGCCATTAAAAAATTAGAAGAAGAACTTAATGTTTCGGTATTTGAAAGAAATCGTACCGAAGTCACCATTACTGAAATTGGCGAAAGAATCATTGCGCAGGCCAATATCATTTTAGAAGAAGTTGAAAAAATAAAATCATTCGCCAAATCTGGCGGAGACCCATTAAATGGATTGATTAAAATAGGCATGATTTATTCAGTCGGGCCTTACTTATTGCCACAAATTATTCCTATTTTGAGAAAACTGGCGCCGAACATGCCATTAGAAGTCGAAGAAAATATTACTTCAAGTCTTGAATTACAACTAAAAAATGGACAAATTGATGCGGCGATTGTGGCCTTGCCATTTAATATTCCAGGTATACAAGTCTTACCGCTTTATAAAGAAGAATTTTTAGTGGCTGTGCCTAACAACCACCCTTGGGCCACTCGTAAAAATATTGATCCGAAAGAATTAAGCGATGAAAAAGTATTGCTTTTAAATAGCGGACATTGTTTTAGCTTGCAGGTGGTGGAGTCGTGTCCAGATTTGTCTAAAAAAGGCGAAGTACTTCAAGGCAATTCACTTGAAACTATTCGTAATATGGTGGCATCGAATTTAGGCATTACAGTGTTGCCAAAAAGTGCAACATCAGATCGTTATCAAAATCATTTAATAAAGGTGATCCCATTTATTAAACCTATCCCTTCAAGAACTATTGCAATGGCTTATCGTAAAAGTTTTGTACGACTGAAAGCCGTAGAAATTATTGGTGAAGCAGTACGATTGATTAAAACAGATACGATTGAAATGATTTAAGAAAGAAGCGTTATAACTATAACGCTTCTTAATATGGATAGCGATTAACGAGCTGCGCGTCTTCTTTTTGGAGCCGCTTTACGTTTAGCAGCTGGTTTTTTAGCAGCAGCTTTACGAGCTGGTTTACGTTTAGCTGGTTTTCTTGCCGCAGTTGATCTTGCAGGCGCTTTCTTAGAACCAAGACCTAAAACAGATTTGACAGGACATGAAGCTAAAACACCAGTGCCTAATAAAAATACACCAACGATTTCATCAACCATGCCATATTCAAAAACAGAGTAACCACCAATTGCTTGGCCTAATACAGCAGCACCAACAGCAATACGAACTACTCTTTCTAAACCTTTAACGTTGTTCTTCATTTACTAATCCTTTTTATTAAGAGGAGTTTGCATCATAAACGAATTAAAAAATTTAGGAAATACTTTTTTTCGTGCCTGACATGAGAATCCAGCCTTCGCGTTCAATGGGTTTGTTTAAATTAAACCATGCACTATATATTTGAATGAGCAGTTCAACTTGTTCTTTTAATATACCAGATAACGCAATTTTTCCTTGCGGCCTGCAAGCCTTGGCCAAAATGGGTGCTAAGACAGAGAGTGCGCTAGATAAAATATTTGCAACAACAATATCAGCTACAAAGTTTAATGATGATTCCGAATTGTAAAATTGAATATCGACATGATTTTCCTTAGCATTCTGTGTGCTTGAAATAATTGCTTGTGGATCAATATCTACACCAATGACCTCTTTTGCACCACATTTCTTTGCTGCAATTGACAAAATACCTGACCCACATCCGTAATCTAAGACACAATCATTGATCTTTACTTCTTTCATAAGCCACTCTAAACATAAATGTGTTGTAGGGTGACTTCCTGTACCAAACGCTAATCCAGGATCTAAAATAATATTGATCGCGTTTGGATTGGGTGTTGTGTGCCAGCTTGGTACAATCCAAAGTTTATTTAAAATGCTAATCGGCTCAAATTGTGATTGTGTTAATGCGACCCAATTTTGTTCTTTAACAGATTCAAGTGTGTAATCAATTTCAGATAAGCCCGTCAAAGTTTTAAGTTTATGAATCACAGTATCCATAGATATGGAGTCATCAAAAAGAGATTCAATGTTATTGTGTTGCCAGATGGTATTACTAGGTATATTGGGCTCACCAAAAATTGCTTCTTCATTTTCGCTATTGAGATATGAGTCTTCGATCGATGATGAAAGTGCGCCGAGTTCGATTAAAGCATCACTAATAATATGCGCATATTCTGCGTTTGCTCGGATTTTAAGATTAATCCAAGCGGCCATTTATTTTTTTTGTATACCGAGTTTTTTTTCTAAATAATGGATGCTGACACCGCCATTGTTAAACGCAAGATCAGCCATGAGATCTAAGTGCAAAGGAATATTTGTTTTAATACCTTCCACAACCATTTCTGATAAGGCCACACGCATTCTTGCGACGGCTTGATCGCGTGTATCACCATAAGTAATTAATTTACCAATCATTGAGTCGTAATTGGAAGGCACGCTATAGCCAGCGTAAGTGTGTGTATCTACGCGAACACCAGGGCCTCCTGGCATGTGGAATGTAGTGACTTTGCCAGGTGAAGGAACAAAGTTATAAGGATCCTCAGCATTAATGCGACATTCAATCGCATGACCTTTAAGTACAATATCTTTTTGTTTAAATGGTAATTTTTCACCTGCAGCAATTTTGATTTGCTGTTGAACAATATCAATACCGGTTATAAATTCAGTAACAGGGTGTTCAACTTGTAAACGCGTATTCATTTCAATGAAATAAAATTCATTATTTTCATATAAAAATTCAAATGTACCTGCGCCGTGATAGTTAATTTTGCGACAGGCTTCAGCACAGCGCTCACCAATTTTTTCGCGAAGCTTTGCTGATAAGCCAAGTGCTGGTGCTTCTTCAATAATTTTTTGATGGCGACGTTGGAGAGAACAATCGCGTTCTCCAAGATATACAGCATTGCCGTGTTGATCAGAGAGCACTTGAAATTCAATATGCCGAGGGTTTTCTAAAAATTTTTCCATGTATACGGTTGGATTACCAAAAGCTGTTTGTGCTTCTTGTTTTGTCATGTTGACGGATGCAAGTAAAGCACCTTCAGTGTGAACAACACGCATGCCTCGACCACCACCACCACTAGCAGCTTTAATAATGACGGGGAAACCAATTTTTTTAGCAATCGCGAGCACCTCTTTTTGATCTTCAGGAAGTGCGCCATCAGAGCCGGGCACACAAGGCACACCCGCTTCTTTCATTGCATTTTTTGCACTGACTTTGTCACCCATAAGACGAATGGTTTCTGGACGTGGTCCAATAAATACGAAACCGCTTTGTTGAACGCGCTCAGCAAAGTCTGCATTCTCAGATAAAAAGCCATAGCCAGGATGAATCGCTTCTGCATCTGTCACTTCAGCAGCACTAATCACAGCCGGGATATTTAAATAACTTTGTGTCGAAGGCGCCGGGCCAATACATACAGACTCATCAGATAGCTTGACGTATTTTGCATCTCGGTCTGCTTCAGAATGGACAGTGACTGTTTTAATGCCAAGCTCGCGACATGCACGTAATACTCTAAGTGCAATTTCGCCACGATTGGCGATTAGTATTTTTTCAAACATAAAGTAAATTAGCCAATAATAAAGAGAGTTTCGCCGTATTCAACGGGCTGACCGTTCTCAACCAAGATTTTTTTAATCGTACCCGTTGCATCCGCTTCAATTTCATTGAGTAATTTCATAGCTTCAATGATACAAAGCGTGTCACCTTTAGTCACTTTAGAGCCGACATCGACAAAAGCTTTAGCATCAGGAGAAGGTGAGCGATAGAAGGTTCCTACCATCGGAGAATTGACTGCATGCCCATCTATTTTTTCTGCAACAGGTTTAGTTTCTGAAGCATTTAGATCGGATGGAGCCGCCATTTGAGTCTGAGGTGCTGCTTGTTGAGGCGCTTGTATGTAATGCGTCATAGGCGCTGCTTGATTCATGAGTTGACGGCTGATTTTGACTTTTTCTTCACCTTCGGTGAGTTCAAGTTCAGCGATACCAGACTCTTCAACCAAGTCGATTAATTTTTTAAGTTTGCGTAAATCCATAATGACCTCTTTTTAAAACTTTAAGCGTTAATTGCAAAATTAAGGGCTGCTATATAACCATCTGCACCTAAGCCGCTAATCACAGCGACAGCGATGTCAGAAAAATAGGAGTGATGCCTAAAAGGCTCCCTTGCATATACATTAGATAAATGAACTTCAATAAATGGTACTTTGACAGCAGACAATGCATCGCGCATCGCCACAGACGTGTGGGTATAAGCTGCCGGATTAATAATTAGAAAATCAACTTTGTCTTTGTGAAGTGATTGTATTTTGTTTACCAAGTCCCCTTCACTATTACTTTGCATGGTTTCAAGCTTAATGGACTTCGCTGAGGCTATGGTTTTTAAGACTTGATCGATGTCTTCCAAGGTTTGTTTGCCATAGTGCTGTGGCTCACGCTCACCCAGAAGGTTTAGGTTGGGGCCATGCAAAACTAAGATTGATTTTGTTGCCATGCGTCACGTTTTTTCTTGAATCTATGGAAGTTAATTTTGCCGAAAATAACGTTTTTTGTCTACAAATTAGACGAAATTAAGGAAAATTAAAGACTTTTAGAGGGTTGCAATAAAGGGTTGATTGTGGCATCTAATTGGTCTTTATGTACACGACCAAGAATGGTTTTTTGAATGATACCTTGTGAATCGATGATTACAGTATAAGGCAAAATACCCTCATTGTTCCCTAAATTTTTACTTAGGATCACCCCTTTATCCTCGTCTACAAGAATAGGGTATGTTACTTTTGTTTTTTTAAGATAAGCCTTCACGGCCTTTTCTTCATCAATCGCAATTCCCAAAACCACAACGTTTTTAGACTGATTTTCAACATAGAAATTAGATAATTCAGGCATTTCTTCCCGACAAGGCTCGCACCAAGTTGCCCAAAAATTAAGCACAATAGTTTTATTTTGAAATTGTTTAAGGCTTTGCGGCTTGCCTTCAGGATCATTAATAATAGAACTAAATAGCGGGGCAGCTGAAGTGGCCTTAATTTCTGAGGGCGTTAAAAAAATCCGAAAAATAGAAAACCCCAAAAAAATAATAGCAAGCGTATAGATTGCTGCATGTAGGAAGCTTTTATTGATTTTCATGTTGAAGCGTTCTTAAGTGATCTAACATTTGCAAAGCGTTTTTGTACCCTACAATTCTAAAAGTACGTACTTCATTGTGTTGCTTATCAAAAAATAAAATCGCTGGCGGACCATAAAGATTGAAATGTTTTAATAAAGCTTTTTGTTCCGCATTGTTCTGAGTTACATCAACCTGGAGCAAATTAAATTCAGAAAGATGTTCTTTAATTTTAGGATTAGTAAAAGTAAGTTTTTCGTATTCTTTACAAGATACACACCAATCTGCATAAAAATCTAGCATGATCATCTTGTTGTCTCGCTGATTCAGTTCCCGAGATAAATCATCAAGACTTTGAATTTGTTTAAATGGTAAAACAGAGACGTGATTAGACTTCGCGGCAATAGAAATATTTTTATTAGCAGATAAATCTATTTTTTGAAGTGTTAGTCCAAAAAGTAAAATGGAAGCAATGAGTGTCACAAAAGCAAATAGATGAACCCAAGACATCGATTTATATTTGAAGCGACGAATTGCAAAAAATAAATAAATAGAGAGCGCAAGCAATAAAGCGCTGTAAGCAATCTGATCGATATTTTCAGGGAACAATGGACTCATAATAAAAAGCCCCATGGCAATTAAGATAAAGCCAATCAGCTCTTTAACAATAATCATCCAGTGGCCGCGTTTAGGTAGCCATTGATCAGAAAAGATACCAATAAGAAGAAGTGGGATACTCATGCCAATAGAAAGTGTAAATAAAGCTAAGCCGCCCAAGACAAAATCTCTTGATTGATTGATATAGATGATTGCTCCTGCAAGAGGAGGCGCAATGCAGGGGCTTAATACAAGAGATGAAATCATTCCGATAATAAATACATTAAGATACTTGCCCCCTTCTACACGAAGGATAGATGTCGCAATAAAATTTTCAATGAAGTGAGGTAATTTAAGCGCATATAGATCAAACATAGAAAGTGCTAAAAGAATAAAAACAACACCGAGAACAAACATGAGCAAAGGGCTTTGAATGCTTGACGTAATTAAATTTCCTGACAATCCTGCAAAAATACCTATGAAGGTATAAGTAAAAGATACGCCACCCACATAACTGAAAGACAGAAAAAAATCTTTTAAGCGTGTTTGATGAGAGGGACGTTTATGTGAAGCAAAAATAATGCTTGATAAAATCGGAATCATGGGAAGAGCGCAAGGTGTTAATGAAAGTAAAAGCCCTGCAATAAAAAATCCTAACAAAATAAGACCAATGTGTTGTGACTGCAATAAAAATTGCATCGTATCAACTTCAGAATTAGAGCTGATCGCGTTTAAATTTTTAGTTTGAATGTTATCGTACTTAAATTCTTTTGAAATGGGCGCATAGCATAGACCTTTTGAACTACACCCCTGGTATGTCAGGCTAATTTTTTTTGGGGGATGATTTGGATCGTATGGAATTGAGGCGTTTAAAGTGCCATGGTAAATTTCTGTTTTTCCAAAATGAGGGTCAGTTTTAATTTCTCCCGTTGGCAAAAGGATTTGGTTTTGAGGAGTATGATCAAACTCAACTTTTAATTTATTGCGATAAAGATAATAGTCTTTTGCAATAAAGAAAGAGGTTTCAATAGATTGAGAATTTTTCTTAATGGTTAATTGAAATGCTTCATCAGGCTGTAAAAAATCATTTTTATCTTTTAAAAATAAAGATTCGTTTGCATGTGCACTATTCAGGATTAAGCCGATAAAAAATAAACAGAATAAAATGGTTATTTTTTTTGATAAAGAAAAAAAACGGCTAAACATGAATAATGACCTTTAATTTATAAGAAGTTAGTTGGTTGGAGTTAAATCATCACAAAATCGTTCCTTAAGTATGATTCAATCAAGCTCTTAAGCACAACGATCATTTATTACATATAATTCTAACTAAAATCATAGAATAACCTAATGCGATTACTTTTTACTATTCTTTTATTATCCTTCCCAGTCATTGAAATATGGGGCATTTTTAAACTAAGCGCTCTTTATGGATGGTGGTTTTTCCTCTATATGATTTTGGTCACCTACCTCGGTTGGCGATTAATCAAAGAAGAAAAACAATTAGTTTTTGCAAAGCTTATGGGCGCGATGGGACAGGGCGGCAATCCAATTAAAACGATGATTGGAAGTGCCCGTAATTTTTTTGCAGGTATCTTATTTATTATTCCAGGCGTGATTACAGATTTTTTTGCAATCATATTGCTCTTAATACCTATTAAAGATAAAGCTTCTCAAAATATTCACCCAACAGAAGAAGACGTTATCGAAGGCGAGTATCGCCGAGATGATGAGCTTTTAAAATAATGAGTTACACGATAAAACTTTTACCCAGTGGATATACCTTTCAAGCCAAGGGAAGCCAAACAATTGTAGAGGCAGCAATTGATACGGGCGTGCATTTACCATATGGTTGTCGAAATGGTGCTTGTGGTGCATGCAAGGGTAAAGTCGTGGAAGGCAAAGTACATTTAGAAGACTATCAGTCAGCCGTCATCTCAGAAGAAGAGATTAAAAATGGTATGACACTATTTTGTCGAGTAATGGCTTTAGAAAATTTAACCATTGAGATTAAAGAATTGGGAAGCATTAATAATATTAAACCTAAAATATTTCCTGTGCGTGTCGAGGCTCTAGAGAAGCTTACATATGACGTGATGCTAATGAAATTAAAACTCCCAAGTACTGATAAACTTCAATTTGTAGCAGGACAATACTTAGAGTTTTTACTTAAAGACGGAAAGCGTCGAGCTTTTTCTATTGCAAGCCCCTCCTATGAATCATCTTTACTTGAGATTCATCTTAGACTGATTCCAGGTGGCGAATTTACCGAATATGTATTCCAAGAAATGAAAGAAAAATCTATTTTGCGTGTGGAAGGCCCTTTTGGAAATTTCTTTTTACGCGAAGATTCTACAAAGCCTATTATTTTTGTAGCTGGTGGCACAGGCTTTGCACCAATCAAAGGCATGATTGAAGAATCTATTCGAAAAGGTATGAAACGACCTATCAAGCTTTATCGTGGCGCAAGAATATTGGAAGATTTATATATGGATGCATTATGCAAAAAATGGGCACAAGAGTTTTCGCATATTGAATATATACCTGTATTGTCAGAATCGCTTAAAGAGGATAAATGGGAGGGACGTGAAGGCTTGGTGCATGAAGTTGTTTTAGAAGATTTTACAAATTTGAATGACTACCAATTATATTGTTGTGGCGCCCCACAAATGGTAGAAGTGGCGCATAAAGCATTCATTCCACAAGGACTTCCGGAAGATGAGTTTTATTCAGATGCCTTTACATTTGCAGTACCCTTAAAAAAATAGACAGAACAACACCTATGAGCAATCCAAGTTTTTTAACAAATTTCATAAGAGGCATAGCGAATTAAATACTCATCAATTTAACACTTGATTTATAACACACAATCCAAAATACGCAGTCTTAAGTTGGATATTAAAAATTTGCAGCGATAATTTTTATTACAAAAGATTAATGATCGATTGTTTCTAAAAGTTTTTTCATCATTGATTGATCAGAAGGTTCGTCTGACGCAAAAGTCATAAAAGATTCTCTTTCAAGCACATTCACCATCCTTGGATGATTGACGATGAAAAGAACATCTTTTAAAAAATTCATATCTTTTAAGCGGCTTAAGCGAACAAACTCTTTGCATGCTTCCGAGCTTGTAATAAGCACTGCTGAAATATGAATTTTTTCTGAAAAAGCCTTAAGTAAATCTAAATTGGTCTGAGGAAAAGTGCGTGTATAGCATTCCGCATAGGTGACTTCAGCGCCTCGCGCCCTTAATGTTTCTGCCAAAGTTTCTCGACCACCCTCACCCCTAAAAATTACAATTTTTTTATTTTTAATATCATTCATTTCCTTGGTAGCAAGTAAACCCTCGCTATCAAAGTTTTCATCTGGGATGAGTACATGATTTACATCAAATAATTTCAATGCTTTTTGAGTGGACGGCCCAATAGCTGCAAATTGAGTTAATTTAGGCAATGTGTGAAATGCCTGTTTAACAACTGGCATCCCAAATTGAACTGCATTTGAGCTAATAAAAATAGCCCAATCATAATCATCCAATTTCAAAACGATATTTTGAAAGGTTTCATTTTGGCTTTTTGATTTGATTTCAAGTAATGGAAATTCGATGGGATGTCCTTGGTGCTCGTTCACCAAAGCTTTAATTTCGGCTGTTTGATGCGAGGGGCGTGTAATTACAATACCTGTTTGATGAAGTTCTTTTTTATTCATATCGCAAGACTCGCTAAGATTTTATCTGCACCTTGATCAAGAAGTTGCTTTGCGAGTTTTTCACCAAGTTTTTCGGCATCTTCAATGGAGCCCTCAACCTTATCTTTAATCATTTCTTTTCCGTCAATAGAAGCTACAAAGCCTTGTAGTTTAAGAATTTTATTTTCAATAATGGCATGTGCACCTAAAGGCACACTGCAACTACCACCCAGTGTTCGACTCATAGCTCTTTCAGCTAGAACACACTGAGCTGAATCAGAGTGATGAAGTGGCTTTAATAGCTCAACAAGATCAGATCGTACTTTTAATATCTCAATAGCAAGCGCGCCTTGCCCCACTGCAGGAATTGAATTTTCCGGGGACATATATTGTCGGATGCGCGTTTTTAATTTGAGTCGAATGAGTCCAGCCGCTGCCAATATAATGCCTTGATATTGTTTTTTATCGAGTTTTCTTAAGCGGGTTTGTAAATTACCTCGCAAAGGCTCAATAACAAGCTCAGGAAATCGACGTTGTAGTTGACTTTGTCGGCGAAGACTTGAAGTGCCTACAACGCTTCCTGGGGGAAGCATCTCGAGGGCTCCAAAGTCATTAGAAATAAATGCATCCCTTGCATCTTCTCGCTTACCAATCGCGGCAATCATGAATTCATCACTTAAATGCATGGGTAAATCTTTGAGCGAATGTACAGCAATATCAGCTTCTTTATTTTGTAATGCGACTTCAAGCTCTTTAATAAAAAGACCTTTACCACCAATTTTAGAGAGTGATTTATTAAGCGTTTTATCCCCTTGGGTTGTCATACCAAGAATACTTACTTCTAATCTTGGATATAAAGATAAAAGTTGTGACTTAATATATTCGGCTTGCCAAATCGCAAGTTCACTTTCGCGTGTCGCGATGGTTATATGTGTAGGCTGGGTCATAGTTGAAATTAAAACGAATGAATCATTTTATCATAAACCAGGCCATTGAAAATTTAGAAAATCATAAGCTTTAGCATATACTTTCACTTATGGTTAAAAAAGATACAAAAAAAGCGAATTGGTCGGGCAGATTTAATGAGCCTGTGACAGAACTCGTCAAAAGATTTACAGCATCGATTAGCTTTGATCAGAAATTAGGTCTTTACGATATTGAAGGCTCAATGGCTCACGCTGAAATGTTAGCTGCCCAAAAAATTATCACGCAAAAAGATTTAAAAGCGATTCAAGGTGGCTTACAAAATATTCAGAAAGAAATTTTGGCAGGTACCTTTAAATGGTCACTCGATTTAGAAGATGTGCATTTAAATATTGAAAAAAGATTAACGGATAAAATTGGTGAGGCGGGTAAAAAATTACATACAGGCAGATCAAGAAATGATCAGGTCGCAACTGATTTGAGGTTATGGCTAAGAGCAATTACAGATCAAACGACTCAAAAAATTAAAACGCTTCAGTTGTCTGTTGTTCAGTTAGCAGATAAACATCAAAAAACAATCATGCCTGGATTCACCCACCTCCAGGTGGCGCAGCCTGTGACTTTTGGCCATCATTTGATGGCTTATTATGAAATGTTGCAAAGAGATCTTACAAGATTTGAAGACGCTAGAAAAAGAATGAATCAATTACCGCTCGGTGCTGCAGCGCTTGCGGGCACAAGTTACTCTATTGATAGAAACAAGGTGGCTAAAAAACTTAAATTTGATGGTGTATGTGAAAATTCTATAGACGCAGTTTCAGATAGAGACTTTGCTATTGAATTTACTTTTGCAGCATCTTTACTTATGACGCATTTATCAAGATTTTCAGAAGAACTCATTATGTGGTCGAGTCCGATGTTTGGATTTATAGAAATTGCCGACAGATTTTGTACCGGCTCATCTATCATGCCGCAAAAAAAGAATCCCGATGTACCGGAATTAGTGAGAGGCAAAACAGGAAGGGTGACTGGTCATTTAATGGGCCTTCTTATGCTTATGAAAGCGCAGCCCCTTGCTTACAATAAAGACAACCAAGAAGATAAAGAACCTCTTTTTGATACCGCGAATACTATTTTAGATGTGCTAACTATTTATGCAGATATGCTAAAAGGTATCACCGTCAATGAAAAAAATATGAAAGAAGCGACTTTAAAAGGTTATGCCACTGCTACGGACTTAGCAGATTATCTTGTGATCAAAGGCGTCGCATTTAGAGATGCACATGAAATTGTTGCAAAAGCAGTGAATGCAGCGATTAAAAAGAAATGTGATTTATCAGAACTTAAAATAGATGAATTGAAAAAATTTAGTAAGATGATTTCAAGTGACGTATATAAACATCTCACGCTTGAGGGGTCAATCAAGTCCAGAAATCACATAGGCGGTTCGTCCTATGATCAAGTTAAAAAGGCAATTGAAAAAGCTAAAAAATCTTTAAATAAATAAGTAATTTAAAGATTTTATTGAGTAGACCATCCCCCGCCTAAAGATTTAAATAGCTCCACACTCGCTATAAGTCTCAATTGCCTTTTTTGAATATATGCAATCGATGCGTCGTTGTAAATGCGCTGAGCATCAAGATATACTAGGTAGCTTGAATAACCAGCTTTATAGCGATTTGATGCAATATCCATTGCTTTCTTGGCTGCATCTTGTGTGAGTTTTAAATCATTTTCCTGCTCTGTATATTCTTTTAAAGAAACGATCGCGTTATTCACTTCTTTAAAAGCATTTTGTATAGAGGACTCATAATAGCTAAGCGCCTCTTTTTGTTTGGCTGTTGCTTGAGAAACTTTTGCTTGCGCTCTTCCTGAGTCAAAAATGGGTAGCGTTAGTCCCAAACCGACTCCCCATATATTTGAACCAGTTTTATCGATGTTTTTTAATTCAGCACTTTCTCTCCCAAAATTTGCTGTAAGGATAATGTTTGGGAAAAGAGCTGCTTTAGCAACGCCAATATTTGCATTGGATGCAATCATGATTTGTTCAGCTTCTTTGATGTCTGGCCTTGACTCTAAAAGTGATGAGGGCAGATTAGCCGGAGGTATTGGAGGCGTGACTAATACATCTAATTTATTTTCTGGAATATTTAAATTCATATCGCCTGATAAAAGAATAAGTTGATTAGCAACGATTTCACGTTGACGCATAAGATCGCTAAGTTGAGCAGAAAGATTGTTAAAAGCGGCTTCTGCTTGATGAAGATCGAGTGCTGATATAAGCCCGCTCTCCAAACGTTTTTTGGTTAGCTCCAAATTTTCTTTGCGATATCCAACATTATCTTTTAAGGCTAGTGTTTGTGAATCAATGCTTCGTAATAATAAGTAATTACTTGCAAGCGTGCTTTGTAAACTTAACACCACAGTGTCTTTTGAATATTGAGACGCAATATATTCTGCACGCGCTGATTCTTTTGCGCGACGTAATCTTCCCCAAAAATCTAGCTCAAATGATGTACCTAATTGAATATTGAAATTTTTACGAAAAGGTTTTACAAAGCTTGGAGGAACAATACCAGTTTCAGTGGCTTTGGTTCGATTTCCCTGCGATGCTAAATCTATCGAAGGTATTAAGGCCGCCCCCACTTGTTTTAAGTATGCATCAGCTTCTTCCAAGCGCGCAATGGCGGCATTAATATCTACATTTTTATTTAATGCTTTGTCCATGAGAGCATCAAGGTATGGATCTTGATAAAGCTTCCACCAATGATTTAAATCAGTGGCACTATTTTCCTTATTAACTTCTTGATGGTAAGTGTTGGGTAAATTAACTTCTGGGCGTTTGTAATCAGGACCAACTAATGCACAACTGATTAAGTTTGAAAGAATAAAAAGTAATAAAAGACGTACTATCATTTTTATTTTTTCTCCTCATCAATATGACCATGATGACGAATATGATGACCACTCAGCCATACAAAGAAGAGTGGAATAAAAATAGTAGCTATGAAGGTCGCTAAAATCATGCCACCAAATACGCCCGTACCCATAGATTGTCGTGCGGCAGCTCCTGCCCCTGTAGCGAAGACAAGAGGTATAATACCAAAAACGAATGCCATGGATGTCATCACAATAGGTCTAAATCGAAGACGAGCGGCTTCAATTGCTGCCTCCATGATCGGCATACCCTCTTCCATTTTTTGGCTTGCGAATTCTACAATTAAAATTGCATTTTTAGCAGCAAGACCAATCAAGGTAATTAAACCAATCTGAAAATAAATATCATTCGGCATGCCACGAGCCATAATAGCAATCAGTGCACCAGTGAGCGCAAATGGCACAGCCATAATTACCGCAAGAGGCAATGCCCATGTTTCAAATTGTGCAGCTAAAATTAGGAATACCATAATAATGGCAAAGCCAAATGCAAAAAGTGCTGCAGAGCCCGTACGTTTTTCTTGATAAGCCTGTCCAGTCCAAGCCATTTGATAACCATCAGGTAAGCTTTCTTTTGCAATTTTCTCAACGAGTTTAATTGCGTCCCCTGAGCTTATCCCGGGAGCACCACCCGCTAAGACTTTAGCTGATAGAAGCCCATTAAAACGTTCAAGCTGTTCTGCACCGACAATACTATTCACGGTGCTCACTGCTGAAAGGGGAACCATAGCCCCGGTATTTGAGCGCACGTAAACTTTACCTAAATCATCAGGCTTCATTCGATAAGGCGCTTCTGCCTGAAGTTGCACGCGATAGGTCCTGCCTGATTTATTAAAATCATTCACATAAAGTGAACCCATGGTGCTTTGAAGTGTGTCATAAATGCTTGAGATAGGAATACCTAAGCTCATAGCTTTGGCTTCATCTACTTCAATAAGGAGTTGCGGCACCGTAGGCCTAAAAAAAGTATTGATACCTGTAAGACGAGGTTCTTTGTTAAGTGCCTCAATAAATAAATTCACTGCTACAAATAAACGTAATGGATTTGTATCACTACGACTTTGAATATAAATTTCCATGCTGCCAGAACTTCCTAATCCTCTAATGGATGGAGGATTAAATGCAATTGCAAGTCCATCAGGCTGCATCATGCCAATACCAAAAAGTTTTTTAACAATATCACTCGCAGAGCTTTTTCGCTCCGCCCAATCTTTTAATCTTACAAACATAGTGGCTGAATTTGATTTGTTACCACCACCAATAAGATCATAACCATTCACTGCAAATTGAAATGTACTGGCAGGATCTGAAGCTATTGCAGAACGAACAGCCTCGGTTGTTTTAGAAGTTCGACTAATCGTAGCACCATCAGGGAGCATCACTGCTGTGATGACATAACCTTGATCTTCAGAAGGTATAAAGCTTGTGGGTGTATATTTAAAAAGAAAAAAAGAACTAATCACAATACCAATAAAAATAATACCGCCAATAATACGATGACGTAGGGTGCTATTAACGACCTTAATGTAAAAATGAGTTAAACGATTAAAGCCATTATTAAACCGATCTAAAAATTTAGAATGAATATTATTTGGATTTAAGATGATTGCACATAATGCGGGTGTGAGTGTAAGTGCCACAATGCCTGATATCACCACAGCAATAGCTACCGTCACTGCAAATTGACGATAAAGCTCTCCTGCGATACCACCCATAAATGCAACTGGCACAAAGACAGCACACAGCACCAATACAATGGCAATCACTGCAGCAGCCACTTGTTCCATCGATTTAATCGCAGCTTTAATGGGTGAAAGTTTTTCTTCCGACATCAAGCGCTCAATGTTTTCTAAAACAACAATGGCATCATCAACTACGATACCAATAGATAAGACCATAGCAAAAAGTGTCAGTGTGTTTATTGAGAAACCAAAAAGATATAAACCTGCAAATGTGCCTATAAGAGATATTGGTACAGCAATAATAGGAATTAAAGTGGCACGCCAATTTTGTAAGAATAGAAATACGACAAGCACGACAAGAAGCATTGCCTCACCCAACGTTTTGAAAACTTCTTTCATAGATGCTTTTACAAAGTTACTACTGTCGTAAGGAATTTGAAAATCCATACCCTTAGGAAAACGCTCCTCGAGTTCTGCCATTTTTTCCTTAATACCTTTAGCTGTATCAAGAGCGTTAGCACCTGTTTGAAGGAAAATAGGAATGCCTACACCGGGTTTCCCATTCAATGTTGTATTGATATCATAGGTTTGAGCGCCCAACTCAATGCGTGCAATGTCTTTGAGATAAAGAATGCCATTAGGACCGCCAGCTCTTACGATAATATTTCCAAATTGATCAGGATCTAACAGCCGACCTTTTGCATTCACTGTATATATAAGCTGTTGATCGGTGACTGAAGGTTCTTGACCAATTTTACCTGCCGCATATTGTGCATTTTGGCTTTGAATAGCAGCTGCAATATCACTAGTCGTAATTCCAAGTTGTGCCATTCGATCTGGTTTTAGCCAGATTCGCATAGAGTAATCGCGAGCACCAAAAATATTAGCATCACCAACACCTTTAACGCGCTTGATCTCATCCAATACATTTAGCGTTGCATAGTTACTTAAATAAAGCGGGTCAAATTGTTTGTCTTTTGATGTGAGCATAACCACCAAAAGAATGTCATTTGATTTTTTCTGCACAATGACACCTGTACGCCTTACCATTTCTGGTAAGCGAGGAGAAGCAATGTTGACACGATTACTTACATTGAAAGTAGCCTGATCAATATTGGTACCAATTTCAAAAGTCGCGGTGATGTTAAGGGTGCCGCTAGAATCCGTGCTTGAATTAAAATAAAGAAGACCTTCAACGCCACTTAATTGTTCTTCAATAGGCCCTGCCACTGTTTTAGAAAGTGTTTCTGCGCTCGCACCAGGGTAGCTTGCTGTGATCACGACTGTAGGAGGCGCAATTTGCGGATATTGTGCAATCGATAATTTAAAAGCAGCCGCAATACCAGCTAGCACAATAATGATTGAGATTACCGCAGCAAAAATAGGCCGCGTAATAAAAAATTTACTCATTATTTTTTGAAGTTAGGCATGTTAGTGACAGGCATGCCAGGACGCACCTTAATAAGATTGTCGATAATGACTTTATCGCCAGCTTGAAGTCCGCCTAAAATAACCCAATCTTTTCCTTTCCATTCACCCGTGATCACAGGGCGAGGTGTAGCCTGATTTTTTTCATTGACGATAAATACAAACTTACCTTGATCGGAATTAAGAACAGCTAATTGAGGCAATACAAATACTCCATCTTTTTTACCAGTGGTCACACGTGCACGAACGAATTGTCCTGGTAAAATTTGACGTTCATTATTTTCAAATGTTGCACGAAGTTCTTGTGTACCAAGTGCTGGATTAATTTCACTTGCTGCAAAATTTATTTTTCCTTTTTTAGAGTACTCGTTTCCATCAGGCAAGATAATAGAAACTTCTTCTACATTTTTTTCATTGAGTGCACCACCCAATTGTTTAAGTTCATTATCCGAAAAACTAAAACGTACCCAAATTGGATTTACTTGCGCTAATGTCGTAAGCAGACTTGTATTCGCAGAAATGAGGGCGCCTTCAGAAAATTGAAAGCGACCAGAAATACCATCGACAGGCGCGGTGACATTAGTATAAGAAAGATTGAGTTCCGCCTGTCTTAAATTTGCTCGGCTTTGAGCTAGAGCAGCGATACTAATCGATTCGTCTGATGTTGCATTATCAAATTCACGCTGACTAATAGATTGAGACTCGATTAAACTTTCTAAACGTTTTTTTTCACGCTTTGCTTGTTCAGCTCGAGCAAGATTTTGATTGTATTGTGCATGGGCTTGATTTAAGGCTATTTTGTAGGGTTCAGGATCAATCACGAATAATATTTGACCGGCCTTTACGGCAGAACCTTCATTGTATTTTCGTTTTAATAAAATACCGCCAACACGAGGTCTAATTTCAACTTCTTTAGCCCCTTCTGTTTGACCTACAGCTTCAGCAGTAATAGGAATACTAGTAGGTGTTGCTTCAAGCATAGTCACGGGTAAAACAAAATTAGGCGGCATGCCAGCACCCTGATCTTGCGGTTTCTGACAACCACTTAAAGAAAGTAAAAGGAAACTAGCAAGTAAAATAAATCGAGATGACAAAAAATGCTGTAGCAAGTAAAGCCCCAATCTTAGAAATAAACCACTGAAACAAATGTTTCTTTTAAAGGCTCATTTTACAATTAAATCAGGGGATTAAGATGGGTATAAATGATTTAAATAGATATGAAACTTTTATGAAAATAAGTGCGCTAAACCAAAAGCAGCTGAAGATGCTAATGCGCCAATGATCAATGTTTGCGCCGCTGAGCGTCCTTGATTTATACCTGTAAAACGACCTTTAATCCAACCAAAGATAATCAATGCAATACTTGTTGCAATCACAGACATTTTTAGGGCTGGTCCAATATCAGATATAAAGATATAAGGCGTTAAAGGAATGAGGCCACCAATAATGTAAGCTAATGAAATCGTCGTAGCACTGATTAAAGCTCTTTTCGGGTCAGGCCTTTCTAAATTTAATTCAAATTTCATCATAAATTTAAGCCAGCGTTCACGATTAGCAGTGATCGATTTAACAACACTTTTAAGTGTATTTCCTTTAAGCCCATATTCTGAAAGTATTTCCTCAACTTCCGAAATTTCACGCTCACGCAAATGTTTAATTTCATAGGCTTCACGCTTTAACTCAGAGTCATAATGTTCAATATCTGTTTTACCAGCAAGATATCCACCAAGACCCATCGCAATGGCACCCGCAGCAACTTCTGCTAATCCAGCTGTCACAATAATCGCTGAAGAATCGACAGCAGCAGATAAGCCTGCAGCTAAAGCGAATGGAACTGTAAGTCCATCTGACATACCAATGACAACATCCCTAACTATTTCAGTAGAAGTAAAGTGCGATTCTGCGTGATGTGAGTGATGATCGTTTGACATAAGCGTCTCTTTAAATTTTATTTTTGTTAAAAATACTATATATTAGTTTTGCAATTTAAACATCATCAAGCTATTTAAATAATAAGGACTTAAAAATGAAACAATGTACTTACAATGTATTGGCTTTATTAGTTTTTGCTTTGTCTTTTTCCTATGTACCAACAGCAGCATTTCAATACCACTGCGTTTATGACGGTGTAACAACTTTCAATGTGCCAATCTTCATATTTCAGCAAATTTTTTTAGCGACTATTTTATTTATTATTGGTCGTTATATTTTCAAAGATGGCAAGATGGTTTGTTGGATGTCATGCGTACGTAAAAAAGAAAAAAAGAAAAAATAATTAATCGAATTTAGTTTTATGTTTAGGCTGTCTTTTAAACTTTGTTTTGTCTTTTTCAACTTTAGGTTTAAAAGGTAAGTCAGCACGGAAAAGTGCGTAATGTGTTTGAGAGCGTAATTTAAGTTTTCGAATTTGCTTCATAAAACATTACGCAATAATATCTAATAGGCCTCGCGTAATAAATTCAATCGCCATAGATCCTAAAAGTAATCCCATAACGCGTGTAATAATTTTTGTGCCAATCGTACCAATCACCCTAGAAATATTTTCAGCAAAATTTAAAGTCAGCCAAATTGATAAAGATACAAAAATACATGGCAGAATCAGAAAGGTTTGATTTATAAGGTTAGGAGCCTGATGCGCGGCAATAATCATATTACTTATCGCACCAGGGCCTGCCAAAAGCGGAATGCTGAGCGGTACAAAAGCAATTAATTCTCTTTCTGACTTATTATTTTGCGTAGATTCCATAATTTGATTGCGACCTAACATCATATAAATAGCCATAATTAATAGAAGAATACCGCCGCAAATTTGAAAACTTGGCATAGTAATGCCAAAGATATTTAAAATTTTATCCCCGAGAAAGAGTGAAACGACAAGAATAATGAATACAGTTAAAGCTGTCATTTTTGCCACATTCTTTTTATTAATTTTTTTATGCTGCCCAGTTAAACTTAAATAAATTGGCAAGCAACCAGGAGGATCAACAATTGCAATCATTGCAATTGTCGTTTTTATTATAAAAGTCCAATCAATCATTATCGATGTCATTATCTAGCCTAGCTCTAATCTATAAATGCTTATTTAGTATATATTCCAAAATCACTTTTATAACATAACCAATAACTCCCATGCAAAGAACCGCAAGAAGCCATAAAGTTCCCTCTTTACCCACCTTACTTTCTTTAGCAATATTAAACACAATAAAAAACATAAACAAAACAAGCCCGCCGATCATCCATGGCGTGCCCGCTTGAATTAATTTTTCGAGTGCATCAGATGTCATAATTTTCTTTGCATAGAATTGATTTGAGATAGATCAATGATAATGGATTTCTATCCATAAATTACGAACTGATTGATACGTTAGAAATAAAACAACTCTATAATTAAAAAATGAGTATCCCGATTAAAAGTATTCCTATTCAGAATGTTTCGCAAAAAAGTCCGTTATCTTTAGAGGCTAACGATTGGAAAGCCCTAGATAACGAAAAGGAATGGTCTCAATTTAGCCAGAGTATTAACAAAGACGATACTCGTTGGGAATCACATATAGTGATTGAAGGAATGCATTGTGCTGCATGTGCTTTTAAAGTAGAAAATACATTAAAGCCTTTACCAGGTGTTGTCGAAGTTTCGGTCAATGCAACATCAGGACACGCTAAAATTATTTGGCAATCTAATCTCATTAAGCCATCTCTCTGGGCGAGCGGAATTTATAAAGCCGGATATCAAGCTTTTCCCGCTAGCGATTTATTGCATCAGGACGAGCGTAAAAAAAACCAACGACAAGCTTTATGGCGACTCTTGGTTGCCGGATTTTGTATGATGCAAGTCATGATGTTCTCAGTCCCGACTTATATGGCCTTACCTGGCGAAATGACTAGCAACATGAAAGGGTTAATGGAGTGGGCAAGTTGGGTTATTACATTGCCTGTGATGTTATTTTCATGTGGACCTTTTTTTAAAAGTGCCCTTAATGATTTAAAAACTAAACAAATCAGTATGGATATGCCGGTATCACTCGGTATTTTGATTATGTTTATTGTAAGTACTGCAGCCACTTTTGATCCTAATGGTTTACTTGGCAAAGAAGTTTATTTTGATTCACTCACTATGTTTGTATTTTTTCTTTTAACAGGGCGATGGATTGAATTAAAAATGCGTGATAAAACAGCAGGTGCTCTTGATGTATTGATGAGGCGAATGCCTCGTATGGTCAATCGAGTGAATCCTGATGGCAGTATTGAAAAAATACCTGCCAATCTTCTTCAGGTTGGCGATAAAGTTGAAGTGAAACCTGGAGAAGCTTTTCCTGCAGATGGACACATTGTAATGGGCTCGACAAATGCAGATGAAGCTTTATTAACAGGAGAATCTGCTGCCATTAGAAAATCGCTTCATGCAAAAATTATTGCAGGTAGCTTTAATTTAACCAATCCTGTTCATATGCGCGTTGAACTTGTAGGACAAGAAACGCGCTATGCCAAAATTGTCCATTTGATGGAAAAAGCATCGACTGATAAACCTCGTTTAGCTTTGATGGCGGATCGTATTGCTAAACATTTTTTATGGGTTGTGATTTTACTAGCCTTAAGCGTAGGTATTTATTTTTGGCAGTTTGATCATGCGAAGGCGATTGTTGCAGCAGTTGCTGTATTAATTGTGACGTGCCCATGCGCGCTTTCCCTTGCAACGCCTGCAGCGATGTTAAGCATGTCAGGTTTTCTAGCAAGACAAGGTATCTTGGTACAAAAAATGCAAGCGCTTGAAGCTTTAACACAAATTAATACAGTGGTATTTGATAAGACAGGTACATTAACCAATGATCAAATTTTTATTGAAAAAATATTTACGAATAAAAAAATCACTGAAAAAGAAGCTTTAGTTATTGCATCTTCATTATCTACTTCCTCTCTTCACCCCGTCTCTAAAGCTTTTATCAATGCGGCTGAGATTGATACATCATTAAAAATTGAAAAGATTGAAGAAGTTAGTGGCGGTGGATTGTTGGCCAAAACATCATTAGGATATTTTAAATTAGGATCGCTTACTTTTTGTGGTTTAAAGGGTCATGAGTTTGATCATTTAAAAGAAGAACAATTGCAAGTGCATTTAATGCTTGATGATTCTTGGATAGCAAGTTTCATGATGACAGAGTCGATTAAAGAGGACGCACTTCAATCGATTGAGGCACTTAAACAACATCATTTAAATATTGAAATATTATCAGGAGATAAATTGTCATCCGTTAAAAGAGTGGGTGATCAATTATCTATACAAAACGTCAAAGGCCAATGTTCGCCTGAAGATAAATTAAGACATATTCAATCACTTCAATCACAACATGCGAAAGTACTTATGGTGGGTGATGGATTAAACGATGGGCCGGTATTAGCTTTTGCGCATGCCTCCATTGCGCTTGGCCAAGGCGCACCCCTATCTCAAGCTCAATCAGACTTTATTATTTTAAAAGGTGAGCTTTATCTTATTCCTCAATTGATAGAAAAAGCTAAACGCACAATGCAAATTATTAAACAGAATCTGGCTTGGGCCGCTTTATATAATTTGATTTGTATTCCTTTAGCTGTGATGGGATTTTTACCAGCATGGCTTGCAGGACTCGGTATGGCTCTGAGCTCACTTTTTGTCATTTTGAATGCAGCACGATTAGCCTTTTAAATTGAATTAAAAGATTTATACTAAAAAAGTATGGATATTCTTTATTTATTAGTACCTTTTTCTGTGATCTTAGTCCTTGTGATTCTTGTAGGTCTTTGGTGGGCAGTTCATAGCGGACAGTTTGAAGATACTGAAAAGGAAGGCGAGCGTATTTTGCACGACGATTGACCTAAGTCAAATCCCCAATCTCTAAAGTTTGAGAAACTTCACATGTGAATCAATGTGCTATTAAGCACAAAACCAGTTTTTTACAGTGAGTATTCGTTTTAGGGGAAGATATGAACGCGAAAGCAAATTTATTCACGATTTATGATGATGGTGTCATAAGACAATTTTCAATCATGGCGGTGGTTTGGGGTGTTGTGGGCATGCTGGTGGGTGTTGTGATTGCAGCACAACTTGTATGGCCAGAACTAAATTTAGGGCTTCCCTGGACTTCATTTGGCCGCCTTCGTCCGCTTCATACCAATGCGGTTATTTTTGCTTTTGGTGGATCGGCTCTTTTTGCCTCTTCTTACTATGTTGTGCAAAGAACCTGTCAAACCCGTTTGTTTGCAAGTAAATTGGCCTCTTTTACTTTTTGGGGCTGGCAAGCCGTCATCCTAGCAGCGGCTATTTCTCTTCCTTTAGGTTATACGTCTGGTAAAGAGTATGCAGAACTCGAATGGCCCATAGATATTTTGATCGCTATTGTTTGGGTATCTTATGCCATCGTATTTTTTGGCACAATCGCAAAAAGAAAAATTAAACATATTTACGTCGCAAATTGGTTCTACGGCGCATTTATTATCACTGTGGCATTGCTTCATATTGTAAATAGCGCCGAAATTCCTGCAGGCTTTATGAAATCTTATTCAGCTTATGCAGGCGTTCAAGATGCCATGGTGCAATGGTGGTATGGTCATAATGCAGTAGGTTTTTTCTTAACAGCAGGCTTCTTGGGCATGATGTATTACTTTGTGCCAAAACAAGCTGAGCGTCCGGTGTATTCATATAGTTTATCAATCGTTCACTTTTGGGCGCTTATTTTTACTTATATGTGGGCAGGTCCTCATCACCTCCATTACACAGCATTACCTGATTGGGTGTCTTCATTAGGTATGGTGTTCTCACTTATTTTATTTGCACCGAGCTGGGGTGGCATGATCAACGGCATCATGACGCTTTCAGGTGCTTGGCATAAATTACGTACCGATCCAATTTTAAGATTCTTAATCGTATCTTTATCTTTTTACGGCATGAGTACTTTTGAGGGTCCGATGATGTCAATTAAAACTGTGAATGCTTTATCTCATTATACGGATTGGACGGTGGGCCATGTGCATTCAGGAGCACTTGGTTGGGTCGGCTTAGTGTCTATGGGCACCCTTTATTTTTTAGTGCCTCGATTATTTGGTCAAAAACAAATGTATAGCATGAAAGCGATTGAGCTTCATTTCTGGATGGCCACTATAGGGATTGTGCTCTATATCACAGCGCTTTGGATTTCAGGCGTGATGGAAGGTCTCATGTGGAGAGCGATTAATCCAGATGGCACGTTAGCTTATTCATTCATTGAATCAGTAAAAGCAAAACATCCTTACTACATTATTCGTTTGCTTGGTGGACTTTTATATCTAGGGAGCATGTTGGTGATGTTATGGAATGTCATCAAGACAGCGACTCATGGCAAGCCAACAAATATTTTAATTCCTGCTGTTAAAGCACACTAAGGGAAAAACAAATGGCAAAAGAAAATAAAAAATTAAATAAAGAAAATTCAGGATTTAGTCACGAGACGATTGAAACAAATAGTTTCCTCATGATTATTTTGATTTTAGTTACAGTGGCGTTTGGCGGTATTGTAGAAATCATTCCACTTTTTTATCAAAAGTCGACGACTGAACCCATTAAAGGTTTACAGCCATACACAGCAGTGCAACTTATGGGTCGAGACGTTTACATTCGTGAAGGTTGTTATAACTGCCACTCACAAATGATTCGCCCATTTCGCGCTGAAACACTTCGTTACGGACATTATTCAGTTGCAGGTGAATCTGTCTATGATCATCCGTTCCAATGGGGAAGTAAACGAACAGGCCCTGATTTAGCTCGCGTAGGCGGACGCTACAGTGACGAATGGCATCGTGTACATTTAAATAATCCAAGAGATGTGGTGCCTGAATCTATCATGCCAGCTTATCCATGGCTTGAAAAAACAGAAGTGGACGCAACCGTTGTGGCCCAAAGAATGAAAGCATTAAGAATTGTAGGCGTACCTTATAGCGACGAAGATATTAAAGGCGCTTCTGATGCAGTAAAGGGTAAAACAGAACTTGAAGCGTTGATTAGTTATTTACAAGTGCTTGGTACAAATCTTAAATAAATAAGGGCGCTCATGGATATCAATGACTTAAGATCAATTGCAACAGTAGGGGGTTTCGTTGTATTTGTATCTATTCTTATTTGGACTTGGAATAAAAGAAACAGTCGAGACTTTAAAGAAGCTGCAAATTTGCCATTTGTTGAAGATGCAAAACCTGTAAGACATAAAAAAATAATTGCTAAAAAAGGTAAAAGAAAATGAATGATTTTATAAATGATTTTTGGCCAATACTTATTAACGTGATATCGCTTGGCGGTATTTTAGGATGTTCATTACTTTTATGGAAAACAAGCAAAACTAAAGTCACAAAGAGTAAAGATGGCACAAGTGGCCATGTATGGGATGAAGATCTTAAAGAAATGAACAACCCTTTACCTTTATGGTGGGTGCGGTTATTTGTAATTACGATTGTATTTGGTTTAGTTTATTTATCTTTATACCCAGGACTTGGTCGCTATGATGGCCAGCTTGGCTGGACTAAAAATAAACAATATGACAAAGAAATAGCGGAAGCTAATAAAGCATTAGAGCCTATTTATGCAAAATATGCAGCGATGTCGATTGAAGATTTATCAAAAAATGAAGATGCTACAGGTATTGGTCAGCGATTATTTTTGAATAACTGCGCACAATGTCATGGTTCAGATGCGAGAGGTACAAGACGGTTTCCAAACCTTAAGGATCATGATTGGCTTTATGGTGGGTCACCTGAAAAAATTAAAGAGACTCTTATGAATGGTCGTATGGGTGTTATGCCCCCTATGGCTGCTGCAGTTGGCAATGAAGAAGACATTAAAAATGTAGCAAATTATGTTTTAAGTTTATCTAATAGCCAGCATGATACAAAGCGCGCTGAATTAGGAAAAACAAAATTTACAACAATTTGTGCTGCATGCCATGGCGCTGATGGTAAAGGTAATCAGCTCATAGGCGCACCTAATTTAACTGACAATATTTGGTTGCATGGTGCAGGTGAGGCAAATATTATTAAACGTATTCATGAAGGCAAAACAAATCAAATGCCAGCATGGCAAGCTAAATTTACACCAGAACAAATTCATGTGCTTTCGAGTTATGTCTGGGGCATGTCAAACCATTAATTTCTGAGTAATTCTCTAATGAATTCATCTGAATTGAATCGACCTCTTCCAAAAGAAGAGGTCATTTCACTTTATAAGTCACAAGGAAAAATTCAGCCACGAGGTGTTGAGGGTTATTTTGCTCGTACTCGTTGGTTGATGGTCTGGCTTACACAAATTTATTTTTATGGCATGCCTTGGATACAATGGGGTGGTCGCCAAGCACTTCTGTTTGATTTAGACGGCAAACGTTTTTATATTTATGGATTAGTTTTATATCCGCAAGATCTTATTTATCTCACCGCAATTCTAATTATCTCTGCACTCTCCCTATTTCTTTTTACTACTGTCGCGGGGCGGTTATGGTGCGGATTTACTTGCCCTCAAACCGTTTATACTGAAATCTTTATGTGGATTGAATCAAAAATTGAAGGCAATCACATGGCACGAAAAAAACTCGATGACATGCCGTGGACACCTAAAAAATTCGGTATCCGTTCGAGTAAACATTTTGTTTGGTTAATTTTTGCATTCTGGACTGGATTTACATTTGTGGGTTATTTCACGCCAATCAGAGATTTATTTACTGAGGTGAGATACCTCTCTACAGGACCATGGGAAACTTTTTGGTTGTGTTTTTATACTTTTGCAACTTATGGTAATGCAGGCTTTATGCGCGAGCAGGTATGTAAATATATGTGCCCATACGCAAGATTTCAGAGCGCAATGTTTGATAAAGACACATTAATTGTTAGTTACGATAAAGAGCGTGGTGAGCCTCGAGGAGGTAGATCATCCCATAGCAATCATCAAGCATTGGGCGATTGTATTGATTGTCATATTTGTATGCAGGTGTGTCCAACAGGAATTGATATTCGTGAAGGCCTTCAATATGAATGCATTAGTTGTGGTGCTTGTGCCGACGCATGTGATTCAGTGATGGATAAAGTGGGCTATCCTCAAGGACTTATAAAATTTACAACAGAAAATACTCTCATCAATCGTTGGTCTAAACAGGAAATGATTAAGCGTATTTTTAGAGTGCGCGTAATTATATATGGGCTTGTATTATCAGTAATTATTAGCGGTGTTTTATGGAGTCTTACATTTAGAAATTCTTTTAGGATTGATGTGGTAAGAGATCGAGGCATTATGGCGCGATTAGCAGATGGTGGCATGCTTGAAAATGTATATCGACTTAATATTATGAATGCACTTGAGGAAGGTCAACACTATAAAATTTATGTCGAGGGCCTTAATAATATGGTTGTTGATTCGGATAATTTAGAGCCTAATAAAACCATTGCAATTAAAGCTACTGAATCGCGATGGGTGCCAGTGAGAGTTCAAATTCCAGATGGCTTTGAAAAATCAGGCTCGCATAAAATTATATTTAGAATAGAGTCAGAAGAAACGCATGAAATTGTAAAAGAACAATCTACATTTATTGTGCCAAGAAATTAAGGATAAAAAATGGATAATCAAAATAATACGGTTTGGTTGAAAAATGGGTACGTGTGGCTTATTTTAGGCGGACCATTTCTTGTCGTGATTGCTTCATTTTTTACTTACTACTTAGCAGCAACAAGACCCGATGTAGTGATTGATAATTACTACCAAAAAGGAATTGAAATCAATAAAACGATGAATGAGGCAAGAGACCCCATGGCGCCAGCGACACAAGCTCGCAATCATGCGCAAACAGGGATTAAACCAAAGTCACATTAATAGCTGACGGTAGTTTCAATATCGAGGCTTCGTAGTTCTTTCGCAATATTTTGAAGTATTTCTTCATCAACACGACTTAATTTTTTGGCTTGAGGCTGTAATGAAGGCCTCGCTAGACCATAAAGATGAACACCCTGAATATTGCTTTTTACTTTACTGATTAATTCTACATAAGCATTAATATCTTTTTTGCTAGGACCATTACCATCTATCGCAAAAACACAAGTTTGAACAAAAGTCGGGCAAACGTTTGCACAATTTTTAAGGCGCTCTAATATTTGATATGGCTTTAGATTGACCTGATTAATTATCTTAATGCTTTCTTCATTTGCAGCATCCACTTTAAACCAAACTTCACCATTCATGTCTTTTAGTGTTGCAACACTTTTTATGACAGCTGCTTGATGCATTAAGCTTCCATTAGTAATGAGTCGTATTTTAAGTTTAAGAAGTAGGTTAAATTCTTCGAGTACTTTTTTTACAATTGCAATAACTTCTGGAAATTCTTCAGCACTTGTAGGTTCGCCATTACCGGAAAAAGCGATGTCTTTTAAATGACGATCTTCTAGAGATACATTTTTTTCCATATAGTCGCCATGAATGATTTCATGAAGAAAAAATCTGAGCTCCTGTTCGACAATATTTAATTCAATAGGGGGTGGTGTGCCACGAGTGAGATTAGGTATTTCACAATATATGCATTGCCAGTTACATGCATTATTGACATTTAAATTAATGCCAATCGATAAGCCACCTGCGCGTCTTGAAATCACTGAATAAATATATTTTAGTCCGCTTAACTCTCGGCTATGATCATGAATACTAAGATATTGTTTAGATACGCTCATGGAGTGAGCTTTTTAATTGCAACTAGGGGATTTAACAAGTTGTTTTAATGCATCTGGTTTTAAAATTTTAATATGACGTTGTTTCACTTCAATAATACCTTCTTCACTATATTTCGAAAAAGTGCGACTGACCGTTTCAAGTTTAAGTCCTAAATAACTTCCAATTTCTTCTCGCGACATGCGTAAAATAAATTCGGATTGTGATTGACCTCTTGCATACAGTCTTTGAATAAGATTTACTAAAAAATTAGCAAGTCTTTCTTCAGCAGACATATTACCTAAAAGCATCATCATGCCGTTTTCGCGAACGATTTCACGACTCATAATTTTATGCACATGTTTTTGCAGCACTGGAAATTCTCTGGATAAATCTTCAATATGATCAAAAGGCATTACACACACTTCAGCATCTTCTAGAGCAACAGCGTTGCATGTGTGATGATCATTTACAATACCATCGAGACCTATAATTTCGCCAGCCATTTGAAAACCTGTAACTTGCTCACGACCATCTTCTGATGCCACTGAAGTTTTAAAAAAGCCTGTACGAATTGCATAGAGAGAAGTGAATGTTTCGCCATTTTCAAAAAGCATATCACCTTGCTTAATTTTTTTTCGTGTTGTGACGACTTCATCGAGTTTATGCATATCTTTTTCATCAAAACCAACAGGCATGCAGAGTTCACGAAGATTACAACTTGAGCAGGCAACTTTGAATGTTTCAGGTTTCATAAAAAATTTATATTTTTAAAGCGTATAGTTTAGCTTATTCAACCATCCATGAATAGATGAAGCTTTTTTGATATATGTCAAAGATGCTAAAACAGCCTTATGGCACATTAGTGCCTCATGGATATTGCCGTCAAACAAAATGAGAAAGTATCGGGTTTAGCCCCCGTTACGGCCTCACTTTTGCAAAAATTTGATATCACCGGGCCAAGATATACATCCTATCCTACAGCAGATCGATTTGTAGAAGCTTTTACGGAAAGCGCCTATAAAGAAGCCTTAGATCAAAGGCGGTTAAGGCCAATTAATCAACCCCTATCAATTTATGTCCATATTCCTTTCTGTGAGTCACTTTGTTTTTATTGTGCTTGCAATAAGATTGTCACCAAGCATCATGAGCGTTCTCGTGAGTACCTTGATTACCTAAAGAAAGAAATTGATTTACATCTTAAGCATTTAGGCCAAAAACAAGTGGTAAGTCAGCTGCATCTTGGTGGTGGATCCCCCACATTTTTCTCAGACGCTGAAATTGAAGAGCTTTTTAATAAACTTAAAGAAGTTTTTATTTTAAGTCCTCAGGGTGAATATTCGATTGAAGTCGATCCCAGAACAGTTGATCATAAGCGTCTAAAGAAATTAAAAGATATTGGTTTTAATCGCTTAAGTTTTGGTGTACAGGATTTTAATTCTGATGTTCAAAAAGCTGTGCATCGTATTCAGCCATTTGATGAGGTCGCTTCTCTCATGGAAGATGCGCATACAGATGGTTATGAATCTATTAATATGGATTTAATTTATGGGTTGCCTCTTCAAACACCTGAAACATTTAATGAAACTCTAGACCAAGTGATTGGTTTAAAACCTGATCGCATCGCTTTATATGCATATGCACATTTACCCCAGCGCTTTAAACCTCAAAGACGTATTCATGAAAATGATATTCCATCCGCACAAAATAAAATTGCTATGTTGTCATTGGCGATTGAAAAATTTCTTGAGGCGGGTTACATCTATGTTGGTATGGATCACTTCGCTTTGCCTCATGATAGTTTGGCAACTGCAAAAAGACAGGGAAGGTTGCATCGAAACTTTCAAGGGTATAGCACACAACCTGATTGCGATATTATTGCGTTAGGAGTTTCTGCAATTGGACGAGTGGGCGCTAATTACAATCAGAACGCAAAAGAACTTCAAGATTATTATGATCATCTTAATCATGAACGTTTTCCTATTATTAAAGGGTTAGCGCTTTCTAAAGATGATATCGTGCGACGTGCCGTCATTATGGAAATTATGTGTCAAGGTCGATTGGATTTTGAATCTATTGAATTGGCTTATTTCATTAACTTCAAGGAATATTTTTCTTCAGAAATGAATCTTCTTCAAAGTTTTCAAGAAAAAGATTTTATCGAATTAGATGATTCAGGTATTCAAGTGACAGAAACCGGCTGGTTTTTTGTGCGTGCAATTGCTATGATTTTTGACCGATACTTACAATTTGATCAAAATCGTACGCGGTTTTCTAAAATTCTTTAATGCTTTTTCAATTCTCAGTTTTTTTATCAACTTTTTTTATGGGGTTGATGGGCGGCCCACACTGTATTGCGATGTGCGGAGCACCATGCGCTGCAATAAGTGCACAAGGGTCTCGGCAGATTTTGCAATTTCACATAGGTCGTATTTTAAGTTACGGCATCTTAGGTGGTATTGCAGCTTATTCTGTGAATAATCTTGCTTGGTTTTCAAATCAAACGATGTCGCTTCATCCTATCTGGACATTTTTTCATGGCATTATTTTTGTATGGGGTTTTGTGATGTTGCTTTATGCAAAACAACCTCAATGGATTGATCATATGGGTGAATCTATTTGGAATAGGATTCAAATATTTTCTAAAACATTAAGGAGTAATTTTTTATTAGGCATGCTTTGGTCCTTTATGCCATGTGGGCTTTTGTATTCTGCATTACTTGTTGCAGCGCTCACCTTAAATATTTTAAATGGAACGCTTTCCATGATATTTTTTGCTTTAGGTACAAGCGTTTCATTAATTGTGAGCCCAATTATTTGGTTAAAGATAAAAAATGGAAAGTTGTGGCTTAATGAAGCACAAGGAATGCGTATCGCAGGATTGCTTCTTATGATTGCCGCATCTTGGGCAATTTGGATGGACTTAATTCATCCCATGAAATTATGGTGCCAATAAAAAACCCCTGCTTTTGAAGGCAGGGGTTTTAAGGGAAATGCTAGTGGACCTAGCATTATTTGCTTCTAGAACTTCTTACCAACACCAAAGCTTACTAACCACGGGTCAACGTCAAGATTATCAATTTTTGAAGTTGTATTAACATCGGTGCTAAACCATATTTTTTTTACGTCAATGTTAACCAGCCACTTGTCTTGAAGATTGTAATCAACACCCGCCTGAAGTGCTGGACCAAACATATTTCTATCAACAGTAATACCCGTAGCGCCTAGGTTTAAATTTCTGTCCATCGCTCTAATATAAGACACTCCAGCGCCGACATATGGATCAATAGTTTGGTCTGGATTGAAGTGCCACTGAGCAGTTAAGGTCGGGGGTAAAAGATTAATGCTACCTAGTTTTGCTCCTGCATTTGCTCCACCCTGGCCAATATTAACGTCATGTCTTGTGCCAACAGCGAGAATTAGCTCAGCAGCAATATTTTTTGTAATGTAGTAAGAAAAATCGACTTCGGGAATTGTATTACTATCCACCTCTAATCTAGAGCCCACTGATGAATCTAAGTGACTAGATTCGTCCGGTGAAATATGAGTGACCCTTGCGCGAACAACAAAATCGCCTTTTTCAGCGAAGGATAAAGTTGGTGCCATGAAGCCAGCAACCAAAATGGCAATAAGTGATTTTTTCAAAATATTCTCCTATTAATAACAGGGTAATTTTATGGTTTATAAGAGAAGAAAGACTTGATGTAGATCAAATCAAAGCTATTTAAGGGAATTGAGACGCTCTCTTAATGGGGATAAGTCATAACCTGCGGTTTGAGCTTTGTTTAAAATTTCATCAATAGGTAATTTTTTAGCATGTGACAATGCCCAAAGCGTTGAGCATCGAGTGCCAGTTCGACAATAAGCAAAAACAGGTTTCTGAGATGCTTCAAAATAACAACCAAATTGAGCAATATCATCATCCGAAATTTGACCACCGATCACAGGCTGGTGAATAGCTTTAATACCTAATTTTTGTGCTTCTTTTTCAATAACAGAAAAATCGAGCTGATCTTCAGACTCATGATTGGGGCGATTACAAAAAATAGTTTTGTAGCCTTGTGCATAAATTTCTTTTAAGTCTTCGATCGTAATTTGATCAGAGACAGTGAGTTCATTATTTATTTTTGCAAATTTCATAATCTCATTCTACTTTAAAAAAATACTTAAAAGATCATTTAAGAACCTTTGACCCAAAAGTGTTGGCTGAATTGTATCGTGATTTACGATAATGAGTTTTTTATCTGCCGCAGTTTTAAGTTCTTTATCAATAGATGAAATAAATAACCCAGTTTTTTCTTCAAAACTTTGAATAGTAAATCCATCAGTGAGGCGTAAATGATTCATCATAAATTCAAAAGCCAAATCATTTTCAAGAATGTTGGTTTCTGATTCAATCATATTTTGTGAATGTACTTTCTCCATATATTGCTTCGGATTTTTGTAGCGGCACTCTCGTGTCATTTTGTCATGAAATGTAAGTTTGCTATGCGCACCTGCGCCAATACCTAAGTAATCACCAAATTGCCAATAATTCAAATTGTGTTGGCACTGTGATTTGGGTTTTGCAAAAGCTGAAGTTTCATAATGGTGATAGCCCTGCTCACTTAAAATAGCTTCAATACATTCTTGCATCACCGCACTCTCATCATCGAGGGGTAATTGAGGAGGATGCTTAAAAAAGAAAGTATTGGGTTCAATGGTTAAATGATAAAAAGATAAATGCTGTATATTAAAAGAAATTGCCATATTAGCATCATCTATCGCTTCATCTAATGTTTGATGAGGTAATGCGTACATCAGATCTAAATTCACCTCATTAAAATGATGCATCGCAATTTCAATCCCTTTTTTAGCGTCTAGACTATTATGAATACGACCGAGTGATTTAAGATGTGTATTATTAAATGATTGAATGCCAAGCGAGACTCTTGTCACACCTGCGTCTTTATAACTTTCAAAGTGATTGGTATCAATCGTGCCTGGATTAGCTTCAAGTGTAATTTCTGCATCATATAAGATGGGCGTGAGTGCACGCACTTGACTTAAAATTTTGTGGATAGCTTTTCCGCTAAAAAGACTTGGCGTCCCGCCGCCAAAAAAAATCGAATGAATCTTTCTGCCCCAAATTTTAGGTAGAGAATATTCAAGATCTTTAATGAGCGCATCTACATACATCGATTCCATGTCGGTAAAATTTTGCGTTTCTTTATGCTCATGTGAATTGAAATCACAATAAGGACATTTTTTTACACACCAAGGAATGTGAATGTAAAGTGAGAGCGGGGGCGGAATAGTGAGTCTTGAAGTTTGACTCATAAATAGCTTACTTATTTTTTAAATAAGGATTAATAAGGTCATCTACCATTTGATGAAGTGCTTCTTTCATTTGCTTTTCTGAGACTTCCATTAATAGACCATCTTCAACAGCATCTTGAGCAAGTTGTTTTAATTCATCAAAGTTTTCTTTCATGACCTTAATTTTTTCTGTGCATGACACGACTGTTTTGTCGTCACGTACCCATATAGGCCATTTATTTTTTGATTTATCCATAAATCTGATTTAGCTTTAATTTAAGTTTTTGCAATGCTTGTCCGCGATGACTAATTCTGTTTTTAATATCTGAAGATAATTCTGCCACAGCTTTTTCAGTCATATGATCTAAAAATAAGGGGTCATAACCAAAACCACCGGAACCTCTAGGCACTTTTAGAATTTCTCCATGCCAAATACCTTCGACAATAATGGGTTCTGGATCAAATTCATGTTTTACAAATACGATGACACAAATGTAATGTGCTTTTCGATTAGATTCGTTTTCTAAACTTTTTAAAAGTTTTTCATTATTTTTTTGATCTGATGAAGGCTCCCCTGCATATCGAGCAGATAAAACACCCGGTTTGCCATCAAGTGCATCGACACAAATGCCTGAATCATCGGCAATTGAAGGTAGTTTTGATAAACGGCTTGCATGTCTTGCCTTGATAAGTGCATTTTCAACGAATGTATGAAAAGGCTCTTCAGCGGCTTCAATTTTAAAGTGTGATTGAGGAAATATCTCAACGTTCATATCATTTAAGATTGACTGAATTTCGATGAGTTTTTTGGCATTGCTTGTTGCAATGACGATTTGTTTCTTCATGAAATTACTTTAAAACGTTTTTTTGTAATTGAATAAGTTCTTTGATGCCTTCTGCTGCAAGATCAGACATTTGATCCATCATCTCGCGAGAAAAAGGCATGCCTTCGGCAGTACCTTGAATTTCCACAAAACCACCTGAGCCTGTCATCACAATATTCATATCTGTGTCGCAACTTGAATCTTCCGAATAATCTAAATCTAATAAAGGGTTTCCTTCATGGAGACCGACAGAAATAGCTGCCACAGCATCAATCAAGGGGGGTTCGGAAATGAGTTTTTGATTCATTAAATGCGAAATCGCATCGTGAACAGCGACGTAAGCCCCTGTGATACTTGCAGTGCGGGTGCCTCCGTCAGCTTGAATCACATCACAATCAATTTGAATGGTGCGTTCACCAAGTTTCTTTAAATCAATAATGGCTCGAAGACTTCGTCCAATAAGACGTTGAATTTCTTGAGTCCGACCCGATTGTTTTCCACGCGCAGCCTCACGATCCATCCTAGATCCTGTTGATCTCGGAAGCATCCCATATTCCGCTGTAATCCAACCTTGATTTTGGCCCTTTAAAAAAGAAGGTACTTTTTCATCAATACTTGCAGTGCATAACACATGGGTATCACCGAATTTAATTAAGACAGAACCTTCAGCATATTTTGTGTAATGTCTAATAATTTCAACTGGTCTTAATTGGTTGTGAGCGCGTTGATTTAATCTCATGATCATCTTCCTCAATAGAAGTCGTCATTATAAGCTAGCTTTAATTGATTGATATCTTGTCATTTAAAGGTTTTAGTCGCAAATGCAACTATAGATTGATAAAATGACCGTTAAATATTGAATTGGATACCTTATGGCTTTAAGTATGACCGGTTTTTCTTTTAAAGAAGCAGATACAGAACAGGGTATTTTGCTCCTTGAATTTCGGTCTTTAAATAATCGATATTTAGAGCTCCAAGTTAAACTAGATGAATCCTTAAGGTCTTTTGAGCCCATGATTCGCGATCTAATATCCGCGGAAATTAAAAGAGGCAAAGTAGATTGCAGGATTTATTTCAAATCTAAAACCCATGCGCTCGATGTTAAAAATTTGGATCCGATTAAGTTAAAACAGCTCGCAAGTTCGGTGGATGAAATTGCAAAACATTTTTCTCATGTACAGCCGATTAATGCGCTCGATATATTAAAAACAAGCGAGATCATGCATGATCAATCGGTCAATATGAACTTGCTTGAACAAGACCTTAAAAAAAATCTTAAAGAAGCGCTGATCGAAATTCAGGCATCTAAAGCACGCGAAGGTGAAAAGTTACAAAATATTTTACTGGATAAATTAAAAGATATTGAAGGGCTTGTAGTTGAGGCCAAAAAAATCTTGCCCGTTTTAATCAAAGAGTATCAAACTAAAATAGAAAATAAATTTAAGGAAGCATTAATCGCAATCGATGATGACCGACTAAAACAAGAGTTTCTTATTTTTATACAAAAGATGGATATTGATGAAGAGCTTAATCGTATTACATCTCATATTGATGAAGTCAGGCGCTTACTTAAAACAGATGGTGCAATCGGTAAAAAACTAGACTTTATGATGCAAGAACTTAATCGCGAAGCGAATACTCTAGGTTCAAAATCGATTTCACCTAAAACTTCACAAATATCAGTAGATTTAAAAGTTTTGATTGAGCAAATGCGCGAACAAATTCAGAATATTGAATAATCATGATTAAAGAATATATATGAGCCAAGCCCATTTATTTATTATTGCAGCAGCGTCCGGTGCCGGTAAGACGACGCTTGTAAAAGCCCTATTAAATAAAGATAAAGATCTTCAGGCTTCTGTATCACACACCACGCGAAAACCACGTCCAGGTGAAGTGAATGGTGTGGACTATCATTTTGTTGATGAGAGCACCTTTTTAGATTTGAAGAAAAAAAGTGAATTCTTAGAATCTGCTGAATGTCATGGGGCTATGTATGGCACGAGTAAAAAATCAGTTCAAAGTATTCTTGATCAAAAGAAAGACGTGATTTTAGAAATTGATTGGCAAGGTGCTCAAGCACTCAAAGCGCAATTTAAAGAAGCCGTTTCAATTTTTGTATTGCCACCTTCTGTTGAAACATTAGCTGAAAGATTAAATAACCGCGGACATGATAGCGATAAGACGATTGCTAAGAGACTCGCAGTTGCTCGAGAAGAGATGAGTCATGTAGATGAGTTTGATTATGTTACAATCAATGATGACTTTGAAGTAGCGCTCCACGATCTTATGGCTATTATTCGATCCACTCGATTAATGTGCCATATTCAGCTTACACGACATAGCCACTTAATTAAAAACTTGACTTGAAATTTGGAGAAATAACATGGCACGAATTACAGTAGACGATTGTTTAGAGATGATTCCTAATCGCTTTAAACTTACATTAGCTGCCGCATACCGCGCAAGACAATTAGCCAATGGTGCTGAAGCGTTAGTGAGCACACATGGTTTAAGAGATAAACCAACGGTATTAGCATTAAGAGAAATTGCAGCAGGTAAAGTTGGTCTTGATATCTTAAATAGAAAAACAACGTACTAATTCTAAAAATTAGGGCTTAACGCCCCCAAAAGACTAAAGACCATGGCTAGTACCGCTCATTTTAATAAAGCGGATGCTCAAAAAACACCGCCGCTTCCGTTACTGCCTGTCGATAACGACGCGTCTGAACTCACAATCCTTCTTAAGACCTACTTAAAAACGAAAGACATCCACAAAATATGGGATGCCTATCGATTTAGCGAAGAAGCACATCACGGGCAATCTCGACGAAGTGGAGAGCCTTATATTGTGCATCCAGTAGCTGTGGCATGTACTTTAGCCAGACTTCATCTTGACGCCCCAACAATCCTTGCTGCACTGCTTCACGATGTCGTTGAAGATACAACGATTACAAGCAATGAAATTGAAAAGAAGTTTGGGAAACAAGTATCGGTATTAGTCGACGGTTTATCCAAGCTCGATAAGATTGAATTTCAAGATGCTACAGAAGCGCAAGCTGAAAATTTCAGAAAAATGTTATTGGCGATGTCGAATGATGTCCGTGTCATTTTAGTCAAGCTTGCAGATCGCCTTCATAATATGCAAACCTTAGATGTTCTGAGACCTGAAAAACAAAAACGTATTGCGCAAGAAACGCATGATATTTATGCACCTATTGCAAATCGATTGGGCTTAAATACCATCTATCAAGAACTTGAAGATTTAAGTTTTAAATATTTATATCCAATGCGCCATTGCGCGATTCAAAAAGCCATGAAAGCTTCCCGAGGAAATCGTCGTGAAGTGGTTGCAAAAATTACAGCGGCAATTCAACAAAAACTCGTTGAGATGAAAATAGAAGCCGAAGTGACAGGCCGCGAAAAAAATACTTATAGTATTTATAAGAAGATGAGTGAAAAGGGCATGTCATTTGCGCAGATCAATGACATCTATGCCTTTAGAATTATCGTGAAAGAAGCAAATGATGCCTACTCAGCATTAGGTGCATTGCATGCATTGTATAAACCGCTTCCAGGTAAATTTAAAGATTACATTGCGATTCCAAAAGCTAATGGATACCAATCATTGCATACAAGTTTGTTTGGACCCTTTGGTACACCCATCGAAGTACAAATTCGTAGTGAAAAAATGCATAAACTTGCAGAAGCAGGCGTTGCAGCACATTGGCTTTATAAAACGAAAGATGCACATCTCACCGAGCTTCAACAACAAACACATCAATGGTTAAAACGTCTTTTAGAGATTCAATCAGATAGTTCGGATTCGCTCGAATTCTTAGAGCATTTAAAAGTTGATCTTTTTCCTGATGAAGTTTATGTATTTACGCCTAAAGGAAAAATTTTAGCGCTTCCTAAAGGCTCGACCGCAGTTGATTTTGCTTATGCAGTGCATAGTGATGTAGGTAATTGTTGTGTCGCAGCAAAATACAATCAAGAACTCGTTCCGCTTCGCGCAGAAGTCCATAACGGGGATCATATTGAAATTATTACAGCACCGTTAGCCAAACCTAATCCTGCTTGGTTAAATTTTGTGATTACTGGAAAAGCAAGATCACATATTCGACAATATTTAAAATCTATTAAATCAGAGGAATCCTCAAGGCTTGGTGAAGGCATGCTTAACCAAGCTCTTAAAGCACTTCATATCAGTCCATCCTCTATTAAAGAGTCTCATTGGAAAAAATTAATCAGTGATTATGGTGTTAAAAACAAAGAAGATATTTTGGCAGAGATTGGTTTGGGTAAGCGTATGAATGTCATGGTAGCTCACCAACTTATTAGTTTTATGGATGGCGTGAGTCATGAAAAAGGTAAACATAAGCAACTCGATGTGATCACCATTAAAGGCTCCGAGAGCATGGCAATTCAATTGGCAAATTGCTGTCACCCTATTCCAGGCGATCCTATTTTAGGATTTATTAATAAAGACAAAGGCCTTGTAGTTCATACCCATGATTGTTTAGCCATTAGAAAATTTAAACTTGATCCTGATAAATGGCTTGATGTTGAATGGGATCCAAATCCAGATCGATTATTCAAGGTCAATTTACAAATTATGGTATTAAATGAACGCGGGATGCTTGCCAAGATTTCTTCCGTGATCGCAGAATCAAATTCAAATATTGATAATGTGAACGTTGAAGAGTCGGATGGCGGACATTTTGTAAATGTGAACTTTATTGTGCAAGTGCATAATCGTATTCACCTAGCAGATCTCATGAGAAACTTAAGAAAGATTACTAATATTTCCAGAATCAGTCGTGTCAAAATGAAAACCTCTTAAGTAACTTATTAAAAAAGAAAGATTTAAAAATGACAAAAGAAATTATTCAAACTAAAAATGCACCAGAGGCGATTGGGACTTACTCTCAGGCTGTGAAAACAGGGAATACTATTTATTTGTCAGGTCAAATTGCACTCGATCCTCAATCGATGCAATTAGTCGAAGGTATTGAAGCACAAATTCATCAGGTATTTAAAAATTTAAAATCAGTCGTTGAAGCTTCAGGAGCGCAATTAAGCGACATCGTTAAAATTAATATTTACTTAACTGATTTATCTCATTTTGCTTTGGTCAATACCATCATGGGCGAATATTTTATAAAACCTTATCCAGCGAGAGCCGCGGTGGGTGTTGCATCACTTCCTAGAAATGCACTTATTGAAGCTGATGGCGTCGTTGTTATTTAAATTATTTTTACTTAAGAGTATTTCAATCTGACTTCTTTAGCCGAGCTTAAGCTTTTTACACCTTCAGTATTAAATAAGCTCAAAAAATTGGGCCTTGAAGATGTATTTAGTTTAGCAATGCATCTTCCTATTCGTTATATTGACGAAACTATTGTGACGCTTATTCGTGATATTGAGATGGGCGTGCTTTCTCAAATAGAAGCAGAAGTTATTCGTTCGGAAATTGTCTATAAGCCCAAAAAAATGCTTATCGTACAAGTCAAAGATACATCTGGTAGCTTGCAACTTAGATTTTTACATTTCTATCCAAGTCAAATGAAGATGTTTGAAGTAGGTAATCGCATTCGTATTTTAGGAGAGGCTCGTCATAATTTATTCGCATTCGAGATGATTCATCCTCAATGTAAATTGACAAGAGAAGGGGATGAATTGCCAGAAGCGCTAACGCCGATTTATTCTTTAGTTGCAGGCGTGGGACAAAAAACAGTCAAAGATGCAATCGATAAATTGTTTCATCACTTCGACTTAAAAAATTATTTAAAAGATTTATTTTTGCCGTCAGTTTATGAAAAATTACACTTACCAAATCTTTATGAGAGTATAAAAAGCATTCATCATCCAAAAGATTTTAAAGAAGCTGCAAAACATGAAGCTTTCTCTAGCATGTCATATCAAAGAATCATCTTTGATGAGTTTTTAGCGCAACAATTATCTTTAAGATCTAATTATTTAATTAGGCGGGCACTTACCGCCACTCCATTTAAAGCCACTAATAAACTCACGAATATTTTTATGGATCATCTTGAATTTGATTTAACGAGTGCGCAAAAAAAAGTTACTCAAGAAATTAAAAATGACCTTGAAAAAAACTATCCCATGCAAAGATTATTACAAGGCGATGTAGGAAGTGGTAAAACAGTTGTGGCGACCATTGCTGCGCTCCAAGTGATCGAGAATGGAAGTCAGGTTGCCTTTATGGCACCTACGGAAATTTTAGCGGAACAACATTATCGTAAACTTTATAAATGGTTGACCCCTTTAAATATAAAAGTCGCATGGTTAACGGGTAGTCAATCCAAAAAAGATCGAGAAATCTCTTTAAACATGACGCAATCGGGTGAAGCGCATATTGTGGTGGGTACGCATGCCCTTTTTCAAGAACATGTGATATTTAAAAAATTAGGCTTAAGCATTATTGATGAACAGCATCGATTTGGGGTTGAACAAAGATTGGCCTTAAGAAAAAAAGGTGAATTAAATAAAGTGATTGAGCCTCATCAGCTCATGATGAGTGCAACACCTATTCCAAGAACACTTTCTATGAGTTATTTTGCAGATCTTGATGTATCGGTGATTGATGAATTGCCTAAAGGTCGTGAAGCGATTGTGACAAAAATTTTTTCAGAGGATCGACGAAACGAGATTTTAAAAAGAGTGTATGAGGTATGTCATGCCGGCGCTCAAGTTTATTGGGTATGTCCTTTAATTGAAGAAAGTGAAGCATTACAACTTCAAACGGCTGAAGAAACCTATTTAAATATGCAATCTCATTTTAAAAACATAAAGGTAGGCTTAGTTCATGGACGAATGAAATCATCAGAAAAACAAAAGGTCATGTCTGATTTTGTGAAAGGTGATATTCAATTATTAGTGGCGACCACAGTGATAGAAGTAGGGGTTGATGTGCCTAATGCGACATTGATGGTGATTGAAAATGCCGAGCGCATGGGACTTTCACAATTACATCAATTACGTGGCCGCGTGGGTCGCGGTTCACTTAAAAGTACATGCATTTTATTGTTTCAAAAAAAATTATCAGAGCTAGCACGACAAAGACTCAAAGTGATTTTTGAAAATACGGATGGTTTTATCATTGCACAAGAAGATTTAAACATAAGAGGCCCTGGAGAATTTTTAGGGGTCAGACAAAGTGGGGTGCCTATGTTGCGCATTGCTAATCTCAATCGTGATTTTAAATTATTAGAGGAAGCTAAAACGATAGCGGACCAATTATTGGAGGATTATCCTGAAGCATCTCATCTTCATTTAAAACGCTGGCTAAGCCATGCGAATGAAAGAGTAAAAGTATAAGATGTCTTGGCTAATATCACCTAAAGTCAAAGGCAAGGAATTTTCATGGCTGACAGAAGAAGGCCCTCTAACAGAGCGACTAAAAAATGAATTTAATGATGTCAGAGTGGATGTAATTTATGAAGGCTTAGCTTTAGATGAAGAAACAGATTACATTCGTGAGGTCATTATTAAAAGTCACGACAAGCCCATGATTTTTGCTCACACACGATTAAAAGTGACTGATCTCGAAGATAGTTGGATCTGCTTAAAAACACTCGGCCAACAATCACTAGCTAATATTTTATTTAAAGATTCTCAAATTTCTAGACGTTCCCTTTTATATCGGATCTGTGAGCCAGAAGATGTTTTATATAAACATTTAAAATCGATGGGATGTATGCATGAAGAAATTTTGTGGATGCGACAATCAGAATGGGAAAGATATGGGAAGATACTTTTGTTGACTGAAGTTTTTTTACCTAATCTTTTAAGGCAATGATGAATTTGATGTGAGTGTACTGATTTAAGCTATAATTTTTCTTTAAATTTTTCCAAAGTATTTTTCAAAAAATCGTGAGTTTGTCGAGAAACCTTCCTTTTAATATTGATTTGCCCAAAGCTATTGGAGTTTCAATCGCTATTCATATCATTTTGATGGTAGGTTTACCCGAATTTGATAAACCATTATTAATACCTCAAGAGATGAGCGTTACGATTTCAAGTTTGCCAATTCAACAGCCAATCGAAAAAATTGAACCAACAGAGCCTATAAAGCCTAAACCAATAAAAAAAGTGGAGCCTATTCAGAAAATAGAGAAAAAAATTACACCAATTATTGATAAAAATGCAACAACAGTTGCGCAACCTGCGCCTAAAGAAGTGGCGCCACCTGCGCCCGCAGAGGTTATTTCAAAAATTCCTAATATTGTGCCGCAAGAGCAAGTGACTCAATATTTAGAAAGTTACAGTAGCCTGCTTGCAAATGCGATTGCAAAATATAAACAGTACCCAAAAATTGCTCAAATGCGAGGTTGGCAAGGGACTGTAATTGCTGATCTTGAAATTGATAGCAAAGGCGCAGTGATGAGTGTCATAATTAAAAAGAGCAGTACTTACGAAGTTTTAGATAACGAAGCGCTCGAAATGATAAAAAAAGCTTCGCCATTTCCCGCTCCACCAGAGAATCTGCGTGGTAAAAATTTTAATGTGCTTGTACCTATTTCATTCAAGCTCGAATAATCAGATTTAATTTAAAGATGCGTTCTTATTTTCATCTAGTGCGTCTTGATAAACCTATTGGCATTTTTTTGTTATTGTGGCCAACCTTATGGGGACTTCTTATAGCAAGCCATGGCCATCCGAGCATTCAACACCTCACCATTTTTATTTTAGGCACAGTCTTAATGCGCTCAGCTGGTTGTGTGGCGAATGATATTCTTGATCGCAAATTTGATTCTTTTGTTACACGTACAAAATTACGTCCTTTAGTAAATCAATCCATTTCGGTTAAGAATGCATTTTTTTTACTGATCATTTTGTTATTGGGTGCATTGATATGTGTTTTATTTTTAAATGAACAATCATTTTATTTTTCATTAATCGCTTTATTTTTAGCACTCACTTATCCCTTAACCAAAAGATTCTTTGTCATGCCGCAGGCATATTTAGGTTTAAGTTTTGGTATGGGCATTCCCATCGCTTTCGTTGCAAATGATATTTCCCTAACTTTAACGACATGGCTTTTATTTTTAGCGAATGTATTTTGGGCGATTGCTTACGATACGCTTTATGCGGTGACGGATAAAAATGATGATTTAAAAATTGGTATTCGCTCTTCGGCTATTTGGTTTGGAAATTACGTGAAAGAAGCCATTATGTTCTGTTATACCTGTATGATGGGATGCTTGATTTGGGTAGGACAGTCAGAAAATTTTAGCTGGCCTTTTTACGGATTTATGATGTTGAGTCTCATTTTTATTGGGGTTCTGTATCGACAAATCAGGACGCTCAGCCCAAAAGCCTGTTTTGATGCATTTTTGAGCAATAATTACCTGGGCGGGTTCGTCTTTTTAGGTGTGTTTTTTCACTATCTCTATGTGAACTAAATCATTAATAAAATTGACAAAACAGGCAGTTTTGACATATTATTCACCTCTTTTTTTAAATTTATAGCGCAAAAGTTGGTATTGAAATGAAGACATTTTCAGCAAAATCCCACGAAGTAAAACGCGATTGGTTCGTTGTAGACGGAACTGATTTAGTGTTGGGTAGATTAGCAAGTGCGATTGCACATCGATTACGTGGCAAACATAAAGCCATTTATACACCGCACGTAGATACAGGTGATTACATTGTAGTGATCAACGCGGAAAAGATTAAAGTAACGGGTAACAAAGGTGATGACAAGGTTTACCATCGGCACTCAGGTTATCCAGGCGGCATTTCAACAACGAACTTCTCTAAGATGCAAGACCGTTTTCCAGGCCGTGCTTTAGAAAAGGCAGTGAAGGGAATGTTACCAAAAGGACCTTTGGGTTATGCCATGATTAAAAAGATGAAAGTCTATTCAGGCGCAACTCACGATCATGTGGCACAACAACCACAACCATTAAGCATTTAGTTAAGGAAATACTATGATAGGTAAATACAATTACGGAACAGGTCGCAGAAAGAGCTCAATAGCTCGTGTGTTCATTAAGCCAGGTAAAGGTGTGATTACAGTGAACGACAAACCTGCAGATGAATATTTTTCACGTTATACCTCTCGTATGATTTTCCGTCAACCACTTGATTTAACGAATACGTTAAATACATTTGATATTCATGTGAATGTCATCGGTGGTGGTGAGTCTGGTCAAGCAGGTGCAGTGCGTCATGGCATTACACGTGCACTTATTGACTATGATACAAATTTAAAGAGTACGCTTTCACAAGCTGGCTTTGTAACACGTGATGCACGTGAAGTTGAGCGTAAAAAAGTGGGTCTTCGAAAAGCTCGTAGACGTAAACAATTCTCGAAACGTTAATTGTTTCAAGTTCCAAAGAGCAAAAAGGCCGCTTTCAAGCGGCTTTTTTGTTATATAGAGTTAAATAAATTTTGTTAGTATGGGTCTTTAAAGATTAAGACTTCTTTTAAATTAAAGGTGCGAACGTGATGAGTAATCTTTCAAAGATTAAAGTAGGCGTGGTCGGTGCGACTGGTTATACCGGCGTTGAGCTATTAAGAATTTTAGTCAAACATCCTCATGTGACTATTCAAACTGTCACCTCGAGAGCTGAGGCTGGCTTATCCATCGCGACTTTATTTCCGAGCTTAAGAGGACTCATCGATCTTAAATTTGAAGATCCAAAGACCGCTGATTTGGCAAATTGTGATCTCGTATTTTTTGCAACACCTAACGGGATTGCCATGCAAGAAGTGCCCACACTTCTTAAAGCCGGGGTCAAAGTGATTGATTTGGCAGCTGATTTTAGGCTAAAAGACGCTAACGTCTGGGAAAAATGGTACAAAATGCCGCATTCATGTAGCGATCTACTAAAAGATGCTGTTTATGGTTTGCCGGAGATTAATAGAGAAAAAATTAAAAAAGCCTCACTTGTAGCTAATCCGGGTTGTTATCCCACAGCAATTCAATTGGGATTTATTCCTTTGATTGAATCTGGTGTGATTGACCTTGATGATCTCATTGCAGACGCTAAATCAGGTGTGTCAGGTGCGGGCAGAAAAGCTGAAGTGAATGTATTGATGGCGGAAGCGTCTGATAACTTTAAAGCATATGGTGTTGAGGGGCATAGACATTTACCCGAAATCACGCAAGGACTTTCGGGCGTTGCGAATCAGACGGTGCATTTAACTTTTGTGCCACATTTAACACCTATGATTAGAGGTATACATGCAACACTTTATGCAACGCTTACTAAAAAGATAGATATACAAGCACTTTTTGAATCGAGATATAAGCATGAATCCTTTGTGGATGTCATGCCAAAAGGCGCTCATCCCGAAACAAGATCTGTAAGAGGCTCAAATCAATGTCGCATCAGTATCAGTCAGCCGCAAGGAAGCCATAAGGTTGTTGTGTTATCTGTCATTGATAATCTCGTGAAAGGCGCGGCAGGACAGGCTGTGCAAAATATGAATCTTATGTTTGATTTTCCAGAGATTTCTGGACTTGATCTTGTGCCTTTGATGCCATAAAGTGTTGTTTCTATGAGAAAAGTTAAGCGAACCTATACAAAATATTTTGGCGTAACACGTCGGAGAATGCGCATTAAAGCAGGTGCGTCTTGGCATACCTATTTGATGATTGCAGCTTTGTCATTTATAAGTGGCGCAGGGTTTACTTATTGGGAATTAAACGGTGGCTCAGTGATTGGGTTTATTTCAAAGATTCAAGCATTAGAAGCTGAAAATCAATCAATACAAGGCCAGTTATTACAACAAAAAATTGAGCTTCAATTGAAATCGATTTCAGGCGATAAAGTGTCAGGTGATATCACTAAGCTTCAAGAAGAAAATGCCAAACTAAAAGAAGACATTCTTTTTTACGAAAAAATTGTAGGCAAGAAACGATAAAGGATATTTCATGTTTTTTAATAAAAAAAATAAAGCACGCACGATTGATACACTCATTGATAAAGATATTACGGTGCGTGGCAACGTGACTTATTCAGGCGGCATTCGTGTAGATGGCTCCATTCATGGTAATCTCACTGAACTTCCAGGTACGGCAGGCACTCTTATTATGGGTAATAAGAGTCGTATTAAAGGAAATATATCAGCCCACACAGCTATTATTGGTGGAGATGTGAATGGCAATATTGTATGTGTCGAGTATTTAGAGCTTCATGCGAATGCCAGAATTATGGGCGACATCGAATATAAGGTGATAGAAATTCATGCAGGTGCTAAAGTGTATGGACGACTTAAAGAAGTGACCAAAGATTACCAGTCACAAAAAAAGAAATAATCAGGAGTAAATATTATGAATCAAATCGTTGAATCAAAAGAAATGGAAATGCCAACCCCGATTATTTTTACAGATAATGCTGTAAAAAAAGTAAAGGAATTGATTGAAGAAGAAGGTCAACCAGAGCTCAAACTTCGTGTATTTGTCAGTGGTGGTGGATGCTCAGGTTTTCAATATGGATTTACATTTGAAGAAGCAATCAACGAGGACGACACGCAAGTAACAAAAGATTCTGTGACTTTGTTAATTGATCCGATGAGTCTGCAATATTTAATGGGGGCTGAAATTGATTATCAAGATAGCGTTCAAGGCTCACAATTTGTCATTAAGAATCCAAACGCACAAACAACTTGTGGTTGCGGTTCTTCTTTCTCAGCTTAAAACGGATTTAATTTTTAGGGACGTCACGTCGAGGTTTACCTGTGTAAACTTGGCGTGGTCGGCCAATTTTACTTCCAGGTTGACCTAGCATTTCATTCCATTGAGCAACCCAACCTGACGTTCTTGCAAGCGCAAACACCGCAGTAAACATCAAATTAGGAATGCCCATAGCGCGCATCACAATGCCAGAATAGAAATCTACATTTGGGTATAGTTTTTTCTCAATGAAGTATTCATCCTCAAGTGCAATTTGTTCTACTTTCATAGCAAGTTTGAAAATAGGGTCATCTTTCAAACCAAGTTCATCAAGCACTTCATAGCAAGTCTTACGCATAATTTCTGCACGAGGATCTTTGTTGCGATAAATGCGATGACCAAAACCCATCATACGGAATGAATCATCTTTATCTTTTGCGCGCTTAATGAATGCGCCAATTCTACTTTCATCCCCAATTTCTTCGAGCATTTTTAAAGTAGCTTCATTTGCACCACCATGGGCTGGACCCCAGAGAGATGCAATGCCTGCAGCGATACATGCAAAAGGATTAGCGCCTGATGAACCCGCAAGTCTTACTGTAGAAGTGGATGCATTTTGTTCATGGTCTGCATGAAGAATTAAAATACGCTCAAAAGCTTTAGCAAGCACTGGATTAGGTTTGTACTCTTCACATGGGGTTGCAAACATCATGCGCATAAAGTTTTCTGCATAACCCAAATCATTTTTGGGGTAAATAAAAGGTTGGCCTAAGCTATATTTGTAACTCCATGCTGCGATCGTAGGTACTTTAGCTAACAGTTGATGCGCGGATATTTGGCGATGCTCAGGATTCATCACATCCATGGCATCAAAATAAAATGCGGACATTGAACCTACAACGCCCACCATAACTGCCATAGGATGCGCATCACGTCTAAAACCACGGAAAATATTATTTAATTGATCGTGGAGCATAGTGTGACGATTAATGGTCGTTAAAAATGTTTCTTTTTCTTGAGGTTTAGGCAATTCACCATGCATTAAAAGATAAGCAACATCTAAAAAATCGTAATGTTCTGCGAGTTGCTCAATAGGGTAGCCGCGGTAAAGAAGAAGACCTTTCTCTCCATCAATAAAAGTAATTTCAGAGCTGCAAGAAGCAGTCGACATAAAACCGGGGTCATAACTAAAGACTTGATGAGCACCTAATTGACGGATATCAATGGCGTCGTTACCCATAGTGCTTTTTACCAAAGGCAATTCTAAGGATGTTGATTCTTGATCAAAGTTTAATGTGACTTTAGTTGATTTCATTTTTGAAAAATAAAATTAATTATTAAATGAATTATAACTTTTCACGACACTTTTGCTAGCGCTATCTTTATGCAGGATAGAGCGCACCTAAAATGCGTAAGCCTTTAGCCCCAGTGACTTCCGGTAAGTTGCCTGGTTTTGAAAATAGCATTTGTTTTGCAAGCCATGCGAATGCTGCGGCTTCAACATATTGTGTAGGTATACCAAGCAGATCTGAGGGTTGAATTTTAATTTTGGGCATTAATGCTTTTAATCGTTCAACCAAGAAACTATTTAAAGCACCACCACCACATAAATATATTTCAGTGATGTTTGCAGCATGCGAATCTATTGCTTTTGCAATGCTTAATGCCGTGAGTTCCAAAAGCGTTCTCTGGATATCTTGTGTTGCGTAAGATTTTTGTAGGTGTTTATTAAGCCACGCTTCATTAAAGTGATCACGGCCGGTACTTTTGGGCGCAGTTTTTTCAAAATAAGCGTCTTTAAAAAAAGCACCAAGGAGTGTTTCAATAATTTTACCCTCTTTAGCCCATGCGCCATTCTCATCAAATGCTTGATTTCGATGCGTCTTGCTCCAGTGATCTAATAAAATATTACCAGGACCCGTATCAAAACCTGACACAGTAGTTTTAGGATTTAATAGAGTGACATTAGCAATTCCGCCAATATTAAGAATGGCACGATAAGTGGTTGGATGTGAAAAAATCTCTTGATGAAATGCGGGTACCAATGGCGCACCTTGCCCACTTGCTGCAACATCTCGACTTCTAAAATCAGCAATCACATTGATATTGGAAAGCTCAGCTAAAAGTGCAGGATTTCCAATTTGTAAGGTGAAGCCTTTTTGAGGTTGATGACGAATGGTTTGCCCATGAAATCCAATGGCTCTGATATCTTTGGATGCGATATTTGTTTTTTTAAGCAAAGCTTTAATCGCATCATAGGCTTTTTTACTTACGGTGTTGGCTATGATGAGACTTTCTTCAAGCTCATTAGTATTGGGTGAATGGAGTCTTAATAAAGCCATTTTGAGTTTATCCTCATAGGGCACATAGCTATGACCCATAATTTTGATGTCTTGAGATTTTTCACCAAAATTGACAAGCACTGCATCCATGCCATCAAGGCTGGTGCCGGACATAAGACCTATAAATAATTCATTCATGTGTGAGATTGTAAATGGTTTATTTCCGCTATTTTCCATATTGATAAAATAATTTAGGCTAAAATGATGGCAATTATTAAACTTCAATAAAACCATTCGGAAATATTTGTGGCTACTGAAATCAATCAAGCATTAGCGCTCATTAAAAGAGGCGCTGAAGAAATTCTTCTAGAAGAAGAGCTTCTTGAAAAACTCAAAAAAGGCAAACCTTTAAGAGTTAAAGCTGGCTTCGATCCTACAGCCCCCGATCTTCATTTAGGCCATACCGTTCTATTAAATAAACTTAGACAATTTCAGGATTTAGGCCACCACGTTTTATTTTTAATTGGTGACTTCACAGGGATGATTGGCGACCCCACAGGTAAAAGTGCGACACGACCCCCTTTGTCTCAAGATGAAGTTAAAAAAAATGCTGAGAGTTATGCCGATCAAGTCTTTAAAATATTAAAACGTGATCAAACCGAAGTCGTTTTTAATTCAACATGGCTTACCGATTTGGGTGCTGCCGGTATGTTGAAATTAGCGGCAAGCCATACGGTCGCTCGAATGCTAGAGCGTGATGATTTTAGTAAGCGATATAAAGCTAACCAGCCTATCGCTATTCATGAATTTTTATATCCCCTTCTTCAAGGTTATGACTCTGTGGCATTAAAAGCAGATGTAGAATTGGGCGGTACTGATCAAAAATTTAATTTATTAATGGGTCGCGAATTACAAAAACAATCAGGTCAATCTCCGCAATGTGTGATTACAATGCCGCTTCTTGAAGGCTTAGATGGCGTGCAAAAAATGTCTAAATCGCTAGGTAATTACATTGGGATTAATGAAGCACCTGAGATAATTTTTGCAAAAATTATGTCAATTTCAGATGAATTAATGTGGCGATATATTGAGCTACTTTCTTTTGCAACTTTGCATGAGATTCAAAGCTGGAAAGCAAACGTAAAGGCAGGTCAAAATCCTCGTGATATCAAAGTTACTTTTGCTCAAGAAATTGTGGCGCGATTTCATTCAAAAGAGGCCGCTATCGAAGCGCTGGATAATTTCCAAACTCGCTCTAAAGGTGGCATCCCAGAGAATGTGCCTGAGGTAAACATCACGATTCAAACCGATACGATAGGTATTTTGCAGCTCCTTAAAGAGGCGGCACTTGTGGCAAGCACTTCAGAAGGCATGCGTCTTATTGAGGGCGGCGGCATTAAAATTGACGGTGAGCGTCTTGAAGATGGCAAAAAAATGATCTCTAAAAATAGTGAGTTTGTGGCTCAAGTAGGTAAACGAAAATTTGTCAAGATTAAAGTGCTTTAATGTGATGGATCGTATTGATTTTTAATGAAGTTTTGATTTCAATTATCTGAATTTATTGATATAATTCGGCATGAAAATATTGATGGGCTTTAGGCCCATTTTTTGTTTCTGCAACTTGGGTAATTTAGGAAATCAGCCTTAGATGGAAAAGCTTGAAACTTTAATTGAAAAGACCGTACAGCAGCTTGGATACGAGTTGGTAGATTTGGAGATTTCAAATCGAGGAAAACTTTTGCGAGTTTATATTGATAAGCCTGATTCAGTGACGATTGATGATTGCACTTTAGTGAGCAACCACTTAGGTCACGTATTTACCGTAGAGCAGGATTTAGATTACGACCGACTAGAGGTTTCATCCCCTGGTATGGATCGTGTGTTAAAGAAATTAGCTGATTTTGAACGCTTCAAAGGTGAGAGAGCTTCTGTGAAGTTAAGGATGCCTTTAGATGCGCGTAAAAATTTTTTAGGCACCATTGATGGAACAGAAAAAGACACTGTGCTGTTGATGTGCGAGGGTGAGCTTTATCGTTTTGCTTTATCAAATATTGATAAAGCGCGATTGAGCCCAGAATTTAAACGTTAGAGAATGAGTTGCGGAGATTGAAATGAGTCGCGAGATTTTATTATTAGTAGATGCTTTAGCCCATGAAAAAAATGTGAACAAAGAGGTGGTGTTTGAAGCACTTGAATCAGCTTTGGCTTCTGCTACAAAGAAAAAAAATACAGAAGATATTGATGTGCGCGTAGAAATCAATCGCGATACAGGCGAATATAAATCTTTTAGACGTTGGACCATTTTGAATGATGAACTCATTGAAAATGAAGATGCTCAGATCTCTCTGACGGATCCTCGTGCAGAAGGTAAAGCTGAAAACGATACGATCGAAGTGCCTCTAGAATCTATTGAATTTGGACGCATTGGTGCACAAGCTGCAAAGCAAGTGATCTTACAAAAAGTACGTGAAGCCGAAAGAGAGCAAATTTTAGAAGACTTCTTAGGCCGTAATGAAAAGTTAGTGACAGGCGTGATTAAACGTATGGATCGTGGCAATGGCATTATTGAAGTGGGCCGTATTGAAGCTGTGCTTCCGCGCGATCAAATGATCCCTAAAGAAAATTTACGAATCGGTGACCGCGTGAGAGCTTATCTTACAAGCGTTGAAAGAAGTCACCGCGGACCACAATTGATTTTATCTAGAACAGCACCTGAATTTCTTGTGCGTTTATTTGAACTTGAAGTGCCAGAAATTGAAGAAGGTTTATTAGAAATTAAATCTGCATCACGTGACCCAGGATTGCGATCAAAAATTGCTGTAAAAGCAAACGATCAAAGAATTGATCCTGTAGGCACATGCGTCGGCATGCGAGGGTCAAGAGTGCAAGCTGTGACAGGTGAACTTGCGGGTGAGCGTGTCGATATTGTTTTATGGTCTATGGAACCAGCACAGTTTGTCATTAATGCCATGGCACCTGCTGAAGTTTCAAGCATTGTCGTCGATGAAGAAAAACACAGCATGGATGTTGTAGTGAATGAGGAAAATTTAGCGCAAGCGATTGGACGAAATGGTCAAAACGTTCGTCTTGCATCTGAACTTACAGGTTGGAATATTAATATTCTGACGGAAGAGGAGTCTTCTAAGAAAAATGAAGAAGAATATGCAAGCACAAGTCAATTATTCATGGCGAAACTTGACGTGGATGAAGACGTGGCTGACATTCTTGTGCAAGAAGGATTTAGTACATTAGAAGAAATTGCTTACGTACCATTACAAGAGATGGTTGAGATTGAGGCGTTTGATGAAGATACAGTGAATGAACTTCGTTCACGCGCGAGAGCGGCTCTTCTGACCGAGGCGATTGCTAAAGAAGAAAAAGTTGAAGAGGCAGCAGAAGATTTACTCGCGATGGAAGGTATGGATGCCGCTACGGCAAATCTGCTTGCATCAAAAGGTATTTCAAAAATGGATGATCTTGCAGATCTTGCTGTGGATGAATTGGTTGAAATGACTGCGATGGATGAAGAGCGTGCGAAACAGTTAATTATGACTGCTAGAGCGCCTTGGTTTGTTTAAAGGCTTTTGCATCCTACGATGAATATTATGAGGTACTAAATGGGACAATCAACTGTCACTAAATTTGCTGAAGAATTAAGATTACCTGTTGATTTATTAATCGAACAGCTGAAAAGTGCTGGCGTAAATAAATCAGCAGCAGATGATTCATTAACCGAAGGAGATAAATCTGCGCTGCTTGAATATCTTCGTAAGGAACATGGTCAATCTCAAACACCAAAAAATAAAATCACTTTAACGCATAAGCAAAATAAAGAGATTAAAAAAATGGATAGCACTGGACGTGCTCGTACCATTCAAGTCGAAGTGCGTAAAAAACGTGTACTCGTAAGACGTGAGGATGGACAACCTGTTGATACGACTATTGCAGAACCTAAGCCTATTGAGTCAGTTGCGAAACCTCAAACAAAGGGCCATGTACTCGGTGAAGATGAGTTATCGATGCGTGAAGACGAAGCGAAGCGCCATGCAGCGCTTGCTGCAGCACAAGCTGAAGATATTAGAAAAAAACAAGAAGCAGTTGAAAAAGCAAATGCAGCGCCAGCAGCTAAATTAAGTGAAGGTACACTTCATCGCCCAGCTTCTAAAGCTGGCGTTAAAGTGGAAGGCAAAGAAAAACAAGTAGATAAGAGCGAGAAGGATTGGTCTGATCGCGAATTTAAAAAACGTACGCTCAAAGGCCGTGGTGATTCTAGTGCTGCTTCAGGATGGCGCTCACCTAAATCAAAATCAAAACATCGCGAAGAAAATGAAGATTCAACATTTGTAGCACCTATCGAACCGATTGTGCGTGATATTCACGTACCAGAAACAATTTCAGTAGCTGACTTAGCACATAAGATGTCAGTGAAAGCCACTGAAGTCATTAAAGTGCTAATGAACATGGGCATGATGGTGACGATCAATCAAATTCTAGATCAAGATACTGGAATGATTGTGGTCGGTGAAATGGGACATAACGCGATTGCAGCTTTAGATAACGATCCTGAAGCGCTGATTGATCAAGACTCAACAGTCGAAGCAATTTTAGAAGCGCGTCCTCCTGTGGTGACTGTCATGGGTCACGTCGATCACGGCAAAACATCACTCCTTGATTACATCAGAACAACGCGTGTAGCTTCCGGTGAAGCAGGCGGCATTACACAACATATTGGTGCGTACCACGTGGAAACACCACGCGGTATGGTGACTTTCTTAGATACACCAGGCCATGAAGCATTTACGGCAATGCGTGCTCGCGGTGCTAAAGCTACCGACATTGTCATTTTAGTGGTGGCCGCAGATGACGGTGTCATGCCACAAACTATTGAAGCAATTCATCATGCAAAAGCAGGCAATGTGCCGCTTGTGGTTGCAATTAATAAAATTGATAAACCTGAAGCAGCGGCTGAGCGCGTGAAAATGGAACTCGTCGCGCAAGAAGTGGTACCTGAAGATTTTGGTGGCGACACCATGTTCGTAGAGGTCTCAGCAAAATCAGGACAAGGGATAGATAAATTACTAGAGTCAGTGCTTCTTCAAGCTGAAGTGCTAGAGCTTAAAGCGCCTAAAAATACCCCAGCAAAAGGCATTGTGATTGAAGGTCGTTTAGATAAAGGCCGCGGCCCTGTAGCAACTATTCTTATTCAATCAGGCACATTAAAACGCGGTGATACATTGTTAGCTGGCTCAGCTTTTGGTCGTATTCGTGCAATGCTTGATGAAACAGGTAAAGAAATTAAAGAAGCAGGACCTTCGATTCCTGTGGAAGTGTTAGGTTTAGCCGACGTACCAAATGCAGGCGAAGAAGTGGTGGTTTTAAATGATGAACGCAAAGCCCGTGAAATTGCTTTATTCCGTCAAGGTAAATTTAGAGATGTGAAATTAGCAAAACAACAAGCTGCAAAACTCGAAAATATATTTGATCAAATGGCTGAGGGTAGCGTCAAAGTGTTACCACTCATTATTAAATCCGATGTGCAAGGTTCATACGAAGCGTTATCTTCATCACTCCAAAAATTATCTACGGATGAAGTTAAAGTGAATGTGATTCATATGGGTGTTGGTGCCGTGACGGAGTCTGATGTGAACTTAGCAAGTGCATCAAAAGCAATTTTGATTGCTTTTAATGTCAGAGCAGAAGCAGGTGCGCGTAAACTTATTGATTCACTCGAAGTCGATGTTCACTATTACAGTATTATTTATGAAGCTGTAGATCAAGTGAAAGCAGCGCTTGGCGGATTGTTATCCCCTGAGCAAAAAGAAAGTGTTATTGGCATGGTTGAAATTCGCGAAGTATTCAAAATTTCTAAAGTGGGTTCGATCGCTGGTTGTTATGTTCAAGATGGTGTGATTCGAAGAAACTCAATGGTACGCGTCCTAAGAAATAACGTCGTGATTCATTCAGGCGATCTCGATTCATTAAAACGTTTCAAAGATGACGTTAAAGAAGTTAAAAATAATTTTGAATGCGGGCTCTCTATTAAAAACTTTAATGAAATTGAAGTGGGCGATATGCTCGAAGTATTTGAAGTGGTTGAGGTTGCGCGTAAGCTTTAACCATGGTGAATCGATCATATGCGAGAAGTGATCGCATTTCAGAACAAATTAAGCGAGAACTCGCAGAGCTTATTCAATCAGAACTCAAAGATCCTGCGGTAGGAATGCTGACGATTACTGAAGTTCAAGTGACCCCTGATCTACTCCACGCTAAAATATATTTTACATCCCCTACAAACGATCCTTTGATCATGGAAGGGCTTGCGCGCTCCACAGGATATTTGCGAGCGCAATTATCAAAGCGCATGGCAACACGCGGCATACCTCAACTGCATTTTGTGTACGATACGTCTATTGATGAGGGCATGAAAATTTCAAAGCTCATTAAAGATGCACTCCCTCCCCAGTAATTTATTTCCATGCAAAAGAAGTCTTTGAGGCGCGAGATTGATGGCGTTTTTCTCCTTGATAAGCCGCTAGGATTTTCATCAAATCAAGCGTTAAAAAAAATTCAATGGTTGTTTAATGCAAAAAAAGCAGGACACACAGGCACCCTTGATCCGATGGCTTCAGGACTTTTACCTATTTGTTTAGGTGAAGCTACAAAATTCTCCCATCGTCTTCTTGATGCCAATAAAACTTATATCGCAACGATTCAATTAGGCATCACTACTTCAACAGGAGACCAAGAAGGCGAAGTGGTTTTAGAAAAAGAAGTTGTCTTAAATGAAGCTCAATTAAAAGATACATTAAAAAAATTTATAGGCGATATTACCCAAATACCCCCTATGTATTCCGCATTGAAATTTGAAGGAAAACCCTTGTATGAATATGTAAGAGAAGGGATTGAAATTGAGCGCAAATCTCGACAAATCAAAATTTATGACATCAAGCTTTTAAAAATTGAAGAGAGCATCATCACAATTGAAGTGGCATGCAGTAAAGGCACTTACATTCGAACATTGGCAGAAGATATTGGGTATACATTAGGATGTGGTGCCCATTTAAAGGGTTTAGAACGGACACAAACGGGTAATTTTAAGTTATCAGATGCACTCTCGATCGAGGCACTTGAAGAGATGTCGATGACGTCCCGAGAAAAAGCACTTATGCCGATGGATGCTTTACTTGAAGACTTATTATCTGTCGAATTAACTGTAGCCGAAACAGAAGCGATTAAAAAAGGGCAAAGCATTGATTTTATTGGTAAAAATGAGAAAGAATTGCGCTTATATAGTGCCTCAGGTCAATTTGTAGGTGTAGGCCAGCCCGACCTTGAAGGACGCCTTTTTCCTAAGCGCTTAATCGCAAATATATTATAAAAAACATATTGTTAAATCAAAAGAATACAATTAAAATACGCGGTTCTGAATGAGGAGAGAAGATTAAATGGCATCAACAGCAGCAGAAAGAGCCAAAGTTGTAAGTGAATATCAACAGGCAAAGAACGACACAGGATCCCCGGAAGTGCAAGTTGCACTTATCACAAGTCGTATTGGTTATTTAACAGAACATTTCAAAACCAATGCAAAAGACCATCACTCACGTCGTGGACTTTTAGCACTTGTAAGTCAACGCAGAAAATTATTAGATTACCTCAAAGGTAAGAATTTAGGTCGCTATCAATCATTGATTGAGCGTCTTGGTTTACGTAAATAATTTTTTAACTATTTAAATTAATTAGTTTAAGAGATTTATTGATTCGTAAGATTTGAAGCCGATTGCAATCCTTCTTTAAAGGAAGATGCGTCGGCTTTTTTATTGGATGTTAAATGTTAGTTAATGTATTCGTTATTAAGAAGTGAATAACGGATGAAAAAAGAAAAGGGTAAATTATGTTTAAAGCAATTAAGAAAAGTATTCAATTTGGTGCGCACACCTTAACACTTGAAACAGGTGAGATAGCAAGACAAGCAGATGGCGCAGTATTAGTAAGTTATGGTGATACAGCAGTGCTAGTAACAGTCGTGGGTAAACACGATGTTAAAGAAGGTCAAGATTTCTTCCCGCTTACAGTTGATTATCAAGAAAAAACATATGCTGCAGGTAAAATTCCTGGCGGTTTTTTTAAACGAGAAGGACGCCCAAGTGAAAAAGAGACACTTACTTCACGTTTAATTGATCGTCCATTACGTCCTTTATTTCCAGAAAGTTTTTACAACGAAATTCAAATCGTTGCGATGGTCGTTTCATCTGACAGTGAAATTGATTCTGATATTCCAGCAATCATTGGCGCTTCAGCGGCGTTAGCTATTTCTGGTATTCCATTTTATGGACCGATTGGTGCAACGCGCGTAGGCTACATTAACGAAGAATACGTGACTAATCCGACAGCTTCGCAATTAAAAGACAGTGAACTTGATCTCGTGGTTGCGGCGACAGATTCAGCGGTATTGATGGTGGAATCAGAAGCAAAAGAACTACCTGAAAGCGTCATGTTAGGTGCTGTGCTTCATGGTCACAAAGAAATGCAAGCTGTGATTAAAATGATTAATGAGTTAGCTAAAGAAGTAGGGAAAGAGCCATGGGATTGGGTTGCACCAGAACCAGATAAAGCACTCATTAAGAAGATTCATGATTTAGCAGCAAAAGATGTTCACGCTGCATTTCAAATTAAATCAAAAGGTGATCGCTCAGCAAAACTAGAAGAAATTAAAAACAAAGTATTCGCTGAATTGATTACTGAAGAGACAGATACGATCGAAACAAACAAAATTAAAAATGAATTTTTTAATTTAGAAGCAAAAACAGTTCGTACACAAATTTTAGATGGTGAGCCACGTATTGATGGTCGAGATACTCGCACAGTAAGACCGATTGCGATTAGAACGGGTATCCTTCCAAGAACGCATGGTTCAGCATTATTCACACGTGGTGAAACACAAGCGCTTGTTGTGGCAACATTAGGTACAGGTCGTGATGAACAATCGATTGATGCACTTCAAGGTGAGTATTCAGATCGCTTTATGCTTCATTACAATATGCCTCCTTATGCAACTGGAGAAACAGGACGTGTAGGTACACCTAAGCGTCGTGAAATTGGTCACGGCCGACTCGCGAAGCGAGCATTGATTGCTGTTTTACCTTCTAAAGAAGATTTTAGTTACACAATTCGTGTTGTTTCTGAAATTACAGAATCTAATGGTTCAAGTTCTATGGCTTCTGTATGTGGAGGTTGTTTAGCTTTAATGGATGCAGGTGTTCCGATTAAGGCACACGTCGCAGGCATTGCGATGGGCCTTATTAAAGAAGGTAATCGCGTTGCTGTTCTAACAGATATCTTGGGTGATGAAGATCACTTAGGTGATATGGACTTTAAAGTAGCGGGTACTGAAGATGGTATTACAGCACTGCAAATGGACATCAAAATTACAGGTATCACGACTGAAATTATGCAAGTAGCATTAAGTCAAGCTAAGGAAGGACGTGAACATATTTTAGCGATTATGAAAAAAGAAATGAAAGGTAGCCGTCAAGAGTTATCTACATTTGCACCAAGAATTATTACTGTGAAAATTCATCCCGATAAAATTCGTGAAGTGATTGGCAAAGGCGGAGCAGTGATTAAAGCTTTAACTGAAGAAACAGGTGCGACCATTGATATTGAGGATGACGGCACGATCAAGATTGCTTGTGTCGATGGCTTACAAGGTGAAGAAGCTAAACGTCGTATTTTAGAAATCACAGCAGAAATCGAAGTAGGTCAAATCTACGAAGGTACTGTAATTAAGATGTTAGACTTTGGCGCTATTGTATCTCTACTTCCTGGTAAAGATGGTTTACTTCATATTTCACAAATTGCACATCAACGTGTAAATGCAGTGACTGACTTCTTGTCTGAAGGACAAAAAGTTAAAGTGCAAGTGATTGAAGTGGATGACAAGGGTCGTGTTCGTGTAAGTGCAAAAGCATTGATCGAGCCACCTCCTGCCGAAGAAAAATCTGAAAGCAAAAAAGAAGACTAATCGTTTTAAAGAAATTTAAGACAACAAAAAACCCGGGATCTCCCGGGTTTTTTTATTTCAATAGCTTGATTAGCCCGCCATTTGTTTTTCACGGATTTCATCAAGTGTTTTGCAATCAATACAAAGCGTCGCTGTAGGGCGTGCTTCCAAACGTTTTAATCCAATCTCTTCGCCACAGCCAGTGCAATAACCATAATCTTGGCTTTCGATATTTCTTAAAGTTTCATCTATTTTTTTGATAAGTTTACGTTCGCGATCACGGTTTCTGAGTTCAAGTGCCATATCAGACTCTTGGCTTGCACGATCATTAGGATCTGCATATGAAGTGAGTTCATCTTGCATGGTATGAACTGTGCGATCAATGTCCTGACTTAATTCTGTTTTCCATTCATTAAGGATTATGCGGAAATGATTAAGTTGGCTTTTGCTCATATAGTTTTCGCCTTTTTTAGCTTCATAAGCTCTAAATTGTTTTAGGCCTTTTTGAGATGAGCTAGTTACTTTAGATTTAAGCGGAACAACTTTTGCAGGTATAGGCTTTTTAGTAACAACTTTCTTAGCTGCTACCTTTTTAGGAGCTACTTTTTTAACCACTGCTTTTTTAGCGACTGGTTTTTTCTTAGCTACCAACTTTTTGACTGGAGCTTTTTTCTTAGCAACAACTTTCTTAGCTGCTACCTTTTTAGGAGCTACTTTTTTAACCACTGCTTTTTTAGCGACTGGTTTTTTCTTAGCTACCAATTTTTTGACTGGAGCTTTTTTCTTAGCAACAACTTTTT